>Ga0302311_10005048_pt1 | contig 14077 bp, 4 predicted proteins | sample III_Palsa_N1_3_FD_200449 | JGI IMG/M metagenome (GOLD analysis project Ga0302311, IMG submission 200449) | Peat permafrost microbial communities from Stordalen Mire near Abisko, Sweden - III_Palsa_N1_3 | ecosystem: Environmental > Terrestrial > Soil > Palsa > Peat permafrost | place: Sweden... | reverse complement strand
ATCAACACCGCCGCGACAGCGAACAATGGCGCTCTCACCATCACCGACGCCGGAACTCTGAACGCGCCGAACGCGACCCTCTCTTCGCCCAATGGCCCAGTGAGCGTCACGGCGGCGAGTTTCGATATCGATACCGTAAACGCTTCCGGGGCCGCGACCCTGAGCGCTACGGGCCCTGGCGCAGCCGGGACTGGCGAGATCGACCCTATCACCGCCGGCTCGATCACCATCAACACGACCGGCGCCTTCACTCTGCTCGGCGCCGCCACGGCGACGACCGGCAATGTCAATATCACCGCCGGCGGCGCGGTGACGGCCACCGGGACGACGATCCAGTCCGAGGCCGATGACGTCAACATCACCGGGACCAGTTTTGCCCTCGGGACCGTGGACGCTGACTTCGAGATCAACCTCACCGCCAACGGAACGGGTCCGGCGCTGGCGCCGAGCAGCGCCGGCGTGCTGTTCGCCAGTCTAGGACCGATCGTCGTTAACACCACCGGCGACTTCGATCTCGCGACCAGCGCTTCGGCGGGTTCCGGGCTGACCGGACCGCCCGACATCTCGCCCGACATCGACATTACCTCCTCCGGTGGCGCCGTGAATGCCGGGGCGGCGACGTTGTCGACCGCGCAAGGCGTGATCAACGTCAACGCCGCCACCACCTTCGACATCGGCTCGGCGACCTCGGTGGTGACCACGCTCACCGCCACCGGCGCCGGGGCGAGCGCGGTGGAAACCGCCGCCACCTCGACCGGCGGCGACCTGGACATCACCACGACCGGTCCGCTCAACGCCGGCGCGGCGACGCTTTCCTCGACCCTCGACACCGGCAACGTGAACGTCTCGGCGGCCAGCTTCAATATCGGCACGGCGACGGCGCCGAACGTGGTCACCCTGACCGCCACCGGCGCGGGGGCCAGTCAGGCTGGAACCGTCACCGGCGAGTCCGGCGTCACGGTCAATACGGGCGGCGCTTTCACCGTCACGAGCACGCTCACGGCCACCACCGGCGTCCTCTCCGTCACCGACGGCGGCGCCTTCACCTCGACCGGCGCGCCGGTCACGGCGCCCGGCGGGCCGGCGACGATCACGGCCACCACCTTCACCATCGATTCCATCAGCTCCGACATCACGACGCTCAACGCCACGGGCGCGGGAACGAGCACGATCAACATCTCTGCCGCCTCGACGACGGGTGATCTCGACATCACTACAGCCGGCCCGCTGGCGGCCGGCAATGCGACCCTGACGGCGGGCGAGATCTTCACCAACTTCGGGCCGATTCTGGGCAATGTGAACGTCCAGTCGACGGACTTCGCCATCGGGACCGCCACAGCCCCGGGCAAGGTCAATCTGACCGGAACCGGCGCGGCGGCCAGCACGGCTGGGACGCTGACCGGCGGTACGGGCGTGACGGCCACCATGGTGGGGCCGTTTGCCATCACCACGGCCGCGACCGCGACCACCGGCAATCTCACCGTCACCGACGCCAGCGCCTTCACTTCGACCGGCGCGACGCTCAGCGCGCCGGCGGGCGACGCCAGCGTGACCGCCGACGCCTTCGCCCTCGGCGGGGTGACTTCCGACGTCACGACCATCAAGGGAACCGGCCCGGGCGGCGACTCGATCGCCGGAACCGTGACCTCGACCACCGGCGACCTGAACGTCACTGCGGCCGGCCCGCTCACGGCGCCGACCGCCACCCTCACATCCAGCGCTGGCGCGGTGAATGTCTCGGCGGTCAGTTTCGACATCGGCACGGTCGACGCTGCTGGCGCCGCCACCCTGACCGCGACCGGCCCCGGCGCGGCGGGAACCGGCGAGATCGACCCGATCACCGCCGCCTCGATCACCATCAACACCAGCGGCGCCTTCACGCTGCTGACCAACGCCACGGCGACCACCGGCGACCTCGACATCACCGCCGGCGGGGCGGTGACGGCGACCGGCGCGACGCTTCAGGCCACCCTCGCCAACGTCAATATCTCCGGTACGAGCTTCGACCTCGGCACGGTCACCGCCGGCGGCGCCGCTTCGCTGACGGCGACGGGCGCGGGCGCGAGCCAGGCGGGTACGGTCACCGGCGCGACCGGCGTCACCGTCAACACCGGCGGCGCGTTCACGGTCACTGGCGCGCTGACGGCTACGACTGGAAACGCCCAGATCACCGACGGCGGCGCCTTCAGCTCGACCGGAGCCACGGTGACCGCGCCGGCCGGCGACGTTACAATCAGCGCCACCACCTTCGACATCGACTCGGTGAGCTCGGATCTCACCACCCTCACGGCGACGGGGACGGGGACCTCCACGATCAATGTGGCGGCGACGTCGACGGGCGGCGATCTCGACATCACCACGGCGGGTCCACTGGCGGCGGGCAATGCGACCCTGACGGCGGGCGGCGCGGTGGATGTCACCTCTTCCAGCTTCGATATCGGCACGGCCGATGGCGGCAGCCTCGACCTGATTGCCAACGGGACTGGCGCTTTGTTGGCGACGAGCACGGCGGGCGTGCTGACGGGGCTGACCGGGATCACGGTCACCACCACCGGCGACTTCGACCTGACCACCAGCGCCACCGCTGGCTCGGTGCGGACGCCGGGAAGCATTCTCGTCAACACGGCCGGCGCTGTGAACGCTGGCGCCGCGACCCTGACCGCCCTGCGCGGCGACATCACCGTCAACGCCGACACCTTTGACATCGGGACGGCCAGATCGCTGGTGACCACCTTCACCGCGACCGGCGCCGGCGCGAGCGCGGTGGAGACCTCCGCCACCTCGACCGGCGGCGATCTCGACATCACCGCGGCCGGTCCGCTGAACGCCGGCGCGGCGACGCTCTCCTCGACCTTCGCCACCGGCAACGTCAATGTTTCGGCCGCAAGCTTCGACATCGCGACGGCGACGGCGCCGGCGACCGTCAATCTCACCGCGACAGGTGCGGCGGCCAGCGACGCCGGCACGGTCACGGGCGGGACCGGTGTCACGGTCAACACCGGCGGGGCTTTCACGGTTACGGCGGCGCTGACCGCGACGACCGGGAACCTGTCTGTCACCGACAGCGGCGCCTTCACCTCGACCGGCGCGACCGTCACGGCTCCGGCGGGAACAGCGATCATCACTGCCGACACCTTCACCATCGACACGGTCAGTTCGGACGCCACGACGCTCAAGTCGACGGGCGCCGGAACGGACACGATCAATGTCTCCGCCACTTCAACGGCGGGCGACCTCGACATCACGACAGCCGGCCCCCTAGCCGCTGGAGCGGCGACGCTCTCCTCGACGGGCGCGGCCGGCAACGTCAATGTCTCGTCGGCGAGCTTCGACATCGGGACGGCGGCGGCCCCGGCGATCGTCAATCTCACCGCGACGGGTGCGGCGGCCAGCGACGCTGGGACGGTCACCGGCGGGACCGGCGTGACGGTCAACACTGGCGGCGCATTCACGGTGACTGCGGCGCTGACCGCGACGACCGGAAACCTCATGGTGACCGACGGCGGGGCCTTCATCTCAACCGGCGCGACGGTCGCGGCCCCGGCGGGGACGGCGAGCATCACGGCGGACACCTTCACGATAGATTCCGTCAGCTCGGACGCCACGACCCTCAAAGCGACCGGCGCGGGGGCGGATACGATCAACATCGCCGCGACCTCCACCGCCGGCGATCTCGACATCACTACGGCCGGCGCGCTCGCCGCCGGCGCGGCGACCCTCACAGCCTCGGGCGGCGTAAATCTCACGACCGCCAGTTTCGATATCGGGACCGCAACAGCGGGTGGCGCGGCGAGCCTCACGGCCACCGGCGCAGGTCAGGCCGGAACCGTCACTGGCGGGACCGGCGCAACAGTGAATACCGGTGGGGCCTTCACGGTCACCGCAGGACTCACGGCGACGACCGGCAACCTTTCGGTCACCGACGGGGGCGCCTTTACCTCGACCGGAGCGACGGTCACGGCTCCGACCGGGACAGCGAGCATCACCGCCGACACCTTCACCATCGATTCCGTCAGTTCCGACGCCACGACCCTGCAAGCGACCGGGGCGGGAACGGACACGATCAACGTCGCCGCGACCTCCACGGCGGGCGATCTCGACATCACCACGCCTGGCGCGCTCGCCGCCGGCGCGGCGACGCTGACGGCCTCGAATAATATCAATCTCTCGACGGCCAGTTTCGACGTCGGGGTCGTGAACAGCCCGGCGGCGATTTTCCTCAACGCGACCGGCGCGGGCACGGTGGGAACGCTCAATGGCGGCGTGGGCGTGATCAGCACCGGAGGTGATTTCACGCTGGTCACGGCTTCCAACACTGGCGACCTGACGGTCACCGCGGGCGGGGCCTTCAACGCCGCCGGGGCGACGATTTCGGCGACAAACTCGGTGATCAAGGTCACCGCTTCGACCTTCGATATCGGCACGGCCTCCGCCGCGGATATTTCGTTGACGGCAACTGGAACCGGCCCCGATGCAATCGAGGTCTCGGCGACGGCCACTCAGTTCGACGTGGACATCAGCACGGCCGGGCCTCTGACCGCCGCCTTGCTCTCCTCCCCGTTTGGAAACATTCAGGTCAGCTCGACCAGTTTTGATATCGGCTCGACCACCGCGGCCGGTTTGGCGACCTTGACCGCGACGGGAGACGGCACGGTGGGAACGCTCACCGGCGGTGGCTACCCGAACACGAGCGGAACCGTGCCGCCCGGGCCGCAAGGCGTGACGGTCTCGACAGGCGGCGGCTTCACGGTTCTGAACGCCGTCGACGCCGCAGGCGGGAATCTGTCGATCGCGGCCGGCGGCGCGCTGACGGCGACCAACGCCACACTGTCCGCGCCGGTCGGGACCGCGACCGTTACGGCCGACACCTTCGATATCGGCCAGGTCACCGCCGTGGCGACCAGCCTGACGGCGACGGGCGCTGGCGCCAGCACGCTGGAGACTTCGGCGACGTCGACGGGCGGCGATCTCGACATCACCACCGCAGGCCCGCTGAACGCCGGCGCCGCCACGCTGCTCGCGACCGGCGGCAATGTGAACCTGTCGGCGGCCAGCTTTGACGTCGGCGCGGCCGGCGCCAGCGCAGCGGTCAATCTGACCGCAACCGGCGCGGGCGCCAGCCAGGCGGGCGACGTGGCCGGCGGGACGGGGGTCACCGTCATGACCGGCGGCGACTTCACGGTCACGACTTCATTGATCACGGAGACCGGAAATCTGGCCGTCACCGATGGCGGCGTCTTCACCTCCACGGGCGCCACGATGGCGGCCACGGGCGGTGCGGCGACGATCACCGCCGCCGGCTTCACAATCGATTCCGTCAACGCCCAGGCGGTGACACTCCAGGCCACCGGGCCCGGAACCGATACGATCAACATTGGCGCGACCGCCACGGCGGGCGATCTCGACATCACCACAGCCGGCGCGCTCGCCGCCGGCGCGGCGACACTCACAGCCTCGGGCGGCGTAAATCTCACGACCGCCAGCTTCGATGTCGGGACCGCGACCGCGGGCGGCGCGGCGAGCCTCACGGCCACCGGCGCAGGTCAGGCTGGAACCGTCACTGGCGGGACCGGCGTGACGGTGGGCACCGGCGGAGCGTTTGCAGTGACGGCGGCGCTGACCGCGACGACCGGCAACCTTGCGGTCACCGACGGCGGGGCGTTCACCTCGACCGGAGCGACGGTCACGGCCCCGGCGGGGACGGCGAGTATCACCGCCGACACCTTCACCATCGATTCCGTCAGTTCCGACGCCACGACCCTGCAAGCGACCGGCGCAGGGACAGACACGATCAACGTCGCCGCGACCTCCACGGCGGGCGATCTCGACATCACCACCGCCGGTCCGCTCGCCGCCGGCGCGGCGACGCTCACCGCCAGCGGCGCAGTGAATCTGTCTGCCTTGAGCTTCGACGTCGGAACGGCGACCGCCGGAACGACAGCCTCGCTGACCGCGACGGGCGGAGCCGGCGTGGTGACCACGGTCACCGGCGGAACGGGCGTCACCCTCACCGCCAGCGGCCCGCTGACGGTGGCCGACACGGCGACAGCGACCACCGGAAACCTCGCGATAACGGCCGGCAGCGCGCTGACGGCGACCGACGCCACGCTCTCGGCGCCGGCCGGGGCCGCGACCATCTCGGCCGACACCTTCGACATCGGGACCCTGACCGCCGGCTCGGCGACGCTGACGGCGACCGGGGCCGGCCCCGACCTGATCGAGACCTCCGCCACAACGACCGTCGGCGATCTCGACATCACCACCGCCGGCGCCCTTTCGGCGCCGACGCTCACGGCCACGGCCGGAAATCTGAACGTTTCGGCCCCAAGCTTCACGCTGGGGACCGCAAGCGCTGGATTAGCCGCCTCGCTGGTCGCGACAGGGCCGGCGACCAGCCAGGCCGGCAGTGTCATCGGCGGCGGCGGCGTGACCATCACGGCGGCGGGCGCCTTCGACCTGACGACCGAGGCGGCGGCGGAGGGGGGCAATCTCCAGATCACCGTCGGCGGCGCGTTCGACGCGGCCAATGCGACCCTGACCGCCGGTGGCTCCGACTTCTTCCCAGGGTCGGTGAATGTGACGGCGGCCACGTTCGATATCGGCGCGGTGGGCGACGGCGACGTATCGCTCACGGCAACCGGACCCGGAGCGAACACGGTGGGCAACGTATTCGCCCAGGGCTTCTGCGCGCCAATGGATTGCAACGGCTCGGGAACCATCTCCATTTCCGTGGCCGGCTCGCTCACGGCGACGAGCCTCGTCGCCCCTGGCGCCGGCGTGCTCACAGTTTCGGCCGGTCCGAACGGGACCGCCGATCCGACCAACTCGATCACCATCGGCCAGGCCATCGCCGGCGACATGACCCTGCAAGGAGGGGCCGTGACCCTCACGGGCGCCTCGAACGCCGAAAATTCGGTGCTGGTGCGCACGGCCGAGCTGACTCTCGACGCGCCGCTTACGGCTGGAGCGGGCGGGGTGACCATCGCCTCCACGGCCGGCGCCCTCAATCTCGGCGACAACGTCGCCGGCGCCCCGGCCGGGCTGGACATCAGCAACGCCACGTTCGGTGAGATATCCACCACTGGAACGGTCGCGCTCTATGCCGGCGATCCATTCGGCGCGGCGCGCGGCGACCTTACGGTCGGGACTCTGACCGTGAACGGCGGGTCGATGAGCGAGCTCCTGCTGCTGGCCGACGCGGCCCACGACGTGATCTTCACCGGCGCCGTGACCAGCACGGGGACGACATTCGCCAACCTCGTCGTCGGCGGCAACGGTGGGGCAGCGGCTGCGGCCGAGGAAAGCGTCACTGCCCGTCAGCCGGCGGACGCCATCGGGGCCTGGATTCCCAACTCGATTCTGATCGAGGCGGGCGCGGCGTCGGGGACCGGTCCGGCTGGCTCGATCGGGACCTCCGCGGATCCCTTCGGACAGGTGACGTTCAATGCCCTCGGCGACATCCTGATGGGAACGCCTGGATTCATCGCGGCGGCCCAGGCCCTGCCGGCGACGGCGATCAACGTGCATCTCGGCGCCCCCACCGGCCCGGCGCCGGCCAACGGCGAGGTCCTGCTGGCCACCCAGACGGCGACGTTCCTGGCCAACGGCAAGATCGTGCAGCAGAACACTTCGACCGACGGCGGCTACGCCGGCCTGCTGGTCGAGACGCCGACCGGCGTCACCCAGTCGCTGTTCCTGGGCTGCTCGACCTGCTCCAGCGCCCCCAGCGTCATCGATATCTTCGGATCTATCGATACGCCGACCGGCGTGGCGGTGACCGGCCCGGCCATGGCCATTTCCCCACAGATCGTGCTGCTGTCGCCGTTGGAGAAGAGCTTCCAGTACCGCGCCAACGGCTGCATCATCGCCGACGCTGGCGACTGCCAGCCGGGCGACACTCTGCCCATCCTGTGGATCATCGACGACCTGCCGCCCGGCAGCGAACTCGACAGCATCTTCGCCACGTTGCCCGTGCCACCGCCGCTGCTCACGCCGGGCGACTATCAGGGGCAGGCCGACGTGACGATCATCGGCTCCGGCAATGAGGAGATCTGGCGCAAGCCGGATGGTAGGCACAAATGAGCGCCCGTCTCGCCTGGCTTCTCATTGGCGGCGGCCTGATGCTCGCCGCGGCGCCGGCAACCGCGGCGCCGCCGGATGACTTCCCCCTCGGCCAGAGCGCCAAGACCGGCGCGGTCTGCGAGGCGATCCGCAACGACGACGATCCGGCCGTGCAGACACGCGGCGCGATCGCCTGGTCGGTGAGGTGTCGGGGATGGACCGGCGATCTCGGTCATCTCTATCTCTACGCGCGCGCTTCCGACCCCGCGCTCGCCGACGGCGGCCTGTGGCGCACTGCGCTCGCGGACCGGGCCAAATGCGACGCCCCGGCGCCGCTGGCGCTCGGCGGGCTCGAAGGCGCCGTCGAGGCGCGCTGCGTGACTGTGAAGGGCGGCTCGCCCTATGTCGCCTACGCCAGCCCTTCCCACGCGGCGGCGGCCGACGGCTTTGCCGCCCTGGCCGATATACTTCAGTCGGGCCTAAGGGTCGTCGCCGGTGCGGCGCCGCCGCCGAAGCTGGCCACCGACATGCAGGCTGCCGCCGTCGGCGCCGCGGGTGGTTCAGACATGAGTCTTACCGACGCGACCGACGCGGCGCTCGGCCCCACCGACCGCGGCAAGGAATTCGCCTACACCCAGAACCAGGCCTGGCGGTTCGCCAGCGCCGAGCAGAACTGGCGTCCGCTGGCCCTGGCCGACACCGCCAGCGGTTCCGATCAGGCGGAGTCCTCGCTCAACTGGGCCCTGGCCTATTCCAATCTCGGACGGTTCGATCAGGCCGAGAAGCTGTTCGCCCAGGCCGATGACCAACTGAAGCGACTGGACGATCCCTATCTCGCCTCGCTGGCGTTCAACTACCGCGGCCTCGACGCCCTCAACCGCCGCGACTTCAAGGCGGCGATCGGCTTTGCCGAGCAAGGGCTGGAAGCGCGACGTCACCTGCGTTCGGTCTCGGAGACCGCCCAGACCATCACGGTTTCCGGCGGCGCCGGCGGGGTCGTTATCGGACCAGTCTTGGCCGACGCGCTCAACCGGCGCGAGCGGACTGGCGAATTCGCGTCAGGCAATCTCACCGCCGATGAGCGCCTGCGCATTCCTGACGCCCAGTCGCAACTGATCATCGGCTCGGCCAAGGCCGAGCTCGGCGATGCGGCCGGCGCCCGCGAGGCGCTGGATCAGGCGGAGAAGGACGTCTCCAACCCCGGTGTGCTCAACTCCGTCGTCTGGCTGCGCGCCCAGGTCGAGGCCGAACTGGCGCGCCAGGAGCTGCAGGCCGGCCAGATCGCGCCGGCCAAGGCGCGCCTCGCCGCCGCTCTGGTGGCGCTGCATCACGGCGCTGACTCCGCCTACCTCGTCGGCTCGCCGGTGGAGGCCTACCTGCTGTTTCAGCTTGGTCGGGTGGAAGCGGCGGCCGGCGAGTCAGACCAGGCCCTGGCCGACTACGACCACGGCTTCCGCCTGTTCCGCCAGGCGCGCGGGTCGCTGGGCGCCTCCGCCGACGCCGCCCAGGTCTATTTCGACTTGCTGCTGACAAAACGCGGGAGCGACCCCACTCAGGCGCGCGCCTACGACGAGCGCTTCTTCGAGGCGACCCAGAGCATCGTCAGCGAGAGCACGGCGAGCACCGTCGCCAACCTCGCCAGGCGGATCGGGGCCGGCGGCGGCTCGGCCGCAGGCGTGGCCCGGGCGCTGGAGGACACGCGGCGGCTGATTGCTGTCAAGCAGGCGGCGCTGAGCGATCTGGCTGGCCAACCGGCCGGAGCCCAGACGAGCGCAGCGCGGGCATCTACCGAAGCGGACCTGAAATCGCTGAACGATCAGGCGGTCGCCCTCGAGGGGCAGCTGCTGACCAGCGATCCGCGCTACGGCGAACTGGAATTCACCACCGTGACGCTCGACGACCTCCAGAAGGCTCTCCGGCCGGGCGAGGCCTACGTCAAGATCGTCCTCTTGGGCGAGAAGAGCTTCGGTCTGGTGGTTACGCCCGACAAGGTGCGGCCCTATGCGATCGACCTCACGCGGACCAGCGCGGCCGAAACCGTCCAGTTGCTCCGCAAACCTTTCGACGGCGCCTCGCTGACGCGGTTCGACGTCCAAGGCGCTCACCAGCTCTACGAAACCCTGCTCGGGCCGGCAGCCGCCGAACTCGCCGGCGTCAGCCACCTGATCTATGATCCCGACGGAGCGCTCATCAGCTTGCCGGTGGCGACCCTGGTGGCCGACCAGCAGAGCGTCGACCTGATGGCCTCGCGGCTGGCGGCGATCAAGGCCAAGGGCCGGGGCTTCCTCTCCTACGCCGGCGTCAACTGGCTGGGCCGTAATGTCGACACCTCACTCGTGGTGTCCGCCCCGAGCTTCATGGAGTCGCGCGGGTTCAAGGCCTCGTCGGCGGGAAGTCCGTTCCTCGGTTTCGGCGATGCGATCATCGGCTCGGCCGACGATCCGCGGCTATTCGCGGCGGTGACGGGGCGGCGCGGCGGAGAGGTCGACTTCTGCCAGGACCAGCGCCACCGCATGGCGGGCCTGCGGCGACTGACCGAGACGGCCGATGAAGTGCGCACAGTCGGCGGCGCGCTGGACGCGCCGAGCAGCGATGAGGTTCTGGGCGCCGACTTCACCGACGTGTCGGTCGAGTCGCGCAAGGATCTGGATCAATTCAGGGTGCTCTATTTCGCCACGCACGGCCTCCTGCCGCGGCCCGGCTGGTGCCTGCCCGAGCCGGCCCTCGTCACCTCGCTTGGATCCGGCGACAGCGACGCCCTGCTGACGGCGAGTTCGATCCTTAATCTCAAGCTCGACGCCGACCTTGTGGTGCTTTCGGCCTGCAACACCGGCGGCGGCGCGTTTGCTGGCGGGACCGGCCCGATGGACGACGGCGACGCCCTCGGCGGCCTAACGCGCGCCTTCATCTACGCCGGCAGCCGGGGTCTGATCGTCTCGCACTGGGAGGTCGATTCGGCCTCCACCCTGGCGCTGATGACCGGCATGTTCACGGTCGCGAAGCCGGGCGAGTCCGTCGGCGAGGCCGAGGCGCTGAGGCGATCCGAGTTGCGCCTGATGGATTCGGACGACCACTCCCATCCCTACTACTGGGCGGCTTTCACCGTCGTCGGCGACGGCGCACGGCCGATGCCCGCCCGAGGCGGCGCCGGGGTCTGACACTCGCTTCGGAGGGCGCCGGCATGTTCGCTGTCACCTTCGACAACCCGTGGATCGCCGCGGTCGAGGCCGCGCGAAGGCGCGTGCCAGCCTTGGCCGCCGTGCTGCTCGCCGCCGCCTGGGTCGCCTTGACGCTGGCCGTCGCACGCCTGACCGCGCCGGCCGTGTGGGCTGCTGCGGCTGACGTCGCGCCGGCGCTCGGGACGCATTGGGCGATGATTGCCGCCCGGTCGGTGCGCAACGCCGCGATCTTCACCTCGCTTTTGTTGTTCGCCCTGGCGGCGGCGCGGTTCGAGGGGCGCTCGGCATGGTTAGCCGGTTGGCGTCCGCCCGCGGCGACGTTCTGGGGCGCGTCCCTGGGCGCCTGCGGCCTGCTCTCGAGCGTGGCCATCGCCACGCTCGCCGGCGCCGTGGCGCGCGGCACAGCCACGCCGCTGTCGCTCGCAAGTATCGCTCTCGGCTTCTTCGGCTTCGCATTCCAGACGGCGACGGAGGAGGTGTACTTCCGCGGTTGGCTGCAGCCGCTGTGTTGCGCTCGCTGGGGCCCGTGGCTCGGCGTGGCAGCGACGGCCGTCCTGTTCGCGCTCCTTCACCTGGTCTCCGGAACGCGCAGTCCGACGGCCGTCGCCTCGCTGGTCCTCGGCGGCTTGATGTTTGGCCTGCTGGCCCTGCGCAGCGGGGGTCTCTGGGCCCCGTGGGCGGCGCACTTCACCTGGAACTGGCTGGAGTCCGGGGGCCTCGGGCTGGACCCCAATCCGGCCTCCCCCGGCTCGATCATCAGCCTCACACTGAAAGGTTCAGCCCTGTGGAGCGGCGGCCCCGAGGGCATGAACGGCAGCCTGGCGACGGTCATCGTGCTGGCCTTGATCGTGGCCTCGCTCGTATGGGCGCGCGCAGTCAACCGCTCGGTCAGCGAAGTGGCGTCTCGGCAGGCCAGATCAGGAACTTGACCCAATGGCGAATGTGGCCACCCTTCCGGCGGCCCCAACCGCACCAGGACCCTCGATGAGCGCGGACGCCGAGCAGCCGATTGATAGTGGTCCGTCGGATACGCCGGTCCCGGCCATCCAGGCACAGGACGGCGGCCCAAGAAGACCGCACATCTGTGTGGCGACGCCGTGTTACGGCTACCAAGTGTTTCAAAATTACCTGATTGGCATGATCGAGCTTACATCTGCGGTCAGCAAGTCGGGCGAATTCGAGATAAGTTTCATCATAAGAGGTGGCGATAGTTTGATAACGCGTTGCAGGAATTCGATGGTTGCCGAATTTCTATCCAACCCTGCGTATACTCATCTGTTCTGGATTGACGGTGATATCGGGTTTCAACCTGACGCTGTCTTCAGATTGCTCCGCAGCGATTATGAGGTGGCGTGCGGAATCTACCCGCTGAAATCGTTTAACCTGCCTGACAAGGTTCCACAGCAAAGTCGGGACGAAGTGCTCACAAGATATCTGAGCTATCCATTCTCAACGGCCACACGCACGTTTCCTATCCACAATGGGTTCGTGGAACTCCGGGACGCGCCGGGAGGATTCATGCTCATCCGCCGGACAGTTTTTTCCAGGCTGATTCAGGCGTTCCCCGAGTTGAAATACAAACCCGAGGGGCAGCTGGGACTTGAAGGACTATCGACCAAAATAGACGAATTCTACTATAATTTCTTTGATACAACCATCGATTCTGACGGAAGGTATCTTTCAGAAGACTACTCATTCTCCAGACTCTGTGGCAGAGCCGGGATCAAGATATATGGAGATATTGAATCCGACCTGACGCATTTCGGTGCTTTTCTCTATAAAGGCAACCTCTCTGCGCGTCTCAATATTCCCTAGGCCGCATTTCGAAGGACGCTCAGGCGTGGCGCAGCCGTTGGCGAATCTGAAAAGTGCGTCGGCGCCCCTGCTGGAGGACTTGTAGGCATGACGGCTGACGCAGTTGGCCACGCGTTTTCCGTGGCCGTCATCACCCCCTACTGTGGCGAGCCGTTGGAAGTCCTGGCGCGGTGCCATGCCAGCGTCAGAGGACAAGCCGTTCACTACATGGTCGCCGATGGCCGTCCCTCCCGCGAGATCGATGACTGGGACGTTGAGCACATCAAGCTGCCGCGGGCGCACTGTGACTACGGCGTTACGCCGCGAGTGATCGGAGCGATCAGCGCCGCATCGCAAGGCATTCAGGCGATTGTATTCTTGGATGCCGATAATTGGATTGAGCCAACACACGTACAAACCATGATGAATCGTCGAAATCAAATCGACGCGTCGATCGTCACGGGCACGAGAACACTCTACAGTGTGGCGGGAAAACGCTTGGGAATTTGCACGGAGTCGGATGGAGAAAATTTCAACGACATGAACTGCTATCTCGTGACCAGAAAAGCATTTCCATTAATACTGAGCTGGTTGTTCAGCGATGACCAAGACATGGCGCTGGCCGATAGAATTTTCTGGCGTCGGGCCAAGGAAGGTGGATACGCGTGCGCTCACTGCACGGAGCCCACCATCAACTATACGACTGATCTGGCAGCTCATTATCTGATGCTTGGTCTCACGCCGCCGGCGGGCGCGATGGTGTACGCGCGGAAGCCGGGAAGTCGATTTGTCGAGAAACACAGCTACGAAGACTATCTCGGCTGGCGACAATGATCGCCGGCGCTTTGCGGCGACGACGGCCTAGGTGTCGAAGCTACGAAGGTTGTTCACCCGGGGAGGGGTTTGAACGAAGCTGGGGTTGCAACACTCCACTTCCACCGGAACTCCCCGGATGAACGTCCACAAGAATGCGCGGCTGACGCCGCTTGGTCGAGCCGTTTTAGTATCTCGCATCGCGGATGAATGCTGGCCGGTAAGCCGGG
>Ga0302311_10005043_pt1 | contig 14081 bp, 9 predicted proteins | sample III_Palsa_N1_3_FD_200449 | JGI IMG/M metagenome (GOLD analysis project Ga0302311, IMG submission 200449) | Peat permafrost microbial communities from Stordalen Mire near Abisko, Sweden - III_Palsa_N1_3 | ecosystem: Environmental > Terrestrial > Soil > Palsa > Peat permafrost | place: Sweden... | reverse complement strand
CCGGGCTTGACCGGGTCGACCCGCTGCCATACACCGTTCACCAGCTGCACGAGCACCGAGCAGTCGGACGAAGCGCGGGCCCCGATGTTAACCGGGCCGATGATGCCGTCGGCGTCGAACGACGTCTCGTCGTTGTTGAGCGCGGTGAACAGGGTCTGACGGTCCAGCGTCCCGCCGTTGGCGGTTGCCTTCTCGACCGCGTCCTGGAACAGCAGCGCCGAGACGAACGAGTTGACGGCGTTGTTGTCCAGGTTCTTCGTCCCGCCGACCTCGGTCACGAGCTTGTCCAGGGCCGGGTTGGCCGTGTAGTCGCTCAACCAAGGCAGGTCCACGAGCGAGGCGTAGGTGCCGTTGACGGTCGCGCCGCCCTGCGCGTAGAACTTCGGGTCGTAGCAGCCCGAGTTGCACAGCCAGACCTTGACCGAGCTGACCCCCTGGAGCTGGGCCTCCCGGCGCAGCAGCGCCATGGCGGACGTGGTCACGTCGTCGTAGACGAAGGTTGAACCGGACGCCTTGATCTGCTGGATGTACGGGGTCAAGGCGCTCTGCGGCGCGGCACCGCTGACCGCGTAGAAGCCCTGGCCGTCCTCCTTGATGCCGAGGCCGCTCTCCGCCTTGAACAGCGGCGTCTCGGTGATCTTGAAGGTCGGGTCGTCGCTGTCGTAGAGCCAGATCCCGTGCAGGCCTGAGTTATGCGCGATGAAGTAGCGGGTGTCGCCGACCGGCACCGTGTAGGTCTGCGGGTTGTCCTTGGCGGTCGCGCAGAACGGGCCGAGGCCCGAGACCAGGTACGTGTCCGGGTCGCAAGACTCCGGGGGGAAGGCGAACGCGGCGAGGTTGGCGATGCCGATCGCCTTGCCGGCCGCGTTCTTGCACCCGTCGATGTCGGACAGGTCCTCGAGCGCGTTGGCCGAGGTGCCGACCAGGGCGAAGTCGTTCTGACAGGCCTTGATGACGCAGTTGGTGGTGGCGTTCGGGTTGAGCTGGGAGTCGCAGAAGTCGACCACGACCTTGCGCCCGGCCAGCCCGCCGTTGGCGTTGAGGCCGGCTGCCCACGCCTGGACCGCGGTCACCGAGTCCTTGAACAGCCCGGGGACGAGCGGGTTGTTGACGTCGGCGATGATGCCGACCTTGATGGTGGTGGCGGTGAGCCCGATGTCGGTGCCCGGGCCGGCCGACCCGGCAGGCGAAGCCGACTGGGTGGCCGCCGCCGACGCCGCGGCGGCCGACGAGGTGGCCGCCGCCGACGAGGTGCTGCTGCTACTTGACGCGCTGCAGCCCGCCGCCAGCAGGACCGCGGCCAGCGCCGCGACCCCTGCGAGAAGGCGCGCACGCGCCGGGAACCGGCGTCTGACGCGGCTGCCCGCGCCGCCCGGTCTGTCGCTGTTAGCTGTCACTCTGGTGCCCTCCACGACTTCATTGCCTGTGAGCTCTGACCCTGCGATACCCGTGCGTTCACAACCAGAGTGAACGTTATACCGGGCGGTCGGTAAAAAAATAGAGGCGGACTAACCCGCCGGGATGTCCGTTGACCGGGGATGTAGGTGTCTACATCGAGCCCGCAGGGGAGCTGCGGCCAGCCAATGTAAACCTTTACCGAGTGGGGGTATTGCGCCTGTGAACACTGCGTTTGCAGGCTGGTTGTCTGCTGTTTCTAGCATGATGCCGGCTGACCGGTCACCCGCCAGTCCCGTTCAGCGGAACGTGCGGCCGCTCAGGTGTAGTTGCCGCCGTTCACGCCGATGACCTGGCCGGTGATGTAGCCGGCGTCGTCAGAGCAGAGGAAGGCGGTGGTGGCGGCGATGTCCTCGGGCACGCCCAGCCGACGGACCGGGCTCCGCTCGGCCAGCGCCCTGATGCGCTCTTCGCCGTCGGGTCCCTGCGCGAACGGCGCGGCCATGAACATGGGGGTGATCACGGCCCGGGGCGGGATCGTGTTGACGGTGATCCCGTACTGGCCGAGTTCCAGCGCCAGCGTCTTAGTCAGCACCACCACGCCGCCTTTGGAGGCCGAGTAGTGCGCCTGGGTCCGCGAGCCCGACTGGGCGCTCGACGACGAGATGGTGACGATCCGCCCCCACCCGCCCGCGATCATGTCCGGTACCGCCAGCTGCAGGCAGTGGAAAACCCCGGTCAGGTTGACCGCCAGCACGCGGTCCCAGTCCTCCATCGTGATCTCGAGGAACGGCGCGTTCAGCGACAGCCCGGCGCTGGTCACCATGATCTCGATCGGCCCGAACTCACCGCGCGCGGCCTCGAGCGCCTTCTCCACCGCGGCCCGGTCGCTGACGTCGGCGCCGACGCCGATGACGCGCATTCCCTCGCCGCGCAGTTCGGCGGCGGCCCGGTCGGCCGCGCCCGCGTCCAGGTCGAGCAGCGCCACGCTGGCGTCGCCGGCCGCGAGACGGCGGACAATCGCCAGGCCGATCCCCGATGCGCCGCCCGTCACAACTGCAACCCTGCCCAATTGCTCCTCCTTGGTCGCGCCGGTCCGTGCCGCTTCAGGCCTTGATGGCGGGCAACGGCCGTGGTATCACATAGGTAGTAGCTTACTAATTGAATTCTTTACTCTGAAGGTACGAGTTCTTTGCCCGGCTGTAAAGAGCCACATTCTGTACTGACCGGTATATACATGTCTGAACGTCACCCGATAAGGAGCACGGAGCGCAATCATGGCCGACTTCACCGCCGCCGATTACTTCAGCGACGAGTCCGTCGCGGCCGACACCTACCCGTACTTCGACTTCCTGCTCGAGGGGCGGCGGGTATGGCGGGAGCCGTATCACGGGGTGGTGATGGTGGCCGGGCACGAGGAGGTGCTCGCTGTGATGCGGGACACGGCCAGCTTCTCCAACTGCAACATCGTGGCCGGGCCGAACTTCACCTTCCCGGTCGAGCTGACCGGTGACGACGTGACCGACGCCGTCGCCGCGCACCGCGACGAACTGCCGATGGGCGACCAGATCATCGCCTTCGACCCGCCCAAGCACACCGCCCACCGCGCGCTGCTGATGGGGCTGATCACGCCCAAGCGGCTCAAGGAGAACGAGGAGTTCATGTGGCGGCTGGCCGACCGCCAGCTCGATCAGGTGCTGCCCGCCGGGCAGTGCGAGTTCATCGACCAGTTCGCGCAGCCCTACACCCTCCTCGTCATCGCCGACCTGCTCGGGGTCCCGGAGTCCGACCACCCGCAGCTGCTGCGCGAGGCCGGCATCGGGCGGCGGCTGGTGGATGAGTCGGGCGAGGACGCGGGGGTGCCCCATCACCCGCTCGACTTCCTCTACGGTTACTTCAGCGACCGGATCGAGGAGCTCAGGAGCGAGCCGCGGGGTGACGTGCTCACCGGCATGGCGCGGGCGAAGTTCCCCGACGGCTCCACCCCGGAGCCGGTGCACGTCGCCCGGATCGCCGCCAACCTGTTCTCGGCCGGGAAAGAGACCACGGTCCGGCTGCTGAGCACAGCCTTGCGGCTGATCTGCGACGAGCCCGGGCTGCAGCAGCGGCTGCGCGAGCACCGCGAGCTGATCCCCCGGTTCATCGAGGAGACGCTGCGGCTGGAGAGCCCGATCAAGGGCGCCTTCCGGCTGGCGGTGAAGACCACGACCGTCGGCGGGGTGGAGATCCCGGCCGGCAGCAACGTCATGCTGCTGCACGGGGCGACCGGCCGGGACCCGCGTCAGTTCGAGTGCCCGCACGAGCTGAACATCGACCGGCCCAACGTCCGCCAGCACATATCGTTCGGGGCCGGCATCCACACCTGCCCGGGAGCGCCGCTGGCACGGGCCGAGGGCCGCGTCGTCATCGAGCGCCTGTTCGACCGGACGGACGAGATCAGGGTGTCCGAGTCCGCCCACGGGCCGGCCGGCGCCCGGCGCTACGAGTACCTGCCGACCTACATGATCCACGGGCTGCGCCAGCTCAACCTCGAATTCGACTGAGCGGAACGACGGCGTTGACGGGCCGGCGGATTCGGCCATACCGTCTGAACCTAGAGAGTCAGATATGACACTGGAGTGTCAGATCTCATCAAAGCTGATGCCGTACGTCTGGAGACCCCGCCATGGCCAAGGAATTCATCGTTTCCGGTGACAGTCACGTCGTCGAGCCGGTCGACCTCTACAAGACCCGTCTGCCCAAGAACATGCGCGACCAGGCGCTCTGGGAAGAGGACACGATCCTCGACGAGCCGCTGGTGCCCGGTGGCCATACGGAGTTCCGGACCGTGCACACGCCCGGCTACGAGGGCTGGACCGTCTCCCGCTACCGCCAGTTCCCCGGCCCCACCCCGGACGGGCTGCCGGACAGCATCGTGCGCGACCTGGACCGGGACGGCGTCGACGCGTCGATGCTGTTCCCCAACCTGTCGTTCTTCGCGCTCTACACCGACGACCACGAGCGGTCGATCGCGCACGCCCGCGTCTACAACGACTGGCTGGCGGAGACCTACCTGCCGTACTCGAGCCGGCTGCGGCCCGCCGCCGCCATCCCCACGACCAACGTGGCCGACGGGGTCAAGGAGATCGAGCGCGCCGTCCGGCTCGGGCTGAGCGCGCTCATCCTGCCCGAGATCCCGCAGCCGCTGCCGTACTGGGCGCCGGAGTACGAGCCGCTGTGGGCGGCGGCCGAGGCCAACGGCCTGCCCATCTTCTTCCACGTGGCCTCGGGCGGGGTCGACTCCAAGGCCGGCACCTCGGCCACCGGCAGCCAGGTCAAGGGCATCCTCACCGCGATGACGATGGGCAAGCAGGAGCTGACCGGCGCGCTGCTGGCCGGGCGCACCATGGGCGGCGGCAGCACCGCCTCCGCCAGCCCCATGCGGATCATCGCCGACCTGGTCAGCTCGGGCGCGTGCGACCGGCACCCCAATCTGATGTTCAACGTGATCGAGTTCAACGCGGGCTGGCTCGCGAACTACATGGGGTCGATGGACAAGGCCTGGCGGACCGGGACCGGGCAGGACCCGCACTGGTGGCTCGGCTTCTGGGACGACGGGGTCGACCCGCGCGACCAGAAGCTGATGGGCCGGATGTTCAAGATCAACGACCGCTGGCCGCTGCCGCTCAAGCCGAGCGAGTACGTCCGGCGCAACATCCGGGTGCAGTTCGCCGACGACCAGATCGCGGTGATGTCCCGGCACATCACCGGGGCCGACACCATCTACTGGGGCAGCGACTACCCGCACGCGGAGGGCACCTTCCTCGGCAGCCAGGCGGTCATCGAGGAGCAGTTCGCGGGCGTTCCCGACCCGGATCGGGCCAAGATACTCGGCGGCAACCTGGCCAAGATCGTCGGCTTCGACGACTCGAAGAAGCTCGCCCCGGTGACTCCCCCGGCCTCGCCGAAGGTTCCCGCTCCGCTCTAAGGCGGTCAGCCGCCGGAGCCGCCGTCCTCGCCCTTGAGGGCGGCGAAGGCCTCCGTGAGCAGGTCCATCAGGTCGGCCTCGCCGTCGACGGCAACCCAGTAGGAGACGGCGAGGCCCATGCAGTCGAGCGCGGCGGCGACCTTGACCGACAGGCCAATCGGAATCGGCTTGGCGGCGCCGTGCCGCTCGGCCAGCGCGCGCGTCAGCGGCGCCCGCCAGTCCGCGAGGTCAACGTGGGCGCCGGACAGCCCCCGGCTGAACAGGGCGAACCGGCTGAGGGCCTGCGCCCCGGCCGGGTTCAGCGTGTAGATCGGCCCGACGAAGGACTCGATGGCGCTGCGGAGGGCCGACCAGTCGTCCTCGTCGCGGGGCCGGGCCCGCAGCGCGTCCGCCATCCGTTCCACGTACGCCTTCAGCGCTACCTGGATCGCCTGGTCCTTGGTCCGGAAGTAGCGCAGGAAGGTGCTGCGGGAAACCCCGCCCGCGGCCGCCATGTCGTCCAGGGTCACGTTGCCGTACCCCTTCTCCACGACGAGCTCGTAGGCGGCCAGGCTCAGCTCGGCCTGCACGGCCGCCCGCGCGATCTCCCGGGACGCGGGCCGCACGGCCGGGGTTCCAGATGACGACATGCCCCAATCCTACGGTCGGGGTTACCGCCCGCCGATGCGCTGAGTTCGCCGAGCGATTTCCCGGCCGCGGGAATACTTGCTCACACCAAGCACTTGTCCTGTACAAGTAAATCACGCGAGCGTGGGGATGACGGTGATGGCAGCGCAGCGGACAGCGGCCGTGGCCTTGGTGACGGACTCGTTTATCGATCTTCAGCGGACGGTCCGCCGGTCCAAGGCCCGGCTGCTCGCCGCCGCAGGCAATGACGTCGAGTCGGCCACCCACCTGCTGCTGCACACGGTGGAGTCCGAGGGCCCGATGCGAGCGAGCGCGCTGGCCGCGAGCGTGCACGCGGATCTGTCCACGGTCAGCCGCCAGGTCGGCGCGCGGGTGGGCCGCCGGCGGGGCGGGCGCCGGGCCGACCAGCGCGACGGCCGGGCCTGCGTGCTGGCGGTGACCGACGCGGGCCGGGCCGCCATCGCCGAGCACGAGCGCGGCCGGCAGGCGTTCTTTGACGAGGTGCTGACCGGCTGGAGCGACGACGAGCTGCGGCAGTTCGGGCAGCAGCTGGAGCGGTTCACCGCCGCCTACGACCGCGTTCACGCCGCCCGGGTGGGCGCCCGGTCCTGGCATCAGGACAACCCCCAGCAAGTCCCGTCCCAGCAGAACAGCACCACCGCAGAGACTCTGAAAGGCACTAACGCATGACCGCCACCGCAATCCGCCCGGCTGATTCCCCGTCGGACGGCGCGCTGTCCCACCGCCAGATCCTGACGATCTTGTCCGGGCTGGTGCTGGGCATGTTCCTGGCCGCGCTCGACCAGACGATCGTCTCGACCGCGATCAAGACGATCGGCAACGACCTGCACGACCTGCAGGCGCAGGCGTGGGTCACCACCGCGTTCCTGATCACGTCGACGATCGCCGCGCCGCTATTCGGCAAGCTGTCGGACATCTACGGCCGCAAGCGACTGTTCATGATCGCGATCGTGATCTTCGTGGCGGGCTCCGCGCTGTGCGGCCTGGCCACCTCGATGTACGAGCTGGCCGGCTTCCGCGCCTTCCAGGGCATCGGGGCCGGCGGCATCATGCCGCTGGCGCTGGCCGTCATCGGCGACATCATCCCGCCCCGCGAGCGCGCCCGCTACCAGGGCTACATGATGGCCGTCTTCGCCAGCGCCTCGGTCCTCGGGCCGGTGCTCGGCGGCCTGCTGGCCGGGACGAACGATTTCCTCGGCGTGGCCGGGTGGCGGTACATCTTCTACATCAACGTGCCCATCGCCGCCGTGGCGCTGTTCGTCATCGCCCGGGTGCTCAAGCTCGACACCGTTCGCCGTGAGCGGCGCATCGACTGGTGGGGGGCGCTGGCGCTGGTGGTGGGGCTGGTGCCACTGCTGGTGGTCGCCGAGGAGGGACAGCAGTGGGGGTGGGCCTCGGCCGCCTCGTTCACCGCCTACCTGCTCAGCGCGGCCGGCCTGATCGTGTTCGTCTGGATCCAGCACCGGATGGGCGACGACGCGCTGCTGCCGCTGCGGATGTTCCGCAGCCGCACCTTCTCGGTCGCCTCCGGCCAGGTCACCATCATCGGCATGGCCATGTTCGGCGGCCTGTCGGTCATTCCCCTGTACCTGCAGATCGTCAAGGGCGCCTCGCCGACCAAGTCCGGCCTGCTGCTGCTGCCGCTGGTCGGCGGGCTGATGCTCGCCTCGCTCGGCTCCGGGCGGCTGATCGCGCGGACCGGCCACTACAAGGTCTTCCCGGTCGTCGGCTCCGTGCTCATGGTCATCGGCATGGGGCTGTTCATCACCCTCCGGGCCGACACCGCCCTGTGGAGCACCGACATCTATATGGCGATCTTCGGCATCGGGCTCGGCATGAACATGCAGAGCCTCGTGCTGGCGATGCAGAACGCCGTGCCCGCCAGGGATATGGGCGTCGCCTCGGCCGCCTCGTCGTTCTTCCGCTCGGTCGGCGGCACCCTCGGCACCGCGATCTTCCTGTCCATCCTGTTCTCCCAGGCGGGCACCAAGATCGCGCAGCAGTACGCCCGGGCGGCCACCGATCCGGCCTACGTCGCCGCCGCCAAGGCCAACCCCGGCCAGGTCGCCGCGCTGCACCACGACCTCAGCGGCGGGCTCAACGACACCTCGTTCCTCAGCGGGCTGGCCAAGCCGCTGGTCCACCCGTTCTTCGTCGGGTTCTCCTCGGCCGCCGACGTGGTCTTCGCGATCACCGCGGTCCTCCTGGTCGCCGCGATCGTCCTGTCGTCCTGCCTCAAGGAAGTCCCGCTCCGGCTCGTGTCCGGCAACCAGGCCCGTGCCCAGGCAAGCGAGTCTGACGGTGCCGCCGCCCCAGTGGTCGCGGCGGTCGAGTCGGTCGGCGCCGGGCGCGTGTCAGCCGCTGCCGACACCGCTGGCGACACTGCGGACGATGGCCGGGCGCCTGGCCCCGGCCAGGCCGACTTCACCGTGCGTTAGATCGGGCGTACTGTGATGGGATCGATCGTTCTAGACGTGAGGTATGGCGATGACCGGGGAGGCGCCGGGCGTGGGAGCTCAGGTGCCGCTGGTGCTGGGCCTGGATGATCCGGGCGCCGTGCCCTCGGTGGCCGGCGGCAAGGGCGCCTCGCTCGGCCGGCTGGCGCGGGCCGGGGTCAGGGTTCCCGGCGGGTTCCACGTGACGACGGCCGCGTACGTCGATTTCCTTGACGGCGGCTCGCTGCGCGAGGAACTGCCAGCGGCCACGTCAGTGGTCGACGGGTCCGACGCGGCCACGTCGGAAGCGGCCGCCGCGCGTGTTGCCGAGCTGTTCAGCGGCCAGCCGGTGCCGGCCGCGACGGTGGCGGCGATCGCCGGAGCCTACGCCTCGCTCGGCGACGACGTCCCGGTCGCGGTGCGGTCGTCGGCGACGGTGGAGGACCTGCCCGGCCTGTCCGCCGCGGGGCAACACGACACGTACCTGAACGTGCGCGGCCAGGCCGCGGTGGTCGACGCGGTCCGGCGGTGCTGGGGCTCGCTGTGGTCGGCGCGGGCGATCAGCTACCGGGCCGGCCGTGGCATCGCGCTGGGCGACGTGAGCATCGCCGTCGTCGTGCAGCGACTGGTGCCCGCAGAGGCGGCCGGCGTCCTGTTCACCATCGACCCGGTCAGCGGCGCTCGCGACCAGGTCGTGGTCAGCGCCAACTGGGGCCTCGGCGAGTCGGTCGTGGCCGGCGACGTCACCCCGGACGTCGCCGTCGTCGACCGGGCGTCGGGGGCGCTGGTCAGCTACCAGCTGGGCGGCAAGAAGGTCATGACCGTGGCCGACGGCGGGGGCACGCTGGAGACCGAGACGCCGGACGACCTGCGCTCGGCGCCGGTGCTTTCGCCCGCCCAGGCGGGCGAGCTCGGCCGGGTCGGGCTGTCGATCGAGAAGCTGTACGGCGAGCCGGTGGACGTCGAGTGGGCGCGCGCCGGCGGCGGCGAGTTGTGGGTGGTCCAGGCCAGGCCGATCACGACGCGGGCGGGCGGGCCGGCCGCCGCCGCCGCCGCCGGCGATGCTGATCGCGGCGAACGGTGGAACGACAGCCTGGCCGGGGATTACCTGTGGACCAACGGCAACCTGGGCGAGGCTCTGCCTGATGTCATGACCCCGGCCACCTGGTCGTTCATTGAACTGTTCATGGGGCGGATGATCTTCCCGCCGGGCGTGCCCGGCTACCGCGGCTACGGGCGGATCGGCGGGCGCTTCTACGCGAACGTGAGCGTGTCGATGGCGCTGCTCGCTCTGGTCGGTATTTCCCGGCGCCGGTTCCCCGTGCTGTTCGGGCCGGTGCTCGGCCGGCTCCCTCCGGTCGAGGAGATTCCGCGGGCTCGACTTGCCCGCTGGAAGGCCGCCCGGCTGATGGTGCCCGCGACGGTCAGGTCGCTGCGCCGAGTCAACGCCAACGAAAGGCGGCTGCCGGAGTTCCTCGCGGACGCACCGGGCCGGTGCGACCGGCTGCGAGCCGAGATCGAGCGGTCCGCCGACGCCGCGGCGCTGGCCGACCTGTGGCCTGCCAAGGTCCGGCCGCTGCTGGTGGAGGCGGCCGACATGCTCGCCGCCGCCGGGTCGGTGGGCGGCACCACGCTGGTGTCGGTCCCCGGCAAGCTGGCGGCGCTGGTCGGCGAGGCCGATGCGGCCCTGCTGCTCTCCGGCCAGCGGGTCGAGGGCACCGAGACCACCTCGCTGGCCAGTCTCGGACCGGTCATGGGGCTCGCCCGGCTCGCCCGGGGCGAGATCGACCGGAACGACTATGCCCGCCAGTACGGACACCGCAGTGCCCACGAGGCGGAGCTGTCGATGCCCCGGCCAGCAGAGGATCCCGGCTGGATCGACGATCAGCTCGCCGCCCTTGACGGTAACGGCCGCGCCGTCGCCGACGCCTCCAGGGACGCCTCCCGCGACGCTGACACACTGCTGGCCAAGCGGGACGCAGCCCGGGCCGCTGCCTGGCAGCGGCTGGCACGCGAGGATCCGCGGAAGGCAGCGGCGGTGGGCAAGCTCATCACCGCTTGGGCTCCGGCCGCCCGCGGCCGGGAGGCAGCGAGGTCCGAGGTCATCAGGTCGGTGTGGGTAGCGCGGACCTGGGTTCAGCGCGCTGGGGACCTCACCGGGTGCGGCGATGATCTGTTCTTCCTGGAATTGCCTGAGATCTTCGGCCTGCTCCGCGGCCAGCGGGCGCCGCTCGAGCGGATCCCGGCGCGCCGGGCCGCCTACCACGCCTACACGGCGCTGCCGGCCTATCCCGCGCTCATCCGCGGGCACTTCGACCCCGCCCGGTGGGCGGCCGACCCGCAACGGCGGGTGGATTACTACGACGAGCGCGCCGCCCGGACGACGGAGCCGGACGACGCTATTACCGGGTTCCCGGGGGCGGCTGGGGTAGTTGAGGGGACAGCGCGGGTGCTGCGCGCGCCCGAGGACGGCGGCCAGCTCGCTGACGGCGAGATCCTCGTCACCACGGTCACCAACATCGGCTGGACCCCGATCTTCCCGCGTGCGGCGGCGGTGGTGACCGACGTCGGGGCGCCGCTCTCGCACGCCGCGATCGTGGCCCGCGAGCTCGGCATCCCGGCCGTCGTCGGCTGCGGCAACGCCACCACGAGGCTGCACAGCGGCGATCGGGTCCGGGTCGACGGCGGCGCCGGCACCGTCGAGATCGTCGACCGGGCGGCAGGCCCGGCCTGATTGACGCGGTCGTTATGGATGGGCGGGCAACTCGGCCGCCCGGTAACCATCCCATCACCACATCATCCCCGCCCCCGGCGGGACTTCGCCGAAAAGCGGCTGGTCACTGACGTACTCCGGGCGAGCCGGCTTCGGCGGCGCCCAGCCCGGCAGTTCGGCGAAGGCCCGCACCCAGGCTTGCGTGAACCGGACCAGCGGCGTGCCCTGATCGGACAGCAAGCCGAAGCGCAGGGCATAGGGCAGCAGCTGTCCCGAGAGGGCTCTCTGGTCTCCGTCAGCCACCAGTCGCCGGAGGTCGCGGCGGAAGGATCGCACGTGTCCTGCGAGCTCCTCGGCCTCGGCCGTTCGCTGGTCATGACGGAGATGCCGGAGCCAGCCCTGATGCACTGCGTCACGGATCAGGACCTTCCGGGTTTCGTCCAGGGCCTTCCCGAACCTGGCGGCCAGTGACGACAAGCGAGGTTCGCCGCCGTCCTCGCTCAGCCCGCCCAGCAGCCGCTTCTCGTAATCGAGCAGGCTTGGCTGCTGCCGCTTGATGGCAGTTCCGGTCACCACGGTCAGCCGCCAGTCACCTGGGTCCGTCGTTTCCTCGACTCTCAGGAACCCGCGCTGGGCGAGGTCGACCAGCGTGACCGCGATGTCCCCGATGATGACCCGGCCGAGGACGACCACGCCCGTCTGCCCGGGCCGGAGCCCCTCGATCGCCGCTGGAACAGCGTCCATCCGCCGGGTCCCTCCGATGACGTTGAAACAGGCATCCGATGACTTCTTACGCCACCGACAGCGCCTGCGGCAAGGGCGAGATCTGGGACGGTACTGCTCCTGCGGAGAAACGTCAGCGCTAGGCGCGCAGGACGTCGGTGCCGAGCCAGGGGCGGAGCGGTTCGGGGACGAGGACGGAGCCGTCGGGCTGCTGGTTCTGCTCGACGATCGCGGGCAGCAGGCGGCTGGTGGCCAGGCCGGACGCGTTCAGGGTGTGGATGAAGGCGGTGCCCTTGCCCTGCGGGGGGCGGTACCTGATGTTGGCCCGGCGGGCCTGGTAGTCCCCGGCCCACGAGGCGGAGGAGACCTCCTTGTAGATCCCGATGCTCGGCAGCCAGACCTCGACGTCGTAGGTCAGCCGCATGCTGGCGCTTGCGTCGCGGGTGGCGAGCAGGGACGTCTGGTAGTGCAGCCCGAGCTTCTCGACCAGCATCTGGCTGCGGCCGACGAGCTCGTCCAGCGCCCGCTCGCCGTCCTCGGGGGCGGTGAACTGGAACATCTCCACCTTGTTGAACTGGTGGCCGCGGATGGTGCCGCGCTCCTCGCTGCGGTAGCTGCCGGCCTCGCGGCGGTAGCAGGGCGAGTAGGCGAACATCTTGATCGGCAGGGCCTCGGCCGGGAGGATCTCGTCCCGGTAGACGTTGACGATGGCCGTCTCCGACGTCGGGAGCAGGAACGAGTTCCTGCCGCCTTCTTCCTCGCGGATGTGGAAAACGTCGTCGTGGAACTTCGGGAACTGCCCGGCGGCGTAGCCGGCCTCCTCGGTCAGCAGGTGCGGGGGCAGCAGGAACTCGTACCCGGCGGCGTAGTGCTCGCGGTTGAAGAAATCGAGCAGCGCCCATTCCAGCGCGGCGCCCTGCCCGGTGTAGATCCAGTAGCCGTTGCCGCCGAGCTTGGTGCCCCGGGCGTAGTCGATGAGCCCGAGACGCGTGCAGAGCTCCACGTGGTCGAGGGGCTTGTCCCCGAGGTCGGGCTTGCTGCCCCAGGTGCGGACGACCTGATTGGCTTCCTTGCCCCCGGCCGGGGAACGCTCGTCGGGCAGGTTGGGCAGCTCCATCAGCCGGTCGTGCAGGGTCTTCTCGGCCGCCGTCAGGCTGGCCGTCATCGCGGTGACCTGGTCGCCGAGCGCGGCGGCCTGGCTTTGCGCCTGGGCGGTGTCGGCCCCCGACGCCTTCAGCCGGCCGATCTCCTTCGCCTGCCGGTTCCGCTCGGACCGGACCGCGTCGACCTCGGAGGCCAGCTTCCGCCGGAGCGCGTCGGCCTCCAGAACCGGCCCGAGGTCGACGTCGTCCATGCGCCTGAGCAGGGCGTTCCGTACGAATTCGGGATCAGACCTGATCAGCTCGATATCCAGCATTGTCCGTAGCCTCTTCGAGAAACGGTGGGAAAGACGGCGGCACCTGAGCGGCATGAGTGCCTCGCAGCCCGCGAGCGGGGCTGTGCTCATAGTATTTGATTGCCGGGCCGGCCCCGGAGGTCAGGCTGGCAGAACCCATGACACTCGCAGAGGGACGCCATTTCCGTGAAGATCGACAACAGTCCGGCCCGTGGTACCCGGGATCTGCTCCCCGCCAGCGTCGCGGTCAGGGACCATGTGCTTGAGTCGATCACGGCGGTGTACCGGCGGTTCGGGTACCAGCGGATAGAAACGCCGGCCCTGGAGGACATCGCCCGGCTGCAGGGCGGGCAGGGCGGCGAGAACGAGAAGCTCATCTTCCAGGTGCTCCGCCGCGGGCTCACCGATGAGATCGCGGCCGACACCCCGGTGCGGGATCTGGTCGACCTGGGGCTGCGCTTTGACCTGACCGTGCCGCTGACCCGCTTCTACGGCAACAACCAGGCCCAGCTGCCGTCGCCGTTCCGGTCGCTGCAGGTCGGCCCGGTGTGGCGGGCCGAGCGCCCGCAGAAGGGCCGCTACCGCCAGTTCTACCAGTGCGACATCGACCTGATCGGCGAGCCGAGCGTGCTCGCCGAGGCGGAGCTGATCGAGGCCACCAGCCAGGCCCTGGCCGCGGTCGGACTGGAGGGCACCACCGTGCGGCTGTCGGACCGCCGGTTCCTGGCCGCCCTGGCCGAGTCGGCCGGCCTGCCGGAGGGGAGCTGGGACGGGTTCTTCATCGTCCTCGACAAGCTGGACAAG
>Ga0302311_10005040_pt1 | contig 14088 bp, 15 predicted proteins | sample III_Palsa_N1_3_FD_200449 | JGI IMG/M metagenome (GOLD analysis project Ga0302311, IMG submission 200449) | Peat permafrost microbial communities from Stordalen Mire near Abisko, Sweden - III_Palsa_N1_3 | ecosystem: Environmental > Terrestrial > Soil > Palsa > Peat permafrost | place: Sweden... | reverse complement strand
GAGATGTGGTCGGTGGTGATGGAGTCGGCCAGCAGCGCCAGGCAGCGCGCGCCGGTGATGGTGGGGATGCCCGGCTTGGTCTTGGTGATGCCGTCGAAGTAGGGCGGATTCTGCACGTAGGTGCTCTTCGAATCCCAGGGATAGGTCTCCGACTTGGCCACCTGGATCGACTGCCAGCGCGTGTCGCCGAGGAACACTTCGCCGTAGCTCGACTTGAACAGCTCGGCGGAGAGCGACTTGGCGATGGTTTCCTGGATTTCCTTCTGCGTCGGCCAGATGTCCTTGAGGTAGACCGGCTTGCCGTCCTTGCCGGTGCCGATGGCATCCTTGGCCAGGTCCATGTCGACGGTGCCGGCGAAAGCGTAGGCGACCACCAGCGGCGGGCTGGCCAGGTAGTTCATGCGCACGTCCTGGTGAACGCGTCCCTCGAAGTTGCGGTTGCCGGACAGCACCGCGGCGACCGAAAGCTTGTTGTCGCCGATGGCCTTGCCGATTGGCTCGTTGAGCGGGCCGGAGTTGCCGATGCAGGTGGTGCAGCCGTAGCCCACCAGGTTGAAGCCGGCGGCGTCCAGCTCGGTCAGCAGGTTGGCCTTCTTCAGGTACTCGGTGACCACCTTGGAGCCGGGGGCCAGCGAAGTCTTGACCCAGGGCTTGGTCTTCAGGCCCAGCGCCAGCGCCTTCTTCGCCACCAGGCCGGCGGCGATCAGCACCGCCGGGTTGGAGGTATTGGTGCAGGAGGTGATGGCGGCGATGACTACCGCGCCGTCCTTCAGGTCGTACTGCTGGCCGGCATCGCTGACCTTGGCCGCGCCGGCGGAGGGGCGCAGCTTCTGCTCGCCTTCAAAGGCCTTCTTGAAGTTCGGCCGCACGTCGGTCAGCAGCACGCGATCCTGCGGACGCTTGGGGCCGGCCATGGAGGGCAGGATGCTGGCCAGGTCCAGGTGCAGCACGTCGGTGTATTCGGCTTCCGGGGTTTCCGGGGTCCACCACAGGCTCTGCGCCTTGGCGTAAGCCTCGACCACCGCGATCTGGTCCTCGCTGCGGCCGGTCAGGCGCAGGTAGCTGAGGGTTTCGCCGTCGATCGGGAAGATGCCGCAGGTGGCGCCGTATTCCGGCGCCATGTTGGCGATGGTGCAGCGGTCGGCAGTGGCCAGGTTGCCCAGGCCGGGGCCGAAGAATTCGACGAACTTCTCCACCACGCCGCGCTTGCGCAGCATTTCGGTGATGGTCAGCACCAGGTCGGTGGCGGTGGCACCCTCGGGCAGCTTGCCGCTGAGGCGCACGCCGATCACGTCCGGCATCAGCATGGTGGAAGGCTGGCCGAGCATGGCGGCCTCGGCCTCGATGCCGCCCACGCCCCAGCCGAGCACGCCGATGCCGTTGACCATGGTGGTGTGGGAGTCGGTGCCGAAGCAGCTGTCCGGGTAGAGCAGGCCGTTCTTGTCGAACACCACACGGGCCAGGAACTCGATGTTGACCTGGTGCACGATGCCGGTATCGGGCGGCACCACCTTGAAGTTGTCGAATGCTTCCTGGCCCCAGCGCAGGAAGCTGTAGCGTTCCTTGTTGCGCTGGAATTCCAGCTTGGCGTTCAGATCGAACGCGTCAGCGGTGCCGTAATGGTCGACCATCACGGAATGGTCGATGACCAGCTCGGCTGGGCACAGCGGGTTGATTTTCTTGGCGTCGCCGCCGAGGCTCTTCATGGCGTCGCGCATGGCGGCGAAATCGACCACGCAGGGCACACCGGTGAAATCCTGCAGCACGACGCGCGCCGGCATGAAGGCAATTTCCTTCTGCGGCAGCTTCCTCAGGTCGGCGCCGGCCAGGGCTTCCACATCGGCCTTGGTGATGTTGACCCCGTCTTCGTGGCGGACGAGGTTTTCCAGGAGAATTTTGTAAGAATAGGGCAGGCGGGACAGCGAAAACTTCGGCTCGAGGGCCTTGAGGCTGCAATACGTATAGGATTTGTCGCCGACTTTGAGACTGGACTTGGCGTTGAAGCTGTCCGACATGGTTCTTCTCCTGATAAAGATCTGGACACACACGCGCTGGGCGTGCCACGGCGGCGCGAATTATAGCAAGGACAATGCATGATGAAGCGCGTCAAAGGACTGCAAACGCTGGCGTTGGCGCTGTGCCTGGCGGCCTGCGGCGGTGGCAGCGGTGGTGGAACAAACGCTCCGGCGCCCGCCATCGGCGGTTTTAGCGCCAGTGCAGGCGTGGTCAATAGTGGTGCAACGGTCACGCTGAGCTGGTCGGTCAGCAATGCCTCGAAAGTGCTGCTGCAGCCCGGCGCCATCGATGTGAGCAGTCTCAGCAGCTATCCGGTGACCCCCACGGCCACCACCACCTATACTCTGCAGGCCAGCAGCAGCGGCGGCAGCGTCCAGGCCAGCACCTCGGTGCGGGTCTACAGCTGGAGCGCGCTGGGCAGCGCTCTTGACGGCTATCTCTCCAGTTCCAGCAATCCGACGTCGGGCGCGGTGGCTGGCTACAGCTTTCTGGTCTTCAACCGCAGCGGCACGCTGTACACCCGCTCGGGCGGCAATCAGAGCCTGTCGACGGTCGAAATGCTGGCCTCGGCCAGCAAGCTGCCGTCGTCCGCGGCGATCCTGACCCTGGTCGACCAGGGCAAGCTGAATCTCGACACGCCGATCGCCACCTATCTGAACAATGCCGGCAACCCCATCACCTGGCCCAGCGACAAGGCGCTCATCACCATGCGCATGCTGCTGGCGCACACCTCGGGCCTGCCCGGACTCAATAACAACCAACCGGGTTGCCTGAATCAGCCGACCGGCACCACCCTGCAACAGTGTGCGCAGACCATTGCCAATGCCACTCTGGTGTACCAGCCCGGGGCGGATTTCAACTATGGCGGCGCGGACTATCAGGTCGCGGGCTATGTCGCCACGCTGATTGCGGGTGCGGCGAACTGGCAGGCCTTCTTCAACAGTGCAATCGCCGTGCCGCTGGGCGGCATTTCCAGCTTCAGCTACGGCGATGCCTCGACGGTGACCAACCCGCGCATCGCCGGCGGCGCGATGAGCGATGTGGCGGACTACGCGACTTTCCTGGAAATGGTGCAGGGTGGGGGCACCTACAACGGCACACAGGTGCTGTCGGCCTCGGCGATTTCGGTGCTGACGACCAACCAGATTGCGGGCTTGCCGGTGGCCTACACGCCGTTTTCTTCCAGTGCGGCGTCGGACTATCCGGGCTACGGGCTGGGTGTGTTCATTTCCGCTGCGTCCCTGTACCCGGGCAGCCCGGGGCCGGAATTCAGCGATCCGGGCCTGTACGGCAGTACGCCCTGGTTCGACAACGGATTGAATTATGGTGCGGTACTGCTGATCGACCAGGACACGCAAACCGGGCTGGACATGTGGAACGCGGCGCGGCCGCTGATCATCCAGCAGCTGACCGGAACCGCCAGCTAGCCGGGGCTTCCGGATTCCGTGCTGACGATCTCGCCGCCGCCAAGGCATTCCGCGCCGTCGTAGAGGACCAGGTACTGGCCGGCCGCGGCCGCGCGCTGCGGCTGCTCGAAATCGGCGACAACAGAGCCGTCGTTCAGCACACGCACGCTGCATTGCTGCAGCGACTGGCGATGGCGGATGCGCGCCTGCAGCGGGAGATCGAACTGCGCCGGCCGGCGGATCCAGTGAAATGGCACCGCCGCGATGCGCCGCGACATCAGCCGCGGATGATCGGCTTCCTGCGACACCAGCAGGGTATTGCGCGCGACATCCTTGCCAATCACGTACCAGGGTGCTTCGCGCGCACCGCGCTGGCCGCCGAGAGCCAGGCCGCGCCGCTGGCCGAGGGTGTAGTACATCAGCCCGCGATGCTCGCCGATGACGCGGCCGGCGTCGTCTTCCATCGGTCCCGGATTGGGTTGCAGATACTGCGACAGGAAGCCGCGGAATTCGCGTTCGCCGATGAAGCAGATGCCGGTGGAATCCTTGCGGCGGTGATTGGGCAGGCCGGCGCGGCGGGCAATCTCGCGCACCATCGGCTTGGTCAGGCCGCCGATGGGGAACAGCACGCGCTCGAAATGCTCGCGCGCCACCGCCGCCAGGAAATAGCTCTGGTCCTTGTTGTCGTCCACCGCGCGCAGCAGGCGCGGGCCGTCGGCCGCCTGCTCGATGCGGGCATAGTGACCGGTGGCGACGAAATCCGCGCCCAGCCGCAGCGCGTGCTCGCGGAACGGCTGGAACTTCACTTCGCGGTTGCACAGCACGTCGGGATTCGGCGTCTTGCCGGCGCGATAACCGGCGAGGAAATGATCGAATACACGGGCACGGTATTCGGCGGAGAAATCGACGCGATGCAGCGGAATGTCCAGCTCCTCGCACACCGCCCGTGCCGACTGGAAATCCTCGGCGGAGGTGCAATAGCCCTCTTCGTCCTCGGTCCAGTTGACCATGAACAGCGCCGACACACGGTAACCCTGCTCCTTCAGCAGCCAGGCGCAAACGGCCGAATCGACGCCGCCGGACAGGCCGACCACGACATGTGCCGCCGCCGCGCTCATGCGCGTTTTCCCGTCGCCGTGGACGCCGCGCGCGGCAGCAGCAGGAAACTAAGCAGCGGCACGGCGATGGCCACTTTGGCGGTGTCGATGGCGTAGAAAGTATTCAGCAGCGCCGGCACATCGAGCAGCTCTTCGCGCAGGCTGAAATAATCCAGCCCCATCCAGATCACCGAAGGCGCCGCGACCAGCATGGCCGCGGGGAGCAGGCGCCGTGCGTACAGACGCGATAGCACCCAGGCGAACGGCAGGCTCGCCAGCACTACGACAAGGGTATGGAGCAGTTCGTACCAGAGCCAGAAGCGCACATGCTCGTCGCCGATCAGGGACGACAGGAACGCCGGGGCATGCAGTGCCGTACCCAGGCCGATCACCTGCGGCAGCAGCACCGTGTAAAACGCGGCGCCGACCAGCAGGACAAGAGCGCCCTGCAAGGGACTGCGATCAAAGGGACTGGTCACGCGGCAATTATTACAGATGGTTGACCAGATCGAGCGGATAGCGCTTGCCGGCCAGGTAATCATCGACTCCACGCAGCACCATCGGGCTGCGATGGCGTTCGGCGCAGGCCGCCAGCTCGTCGCGGCTCATCCACAGGGCGCGCTCGATGCCGCTGTCGAGCGGCTGCTGCGGATGGTGCCGCAGGGCTTTGGCGGCGAAGGCCACGCGCAGGAAGCCGTGATCGAGCTGCGCCGGCTTGTAGGCATAGAGGCCGAGCAGGGCGGTCAGCTCGACTTCCCAGGCGCTTTCCTCCAGCGTCTCGCGCAGCGCGGCGGCGTAGAGGGTTTCGCCTTCGTCCCAGTGCCCGGCGGGCTGATTCAGCACCAGGCCCTCGTCAGCCCGTTCCTCCACCAGCAGGAACTGCCCTTCGCGCTCGATCACGCAGGCGACCGTGATATGCGAATCCCAGCTCATTGGCCCGGCGCGCCGGGCAGGTTGCCCCGGTTGCGCAGGTGGTAGTAGCCGCGTGTATCCGGCTGGCCCAGGCCGCCGGCCTGCAGGATGTTGACCAGCTGCGGATCGGCGTTGGGCTTGGCCTTGATCAGCACGTCGTAGTCGTAGCTGCGATTGGCCAGCAGATGGATTTCGCCGTTGGCGTCCAGTGGTCCGGACAGGGTTTCGACCACCACCTTGATGCTGTTGTCGCCGCTGCTGCCGGCGGCGGGCGGCTGGGTGCTGATGGTGCCCTTGAAATCGCCCAGCGGCAGCGGGTTCTTGCCCAGGGTGAAGGCCAGGCTGCGCAGTTCCAGTATGCCGCTGGCGGATTGCGGGATGCCGCCGCGCAGCTTGAGGCTGTCGATGTCGAAACGGGCCAGGCCATCCATCGGCACGAACGGAAAGCCCGCCACGGCGGCCAAAGCCTTGATGCTGCCGTCACCGTGGATGCCGGCGAGATTGATCCCGCCGAACACCAGGGCGGCGCGGCCCTTGAGATTGAGTTCCTGGTTGCCGCCATCGACGTGGAAGCTGGCGCGCAGCAGCGGCAGCCACCAGGGCTGGAAGCTCCAGCGCAGGTTTTGCAGCAGCGGCCGGCCGTTGATGCCCAGGGTCTGCATCTTGCCCTGATCGACGCTGCCTTCCACGCCGTAGAAATGGACCGGCGCGGTCGGCGCAGCGAACCAGGCGTAGAGCGTGGCGGCCGGAGCGGTGAGCAGCAGGGTCCACAGGAACACCAGCAGGCCGATCAGGATCAGGTTCCGTGCTTTCATTGCGCGCGCGTCAAGGTCAGGCGGGCGCTGACCGCGCCCGCTGTCGGACGCCGCTCGACCGCGATGTTGTCGATGCGCACGTTATAGTGTGATTGCAGGTCATCCACCCAGCGCAGCAGCGCATCGAACGATACGTCGTCGATCCACACGCGCACCTGCTTCTCGCCGTCCGGATTGATGCGCGACAGCGGCTTGCCCAGAACGCCGTCCTTGCTCGCCTGGTCCACCGCGGAGAGCAGCGAGACGTCGTTGCCGACGGCGAGCGTGCCAGCGGGCCGCGCCTGCTGCTGCGCACCGATCTGCTCGATGCGCACCGCCAGCGCGCGGGCCGACTCCAGCTCGTCGGCGCGGTGGCTGCGGGCCAGGGCGAAGGGCTGCCACAGCAGCAGCCAGATCAGCACCAGGGCCAGCACCAGGCCCGCCGCGGCGACAAGCAGCTGCTCGCGCGACTGCAGCGCCTCGAAGCGCGCGCGCAGCGGCGCCAGCTGGCGATTGAGCTGCGCCAGTTGCGGTTCCAGCTGTTCGCGCAGGGATTTCATGAGCATTTGCCCGCGGTCAGCTTGAGGCGGATCTTGGCGCCGCTTTCGCTGGAATCGGCCGACTGCACGTCCATCACGGCGCAGCGATTGCTGGCGTACCAGCCGCGCAGCTTTTCCAGCAGTTGCAGGTCGGTGCCGCTCAGATCGAGGAACAGGGCGCCCTCGCGATATTCGGCGTTGTTCAGCGTCAGTCCCGGAGTGGCGACCAGGCTGTCGGCGGCCTGCTGCAGCAGCGGCAGCGGTCCGCCCTGGCCATTGCCATGACTGAGGATCTGCGCCTGCTGCTCGACCTGGGTGCCTAGCGACACCGCGGCGACACGCTGGCCCGGGAACAGCTCGTTGAAGCGCGTTTCATTGGCGCTCTGCTGCGCCGCCGCGGCATGCTTGAAACGCAGCGCCTCGACCGTGTTGACGATGATGCCGAGCACGAACGCGGCCGCCAGCAGGCCCGCGGCAAAGCGCCAGGGGCGCCAGAAACGGTCCAGGCTCTCGCGCTGCGAATAGCCGCCCTGCAGCAGGTTGATGGCCTGCGCCAGGCGCAGATGCCGCACCATCGCCTCGAGGGGATGCTTGAAACCGGGCAGCAGCTCCAGGGGGCGCTGCAGCGGGGTGTAATCGATCTGCGAACCCATCGGCACCAGCACCCGCAGCGGGTGCGGCTTGCCGTTCTCGGCCAGTTGCAGGAACAGCTCGAAATCCTCCGGCACGCAGCTGAAGCCGCTGAATGGGCCGGTGCGGGCAGTCAGATGATCGGGCTCGGGCAGAACCGTCCAGGGGCCGCCCTCGTCCCAGGGCAGCGCCAGGGTTTCGGGGATCAGGGCTTCGGGCAGGACGTTGTGCTCGCGGAACGGCGCCAGCCACTCCTGCATGTGCGAGTGCGAGGCCACCGCCACCGGGAAGGCGCCGTCCGGCTGGCGCGGCCCCAGGGCGAAGTGCAGGGTTTCGACATCGTCGGCGAGCTGGTCTTCCAGCACGAACGGGGCCGCCTGCAGGACCTTGGCCGGCTGCCTGGCGGGCACCTTGACCTGGGTCAGCCGCACCTCCGCGCCGGGCACGAACACCACCAGCTTGCGGCCGCCGGCCTGGGCGATGACTTCGCGCAGCGGGGCCTCGCGCACGAACACGCTGGCAGGCGCGCCACCCAGGCCGTCCGTGGTGACCACGGCATAGGGTGTCGGCGCGTCACCGGAGGGTTGACGCAAGCGGATATACAGGGTTTCGCGCACAGTAAGGCGGCGGGCTAGGACGGCTGATTATTCGGTATTAGTGCTATGGGCGAGCACGACGGATACGCCGCTGCTCGGCCGGTAGAGAACACTGTACAACGCGAGGCGACCGCTGCCAATGAAAACCTCGGCTTGCAGCTCGAAATAGTTGCTGTTGACGCTGGTGGCGACCTGGCCCCCGGCGCCGCCGCTGGTGGTGCTGCTGGGGATGAAGGCGAATTCACCGGTGCCGCTGATCTCGGTGGTGGCGGTGGCCGGCTGGGTCTTGCGCACGGCGATGAATTTCTGCACCGCCGCCGTGTTGGTGATGTTGCTGGCCAGCGACAGCAGCACTGGCTCCGGAGCGGTGTTGATATTGATCGGAGTGACCGTGCCGGCGCCGGTGGAAGCGCCGGTATTGGCGGGCAGGATGGGGACGGTGGAGCCGGGAGTAGTCACCGGCAGCGCCGCGACATAGGGCAGCAGGGCCGCGTACAGCTCCTTGGTCATGCCCTTGACCAGCATCAGCTCGCTGACGCTGCGCATCGGCTGGTTGGCGGCGCGATAGGGCGGATCCTGCGACAGGTAGTCCTGATCCTCCGCGCCATAGCTGCCGGAGCGCTGGTCGTCCGAATCGATCCAGTCGCGGATGGCATAGCCCATGCCCTGGTACTTGGAGCCGTTGAAATTCGGCAGGTTGTCGAGCAGGCGGTCGAACTGCTGGATATACAGCATGGGGCCGGTGGCCACCGTGGCGCTGCTGGCATTGGTGTTGAGCGTGCCCACGCCAAGGTTGTTGAGGTTGAAACGCCCCTGCAGATCCTCCATGTGCCCGCGGATGCCGCCGCCGTCGATCGGCAGGAAATCCACCGGCTGCGCCCAGATGCCGTTGAGGCCCACGGTCTTGTTGCCGGTGAGCTTGTAGTCCTGCAACAGGATGCCCTTGACCCAGGACTCGATGCCGGTGGCGTACCACAGCTCCGTCTCGGACTGGACCAGGTTGGCGCTGCGGTGCACCGAGATATTGGCCGCCTCGAACATCGCCACCGCGGCGATGCTGGCCAGGGCGACGACGAAGATGGCAGTGATCAGGGCGATGCCGCGCTGTGATTTCATCAGCATCCTCCGCTGCTGGAACTGCTGCCGGTGGTGCCGCCGCTGCTGCTGCTTCCGCAGCTGATGTTCAAGCCATCCGGCCCGAAGCGGAACAGCAGGCGCAGATCACCCCAGTCGTCGGTGCGCAGGGTCAGTTCCGCCGCCACCGGCGGCGGTATCGCGGCGGCATTGTTGCCGCTGCTGGTGCTGACGGTTCCGCTTGGCGGCCATTGATCCTGCCAGTTGTTGGTCTTGTCGAGAAAGCGCCATTGCACCTGGTTGACATGCTCCAGCAGATTCAGGTCCACCGGATCGCTCTGTGGGGCGCGGTCGAGCACCCGCCAGCTGCGCCGGATCAGCCTGTAGTTGTCGGACTGGCTGTTGTCGAGGAAATAGCTGACCCGCTCCAGGGTGGCGCGCGGCAGCAGGGCCGGATTGCTCCAGCCGCCACGGGTGAATTCGACGCGCTTGTTGTAGCTGTCGTAAACGAAGGCCGGCTGGGCCACGCCGTCGCCATCGCGCGCGGTGCGGCCGGAGCCGTTGACGAAGTCGTCGCGCAGGCGCAGATAGGCCTTCTGGTATTCGGCGGTGCGCGCCAGCGATTGCTCGATATGGCGGCGGGTGCTGAGCACGCTGTTGAGGCCGCCATAGGCCATCAGGGCGAAGATCCCGAAGATCAGGATCACCACCAGCAGCTCCAGCAGGGTGAATCCGCGCATTCCGGCGCGGATGTCGGCGGACCGGGAGGAATGCTGCGGGCGGAATCGGAACGCGGGCATCATTACTGGGTCTGCCGTCCCGTGCTGGAAAGAAAGGTGCTCAACTCGATGTAGTTGTGCTTCTGCGCATCCGATTTCTTTTCCACGTCGACATTGACGCGCCGCAAGCTCGGATCCTGCGTGCCCACCACATCGACGCGCCAGGTCCAGGTATCGCCGCCCATGGTGACGTCGTCGCTGCTGCTGCCGGTCTGCGGCCATACCGGCAGCAGTTCGATCTCGGCCAGGCGATTGCGCGCCACCCACAGGGCCAGGGTCTTGTCGCGCAGGCTGCTGGCCGAGCGGGCGTAGCTGGAGCCGCCGGAAATGATCGCCGTCAGGGCCAGCGCCAGCACGGTGACGGCGACCAGCATCTCGAGCAGAGTGAAGCCGAACTGGACCGGCCGGCTGCCGCCGGCCGCGGCTTTGACGGGGGTCACTGCAGGGACCGCCGTTCGAACTGGATACGCCCCAGGGCGTCGGACTCGACGTGGAAGTAGGACAGGTAGTTCTGCGCCTTGACGTCGACGGCGAAAGCGCTGCTTTCTCCGCCCGGCAGCAGCAGGATCTGCGGCAGGATTTTCTGGCTTTGATCGTTGATGCTGGTCGCGGACTGCTGGTCCTGTGCCGGCGCCACAGAGCGGCCGTCCACCTGCACTTCGGCATAGAACGGCGCGATCAGCGGGCGGGGACGCAAGGCTCCCTGGCCGTACTCGGCCCATTGGCCCTTGTCGTTGATGGCCAGGAACTGATAACCGCTGGTGGTGAAGCGCAGGCCGATCGGGATGCCTTTCACCTGCGATTCGTCCTGTGCCAGTTTCACCAGTTGCTCGAAACGCTCGGCCTCGGTCTGCAGGCGGTCGTCCACCGCGCGATTACCGATCTTCAGGGTGACCAGGGTGGCGAGGATGCCGACGATGACCATGACGATGAGGATTTCGATCAGGGTGAAGCCGGAGGCGTCGCTTCGATCAGGATATAGCCGCACGGGTCAGGCTCTCAAAGCGGCTGCTGTTTGGTAAATGGGCTTGGGCTGTCCCGATGGGGGTATGCGCTTTTTGAAGAAGCCCGGGTCGGCCATTTTGGCTGAGGGGCGTCCGCCATTGTGTCTGTGAGTGTATTGAGGCCATCCCTGGCGGGACCGTGCGGTTATGGGAAAGCCCGGCCAGGCCATCCGTGGCCTGGCGTTCGCAGTGCCCGCGAGCAGTGCTCGCGAAGCGGCACTGCTCAACCACCCAGATTCCAGTTGCCGATGTCGGCGTTTACGCCATCGCCGCCGGGTGCGTTGTCGGCGCCGAGGGTGAAGATGTCGATTTCACCGTGCAGGCCCGGATTGAGATATTGATAGGGATGTCCCCAGGGATCATCGGGCAGGCGGTCGATATAGCCGCCCGGCTTCCAGTTCCGCGCGGCCGGCTCGCCCTGCGGCGGAGCCACCAGCGATTGCAGGCCCTGCTGGGTGCTTGGATACACATAGTTGTCGAGTTTGTACAGGTTCAGCGCCGATTGCATCGCCGCGATATCCTGCTTGGCCTTGGTGATGCGGGCCTTGTCCGGTGCATCCATGACCTTAGGCACCACGATCGCGGCAAGAATGCCGAGAATCACCACCACGACCATGATTTCGATTAGGGTGAAGCCCGCCGCACGGCGGCGCAGGATAGATTGATTCATGATTTTGTAATGAAAAATAGCCGCGATAACCAGCATTTATGATAGCAGAGCCGTCCTTAAGTTCCCCGCGTGTATGGGGGCCGCCGGCGGCCTTGTCGCTGCTGTGCCTGCTCCTGACCATGGCAGGCCCGCAATTGTCGCCAATCCTGCGTTATGATCGCGCCGCCGTCGCGGCCGGGGAGTGGTGGCGCCTGTTCAGCGGCAATCTGGTGCACCTGGGTTACTGGCATCTGCTGCTCAATGTGCTGAGCCTGGTCTTGCTGGTACTGCTGTGTCCGGAACGCCTGCCGGTGGCGGAGTGGCTGCGCCGATTGCTGCTGATCGGCACGGGCATGAGTTTATGCCTCTATTTCTTTGCCCCCGAGGTGCGGACTTATGTTGGCCTGTCCGGCCTGGTTTACGGCTTGTTCGCGCTGGGGCTGGGACGACAGGCCCTGCGGCGCGACGAAATCGCCGTGGCCTGCCTGGTGTTTCTGGCCGCCCGGGTCACCTGGGAACTGGTGATGGGCGCGCCGGCCTCCGAAACCGAGCTGATCGGCGGGGGCGTGGTGGCGAAGTCGCACCTTTACGGTATTTGCAGCGCCCTGGTTTACGCCTTGCTGGTTTATGCCTGGAGCAGGATTCGCCACGGCACCGGCGCCGGGCGCGCAGCGGTTTGAGGTGTGGCAATGGTTTGAATCGGGCAGTACGGCTGCGCATGGCCGTGCTGTGTGGATAGCATGTCGTTTTCAGGGAGATCCTGCTGCATGAAGTACGCGTTGTTATTTCCGGGCCAGGGCTCGCAATCCGTCGGCATGCTGGCCGCGCTGGCCGCGAGTCAGCCGCTGGTGGAAGAAACCTTCAGGGAAGCCTCCGCCGTGCTTGGCTGGGACGTGCTGGAGCTGGTCCGGCAAGGTCCGGAAGAGGAATTGAATCGCACCCAGCGCACCCAGCCGGCCCTGCTGGCCGCCGGCGTGGCGGTATGGCGGGTGTGGCGCGCCGGCGGCGGCGCCGAGCCGGCCCTGCTGGCCGGGCACAGCCTGGGCGAATATGCCGCCCTGGTGGCGGCGGAGGCCCTGGATTTCGGCGACGCGCTGCGGCTGGTCGAGCTGCGCGGCGAGCTGATGCAGAACGCGGTGCCGGCGGGCGAGGGCGCGATGGCGGCGATCATCGGCCTCGATGATGCCGCCGTGGAAAAGATCTGCGCCGGGTTTCCCGGCCCGGGCGCGCTGGAGCCGGCCAATTTCAACGCCCCGGGACAGGTAGTGGTGGCGGGCAGCAAGGCCGGACTGGACTGGCTGCTGGCCAATGCCAAGGATCTGGGCGTGCGCAAAGTGGTGCCGCTGCAGATGTCGGTGCCCTCGCATTGCTCGCTGATGCGCACCGCCGCGGCGCAGCTGGGCCAGCGCCTGCTGCAGGTCGAGGTGCGGGCGCCGAAGCTGCCGGTGATCCATAACATCGACGGCAAGTCCCGCGCCGAGCCGGACGCGATCCGCGATGCCCTGATCGGGCAACTGCATCATCCGGTGCGCTGGTCGCAGAGCGTGACTGCGATGGCGCAGGCGGGAGTCGGGGCCTTTTTCGAGTGCGGGCCCGGCAAGGTTTTGACCAATCTCAACAAGCGCATCCTGGGCGCTGGCACTTTCATTGCTCTGGAAGAGCCGGAAGGCATCGACAAGGCGCGCGCCAGCCTCGCAACGGAGCAACAGGCATGAGTACACAGGGAAGCGGGCGGTTCGGCGACAATGCGGTGGCCCTGGTCACCGGCGCCAGCCGCGGCATCGGCAAGGCCATCGCCACGCGCCTGGCGCAGGACGGCGCGCGGGTCATCGGCACCGCCACCAGCGCCGCCGGCGCCGAGGCGATCGGCGCCGGGCTGCAGGCCTGGAACGGCGCCGGGCGGGTGCTCGACGTGCGCGATCCGGCCTCGATCGAGGCGGTGGTCGGCGAAATCGGCAAGACCTTCGGCCCCATCACCATCCTGGTCAACAATGCCGGCGTCACCCGCGACACGCTGCTGCTGCGGATGAAGGACGAGGATTGGTCGCAGGTGCTGGAAACCGACCTCAGCGCGGTGTTCCGCCTGGCCAAGGCGGTGGTGCCGGGCATGATGAAGCAGCGCCACGGCCGCATCATCAGCATCGGCTCGGTGGTCGGCACCATGGGTAATGCCGGCCAGGCCAATTACGCCGCCGCCAAGGCCGGCCTGATCGGCTTCTCCAAATCCCTGGCGCGAGAGATCGGCTCGCGCAACATCACGGTCAATGTGGTAGCCCCCGGTTTTGTCGAAACCGACATGACCAAGGAACTGAAAGAGGAGACCCGCGCTGCCCTGTTGCAGCAGATGGCGGTGAGGCGCCTCGGCATACCGGCCGACATTGCCGCCGCAACCGCCTTCCTGGCGTCCAGCGAAGCCGCCTATATCACCGGCGAGACGCTGCATGTCAATGGCGGCATGTATATGATTTAATGGAAATCAATCAGTTAATTTGGCAATAACCACCCGATTTGCTGGCGACACGTGCGGCGAATCTGGCTACACTAAGCGACGTTTTTTACCACCCCGAACGAGGGAGTCTCATGAGCAGCTTG
>Ga0302311_10005039_pt1 | contig 14088 bp, 13 predicted proteins | sample III_Palsa_N1_3_FD_200449 | JGI IMG/M metagenome (GOLD analysis project Ga0302311, IMG submission 200449) | Peat permafrost microbial communities from Stordalen Mire near Abisko, Sweden - III_Palsa_N1_3 | ecosystem: Environmental > Terrestrial > Soil > Palsa > Peat permafrost | place: Sweden... | reverse complement strand
CGTCCACATACGCTACGACCCGGAGCTGCCGGGCCTCCCGGTGTACCACAGCCCGTATGTCCCGGCAGCCGAACCCCCTGAGGACGAGGTCCGTTGAATGTCCTTCCCCCGGTCGGGGCGGCGTGGTCTTCCGCAGGTGCCTCTGCCGTGATCCGATGGGGGCATGAGTGCGACACAGCGCGAGGGGTACAACGGAACCGGACCGGGAGCGATCACGCCGGACGGGTGCGCGGTCGAGTTGTACGAACGGCTTCCGGTCGGCGACGAGCCCGACATCATCGCAGGGGCGGTCCCGGCCCGGGCCCGGATCCTCGAACTGGGTTCCGGTGTCGGCCGCGTGACGCATCCGCTGCTGCGACGGGGCTTCACGGTGACCGCGGTCGATGAATCGCCGCAGATGCTGGAGCGCGTCCACGGCGCCCGTACCGTGTGCGGTCCGATCGAGGCGCTGGAGCTCGACGAGTCCTTCGACGTGGTGCTGCTCGGGTCGTTCCTGGTCCACGCGGGCGATCCGCTGGTACGCCGGGGGTTGCTGCGGACCTGCCGACGGCATGTCGCGGATGACGGCTGCGTCCTGATCCAGCGGGAGGTGGAGGGCCGCCATGAGCACCTGCCACGGGAGAGCGAGTTCGCCGGGGGCCTGGTCCGGGTGGTCTCCTCCGATCCGGCCGGCCCCGGCGTGCGCTCCGTCCACGTCGAGTACGTGTTTCCGGACGCGCGGTGGACCCAGACGTTCCTCTCCTGCCCGCTGACCGGCGAGGCCTTCGAACTCGCCCTGGCCGAGGCAGGGCTGGCCGTCGACGCCTACCTGACCGGCGACGGCTCCTGGGTCCGCGCGGTCCCGGCCCCCGGACGGCCGTAGCGCCTGGAACTCGCGGATCCATCACTCGCTCGGCCGGGTACGCCGGTGAACGCTTGATCGGCCCGCTCGGCGCTTGTTACAGTGCCCTCGGAGGCACCCGAGCGCCTACCCCGGACGAGATGTGCGCCGTACCCGGCCTGCCAAGACGACGCTCTCAGGAGAGACGTCATGGGCGGAGTCACCCGGCAGGCCGATTTCGTGTCCGGGGTTCCCGAGCCTCGCGTGCTGGACGTCGAGTGGATCCATGGATCGCCGTCGGCGAAGCACAACACCGATCCGGACGTCCAGGTGCATGCCTACGATGAGCACACGTTCATCCTGCGCCAGAACATGGCGGTCAACTATGAGGCGCCGTTCCTGTTCCTGCTGTTCGGAAACACCCGAGCCGTGCTGGTCGACACAGGAGCCACCGACTCCGCCGAGTTCTTCCCCCTGCGCCGGGTCGTCGACGACCTGGTCAGGCGCTGGCTGGACGGGCATCCCCGGGACGGCTACCCGCTGCTCGTCCTGCACACCCACGCCCACGGTGACCACGTCGCTGGCGACGCGCAGTTCACCGACCGCCCCGACACCACGGTCGTGGGGGCGGATCTGAACAGTGCCTGGGCGTACTTCGGGTTCACCGACGATCCGGACGGGGTGGCCCGGGTCGACCTCGGAGACCGGGTGCTGGAGTGCCTGGCCACCCCCGGCCACCATGAGGCGGCCGTGACGTACTACGACCCGCACACCGGATTCCTGCTCACCGGCGACACGGTGTATCCAGGGCGTTTGTACGTGGAGGACTGGGCAGCCTTCGGCAGGACCATCGACCGTCTGATCGGCTTCGCTGACATCCGGCCGGTCACCCACGTCCTCGGCTGCCACATCGAGATGACCAAGGAGCCGGGTGTGGACTACCCGGTCCTCACCACCTACCAGCCGGACGAGCCGCCGCTGCAGATGTCCGTGGGCCAGTTGCGGGACATCCGCAGGGCGATCGACGGGATCGGCGACCAGCCCGGACGGCACGCCTTCCCCGACTTCGTCATCTGCCGCGAGGACTGACAGCCGGCCGCAGGCGGTATCAGCTTTCCAGGCGGTATCAGCTTCCAGGCGGTGCCTGCTCCGGCGGGATGGTCGCGGAGAGGGCGGGCATCCGGCTCCGGGCCGCAATCTCAGTACCGGAGCGGGCCGACCGTCCGTAGCATGGCGCACGACCGCCCAGTCCCTGGAAGTCCTGGAAGGAACCCGCCATGCCGCCCCAGCTCGCCGCCGTCGCTCCCCTGGTCTCCGCGCTCACCGACGCCGACCGGCTGCGGGTGTTCTCACGGGTCGTGCTCGCGGGCGAGGGCGGCACGGACGCGGACGAGCTGCGCGCCGACGAGCCGAACGCGGTCCGGCACCTGCGGCGTCTGGCCCAGGCGGAGTTGATCGACCTCACCCAGGAAGGCCGTGCGGTCGCGCGGCTGGACGCCTTCGCCACGGCGCTGCGCAGTACCCCGTCGGAGGGACAGGACGAGGTGGCGGGTCTGTTCCGGGACGGCCGGCTGATCGCGATGCCGACGCGTCCGGCTCTGCGCCAGGCCCTGCTGGAGCACCTGGCCGGGCTCGTCTTCGAGCCCGGCGTCCGCTACACCGAGGGCGAGGTCAGCATCGCCCTGCGCCAGTACTGGGACGATTTCCCCGCGCTCCGCCGCTACCTGGTGGAAGCCGGCCTGCTGACCCGCACCGCCGACGGAAGCTCGTACCGGCTCACCGCGGACCTCGCCCAGTAGGGCTTGGTCCGGTGGCGCCGTGGGCCGGCCGCCCGGGAAGGGAGAGGCGGCCTTTCAGTCGGCACGCGTGTCCCAGGAACATCCAGAAGCGGTCGGGCAGGAACACGGCATCCGCGATGATCATGGCTCCGGAGAAGACCGGGAGTCCCAGCAGAACCGCGATGCCCACGTGCATGCCGGCCAGCATGGTGAGCACGAGGTACTTGTACCTGCCGAACAGGACGAACGGGAACGCCACTTGCAGCAGCACGGTCATATAGCCCGCGACGGCGATCAGCATCGGATGGCTGTCCACCAGGAGTGACAGCGCGGGCCACGGTCGGAACAGATCGAGGTTCAGGACGTAGTGGAGCGCGGTTCCGTTCCCCCAGGTGCCGCCCTGCACCTTGTACAGCCCTGCGGCCCCGTAGAGGAAGCAGACCTGAGCCGCGATGACGAACATGCCGCAGTTGTGCAGCACCGTGGTCAGAATCCGGCGCGCGTAGCCGAGGTGGCTGCGCAGGTCACCCCCTCCGCGGCTTCCTGCCGGTCGCGCGGTCTCGCCCGCGGACGCCCGGATCCTGGCCCGGCGGGCATCGAGGGAGTAGCGGCGGCCGCACGCGGTGAAGGGCAGGTACAGGGCCATCAGCAGGATGAGGTTGTCTCCTCCGTCCGTCATGAAGATGGCGCGCGCGTGGAAGGAGGCGACCACGACCGCGAACAGCACGGACACCGCCCGGGTGCGCCAGCCGAGCATGAACAGGGCGGAGGTGACCAGGGCCAGCGCGTAGCAGGCCTCGAAATACGCCCGGCTGTCGGACAGGGTCAGGATGCTGGACCAGCCTGTCTGCTGGAACAGCTCGGTGGCCAGCGCGGGCGTCCACGGCGAACCGGGACCCCAGATCTCGTCGCGGTGCGGGAACTCCCGCAGCAGCAGGGCGAGGTAGAGCAGCCCGTACCCGATGCGCAGCATCGCCGCCGCGTAGAGCGAGATCGGCTGCCCGGTCACGACGGCGGGCAGCGCTCCCAGGCGATCGAGCAGCCGCCGCGCGTGCGTGCCGGTGGCCTGCGGGGCCGTGCGGTGCGGTGCGGGCACCAGGCGGCGTACCTGCTCAGCTTCCATCGGATGTCACCTTCCACCAGGGCAGGTACCTGGTCTCGATCGGGGCCGGGGCGTTCGGGCGGGGGCCGCTTGACGCGGCGGCGATCGGGCGCGTGATCACCCGCAACTCGATGTCCTCGAATGTGCCGTGCCGATGGGCGGAGACACGATCCACCGCGATGTTGCGCAGGTACTTCTGCAGCATCGCGGCCCGTTCCGAGCTCGGCTGATCATCGTTTCCGTGCCACGCGGCATAGGCGTCCCAGGCGCGGCGCAGCATGTTCTGGGAGGTGTGGCTCGGGAAGGCATTGTGGCTGATGGCGGCATCGTCGACGGCGGTCAGGTCGAACCAGCCGCTCACCTCACGGGTGCCGCCCGCGGAGACGTGGAAGGTCCTCGCGGAGATCTGCTGGGTGGCGGATTGCGGGTCCGGGGCGAAGAGTCGCCAGTTCTGTTCGAACAGCGGGTAGATCCACGCATTGATCTGGCTGCTGTAGCGCTGCGACACCTCGTTCGAGGGCGCGACGTACAGGAACACCATGACCACATGGACGAGAGCCACAGCCACGAGCAGCATGGCGGTGAGGCCCACAGACGCCCGCAGCGGGCGCGGCAGAGCTGAATATCCCGGGGGTCCGCCGGGTTCCCCGGCCGAAGGCCGCACCTCCCCGTCGTGTGGACTGACCGCGCGCGGCGCGTGGCCCGGTCCCGCGTTTCCCATCACGGTTGCTCCTCTCACGGACGACTGCTGATCCGGTCACCTGCTCAGGGACGGTGACCCGCGGCGCCACGCGACGCGGCATGAGACGCGTCGCGTGCCGCCACGGCACGGTCACCGGGAAGGTGACCGCCTCGAACTCACTGCGGTGTTCACGGGCACGGCGGGGGCGGACAAGGAACCGGCGGACACGGAACCGGCGGACAGGGAGACCCGCCAGTCGTGCCGCCGGTGGTGCCGCCGGTCGTGCCGCCGGTGGTCCCGCCGGTCGTACCGCCGGTGGTGCCGCCGGTGGTCCCGCCGGTGGTCCCGCCGGTCGTACCGCCGGTCGTACCGGCAGTCGTGCCACCAGTCGTACCGCCGGTAGTCCCGCCGGTCGTACCACCAGTCGTCCCGCCGGTAGTCCCGCCGGTCGTACCGGCAGTCGTGCCGCCGGTGGTCGCGCCGGTGGCACAGGTACCCACGTCGATCGTGTTGGTGTCCAGCGTCACGGACCCGTTCCGCGCCAGGGCCCGGCCGTGGATGGTCGCTCCGGTGGTCGCGGTGATCGATGTCAGGGCCAGGATGCTGCCCTCGAACGTGGAGCTGGTACCGAGCGTGGCGGAGCTTCCGATCTGCCAGAAGACATTGCAGGGGGAAGCGCCGTTGATCAGGACCACACGGCTGGCGGAAGCCGTGGTCAGCGTGGAGCCGACCTGGAACACCCAGACGGCGTTGGGGTCTCCGCCGGCGTCCAGGGTGAGCGTTCCGGTGAGCCCGATGGAGGAGGAGGCGTTGTAGACGCCCGGCACCAGAGTCAGGCCGCCGAGGTCTCCCGGCGAGGTGAGGCTGACGTCCTTGGCCTGACTGGCAGCACTGTTGTACGCCGTGGTCAGGTCATTCTGGGCCTGGAGGGCAACGGCGTCCGCCGAGTGGATGGTGCCGTTCACGGTTCCGGGCAGAAGCCCGCTGACTGACGTCCCGGGACTCACCCCGATGTCGCCGGTGATCGTGGAGGGCCCGGTGTTGGTGATCGACTGACCGGACAGAACGGCGAAGCTGCTCGCCGTTCCGAGGGGAACGGGTGACGCGATGGCCAGTGCTCGCGCAGGCGTCATCGCCACGGCGCCGCCGGCCAGCAGCACGACCGTGGCAATCCATCCGGAAATTGTGCGCCAGTAAGGCGAGCCAGAGATGTTCAGTGTCATCCAGAGCCCACTTTCTCTCGTAGAGGGTGTGACAGGGATTTGATGCGCTGAGCAATCGATCCGAGACAGTCCTCTGCCCTCGTGACGCATGACCCCGCAGGTCCCGGAGCCGTGCGGTGATCGCTCAGCTTGAGACTGGACCGCACGAGTCGGCGCAGGACGAAAGGACACGCATCACTTGGGTGAATTGGAGAAAGATTCGTCAGGTATTCTGCAAAGAAACGATTCGTCTACGATCTGTGACACGGACTGGCTGCCTCCGGCGGAGCCGAAGGCAGCCAGAAAACGCGAGATCCCGCCCGATCACTTGGATCGGACGGGATCTCGTCAACCGTCGCCGCGCGAACTCAGGAACAACCGGCGCCGGGACTTGGGGCAGCCGGCTGCCCGCACTTTCGACTGATGCTGCCTCAGCGAGCGTCTGCGCCGGTGCGGCGACGCCAGGCGATGACGGCACCGCCCATCCCGATCACGGCCAGGGAGGCGCCCAGGCTGATCTCGGTGGGGTTGGTGCTGACCAGCGATCCGCCGGCACCGGCGCCGACGCCACCGTGCGGCTCGTGGCAGACGTCGGGGTGGTTGCTGCAGTAGCTGCTGACGGCGCCGGTCTGACTCTGCGGCGTGGCTGCCTGCGCCGCAGGCATGCTCAGCACTGCGGCGGTGGCGGCCAGCGAGACGGCGGCGAGGGTAGAACCTGTACGACTCATGGGTGATTCCTCCAGGAGTGGGCCGTGGCGGCAGGGGCGGTAGCCGTGCAGTGGAGCGCCAGGCCCTGCTTCTAAGAGGAATTTAACATCTCATAAGATTATGAACAGTCAGAAACCACTCATCCGGCAGCTAATCGGACAAATGCCACCCATCTGGCGCATCAGCCGCCGGACCGGCTCCCGACCAGGTGGGCGTAGACGACGACGTTGGCACGGTAGCCGGATCTCCTGGAGTAGCTGCCGCCGCAGGTGATGAGGTGCAGCTCGGGATCACGGCTGGGACCGTAGACCTTCTGGTCCGGAAAGGCGTTCTTGTTGTAGACCTCGACGGCGTCGATGGCGAACACCGCCACGGTGCCGTCCAGGCGGTCGACCTCGATGGTGTCCTTCTTGCGCAGGGCGCCCAGGTTGTAGAAGACGGCCGGGCCGCGCCTGGTGTCGACATGACCGTCCATCACGGCATTGCCCGCCGACCCCGGGGTGGTGCCGTCGCTGTACCAGCCGACCAGGTTCCTGTTGGTCTCCGGCGGTGTCTGCAGGTGCTCGGTGCTGTCCAGTCCGACGCGGATGACCGGGGCATTCACCCGGATCGACGGGATCTTGATCCGGGTGGGGACGGAGCTGAGCATCGCCGGAACCGGGACGCTGCTGCTCACGGCGGGTACGGGCGCCGCGGAGGACTCCTCAGCCGAAGGAGAGGCGGGTGCGGCCTGGAACGCGTCCGAGCCGACCGGCTGGGGGGGATGGCTGGTGCGTGTTCCGTCGTAGATCAGCCACCCGGCGCTCGCCAGGACGGCGACGACGCTCATGGTCAGCGATCGCTTGAAGGGGTATTGAAGACCCGTCATGCCCTCTGTCTTCCGTAGGTGGACCGCAAGGGACGACCAACTCACGATCGGCGAGCCTGTCCTGGTGCAGTCGAACAGGCTGTCCGCGTGACCGGCAGTGGCCAGGGCCCCGACCAGGGCGGAGGGCTCACCCCCTCGGTCGCCGCACCGGGGCTCGCTGCTCGTCGAGTCTGCCATCCCCGCGCCGCTGGACCTGGGATTCGGCGCGCAGGTGCGGCTCGCGCCGCACCGGCCGGGTGGCCCGCGAGAGGGCTCGGGTTCCGCGTTCCACCCGGGTGTGGGGGCTGGATGGCTGCGGTCGAGGGGGTGGTGACGGAGAGGTGGCCAGCAGAGTCACATCGTTCGTGGTAGTTCTGGGGGGCGCGGGTACCGGGGGAATGCGAGCGGGCATGCGCGAACGGATGGCCACACCGGTGGCAGTCGTCCTCGGGTCTCGGGGCGGGCCGCGCCTGGAAGGCCCCGCGGCTCAACGGCGTCCCGACCCATCTGTGCTGCGGAGGCGCCGGACGGCCTCCCGCATCTGCGATCGGTCCAAGTGAACGGACAGCTCATGGCCTCCACCGCAGTCGTCGGGACGGTGTTCAAGCGCCGCTGGGTGATCCTCGGCGTGCTCGTGCTGAGCCTGCTCGTCGTCGTCCTGGACTCAAGCATCCTGAACGTCGCGCTGAAGACCATCGCCGATCCCGTCAGGGGCCTGGGCGCCTCGGAGACCGACCTGGAATGGGCGACCAACGCCTACACCCTGGCCTTCGCGGGCCTGCTGTTCACCTGGGGCGTCCTGGGCGACCGGATCGGCCGCAAGAGGATGCTGCTGGCCGGTATGACGGTCTTCGGCATCGCCTCACTCGCGTCGGCCTACTCGCAGACCCCCGGCGAGCTGATCTGCGCCCGCGTCCTGATGGGCGTCGGCGGGGCGGCGGTGCTGCCCACGACCCTGGCCGTGATCTCCAACGTCTTCGAGCCCAGGGAGCGGGCCAAGGCCATCGGCGTGTGGACCAGCGCGGTCGGCATCGCCATCGCCATCGGCCCGATCACCGGCGGCATCCTGCTCGAACACTTCTGGTGGGGCTCGGTCTTCCTGGTCAACGTGCCGATCGTCGCCATCGCCATGGCGCTGATGCTGCTGCTGGTTCCCGACTCGAAGAACCCCGAGCCCGGCCGCTTCGACCCGGTCGGCGTGCCGCTGTCCATCGCCGGCATCACCGCCTTCGTCTACGGCATCATCCGGGCCGGCGACACCGGCTGGCTCAAGCCCGAAGCGCTCGGCATCATCGTCGGCGGCATCGCGCTGCTCGTGATGTTCGTCCTGTGGGAGCGCCGGACCTCCAGCCCCGCGCTGAACGTGAAGCTGTTCCGCAGCAGGACCTTCTCCGCCGCCGTCGCCGTCATCGGCCTGGTCTTCCTGGCCCTGATGGGCCTGACCTTCTTCCTCTCCTTCTACATGCAGGCCGTGCGGGGCTTCTCACCGCTGCGGACCGGCCTGCTGGTGATCCCGCTGGCAGCGGCCCAGCTGATCTTCTCCACCCGCAGCGCGAGCCTCGTCCAGCGCTTCGGCCACAAGGCGGTCACCGCCACCGGCATGACCCTGGTCACCCTGGCCTGCGCCTCCTACCTCTTCGCCGGTACCCGCACGCCGATCTGGTTCCTGGAGACCGCACTGTTCGTCACCGGTATGGGCATGGCCAACGTGATGCCGCCGGCCACGGCGGCGGTGATGGCCTCGGTGCCCCGCGAAGAGGCCGGCGAGGGCTCCGCCATCAGCAACACCGTCCGCCAGGTCAGCGGCGCGCTGGGGGTGGCGATCCTCGGCTCGGTCCTCACCTCCGCCTACCGCGGCAGGATCACCCCCGTCCTCGACTCCCTCCCGCAACTGCGTGGGAACCGCGGCGCCGTCCACGACATCTCCGGTTCGATCACCGCCACCCTGGCCTTCGTCCAGCGGGCCGGTGCCCGGGACCAGCCCCTCGTCCAGGCGTCCAAGGACGCGTTCGTGCACGCCATGCACCTCGCCGTGGCCGGCGCCGCGGCGATCTGCGTCCTCGGCGTCGTGATCGCCCTGCTGTGGCTGCCCGGCCGCAACGCCGTGGCGCAGACCGCGCCGCCCGCGCGCACCGCTGAAGGCACCGCTGCCCCCGAACCCGCGGGAAGCGTCGCCCCGGAATCCGGCTTCTGAGCCATCGTCACCCCCCGAACGGCTCCCGGTCGGTCCCGATCGGCGGACCACGAGTGGCGGGGGGTGAGGCCCGCCCATAGCTTCGAATTCGGTGGACCTGCGCACGAGCCGGTGCGGAAAGGTATCCACCGGATGACGTCAGATCAGATCCGCCGCCGAGCAGGACGTTGCTCCGTCGGGATCCTGGAAGGCAGGTTGGGACCCATGTCCACACGAAGGACTCATTGTCTGGCGGCCATCGGGGTCGGCAGCCTGCTGTGCCTGGGTGCCGCGCCACCCGTCCACCCCGCGAGCTGGCATGTCGTCCCGGCCGGTGGGTCGATCCAGCAGGCAGTCGACCGGGCGAAGCCCGGGGACACGATCCTCCTGCCCCCTGGCACGTACCGAGGGAGTATCCTGGTGACCATCCCGAACCTGACCATCAGGGGGATGGGCAGCGGAAGTGTGATCGTGCCGGCCGCCAGGACCAAAGTCCCCAGCGGGAACGCCTGCGCGCGGGCCGGTCATGGGATCTGCGTCATGGGAAGGGCCGGTCACCGGGTCTCGGGAGTCACCGTCGAGTCGCTCACCGTCTGGGGGTTCCCGAGGAACGGCATCTCCGGATCCGAAACCGACCGGATGACTGTCCGCGGAGTGCTCGTCGCGAAGAACGGCCAGGAGGGGATCAGCCAGGAGAAGTCCACCCGGGGCATGCTGGTGGGAAACCGGGCCCTGGCCAACGGGCAGGCCGGCATCTTCCTCGCGAACATCGCCTACGGCAAGGGTGGCGCCATCGACACCGGGGGCGCGGAGATCAGCGGCAACCAGCTCATCGGGAACCGGATGGGCGCCGTCCTCCGGCGGGTACGGGATCTCACGCTCGAAAAGAATGTCATCGAGGGCAACTGCGGCGGGGTGTTCGTCGTCGGGGATCAGGGTCGCCCCCGGGCCGGAGCACTGACGGTCCGCCACAACGTCGTGAACGCGAACAACAAGTACTGCTCGCCGAACGACCACATCCCGGCGGTCCAGGGCAGCGGGATTGTGCTGACCGGTGTGGAGAACACGCTGGTGACGCACAACGTGGTCGACAGCAATGTCGGGACCAAGCCGATGTCCGGCGGCATCGTCCTGTTCCGGAGCTTCGTGGGCGGTCCCAGTACCGGCAACATCATCAGCGACAACGTGGCCCTGGGCAACAGGCCGGCCGACCTGGCCGACCGGGACAAGGGCCCGGGCAACACGTTCACCGGGAACGACTGCCAGGTCTCGGAGCCGCGAGGCGCTTGCTGACCGACTGCCAGGTCCGCCCGGCGCCGCCACCGAGCCGCCCACTCGAAACCCTTCCGGATCCCAGGAGACAGGCATCCCTATGACCACCGCACCCCCCACCGCCCCGCACGCCGCGATGCGGCTGCGGGAACTCGTGTTCGGCGCAGCCTGTGCCGCCGCCGTGCGCGCGGCAGCCAGGCTGAAACTCGCGGACGCCCTGGGCGACACGCCCGCCACAGTCGAGGAGCTGGCCGCGACGCTGGGCACCGCGGTACAGCCGCTGCGGCGGCTGCTTCGGGCCCTCTCCTGCTACGGGCTGTTCGCCGAGACGGACGACGGCCGGTACGTCCACACCGACATGTCCCTGCTGCTGCGCGACGACGCTCCCGACAGCCTCCGCAGCATCTCGCTCTGGTGCACGGAGCCGTGGACCTGGCAGGCCTGGCCGCAGCTGGACGAGGCGGTCCGGTCCGGCAAGGACGTCTTCGCCGACCTGTACGGCAAGGACTTCTTCGACTACCTCCACACCGACGCCGGAGAGTCCGCCCAGGTCTTCGACCAGGCCATGACCCGCTCCAGCATGCAGTCGGCCCAGGACCTCGCCGATTTCCTCGACCTCACCGGGGTGTCGACCGTCGTGGACATCGGCGGAGGCCAGGGGCATGTGCTCGTCCGCCTGCTGGAGAAGCACCCGGACCTGCACGGCACCCTGCTGGACCTGCCCGCGGTGGTGGCGAACGCCGACGCACGCCTGCGTGACGGCGGCTCGCTGGCTTCGCGGGTCCAGCTGGTTCCGGGCGACTGCCGCAGTGCCGTCCCGGTCCAGGCCGACCTCTACATCATCAAGAACATTCTGGAGTGGGACGACGACAGCACCCGGATGACCCTGCGGAACGTGGTCGAGGCCGCCCGCCCCGGCGCCAGGGTCCTGGTCGTCGAGAACCTCATCGACGACAGCCCGTCGATGAGGTTCACCACGGCCATGGACCTGATGCTGCTCCTCAACGTCGGGGGCGCGAAGCACACCCAGGACAGCCTGACCACCCTGATGACCCAGGCCGGCCTGGATGTCGGAGCCGTCCGACCGGTCAACGCCTATCTGCACGCGTTCCCCGGCACCGTGCCGGGATAGCGCGTCCCGCCGGGTGTCAACCCGCCGTGACCTGCCCCTCGGCGGCCGCGGCGGACTCGGCCGCCTCCGCCGCCTCAGCGGCCTCCGCGGACTCGGCCGCCTCCACCGACATCCGGCTGACGAGCCCGGTGGTGTGCCGCGCCGTCTGGAAGTGCGGGTGTGCCAGCGTGCGCCGCAGGAAGCCGAGGGTGGTCCGCACGCCCGGTCCGTCCACCCTGAACTCGCCCAGCGCGCGGTCCATGCGGGCCAGCGCCTGGGGGCGGTCCGGTGCCCACACTGCCGCCTTGGCCAGCAGCGAGTCGTAGTCGGGTCCGACCAGCCAGCCGGCGTAGGCGTGCGTGTCGACCCTGACGAACGGGCCGCCCGGCGGGGTGAAGTCCGTCAGCAGGCCCGGGGCGGGGGCGAAGTCCCGGTCGGGGTCCTCCGCGTTGACCCGGCACTCGACGGCCACGCCCCGGGTCACGATCTCGTCCTGGCGGAACGACAGCGGCAGGCCCGCGGCGATGGTGATCTGTTCCCGGACGATGTCGATCCCGGTGACCAGTTCGGTGACCGGGTGCTCCACCTGGAGCCGGCAGTTGATTTCCATCAGGTAGAACTCGTGGTCGGGGGTCACCACGAACTCGAAGGTGGCCGCCCCGACGTAGCCCACCGCCGCGGCGCCGCGCACGGCGGCGGCCCACATCGCCTCGCGCAGCCCCTCGGGCAGCCGAGGTGCCGGGGCCTCCTCGATGAGCTTCTGGTGCCGGCGTTGCACGGAGCAGTCGCGCTCGCCCAGGTGCACGGTGGAGCCCTGGGTGTCGCAGAGCACCTGGACCTCAATGTGGCGCGCGTCGTCGACAAATCGTTCGAGGTAGAGCCGGTCGTCACCGAAGACCGCGCGGGCGTGGGCGCGCGTCTCGTTGTAGGCGAGCCGCAGGTCGTCCGGGGAGCGGACCACGGCCATGCCCCGGCCGCCGCCGCCCGCGACGGCTTTGAGGATCACCGGGTAGCCGACCTGCTGCGCGAGGTCGGCGGCCTCGGCGGCCGAGACCAGCGCGCCGGTGCTTCCGGGCAGTACCGGGAGCCCCGCCTGAGCCATCAGGGTCCGGGCCGCGGCCTTGTCACCGAGTTGCTGCATCACGTGTGCGGGCGGGCCGATGAAGACAATGCCGTGTGCCTCGCAGATCTCCGCGAAGTCGGGGTCCTCCGACAGGAAGCCGTATCCCGGGTGGATGGCCTGCGCCCCGGTCTGCGCCGCGGCCTCGATGATGGCGGGAACACTGAGGTAGCTGCTCTTCGAGGGCGGTGGCCCGATGTGCACGGACTCGTCCGCGAAGCGGACGACAGCCGAGTCGCGGTCGGCGGTCGAGTAGACCGCGACCGTGCGCACGCCGAGTTCGCGGCAGGCGCGGGCCACCCGCAGCGCGATCTCTCCTCGGTTGGCGACAAGGACGGTGGAGAACATGGAGGTCACCTCGGTGGTCGGAACTGCCGTCGGCATCTGGTCCACGCCCGGGGCCGGGGTCAGGGGCGGTCGACCGTGTCCTCGTCGACGGGCTCCAGCGCGATGAGCCGCTGGTCGTATTCGACCGGATGCGCGTTCGGCGTGAGGATTTCGACAACCCGGCCCGCTGCCTCCGCCGTGATGGTGTTCATCATCTTCATGGCCTCGACGACTCCCACGGCCTGGCCGACCAGAACCACATCGCCGACAGCGACATACGGTTGGTCGTCCGGTGAGCCGGCGTGGTAGAACGTGCCCACCATCGGGGCCCGCACGTAGTTGAGTTCGTCGGCTTCCGCGAGCGGCGGGCCGTCCAGGTGCGCGTCCCCGGGGCTCGGCTCGTCCGCCGGGCGCTGCCCGTTTCGCACCCGGTCCGGCCACTCGACCTCGACGGTCGTCTGGCCGTCCTGCATCCGGATCCGCAGCGGGGGGTGGGGGGTGCTCCGGGCCAGTTGCGCGACGCTACGGCACACGGCGTCCAGGGCGCTGTTCTCCTGACGCTCCGCCTGCTCAAGGTCCGGCTTCACAGGGCACCTCTTCCTGCACTCGGGTCGTGTTCCAGGCCGAAGCGGTGGAACCGGCGGCTGCGCTCACGCAGAAGACGTTCCGGGCCCAGTGGAAGGAGCTCTTCCAGGGCAGCGGTCACTGCGTCGCCCAGCAGTGCGGCGGCCCGCCGGTGGTCCGTGTGCGCACCACCCGGCGGCTCCGGAACGGCACCGTCGACGATACCGAGGGTGAGCAGTTCTCTCGCGCCGACGCGCAGGGCGGCCGCCGCGGTCGGTGCCGCCTCGGAGTTCTTCCACAGGATGGCGGCGCAGCCCTCAGGGCTGATGACCGAGTAGATGCCGTTGGCGCTGATGAGCACCCGGTCCGCGACGGCTAGTGC
>Ga0302311_10005038_pt1 | contig 14090 bp, 16 predicted proteins | sample III_Palsa_N1_3_FD_200449 | JGI IMG/M metagenome (GOLD analysis project Ga0302311, IMG submission 200449) | Peat permafrost microbial communities from Stordalen Mire near Abisko, Sweden - III_Palsa_N1_3 | ecosystem: Environmental > Terrestrial > Soil > Palsa > Peat permafrost | place: Sweden... | reverse complement strand
CGGCGCCTTGACCGCTTCGCGCGCCGGCGGCGCGGCGGCGGCCGGTGCGGCGGAAGGCGGCGCCGCTGGTGCGAGCCCGCTTCGCGCCGCCGCTTCAACCGGTGGCGCGAGCTCGGCTCCGGCCGGCGCAGCCGGTGGCGCTCCGGCCTGGGCGCAGCGCCTGAAGCGCGAGCAGACCGTCACGCGCGGCGTCGCCGCCGCCGAGCAGGTCGTCCGCTCCGGCGACCGGCCGAGCGGGGGCCACCAGCCCGATCTCAGCGAAGAGGACTGACCGATAATGTTCCGACGCCCCAACGTCCGCTATGGAACGACGCCCGAACCCGAGACGCCCTATCGTCGCGCCGGCCAGGTCTGGGACGAGCGGATCGGCTCGGCCCGCGTCCAAGCCAGAAACTGGCGCCTGGCTTTTTTCGGCTGCCTCGCGATGAGCGGCGGACTTGCCGCCGGCCTCGTCTGGCAATCGGCGCGCGGAACCATCACCCCCTGGGTGGTTGAGGTCGACAAGCTCGGCGAAGCCCATGCCGTCGCCCCGGCGATCGCCGCCTATCGTCCCACCGATCCGCAGATTGCCTGGCACCTGGCGCGGTTCATCGAGGATGTGCGGTCCGTCCCGGCCGATCCCGTCGTCCTCCGCCACGCCTGGCTCGAAGCCTACGACTACGTCACCGACAAGGGCGCGCTTGCGCTCGGCGACTACGCGCGGACGAACGATCCGTTCGGCGCGATCGGCAAAGCCGAGGTCTCGGTGGAGATCTCGAGCGTCATCCGCGCCTCCGATGACAGCTTTCGGGTGGCCTGGGTTGAGCGCCGTTACGTCGATGGCGCGCTCGCCTCTACCGAGCGCTGGAGCGCAATCCTCGCCGTCGTCCTCCAGACACCCACCGATCCCGACCGCCTGAGGAAGAACCCCCTCGGCGTTTACGTCACCGCCCTCAACTGGTCCAAGGAGCTCGGCTGATGCGTACCCTTCCCTGGCTATGGCTCGTCCCGGCCTCGCTCGCCGCCTGCGCGAGCCGGCCGAGGCCGCCGGTCATCACCTATGACGACAAACCCCAGCCGGCGGTGCTCCAGACCGAACCGCCGAGGCCGGTGCAGGTGGTCGAGATCCCCAGACCCCTGCCGCTGCCCGGGCAGCTGAAACCGCTTCCGAGCGGGGCGCAGACGCCGCCGGAGGCGGCCGACCCGCACGTGCGGGTCAATCTCGCCAATGTCGCGGCGCGTATGGAGCCCAGCCGGGCGGCGTGGCTCAACGCCATCCAGGTTTATCCGTTCGCCGACGGCGCCCTCTACCAGGTCTACGCCGCCGTCGGCGAGGTCACCGACATCGCCCTGGAGCCCGGCGAACAGCTGACGGGCTCAGGCCCGGTGGCGGCCGGCGATACGACCCGCTGGATCATCGGCGACACCGAAAGCGGATCAGGAACCGTCAGACGCGTTCACATCCTCATCAAGCCGACGCGGCCCGATCTCGCCACCAACCTCGTCGTCAACACCGACCGGCGGACCTATCACCTCGAACTCCACGCCGATGCGACGGCCTATATGGCCGAGGTTTCCTGGACCTATCCGGAGGACCAGTTGATCGCGCTGAGACGCGGGGCCGCCGATGCTGAGACCGCCACGCCCGTCGCCGCCGGAATCGACCTCCAGGCGCTGAACTTCCGCTACCGCATCGAAGGCGACAAGCCGCCCTGGCGGCCGCTGCGGGCGTTCGACGACGGCCGCCAGGTGATCATCGAGTTCCCGGCCGGGATCGGCGAGGGCGATATGCCGCCGCTCTGGGTCATTGGACCGCAGGGGGAAGGCCAGCTGGTCAACTACCGCGTGCGCGGCGTGCACATGATCGTCGATCGCCTTTTCGCCGCCGCCGAGCTGCGGCTGGGCGGCAAGCGCCAGCAGGTGGTGCGCATCCTGCGCACGGACGGGAGGAGGTCGTGAGCGAGGCCCCCGACCGCCCAGAGACGCCAGCCCCCGCCTCGCCGCTGCCTCGCCCGCCCGAAGAGATGCGTCTGCGCCCGGCCCGCCCGCCGGTCACGCGCCTGTCGCGCAAGGTGCTGCTGGCGGCCGGGACGCTGGCGGCGGTCGGGGTCGGCGGCGCGCTCTTCTTCGCGCTGAAGCCTCAGCCGGGTGTCTTCGGCAAGGAGTTGGTCGACACCAACAACCGCAACCCGCCCGATGGGCTCGCCAGGCTTCCCAAGGACTATGCGGGGCTGGGGAGCGCCCCGCCCAAGCTTGGACCACCCCTGCCGGGCGACCTTGGCAAGCCGATCCTCGACGCCGGCGCGCCGGCCCCGGGGACGGCGACAGGCCAGGCCGACCCCGAAGCGCAGCGCCTGGCGCAGGCCAGGCAGCAGATCGCCGAGGAGAAGGCCGCCGCCCTGACCAGTCACCTCTTCGCCTCGACGGGCGCGGCGGCCGGCGGCGCGGAGGCGGCGAGCGCGCCTCAGGCGATGGCGGGCGCGGTCCCATCTCTGGCGGAGGCTGCTCAAGCGCCCACCAAACCCGCCGCCGGCGCGGTCGCGGCAGGCGCCGACCGCAAGCTCGCGTTCCTGAACGCCGAACCCGACCGGACTTCGACCGCCTCCGAGCGGATCGAGGCGCCGGCGAGCCCCTACGTCGTCCAGGCCGGAGCGGTGATCCCCGCCTCGCTGATCACGGGCCTGCGTTCCGATCTTCCCGGCGAGGTGACCGCTCAGGTCACCGAGGACGTCTACGACAGTCCCACGGGCGCGATCCTGCTCATCCCCCAGGGCGCACGCCTGATAGGCCAATACGACGCCCAGGTCGCGTTCGGCCAGTCGCGCGCGCTCCTGGTCTGGACCCGTCTCATCTACCCCAACGGCCGCTCGATCGTCCTGGAGCGACAGCCCGGCGCCGACCCGGAGGGCTACGCCGGCCTCTCCGATCGCGTGAACAATCATTGGGGCGCGCTCATCGAAGCGGCGGTGCTGTCCACGATCCTCTCGGTCGGCGCCGAAGCGGGGACCAGCGATGCCGAGAACAACCTCGCCCAAGCCATTCGCGAAGGGGCTTCCCAGAGCATCAGCCAAACCGGCCAGCAGGTGGTGAGCCGCTCGCTCAACGTGTCCCCGACCATCACCATCCGCCCAGGGTACCCGGTCCGGGTCATGGTGACCCGCGACCTGGTGCTCGAGCCTTATCGGGGTTGAACCATGGGGAAGCTGAAACTCGGACCCATCGAAGACGAACGACCGGTCAAGCTCACGATCGAGCTCTCGGCCCCGGTGCATCGCGATCTTCTGGCCTACGCCGAGGCGCTGGGCAGAGAGACCGGTCAGCCAATCGCCGATCCTGCGAGGCTCGTCGGACCGATGGTGGCCCGGTTCATTTCGGGCGACCGAGCATTCGCCAGCTTGCGCAATGTCAGGAGGCGATCGGCGGAGAGGGCGCCTCAAAGCAGAAAAGCTTCGGCTGCGGGATCGGGCTGAGACATCGTCGATGGGCTTGAGCGCGCCACTCGGCGATCGGACGGCATTCGGCGGCGACGCGTCCCTACCGGCTGACGATGGCGACGGGCGCAACCGTCCTCGGTGCGCTTGATGTCCCGATCGGCGATAAGGGTGAGGGACGTGGCCCGCCTGGTGAGGGGTGCGATCCAGGGCGGTCTCGACCCTGAGCGCATCTGCGTGCGCCTGATCGATGGCGCTCCCGCGATTATCCAGATTGACCCTCTGGAAGCAGCGTCCCACGATCGCCCGGAAGCAAGTGGGACAGCCGGTCTGGACGATGCGATCCGGAGGCTGATCGATGACGATGGCTAAAGTCGATCTGAGTTCCGTCTACAGGGTCACGGCCAAGGGCCACACCTACTTCTATGCTTGGCGCCCTGCGAAGGGCGAAGCCAAAGCGGCGCGCATTCATGCCGCGCCGGGATCGGACGCCTTCGTCCTGGAATTGGCTGCGAAACTCGAGGCCCGGAAAGGACGGGCCAAGGCCGGCACGTTCCATCAGCTGCTCGCCGAATTCAAAGCCAACGACGAGTGGCGAACGGATATCGGCGCGCGAACGAAAGAAAATTGGATTCCCTATCTCGACAGCGCTCAGGTCCGTTTTGGGGAGCTGCCGCTGGCCGCATTCGATAGGCCGCTGATCCGCAAGGCGATCAAGAAGTGGCGCGATGAGTTCAAGGTCCGTCGCGAGGGGAAGGATCGGCGCGGTCGCACTGTCATGCTAGGCGGGCTCAGAGCCGCGGACATGGCCAAACAGGCGCTCTCGCGCGTGCTCTCGTTCGGCGTCGACCAGGGCGAACTGCAGGTGAACGCCTGCGCCGGGATTGCCAACGTCTACGAGGCCGATCGCTCGAGCATCATCTGGGAACGCACCGAGATCGACCGCATCCGCGATGACTACGAGGAACTGTGGCAGGCCGCCCGCCTCGCGGAACTGGTCGGCCTCCGCAAGAGCGACTTGCTCCGCGTTGGACCGCCGCACGTCGGCGATCTCGCTATCGAGATCGCAACTGGCAAGAGCGGCGAGAAACGCACGGCGATCATCCCGATCTACGCTGAACTGCGCGCTCACCTCGAGATCATGGCGGCCCACCGGGCGAAGCTGAGCGATGGTGCGAGCGGGACAAAGGTCACGGCGGCTCGTCTCCTCGTCAGCACCACCGGCAAGCCCTGGACGGTCGGTGGTTTCGACGCCTCCTGGCGGCGCATGAAGCTGGAGCTGGGCCTCACCAAGCACTTCCACGACCTGCGCGGCAATGCCGCCACGAACCTCTACCGGCAGGCCAATCTCGAGATCCGGGAGATCGCGGAAATCATGGCCTGGTCCGAAAAAGACGTCGAAGAAATGATCAACCGCTACGTCAAGCGGGACGAGATCCTGCGAGATCGGGTCAGGCGCATGGAGGAAGCGTCGCGCGGTAGACGGTGAGCGCCGTTTAACGGCCGACGCTGCGGAATCCAGCTAAGGGCTGGGGCGGACGAACGGGCTTTCCATGGCTCGCGCACTTTTGTAAACATCTCTTTCCGTAAATGCTATTTTAAGAAAAGGGATGTTTACATGCCAACGCCTCACCACGTGCCGCTCGCGGTCCGCCGCGCGTTGCGCAAACTGGGCGGGGACCTCAAGGACGCCCGCAAACGCCGCGGTCTCACGGCCGAGATCGTCGCCGAACGCGCTTTCACCACCCGTCCCACGCTGCAGAAGATCGAGGCGGGCGACGAGGGTGTCTCCATCGGCATCTACGCCGCGGTGCTGAACGCCCTGGGCCTTCTCGACCCTCTCAGCCAGATCGCCGACCCCTCCCGGGATCTCGTCGGCCAGCAGCTTGCCGCCGGCGCCCTGCCGACACGGGTCAGGCGCCGGGTCGTCAAACCGGCCTCGCCGTCATGACCGACATCGAGGTCCACATTGACCTTGCCGATGGCCAAAGGCGGGTCGGAACCCTCCACCGTACCCCGGGCCGGGGGGCGGAGACGGTCTTCTTCGAATATCACGCCGACTGGTTGGCGGATCCCGACCATTTTTCCCTCGAGCCCGCCCTAACGGTCGGTCCGGGGCCGTTCGTCCCCGCTCCCGGCCAGCGTCTCTTCGGCTCTATTGGCGATTCCGCGCCGGACACCTGGGGCCGGCGGCTCATGCAGCGCGCTGAGCGGCGCCGCGCGGAGGTCGAAGGGCGGGCTGTACGCACGCTCAGCGAAGCGGACTACCTTCTGGGCGTGGCAGATGTGTCCCGGCTGGGCGCCCTGCGCTTCCGAAACCCGGGCGAAGAGGTCTTCCGCGCGCCAATCGGCGCGGGCGTGCCGGGCCTGATCGAACTCGGCCGGCTGCTGGGGGTGACCGAACGCATCCTGCGCGACGAGGAGACCGAAGAGGATCTGCAGCTCATCTTCGCTCCCGGATCATCCCTGGGCGGCGCCAGGCCCAAGGCCTCGGTCGTCGATCAGCACGGCAATCTGGCGATCGCCAAGTTCCCCAAGGAGACCGATGACTACTCGATCGAGCGCTGGGAAGCCGTCGCGCTCGACCTGGCGCGGGCGGCCGGCGTTCGCACGTCCGATCACCAATTGTTGGATGTCGGGGGCCGCGCGGTGCTCCTTTCCCGCAGATTCGATCGGGATGATGATCGCCGCATTCCATTTCTCTCGGCGCTCTCGATGATGGGCTTGCGCGACGGCGAGCACGCCAGCTACCCAGAGCTCGCTGACATGCTCAATCAGCACGGCGCGCGCGCCAGGGAGGATGCCGCCGAGCTCTTTCGGCGCATGGCGTTCAACGTCCTCATCTCGAACGTCGACGATCATCTGCGCAATCACGGCTTTCTCTGGCTTGGGCGGGGCGGCTGGATGCTTTCACCGGCCTACGACCTCAACCCTACGCCGACGGATGTCCGGGCTCGCATCCTCACCACCACCATCGATGTGGATGACGGCGCCTGCGACCTTGGCCTTGTCCTTTCGGTGGCGGAATACTTCGGACTTGGCGACGCGGCGGCCAAGGCCATTGTCAAAGCGACCGCAGAGGCGACGGCCAGCTGGCGGCAAGTCGCAGAGGCGAAAGGCGCGCGCCCAGCCGAAATCCGCCGGATGGAGAGCGCATTTGAGCACGACGACCTCCGCCGCGCCCTCGCCCTCTAAGCAAGACCCGCCTGGATTTGGGCGAGAAGACTAACCCTGAGGGAGAGAGGCTTCGACGCCATCTGGCGGCGCACCGATGAGACGGGGATTATATACCTTGCAAATTCCGGAGCGAGTGATAGGTTGAATCCATCAAAGGATTCAAGCCGATGTCCATCCTCTCCGCTTCCCGCTTTCACAACGAAGAAGCCGCCTTCGCGTGGGTGGAAGACCTGCTCTGGCCCAAGGGTCCGGTGTGCTTTCACTGTGGCTGCATGGACCACATCACGACGGTAAAGCCGAACCCGGAGAAGCGCGTTCGCTATGGCCTGAAGCGCTGCGGCGACTGCAAAAAGCAGTTCACCGTGCGCATGGGGACGATCTTCGAGGAATCCAAGCTCCCCCTGCGCATCTGGCTCCAGGCGATGCACCTCATGGCTTCGAGCAAGAAGGGCGTCTCGGCTCACCAGCTCCACCGCACCCTTGAGATCACCTACAAGAGCGCGTGGTTTCTGGCCCATCGCATCCGCGAGTCGATGCGCGAGGGCGAGCTTGCTCCGTTCGGCATGGGCGGCGCGACCGTGGAGGTTGACGAGACCTACTTCGGCCGTGACCCCGACTCTGGCGTTCCTGAGGGCAAGGCCATCCGGGGTGGCGCTCACATGATGAAGGTGCTCTCACCGGTCGAGCGCGAGTCCGGCCGTGCGCGTTCCTTCGTGGTTGATCGCATGGACACCAACACCGTCATTCCGATTGTCGAGGCCAATCTGAGCCGCGAGACGCGCCTGCGCACTGACGAAAGCTCTCTGTATAAGACCATTGGAAAGTATTACCGCGAGCATGAAACCGTAAACCACAGCCGCGAGGAATATGTTCGCAAGAACGACTTTACTGTTCATACAAACACGATTGAAGGCTTTTTCAGCATCTTCAAGCGCGAGATGAAGGGGACTTACCAGCATTGCAGCAAAAAGCATCTGCACCGCTTTCTGGCGGAATTTGACTTCCGATACAGCTACCGCGTCGCTCTGGGCGTGGACGATCAGGCCCGCGTGACGCACGCCCTGAAGGGTGTGGTCGGCAAGCGGCTCACGTATCGACCAACTGACCGCTGGGGGCCGGAAGCCGCCGCTCGGGCGTAAGCGCCACTGGCGCCGACGTCCTGAGGCGGACGCGCCCGACACCGATCAACTCTTGCTGCCTTTCGACGATCCTTTGGACCGGGGCGACCGCTGAGGCTTCTCCGGTTTCAGGAACTCTTCGTTCGGGAAGGCAATCCCCAAGTAGCGGTCGCGATCCCAGACGCCTGCCTGCGCCCGCATGAGGCAAAGGGCGATCTCTCCTTCGTTCTTGCCGTCGATGGCGCGGCGGGCGTGCAAGGTGAGGAATTTGTAGAGGCCAGCGGGGACGGTCACGCTGAACGTTTTGCTTTCGCCAATGTCAGGCTGTCTCGCCATCAGAAAGCCGATATGAATGGCATTCCAATGGCATTATTATCGTTGAGCGCCGGTGTCGAATCGGTGACACTCATCCGACAGCGATTCTGTCGGACTTGCACGGTGTGCGGGTTAAGGATTTGGTAAGAAAAGGGCGGCCCGGAGGCCGCCCCAGAGCCCCGGAGGGCGATGATCGTTGGCTTGAGAGCCGTGTCGGGATGGTCCCCCGGCACGCCCCTGGGCCGGCCTTACCCGACTCCGATTCGGACTCTGCATCGCTTCGCGGCGAGTCGCAAACCGGGGAACGGGCTAACGCCATGAAATCCAAGCCCAACCCTCCCCCGTCCACAGAAAAGAGCCAAATCGACAAGTTCCGCGACGCCGCCCGCGAGCTGGAATGCGACGACGACGAGGAGGCATTCGCCGAGCGCGTCAGGCGCATGGCGACCGCGCCAAGGCCAGCCCAGAAGGAAAAGGGATGAGCGCCGCTTACCAGTTGGTCGGCGAGGCGCGCCTTCCGGCGTCAGACAATACATCCGTCGGCCTCGCCGCCCTCAGGGCCGCGAATGAAAAGTATCGCCGCTCGGCGTGGCCAGCGCCGTTTGACTCTACCCAGCACCGACTGCGCTTGGGGGACGCTCGCAAACTAAGCTGGATACCCGACGAGTCAGTGCACCTGGTCGTGACATCGCCGCCCTATTGGACTCTCAAGAAATACGAGGACCGCAAGGGCCAGCTTGGCGAGATCGCCGACTACGAGGCGTTCTTGGATGAGCTCGACAAGGTATGGGCCCACTGCGCGCGCACGCTCGTCGAGGGAGGGCGGATCTGTTGTGTCGTGGGAGACGTCTGCATTCCTCGCAAGAGCGGCGGGCGCCATCGGGTCATGCCGCTCCACGCCGACATACAGGTCCGGGCCAGAGAGCACGGCCTTGACTGTCTGACGCCCATCCTCTGGCACAAGATCGCCAACGGGGTGAATGAAGCGGAGGGCAATGGCGCCGGGTTCTACGGCAAGCCCTTCCAGCCCGGCGCGGTCGTCAAGAACGATGTCGAATACATCCTGTTCCTCCGGAAACCTGGCGGCTACCGTTCGACCGGCATGCTCCAGAAGGCGCTTTCGATGCTCACGAAGGACGAGATGCAGTCGTGGTTTTCGTCCTTCTGGACCGGACTCCCGGGCGCCTCTACGCGTGGCGGCCATCCTGCGCCCTATCCGGTCGAGCTCGCCGAGCGCCTGATCCGTATGTTCTCGTTCGCGGGCGACACCGTGCTTGATCCCTTCCTAGGGATGGGATCGACCTCCGTGGCGGCGGTGCGCTCGGGCCGCAATTCCATCGGCAATGAGATCGAGCCGAAGTATCTGGCCATGGCCAAGGCGCGCATGCGCGACGAGGTTGACCAAGTGCGCCTGTTCGGAGCCAGAAAGGCGACCGTCGTCTAGGCAATGGTCACGCTCTCGGAAGCGGTTGACGATCTACTCGGGCGAAAGGTGCAGGATTCCGGCCGGCTGAACATGCTGGCTACCTATTGCATCCAAGCCTTCGCCGCCGCCGGCCTCCAGGGCGTGAGGGGCGGAAAGGCGGATGAAGTCGGAATACGGGGGCTTGGGCGCCAGAAGGACTGGGACCTTGCCTACGTGCTGGCCGAAAAGCCCAGGCTGCTGATCTCCCTCAAGTCCATTCTCAAAAACCTCTCTGGCGTCGTTCCGAACCGCCTCGATGACCTCATGGGCGAAGTGGCGAACGTGCAGCAGCTCTCACCGGAGCTGGTCATCGGTTACGTCGTCATCATGGACGAGGCGGAAAACTCGCCGCATCGCCGGGACGGCACCTGGATCGACCACTTCGAGGGCAACCTGAGTAGGATAGCGATCCGTCGTGCCCCGCTCTGGAATCAGGGTCTCATCGAGGCAATCTGGCTCATTCGGATCGACAGTCGGAAACCTCCCGGCGAGCGGCTGGTGAGCGCCGACTCCATCGATGCAGCCGGGACCAACTTCTTCCGCGCTCTTCTGGACGAGCTCTATCTCAGAGAGCCCGCTATCCGGCCCGACCCGGTCTGAGTTTGCAAACTATATAATCCCCGATGAGACTGCGCGGACCGAAGCGTGAACGGCAGCTGCAAAACCGGCTGCAAAACCGCACCCCCGAAATCGACCTAAGTGATTGAGCGGGCGGGGGGAATCGAACCCCCGACATTCAGCTTGGGAAGCTGACGTTCTACCTCTGAACTACGCCCGCGCGCCGGGCCTTTTAGCGGGCCGAACCCGCGGAAGGAAGCCACGCGCCGATCCTTACCGCTTGTTCACTGGAGGCGTCGGGGCGGGGCGCCTAACCTCGTGTGAAACGAGGGGGATCGTTCATGCGCGCAGGTCAGGTCATCGCGGCGCTCGTCGTCGCTAGCCTGGGGTTCCCGGTCATGGCGGCGCCGCCCGCCCCAGTCTCGGTCATGGTGGTCGGGGTGTTCCATATGGCCAACCCGGGCCACGATCTGCACAACCTCAAGGTCGACGACGTGCTCTCGCCTCGGCGCCAGGCGGAGATCGCCGCGGCGACCAACGCGCTGGCGAGGTTCAAGCCGACCAAAGTGGCGGCCGAGTGGGATGCTGACACGGTCATCGAGCGCTGGCCGAAGTATCTGGGCGGAACTCTGCCGCCGTCCCGCAACGAGGTCGTGCAGCTCGGATTCCGGCTGGCGAAGACGGCGCACGCCGCCGTCTTCGGCATCGACGCCGACGGCGACTTTCCCTTCGAGCCCGTCAAGGCCTACGCCGACGCCCATGGCCTCGCGCCTCTGCTCGACGCCCAGGGCGCCGCCGTCGATCGATCCCTCGCCGATGAGGGAGATGTGCTGGAGAACAAGGGTGTCGCCGCCACCCTGCGCTGGGAGAACGAGCCCGGCCGCATCGAGACGGGCAACGCCTTCTACCGCACCATGCTGCTGATCGGGGCCGGCAAGGATCAGCCCGGCGTCGATCTCCTGACGGCCTGGTATCGGCGCAATTTCCAGATCTGCGCCAACCTGCTGCAGCTGGCCAAGCCGGGCGACCGGATCGTGGTGTTCTTCGGCGCCGGCCACGCCTTGCTGCTGCGCCAGTGCGTGTCAGAGACGCCAGGGTTCATCCTCGTGGAGCCCAACGCCTACCTGCCGCGCTAGGCGCCCGCCGCATTGACCGGCGCGGACATCGGTTTCACCATGCGCTCAGCTTTGGAGGATCCGATGGCCGACGGCGAAGTGCATGTGAAGGCGAAGTTCCACGCCATGACCGAGGGCACCCAGGAGGACTGGCAGGCGATCCACCTCGCCAGCCGCGATTTTAACGCCGCCTATGGCGACCGGCTGATCACGGCGATGCGCGAACTGGGCTCCGACACCGGCGGCTTCGCGGTCGATCGCCTGACCCATTCGCTGCAGACCGCGACGCGGGCCCACCGCGACGGCCGCGACGAGGAATACGTCGTCTGCGCCCTGATCCACGACATCGGCGACCTGATGGGGCCGGCCAATCACGCCGAGATCGGCGCGGTGATCATGAAGCCCTACATTTCCGAGGCCAACCACTGGATGATGGACAAGCACGGCGTCTTCCAGGGCTATTATTTCTTCCACCATTTCGGCCAGGACCGGAACATGCGCGAGCAGTTCCGCGGCCATCCGCACTTCGAATACTGCGCCCAGTTCTGCCATCTCTACGACCAGTCGAGCTTCGATCCCGACTACGACACCGCGCCGCTGGAGTTCTTCGAACCCATGCTGCGGCGCCTGATCGCTCGGCCGAAGAACTCGATCTACGGACGCGCCGCCTCGGAGGCCTGAGCGGCGCCGGGCAGCGTAGGAGCGCGGCCTTCCAGCCCGCACCTCCACGCCGGTGATGCGGGCTGGAAGCCCGCGCTCCGGGTCACGCGTCGAAGACGATCACCGAGCGGGCGATCTGGCCGCCCTTCATCTCCTCGAAGGCCTCGTTGACCTGATCGAGCTTGATGCGGCGCGAGATCATGTCGTCGAGCTTGAGCTTGCCGGCCAGGTACATGTCCACCAGGCGCGGCATATCGACCGGGAAGTGGTTGGAGCCCATCAGCGAGCCCTGCAGCTTTTTCTCGCCGAGGAAGGCGTAGCCGGGCACCGTGATGCTCTGGCCGATCGGGATCATGCCGATGATGTTGGCGTCGCCGCCGCGCTTGATCATCCCGAAGGCCTGTTCGGCGGTCTTGGAGAGCCCGACGGCTTCGAAACTGTGGTCGACGCCGCCCTTGGTCATCTCCAGCACCTCCTTGACCGCGTCGGTCGCCGAGGCGTCGACGAAGTCGGTGGCCCCGAAACTGCGGGCCAGGTTGTCCTTGGCGTTCGACATGTCGACGGCGATGATTCGCGCGGCGCCGGCAATGGCCGCGCCGTTGATCGCCGCCAGGCCCACTCCGCCGCAGCCGATCACCGCCACCGTCTCGCCGGGGCGCACCTTGGCGGTGTGGAACACCGAGCACACGCCGGTCAGCACGCCGCAGCCGATCAGGGCTGCGCGATCGAGCGGCATGTCGGGGCGGATGGCCACGCAGGCGTGCTCGTGGATCAGCATCTGCTCGGCGAAGCTGGAAAGATTTAGATACTGGTTCATCGGCCCGACCTGCTGGGCGAGGCGCGGCTCATCGCCCGCCTGGCGCTTGGTCTCGGGGCTGACGCACAGGCTCATATGGCCGGTCAGGCAGTGCTCGCAGTGGCCGCAGAAAGCCGACAGGCAGGTGATGACGTGATCGCCGGGTTTCACGGTGCGAACCTCCGAGCCCACCTGCTCGACGATGCCCGCGCTCTCGTGGCCGAGCACGGCCGGCAGGGGGTGGGGGTAGGAGCCCTCGATGAAATGCAGGTCGGAATGGCAGACGCCGGCGGCGACGGTGCGGATCAGCACCTCGTGCGGGCCGGGCTTGCCGATCGACACCTCCTCGATCTGCAGCGGGGTCCTCACTTCCCTCAGGACGGCGGCTTTCATCTTGGCGTTCCTTTCCCGGTCTGGTGTGCCGGATTTGAAGTTCGCCGGCTCATAGGGTCGGCCAGTGAGCGAACTTCAAATCCAAACAGGCACACCAGAATCATAAACTTGCTAGTGTCCTGATCGATTCCGAAGTTCACATACGCCTGCCACAAGCGCTTGCGAACTTCGGAATCGGGACACTAGCGCGCGGGTTATCGCCGCTTACCCAGCGTCCGCCAAGAGCGCATCGGAAGGTCCCGTTGCCGCCGACGCGCTGGAGCTTTAGGTTCCCCTCTATGCCCGCGTTGTTCCGTTGCCTCGCTCTTATTCCGCTCCTGGGCCTCGCCGCCTGCGCCACCGAGTCACTTGGCCCGAGCTATGGTCCCTCGGGACCCGAGGCCCACAGCGCGCCGATCTACCATGCCGGTGGCGACGAGGATTTCCGCGAAGCCGACTTCGCCTGGTCGCGGGCGCCCGGCGCCGGCGCCATCGACGGCGTATTGACCTTCCACGATGGGTCGGCGCGCTATTCTTGCCGCGGGCGCGACGTCATCCTCACCCCCGAGACCCCCTGGGTGCGCCGGCGGATGTACATCCTCTACGGCTCGATCGACGGCGCCGTGGTGCCGGCCGATATCGTCCGCGCGCGCACGCCCCAGACCAGCAGCGGCGATTACGCCAGCTATGCCCGCAAAACCACATGCGACGGCGGCAATCACTTCGCCTTTCAGGGCCTGCCGGACGGCGTCTGGTACGTGATCACTCTGGCCAGGCCCGACGACGGCTCCGCCGGCGCCGTGGCGATCATGCGCCGGGTGGAAGTGCGCGGCGCCGCACGCCAGCTCAACCTCGACTAGGCCGCCCGTTTCCTGAACGAAAGCCGAACCGCGTCGTTCACGCAGGGTTCAGCCGCGCGGCGTTACCACTGGGCCAATCCTCGTAGAGAGGCGGTTGATCCGCGCCGGGCGCGGCAGGAACTAGAGCGGGTTGAGCCTTCTTTGAATCGATGGATTCCCAAATCAGCTGAGGTCTGATTCAAGCTGTCTGCTGGGCGGGAGGCCAGCTGGCATGACCAGACCCTATTCGATGGATCTTCGCGAG
>Ga0302311_10005037_pt1 | contig 14091 bp, 12 predicted proteins | sample III_Palsa_N1_3_FD_200449 | JGI IMG/M metagenome (GOLD analysis project Ga0302311, IMG submission 200449) | Peat permafrost microbial communities from Stordalen Mire near Abisko, Sweden - III_Palsa_N1_3 | ecosystem: Environmental > Terrestrial > Soil > Palsa > Peat permafrost | place: Sweden... | reverse complement strand
GCGGGCCATCAACCCCGCGCTCATCTATTGCCACACCAGTTCCTACGGCCCCAAAGGCGAGCGCGCCGACTGGCCCGGCTACGACCAGCTCTTCCAGGCGGCCGCCGGGTGGGAAGTGCTCGGCGGTGGCGAGGGGAACGATCCCATGTGGTTCCGCTTCGGCTTCATGGACCACCTGTGTGCCATGGGTTCGGTGGTGGCCACCCTCCTCGCCGTGTACCACCAGGATGGGACGGGCATCGCGCAACAGGTGACGGGGTCCCTCCTGGGCGGTGGCGTCCTGACCAACAGTGAGACCTATCTCCACGAAGGCGGCCTGGCGGCGTCTGTGGAGCCGCTCGACCATGAGCAGATGGGCCTGTCGCCGGGCTACCGCCTCTACGCGTTGGCCGATGGGTGGATCGCGCTGTGCGCCGTGCAAGCCGGCGAGTTGGAGCGCGCTTGCGCGGTCATCGGTGTGGGGGACCCGACACAGCTCGTGGGCGCACTAGCCGGTGCTTCGTGCGGCCCGACGTTGACCGCCCTCCGCGAGGCGGGCGTCCCGTGCGAGCCGGTCAGTCTCGACCAGGGCGAGCCGTTCCTCGACGACCCGCTGAACCGCACATTGGGGCTCGTGACGTCGTACCCGCAAGCCGAGTGGGGCGAGCTGGAGCAGGTCGGCGCGCTCTGGAGCCTGGGAGACCTCGAACTCCGCCTCGACCGAGCTCCGCCGGCACTCGGCGAGCACACCGTCGAGGTGTTGCGCGCGCTGGGGATCGACGAACAGCAGATCGCCACACTTCTGTCAGAGTCGGTGGCCATACAAGCGTCGTTTTCGATCGCATGAGCATGCGCATGAGCCCGTCATCCACGATGGCCGAGACGAGGAGTACACGATGACCGAACAGGGCACGACGGTCGTCGTGCTGCCCGAGCTGACCGACCGGAACCGCCACTTCTGGCAAGGCGGCGAGAAAGGGCAGCTCGTCTTCATGCGTTGTCAGGACTGCGGTTACTACCTGCATCCGCCCATCCCGATCTGCCCGCAGGATCAGTCGAAGAACATCGCCCCCCAGGCGGTCAGCGGGCGGGCCACCCTGGCCAGCTACAGCGTCAACCACCACCAATGGATACCCGGCTTCGAGCTGCCGTACGTGGTCGCAATGGTTGAGATCGTCGAACAGGCCGGGCTCCGGTTAACGACCAATCTGGTCAACTGCCCGGTGGAGGACATTCGCATCGGGATGCCGGTCCGGGTTGTCTTCCGGCATCTCGAGGATCCTGGCGGCGACGTGTGGTTGCCGTTGTTCGAACCTGATGGAGGCAAGCAGTGAGCGGACGGAACCTGGCCGAGAAGCACTGTGCCATCTCGGGCATCGGCCAGTCCGACGTCGGGCGTCGATTGGGACGCGATCCCCTCGAGCTCACGCTCGACGCCTGTTACGCCGCCGTCGCCGACGCCGGGCTCACACCTGCACAGATCAACGGGCTGGCGACATACCCGGGCGGCATGGCCGTGCCCAAGGGCTTCACCGGAGCGAGTGCCTACGAAGTGCTCGACGCCATGCGCCTCGAGGTCGACTGGTACGACAGCGGGGTCGAGACCTCGGGGCAGCTGGGATCCGTGATGAAGGCGTGCATGGCAGTGGCCACCGGCATGGCCGATCACGTGCTCTGCTTCCGCTCGGTCTGGGAGGGCAGCGCGCAGGGAACCGGTGGGCGCTCCAGTCTCGGACCGGGAGGAAGCGGGGGTGGGCGCGCCGGAAAAATTTACGCCGGCGACTACCAGCAGTGGACGCTCCCCTTCGGATCGGCGGGGGCGCCCATTTGGGTCGCCCTCTTCGCGCAGGCCCATATGGACCGCTACGGGACGACACCCGAACAACTGGCCCAGATCGCACTCAACGCCCGGCGCAACGCGGCGCTCAATCCGAAGGCGGTGTATCGGGACCCGATGTCGCTCGAGGACTACTTCGCCTCGCGGATGATCACGACACCCTTGCGGCTCTTCGATTGCGACGTGCCGTGCGACGGAGCGACGGCCTTCGTCGTCTCGCGCCGCGAGCTGGCCGAGGACCTGGCGCAGCCACCGGTTTACATAGAGGCCATGGGGGCGGCGATCCACGATCGCCCCAGCTGGGACCAACTGCGGGATATCACACGAAGCGTCGGGACCGACGCCGCGGCCCAGATGTGGGGGCGGACCTCCCTCACGCCGGCGGACGTCGACATGGCGCAGATCTACGACGGGTTCAGCTACTTGACGATGCTCTGGCTCGAGGCGCTGCAGCTCTGTGAAGTCGGTGGGAGCGGTCCGTTCGTCGAGGGCGGCACCCGCATCGCGCGCGACGGGTCACTCCCCCTCAACACCGCCGGCGGGCAGCTGTCCGGGGGCCGCCTGCACGGCTACGGCTTCCTGCACGAGGCGTGCGTCCAGCTCCGCGGCCAGGGTGGGGAGCGCCAGGTGCCGAAGCAGCCCAAGGTGGCGGCCGTCGCCGCCGGGGGCGGGAACACCTGCGGCTGCTTCCTGGTCACCTCTGTCGGTTGATGCGGCGACCCCTCCGACCGGTCCGGTGAGACTGCGTCCCACGCACCGCCAGGCGGGCAGCCCCCGCTACCGCAGGCCCGGTGGCGAGTGGGACGTGCCGACACTGGACCAACTGGGCTCGCCCCGGCTGCAAGACGGCTCGCTGGAGGTGGCGGACTCGCAGCACCGGCTCACCCCCCAGGAGCTGGCGCGCCGGGTCGGAGCCGTGGCCGGGGGCCTGCGCGCAGCCGGGGTGAAGAAGGGCGACGCGGTGGCATGGCAGCTTCCCAACTGCACCGAGGCCTTCGTCCTCTTCCGCGCCTGCTGGCGCCTGGGCGCGGTCGCCGTCCCGGTGCACCACCTTGTGGGCTCCGCCGAGGTCGACCGGATGCTCGAGCCGATCGGGGCGAAGATCGCCTTCTCGACTCCGGGGCTGCCGCTACTGGCCCGGCCGGGCGTGCGCACCGCCGCCACCGGCGACGCGGAGTGGGAGGCGATGTGCACGGCCGCGCCCGTCCACGTCGGCGCGGCACGGGGGTCCGACCTCGCCCTCGCCCTGTTCACCTCGGGATCGACGGGCGAGCCCAAGGTGGTGCTCCACACCCATCGCGGGCTCTCCTCCAAGGCGATGACCATGGTGGCGGCCCACGGCCTCACGGCAACCGATGCGGTGCTGATGCCCGCACCCCTCTCCCACATCTCGGGGCTCCTCAGCGGCGTCCTCATCCCGGCCGCCGCCGGCATGCGGGTCACCCTCATGGAGCGGTGGGATCCAGGTCACGCCATCCGGCTCGTGCAGCACGAGCGGATCAGCTTCATGATCGGTCCGCCGACCTTCTTCTCCTCCATGGCGGCAGCGCCGACCTTCAGCCGCCTGGCCGTCGTCAGCATGCGGCTGATCTCGTGTGGCTCCATGACCGTGAGCCCCGACTTCGTCGAGGCCACGGCCGAGGCCTTCGATGCGTCGGTGAAGCGCACCTACGGGTCGACCGAAGCGCCGACGGTCACCACGTCGACATGGGGAGACCCGGCCGCCCGGGCCAGGGAGACCGATGGGCGCGCCGTCGGATCGGTGGAACTGCGTGTGATCGATCCCGACACCGGGCGCACCCTGGGTCCGGGTGACCCGGGCGAGCTGGTCCTGCGCGGTCCCGAGCTCTTCTGCGGGTACGCCGATCCGGCCCAGACGGCCGCCGCCATGACCAGAGGCTGGTTCCGCACGGGCGACCTCGCCACCCTCGACGCCGAGGGATGGCTGACCATCATCGGCCGGCGCAAGGAGCTCATCATCCGTGGCGGCGAGAACATCGTGCCGGCCGAGGTCGAGCGGGTGCTCGAGGCCCACGCCGCGATCGAGCAGGCCGTCGTCGTCGGCTATGCCGATGACCGGCTCGGTCAGCGGGTGGCGGCGTGCGTGATCGCCAACCGCCCGTTCGGGCTCGAGGAGTGCCGGGCCTGGTTCGAGAGCAGGGGGATCGCCCGGTTCAAGACACCCGAGAGGTTGATAACCGTGGACCGGCTCCCGTCCCTCAGCCTCGGCAAGCCGGACCGGGGTGCGGTGGCGGAATTGGTCAGTCGGCGGGTGGCGGCGCCTTGAGCTCGCCGATGCCGAAGGTCTCCATCATGGAGTCCTCGAGGTATTCGGGACCATCGGCGGTGGGCACGAACCATCCGGTCGGGCACATGGTGAGCACTTCGACGAACGTGAAGCCGGCCCCGGCCATCTGCAGCTCGAGGGCGCGCCGGATCATCCGCTTGGTCCGGGCGATCATGCCCGGGGTGTTGACCGCGCCTCGGGCCACATAGGCGGCCCCCTCGATCTGGGTCAGCAGCTTGGCGACGTCGATGGGATAGCCGTGCTCCGCCGCCTCGCGCCCGTCGAGGCTGGTCTTGGTCCGCTGGCCGATCACGGTGGTCGCTGTCATGTGGCCACCGGTATCGCCGAAGACACCGTTGTTGAACAAGAGCGCTGTCACGTTCTCGCCGCGCGCCGCGGCGTGGAGCACCTCATGGAGGCCCTCGCTGACCATGTCGCCATCGCCCTGGAGAGTGACGACCGCCGTGCCGGGCACCATGCGCTTGACACCGGTGGCGACCGCGGGGGCACGCCCGTGCAGGCATTGCAGCGAGTCGAGATCGGCAATCCGCATCATTTGCGTGTAGCAGCCGTGACCGGCGATCAGGATGGTCCGGTGCGACAACTCGAGCTCGACCAGGGAGTCGAGCACGAGCCGCCACGCGATCGGATGCCCGCAACCGGGGCAGAGGTCGTGTTCGGACGACTGCAGGAGGTCGGGCTTGAACCCCACCACGCGGCGGGCGTCCCGGTCCGGTGCGGCATGGATATCGACGGTCGTCACGCCACTCCTCTCACGCCCTCGACGGGGCCGGTTCGGCCACGGCCCGGCGAATCCGCGCCCGCACCTCGTCGGCGTTCAACAGGTCGCCCTGGCGCATGCCCGAAGAGTCCTGGGATACGCCACCGATAGAGCGTATTACGGAACGGTCCTCGGCATACATGCGGACGTCGTCGACCATCTGCCCGGCATTCAGCTCGTAGACGAGGACCCGGCTGCAACCCTTGGTGGCCTCGGCCAACCCGACGGCGGGGAACGGCCACAGCGTGATCGGACGGAACGACCCGATCGAGAGGCCCTCCTCCCGGAGCTCGTCGACCACCCGGTCCACGAAGATCGCCGTCGTTCCGAACGACACCACCAGGGTGTCCGCGTCCTCGGCCCGGTAGGTCTCGAATCGCTGCTCGGTCCGCTCGATCTCGGCGTACTTCTCGGCGATGGTCTCCCAGGCCTGGCTCGGTCCGGGGCCGGGCGTGTTTGGCTTGCCCCGGGCCCAGGTCCAGATCTGGCGGGCCCGGCCGGTACCGCTCATCGTGCCATCGAGCGCCCAGGACTCCTTGGAGTCGAGCGGTCCGAAATCGAGCTTCTCCAACTCGATGCCCACCGACGTGTGGGCGATGACGTAGTCGCCGTAGAGAATGACCGGCGTCCGGTAGCGATCGGCCAGGTAGAAGAGGAGCTGGGTGTGGACGACGGCCTCGGGGATGTCCTTGGGCGCCAGCGTGATGGTCCGGTAGTCGCCCCACCCGCCACCCCGCGTCGACTGGAAGTAGTCCTGCTGGCCCCGGGCCATGTTGAAGACGACCAGGGGGAGCTCGTTGAGAGCGAGCTCGGCGATCCCCTCTTGCATGAGGCTGACGCCCTGCCCGCACGAGCCGGTGGCCGCCCGCGCCCCGGTGGCGGCGGCCCCCAGGGCCATGTTGATGGCTTCGATCTCGCTCTCGGCGTTGATGCAGACACCCCCCGCGTGCGGAAGCTTCTTGGCCATGTTCTCCAACAGCTCGGTGAACGGCAGCATTGGATAGCCGGTGAAGAAGCGGCAGCCGGCCAGAATGGCGGCGTCCGCCACGGCATCGCTGCCCTGCATGAGACGGGGCGCCATCTCAGACCTCCCCGTCGGCCTTGTCGCCGTCGGCATCGACGCCGGGCGTGTCCATGACGATCGGCTCGGCGAACTTCCAGACCTCGAGCGCAAAGTCCGGGCAGATCTCCGCGCACGCCATGCATCCCGTGCAGCCGGGGCGCAGCTCGGGCAGATTGAACCCGGCTGCGTTCGTGATGCTGCCCATGGCGAGCACGTTGGGCCGGCACGCCGGAATGCACAGGCCGCAGCCCTTGCAGCGCTCGGCGTCGAGCACCACGGTGCCGCGCGTCAGGGCCGCTCGCGTGTGCGGCGCGCTCACGATGCCACCGCCCGGTCCGGTTCCCACGCCGGCGCAGCCAGAGCGGGCAGCAGATCGGCGCCCGTCCGGATCGCCCGCTCATTCGCCTCGAGGTGCTGGGTCCGGTAGGCCGGCACCAGCTCGCGCATCGCCGCCACCGTGCTGTCCACGCTGACGAGCCCGGTCAAGGCGACGAAAGCGCCGAGGAGGACGAAGCCGGCGCTCATCGGGTTGCCGAGCTCCGCCGCGGCGTCGCTGGCCGCCACCTCGAACACCGCCGCACCGGGAACGTCGACGGTTCCGGTGAAGAGCGAGGCGTTGATCACCACGACCGCGCCATCGGCCAGGTTGGGCCGGATGGTGGACCAGTAACTCGGGTCCATGACGTAGGCCGACCAGGCTGAAGTGGCCACCGGCAGCGCCCGCAACGCCTGGTCGCCGATGGTGACTTCGGCATTCGTCATACCGCCACGCATGCCGCCGCCGTAGCGGGGTACCAGCATGACCTGGCGCCCCTCGCTGAGGGCGGCGGTGGCCAGCGTCTTGGAGGCGATCTGGACGCCTTGGCCCCCGACCCCCGTGAACATCACTTCCCTCTCCACCGGTTCCTCCTCAGTCCCGCCCGTTTGACGCTGTCTCGACCTGCTGGGCCAGTTTGGCCCGTTGGATCTGTCCGGTCGCCGACGTGCGCGGGAGCACTTCAGCTTCGACCACCCTACGTGGGTGCTTGAAGGGAGCAAGACGATCCCCGATATGGGTGCGCAATCCCTCGACGCCCGGCAGCGTGGCGCCGGGCGCCAGCACGACCACGGCGCAGACCACTTCCCCCCACTGGGCGTCGGGAAGCCCGACGATGGCAAGGTCGGCGATGCCCGGATAGCCCGCCAGCGCCGCTTCGACCTCCACCGGGGCAACGGTCTCACCTCCGGTGCGGATGACTTCCTTCTTGCGGCCGACGATGTACAGGTAGCCCTCATCGTCCTGCTCGGCCAGGTCGCCGGTGTGGTACCAGCCGCCCTGGAGCGCCTCCGCCGTCTCGGCGGGAAGCTCGAAGTAGCCGCTCATGAGACGATCACTGGTGATCAAGAGCTCGCCGTCGTCGGCCACCCGGGCCTGGACCCCCGGGATGGGATGGCCCACGCTGCCGGGGTGCGAGAAGAGATCCGGGTCACGCAGGCCGACGGCCCGGGCCGTCTCGGTGGATCCGTAGTTGACCGTGGTGCGGGCGGAGGGGAACCGATCCTTGATCCCGGCCAAGAGCTCGGGCGTCACCTGCGACGTGCCGGTCAGGGCCCATTCGACGCTGTGGGTGTCCACGCCCATGTCGCTCTCGAGAATCCGTCGCCATACGGCGGGGATGCAATAGAGGATCGACGGCGCCCACCGATCGACGGCGCCCAGGATCTGCTCGGCGTCCGCCCGACGGACCAGGTGCGCCGCGTGCCGCGCCGACCACGCCATCATGGCGAAATTCCACCCGGCCATGTGGAACAGCGGGAACATGATGACCTCGCCCGCGCCGCCCGTTGTCGAGTAGGCGGCCGCTCCGGCGTGCGTCCGCAGCCAGGTCGCCCGCTGGGAGACCACGACACCCTTGGGCCGACCGGTGCTCCCACTGGTCAAGAAGATGGTGCACGCCGCCTCCTCACTGGGAAGCCGGACAGAAGGCTCGCCCGTCGAAGCGTCGCGGGCGCGCTCGCTCAGGTCGATACCGGGAAGCCGCCCGCCGCGGCCTACGGTGACGAGGATCGTGTCGGCTCCGGCGGCCAGCTGCTCGGCCCGCTCGGCATGCGCCGGATCGACGATCAGGAACTGCGGGCGTATGTACGCCAGCGCCGCGGCGGCTTCGTCATCGGTGTAGGCGGGGTTCAGCGGGACGAAGGCCACGCCGATCCGGCTCAGCGCGAAATACAGGCCCACGCCGTCCAGCGAGGTGTCAGACCACCACGCCACCCGCTCCCCCGCCCGCGCCTGCAGCCCGAGCAGGGCGTTGGCGAAGCGGTGGGACAGAGCCTGCACCTCTCCGAAGGTCATCGTCTCGTCGTCCAGGGTCACGGCCAGGCGCGCCGGGGCCGTGCCTGCGGCACAGGTCAGCACGTCGGTGGCGATGAGTGGCATGGAGGTCCCCCGGTGGCGCGGCGCAGGGTCCCTTCGCCCCGGTGACGCCCGCAAAGCATGCCACGCGGGGCTGCCCGATCTTCCCCGATTTGGGCTGGGATAGCGTGCGACACGGTCCGGGCGGCGGACGAGAATTGCGAATGAGAGCGGAGGGGCGGCGTATGGGCAGGTTGGCCGACAAAGTCGTCATCATCACCGGGGCCGGTGACGGCTTGGGCGCCGTGATGGCTCATCTGTTCGCCGGCGAGGGGGCACACCTGACCCTGGCCGGCCGCCGCACCGCGTTGCTCGAAGAGGTGGCCGTGGCGGTGCGTGCCGGCGGAGGGCGAGCCATCGCCGTCACCACGGACGTGACCGATGAAGCCGCCATCGTCGCGATGGTGGAGGCCACGGTGTCCACGTACGGGCGGGTCGACGTCCTGTGCAACAACGCGGCACAGCCCGGCAAGGACCTGCACATCTGGGAACAGACGCTCGAGAACTGGAACGCCACGATCGCCGTCGATGTGACGGCGGCGATGCTGTGCAGTCGGGAGGTGCTCAGCCAGAGCATGCTCGAGCGAGGCAGCGGCTCCATCGTGCATTTCTCGTCCACGGCCGGGCTGGAGGGCATCGAGCGCAAGAGCCACTACGGCGTGGCCAAGGCGGGGCTGCGGACGTTGACCAAGGTGATGGCCAAAGAGGTCGGTCCGCGGGGCATCCGGGTGAACTGCCTGGTACCCGGGGGCATTCAGACCGAGCTGCTCCGCAACTACTGGCGCCGGCTGGCCGGCGAGCAGGGAGTGACCTGGGAAGAGATCCGCGACCAGGGGGCACGGTCCACCGCGCTGCGCCGCATCGCCATGCCCGAGGAAATCGCCCAGGTGGCGCTGTTCTTGGCCTCCGACGAGTCGAGTGCGATCACCGGCCAGTCCATCGTCGCCGACTGCGGCTCGCGGATGCCCGGATGAGCGGGGACAGGGCGTGGGATCTGCGTGCGCCCTCAGCGGAGTTGATTGCGCGGTGGCGAGAGGCCGGCCTGTGGCGGGACGACCCCGTGCCACTGGGCAGGCTGGTCGACGACTCGCTGCGGCAGTTCGCCGACCGTCCCTTCACGTTCCGCTCGGAGTACCGGCCGTGGAAAGGCACCTACGGCGAAGTCCGCCGGCTCGCCCTGCGCGCCGCCGAGGGGTTGGCGCGCCGCGGCGTAGCCAGCGGCGACATCGTCGCCTTCCAACTACCCAACTGGGTCGAAGCCGCGGTCATGTTCTACGCCGTCACCTATCTGGGGGCGGTGATCGTGCCGATCGTGCACACATACGGTCCCAAAGAGGTGGCGTACATCCTGCGCCGGAGCGACGTCCGGCTCTTCGTGTCCGCTGCCCGTTTCGGGAACACCGACTACCTCTCCCCGCTCGCCGAGATCCGTGACGGCCTCCCCGGGCTGGAGTCCGTCGTCGTGGTCGGCGAGGGGCCGCTTCCCGCGGGCGCCGAGAACTTCACGGCGCTGCTCGAGGGGCCCGAGCTGGCGACGCCGTCGTGGGGGGATCCCCGCGACCCGGTCGTGATCGCGTACACCTCGGGCACCACCGCCGATCCCAAGGGAGTCATCCACAGCGACGTCACCCTCATGGCGGAGATCGGCCACCAGAGCATCATGCGCACCTCGGTCGGGCGGGCCGACCGTTCCTCGCTCGTCGGCGCACCTCTCGGCCATGCCGGCGGCATGTACTCGTCGCTCCTGACCCCGCTGCCCCTCGGCATCCCCATTCACCTCATCGACAAGTGGGACCCGGGCGTGGTGCTGGCGGCGATGCTCGAGGACGGCCTCTCCTCGGGCAGCGGGGTGACCTTCTTCCTCATGTCGCTGCTCGATCATCCGGACTGCACCCCCGAACACCACGCCCTCATCGGGACGGCGGGGATGGGCGGTGCGGCCGTGCCTCCCGCAGTGTCCGACCGCGCCGAGTCGCTCGGCATCGACATCTTCCGCTCCTACGGCTCCACGGAGCACCCGTCGATCACCGGAAGCTGGGGCGAGGTGCCCGCCGCCAAGCGCAAGTACACCGACGGGCGTCCGTTGCCCGGTGTCGAGATTCGGCTCGTCGACGACGACGGTCACGACGTCGATCCGGGAATGCCGGGCGAGATTCTCAGCCGGGGGCCCGATCTGTTCCTCGGCTACACCGACCCCCACCTCACCCACCAGGCGATCGATGCCGACGGCTGGTTCGCCACGGGCGATATCGGAGCGGCGGACGCGGACGGCTACATCACCATCGTCGACCGCAAGAAGGACATCATCATCCGAGGTGGCGAGAACGTGAGCGCCCTCGAGGTCGAAGAGCTGCTCTTGCGCCTACCTGGCGTGATCGAGGCGGCGGTCGTCGCGGCACCGGATCCTCGGCTGGGCGAGCACGGGTGCGCCTTCCTGCGGGTCGACGAAGCGGGACGCGAGCTCGATCTTCCCGCGCTGGCGGCCCATCTCGAAGCTTCGGGTCTCGGCCGGCAAAAGTGGCCCGAGGAGCTGCGCATCGTCGACGACCTCCCCCGCACCCCGTCGGGAAAGGTGCGCAAGGCGGACCTGCGGCGCCGGCTACGCGAAGAGGCCGGCGCTCCGTGAGGGAGCCCGCGCCGAACGCGTGACCCTCAACGCGCCCCGCGTACGAGCCGACCGGGGCGCGCTCCCGTATCCTGGCCGTGGTCCCGGGTGACCTGGCCGGCCACGATGGTGAAGTCGTAGCCGTCCGCGTCCTGCAGCAGGCGTCGACCCCCCGCCGGCAGGTCGTGGGCCATCCACGGGCTGTTGAGGCGCAGGTTCTCGAAGTCGATCACGTTGATGTCGGCCCGGAGCCCGACCTCCAGGCTGCCCCGGTCCCCGAGCCCGTACAGGGTGGCCGTGTCCTTGGTCTGCTTCTTGACCACGAATTGGAGCGGCAGGCGCTCGCCGCGGACGCGATCACGGGCCCAGTGCGTCAGCATGTAGGTGGGAATCGACGCGTCGCAGATCATGCCGCAATGGGCGCCGCCATCGGAGAGGCCCGAGACCGACTGGGGGTGGGTGAGCATCTCGCGGATGACGTCGTGGCTCTCCCAGGCGTAGTTGTAGATCGGCAGGAGCATCATGGCTCGTCCTTCGTCCTCGAGCATCAGCTCGTAGAACAGCTCGAGCGTCGTCATTCCCCGGGCTTCGGCCAGTTTCACGATCGAACGCTCGGGCAACGGCTCGTAGTCAGGAATCACGCCGAGCGGGTACACCCGATGCAAGAGGTGCGGGAGATTGCCCGGTATCTCGTCCCATACCATCGAGCGGTCGGTCGGGAGGTTGTCCTCGGAGAGGATGGCTCGACGCACCTCCGGTTGGCGCAGCTTGGCCACGAGCTCGGGAAGAGGCAGATGGGCCAGCGCGATGAACGTCGGCCGCTTGGCGAAGGCGTGATGGGTCTGCAGTCCGAGCAGCAGACCGAACGGCCGGCCGGCCACCTGGGGGTAGCACTGCGCCCCGTCGCCGCACGCCTCGAGCGATTCGGCCAGCAGCATCTTCCACTGGCTCGGATCATCCTCTACCTGGTTCATGCCGAACGTGACGGGGCGCCCGATCTCGGCGGACAGCTTGCGCATCCACGCCATCTCGACCGGAGCCTTGATCACGTCCTGACCGTCGGCCCCGGCGGGCGCCAACTCGAAGACACCGGTCCCGGCGTCGCGCAGGGCATAGCCCAGTGCGAAGAGTTCGTCATGGGCGGCAAAGGTGCCCGGGACCGGCTCGCCGTCCATGGCCCGGTGGCCCAGCACCCGGGAGGTCGTGACCCCAAGTGCGCCCGCCTCGACGGCCTCGCGGACGATGGCGCGCATCTGCGCGATGTCGTCGGGTGTGGCCGGCTCGTTGCGGGCTCCCCGCTCACCCATGACGTAGCCGCGCACGGCACCATGGGGGACCTGCGTCCCCACGTCCACGCTGAGGCGGCGCTGCTCGAGAACGTCGAGGTACTCGGGGAAGGTCTCCCAACCCCATGTCATCCCCTCAGCGAGCGCCGTTCCGGGGATGTCCTCGACCCCCTCCATCAGCTGGACCAGCCAATCCTCCTTGCCGGGGCGAACCGGGGCGAAGCCGACACCGCAGTTCCCCATGACCAAGGTCGTGACCCCGTGCCCCGAGGACGGGCTCATCTGGTCGTCCCACGTCACCTGACCGTCGTAGTGGGTGTGGATGTCGACGAATCCGGGTGTGACCACCCGTTCCGAGGCGTCGATCACCCGCGCCGCGTCGCCGTCCACCTTCGGCCCCACGGCGACGATCAACCCGTCGCTGACGGCGACGTCGCCCACGTAGGGCTCGGTGCCTGTCCCGTCGACGATCTTCCCGCCCCGGATGATCAAGTCGTACATGGAAACCCCCCGGATTCTGGTGGTGCGCCGCCTGGACACTACTGCGGATCCAAGATTTTCCACCCCGTGTACCCAGACCGCTCGACGCCGCCCGAATTCCTCTCTCCAGCCGACAGGACATACTGTGGCCCGCTCACCGGCGGCATGGTCGACCAACCACGCTCCGGTCCATGAGCCCGTGACCAGCGAACACACGATAGTCAGCCGCCCGAATACCAACCCTGAGGAATGGAGAAACAATGCAATGGAGTGAGCGATCCGCCATCGTCACCGGAGGTGCCGGCGGCCTCGGGGCGGCGACCGTCCGACGCCTCACCGCGCTCGGGATGCACGTGGTGGTATTCGACCGGGCCCTCGACGCGGGCAACGAGCTCGTCAAGGAGCTCGGCCGCGGCAGCGCGGTCGGCGGTGACGTGAACAACGACGCCGATGTCGAGGCCGCCATTGCGGCAGCGACAGCCGCGGCGCCGCTCGCGGTCGTGGTCAACGTGGCCGGCGGCGGAAGCGGCGGTCGCACGCTCTCGCGTGACAACTCGCCGATGGACATGGCGCTGTTCCGGGGCACCATGGAGCTCAACGCGCTGGGAACGTTCAACGTCACGCGTCTGGCCGCGGCGGTGATCGCCACCAACGAGGCCGACGAGCACGGGCAGCGCGGTGTGGTCGTGAACACGGCCTCCATCGCGGGGTACGAAGGGCAGACCGGCCAGGTGGCCTATGCCGCCGCCAAGGCGGCCATCTTGGGCATGAGCCTGCCTCTGGCCCGGGATCTGGCCCCGGTCGGCATTCGGGTCTGTGCCATTGCTCCCGGCACCATGGGGACGCCCCTGATGCAGAGCGCCCCCGAGGCCCTCAAGGACAAGTTGGTCGAGAACATCGTCTTCCCACACCGGATGGGACTGCCCGACGAATTCGGCTACCTCGTCGAGAGCATCGTGTTGAATCCCTACCTCAACGGGGAGAACATCCGCCTCGACGCCGCCCTTCGCTTCCCGCCCAAGTAGCACCGGGCGCGCTGCCCGTCAGCACCGGGGGCGCCTTCAAACATCGCTCCGGGCATCGAGCATGGCCCTCCAGCACACATCTACGGATTGACGATGACGGGCACGTTCGCGTAGCCGGCGACGTTGGCCATGGTCACCCGCTGCAACCCGTCTTCGACCGTGCGGAAGTTGGGCCAGCGGCGGGCCATTTCAGCTATGGCGATCCTGCTCTCCATCCGGGCCAGGGCTGCACCGAGGCAGCTGTGGATGCCGTACCCGAATCCGAGGGCGAGCCTGGGGGTGCGCGTGATGTCGAAGCGGTCGGGATCCTCGTACTCCCGCTCGTCCCGGGTAGCCGAACCGGCGAGAAGGAGGAC
>Ga0302311_10005034_pt1 | contig 14097 bp, 15 predicted proteins | sample III_Palsa_N1_3_FD_200449 | JGI IMG/M metagenome (GOLD analysis project Ga0302311, IMG submission 200449) | Peat permafrost microbial communities from Stordalen Mire near Abisko, Sweden - III_Palsa_N1_3 | ecosystem: Environmental > Terrestrial > Soil > Palsa > Peat permafrost | place: Sweden... | reverse complement strand
GAGGCCGGCTACACCTCGATCGTCGCGACCAACTGCGATCAGACGTACCACCGCTCGGTGCGGGTCGGCGAGCAGCTGTCCGTCCGGTCCAGGCTGCTTGACGTCACCGGGCCGAAGCGCACCGCGCTCGGCGAAGGGTGGTTCGTCACCACCCGGAGCACCTGGAGCTCCGCTGGCGAGCCGGTGGCGACGATGGATTTCCGCGTGCTCAGGTTCAAGCCCGGGCCCCGCAAGCCGCCCCAGGGGGACGCCACCCCCCCAGCTCCCCCTGGGGTCTCACATCACCAGGTCATCCGGCCGGTCGTGTCGCCCGACACCGAGTTCTTCTGGGCTGGCACCGCCGCCGGCGAACTGCGCGTCCAGCGCTGCGACGAATGCGGGACCGTGCGCCATCCGCCCGGCCCGAGGTGCACGTCATGCGGGAACATGACCGCCGGGTACGTCGAAGCGGCCGGAGTGGGCGAGGTCTACAGTTACGTCGTCCACCATCACCCGCCGGTGCCGGGCAAGAAGCTGCCGATCGTGATCGCGCTCGTGCAACTGCCCGAGGGCGTTCGGATAGTCGGCGAGCTCTTCGGCGTCGACCCCGGTCAGGTGCGGATCGGGTTGCCGGTGCAGGCCGAATTCGTCAGGATCGACGCCGACCTGACGCTCCCGGCGTGGCGGGCGACGTCGTCCGCCGTGCTGCCCCCGCTGGTCATCGACGTCACGCCCACCTTCGTGATCTCCTCGGCGCTGGCCACCCGCGACTTCCAGGACGTGCACCACGACAGGGACCGCGCGGTCGCGGGCGGCGCGCAGGACATCTTCCTCAACATTCTCACCACGACCGGCCTGGTCCAGCGCTACGTAGCCGACTGGGCGGGACCGGACGCGACCTTCCGCTCGATCTCGATCAGGCTGGGCGTGCCCTGCCACGCGGGGGAGACGCTGACCCTCACCGGTGAGCTGGCCGCCGACGAGGGCGCGGAACGGGTGGTCTCGATTGTCGGGCGATGCAGTCTCGGCGATCACGTAACCGCGACCGTTTGCCTCGTCCTGCCGGGAGACCGCACATGACCCGGGGCGCGGCCGCGATCGTCGGCATCGGCGCAACCGAGTTCTCGAAGAACTCCGGCCGCAGCGAGCTCCGCCTCGCGGTCGAGGCGATCACGTCCGCTCTGGCCGACGCGGGGCTCGCCGCGGCCGACGTCGACGGCCTGGTCACCTTCACCATGGACAGCAACGCCGAGATCGCCGTCGCCCGCGAACTCGGGGTTAGCGAGCTGCGGTTCTTCAGCCAGATCGGGTATGGCGGCGGCGCCGCCTGCGCGACCGTGCAGCAGGCGGCGATGGCCGTCGCCACCGGAACGGCGGAGGTCGTGGTCTGCTACCGCGCGCTCAACGAGCGGTCCGGCCATCGTTTCGGCCGGGTGGCGACCGGACTAGCTGGCAACCTGACCACCGCGGGCATCGACAACGGCTGGCACTATCCGATGGGCCTCGCCACGCCGGCGGCGATGGTGGCGATGATCGCGCGCCGCTACATGCACGTGTCCGGGGCCACCAGCGAGGACTTCGGCGTGGTCACGGTGGCGGACCGCCGCCACGCCGCCAGCAACCCCAAGGCGTGGTTCTTCGGCCGCCCGGTCACGCTCGCCGAGCACCAGGAGTCCCGGCCGATCGCCGAGCCGCTCCGGCTGCTTGACTGCTGCCAGGAGAGCGATGGCGCCGTGGCCGTGGTGGTCACGACCGGCCGCGCCGGCCGGCCGTGATCGCCGCCGCCGCCCAGGGCAGCGGGCCTGACCAGTTCACCATGACCAGCTACTACCGCGATGACCCGGTGGCGCTGCCCGAGATGGGCGTGGTCGCCCGGCAGCTGTGGCGGCAGGCCGGCATCGGCCCGGCCGACGTGCGCACGGCGGTGCTGTACGACCACTTCACCCCCTACGTGCTCCTCCAGCTGGAAGAGCTCGGCTTCTGCGGCCGCGGCGAGGCCCGCGAGTTCATCGCCGGCGGCGCGATCGAGATGGGCGGCCGCCTGCCGCTCAACCCGCACGGCGGCCAGCTCGGCGAGGCGTACATCCACGGCATGAACGGCATAGCCGAGGCGGTCAGGCAGGTCCGCGGGACATCGGTCAATCAGGTTCCCGGCGACGGCCCCGTCCTCGTGACGGCTGGTACTGGCGTCCCCACCAGCGGCCTCATCCTGGCGGCAGAGTAAGCACTCGTTTGTCGGGGCTGAAAATCAAAGTTATCCCGAACGGTCCCGGCTGACTCCCTCGCGTCCCCTTCTCCGCCTGCGACTCCTAACAGTCCGATCGCGGCCTGCCGGTCTCCCGCGCTTCCCATTCGGGCTTGGTGATCGCGTACTCGACCTGGCCGTGCTCGGCGCCTTCGATTTCGAAGGGTCCATCGTAGGGAATGGTGCCCACCAGCGTCAGGCCGCATTTCTCCAGGACGTGCCGCGAGGCGGCGTTGACCGTCATGGTGTGCGCGAACACCCGCTCGACCGCCAGCTCGGTGAACCCCCCGCGGATCAGGGCGTGCGAGCCTTCGGTGGCGTAGCCCTTGTTCCAGGCGGATCTGTGCAGCCGGTAGCCCAGCTCGATGTTGGTGAGGTCGGCGTCTGGACCGGGGCGGAAGTGGAACCAGCCGAGGAACTCTCTGGTCGCGGTGGACTCGGCGGCCCAGGTGCCGAGTCGGTCGAGTCGGTCGTAGGCGGCTAGATGGAACGGGATGATCTGGTCCCGGACCTCCTCGCGGGGCATTGGTCTGCCGCCGGTCAGGTAGCGCATGACCTCGGGGTCGCTGTTCAGATTGAACAGGTTGTCGACGTCGTCCTCGGTGAATTGGCGCAGGATTAGTCGTGGCGTTTCCAGGATGATGTGCATGTCTCGGGTGTTCACGAGGCATGAGTATGCAGGAAACGAACCTGCAAAGGAAGGAAAGAACTAACCGAAAAATGTCACATCCGCCTACGGGAACAAATGAAAACTAATGCCCGTTATCTGATGCGGAAGGCAATTGCAGCGCATTCTTTGCCGCCGACAATTCCAAATATACCACGCTGGCAGACCGGCGTAGTTCAAGCAGTAATTCATGGTCATTACAGGAAGTTAGTGGATGATCATGGCGCAGCCGAGGTCATGTCAGACACCGCGATGTACCCGAACGTCATGGCCGGGCCGATTGTCGCGCCCGCGCCCGCGTAGCTGTGGCCCATCACCGCGGCGCTGGCGTTGCCGGCCGCGTACAGGCCGTCGATGACGGAGCCATCCTCGCGCAGTACCCGCGCCCGGGCGTCGGTGCGCAGGCCGCCCTTGGTGCCCAGGTCGCCGGGGACGATCGCGGCGGCGTAAAACGGCGGCTTCGCGAGCGGTGCCAGGTTCGGGTTGGGGCGGCAGCGGGGGTCACCGTAGTAGCGGTCGTAGGCGGAGGCGCCGCGGCTGAAATCCTCGTCATGGCCGGTGCGGGCGAAGTCGTTGAACCGGGTGACGGTCTTTGCCAGCGCCGACGGGTCGACGCCGATCGCATCGGCCAGCCCGGCCAGGTCTCGCGCCTGGAACACCGCGCCCGCCTCGTACCAGCGGCGGGGCAACGGCCTGCCCGGCGGCCGGCCCGCGAATACGTACTGGTCTCGATAGCGCTGGTCGAAGACCAGCCAGGCGGGGATGTGCGGGTTCTCCGCGGTGTTCCCCTCGTACATGGCGTGCACCGCGTCGACGTAGGGGGCGGACTCGTTCACGAATCGCTCGCCCGCGCCGTTGACCAGCAGGCAGCCGGGCAGGCTGCGCTCGGCCAGGCAGAAGTAGGGCCCGCTGGGCAGCGGAATCGTCGGTCCCCACCAGGCGTCGTCCATCAGCCCGGTGGCGGCGCCGAGTTCCTGGCCGGCCATGATTCCGTCGCCGGTGTTCCCGACCGCGCCGGTCGTCCAGTCGGTGCCGATCGGCGACCGCTGGTACCGGCGCCGCATCTCCTCGTTGCGCTCGAATCCGCCGGTGGCGACCAGTACCCCGCGGCGAGCCCTGATCACCGTCGGCGTGCCGTCGTGCACCGCCCGCACACCGGTGACCCGGCCGTCGGTGATGATCAGGCCGGTCATCGGCGTATCGAGCCAGACCGGCACGCCGCTGGCGGCGAGTCCGGCCCTCAGCCCGGCCGCCAGCGCCTGCCCGAGGCTGATCATCCGGTGCCCGAGCAGGCGGCTGCGCGCCAGTCGGACCGCGACCTTCGCTCCCGCCAGCATCGCGCGCGGATGGCGCGGGCCGAGGGTCAGCCACCGGTAGTCGGCCTGGGTGACGGCCACGCCGGCCGGAACCGGTAGGTAAGGCTTGTTCAGGCGGCCGAGCTCCGCGCCGAGCACCTTGCCGTCGAACGGCACCGGCTCGATGCTGCGCCCGCAGGCCCGCCCGCCCGGTGCCTCGGGATAGTAGTCAGCGTAGCCAGGCACCCACGCCAGCCGCAGCGGCGTCATCGCCAGCACCAGGTCGAGCATGTCCGGGCCGTGCTCGAGGAGCGCGTCCCGCAGTTCCGCGGGGACGTCGTCGCCGGTCACGTAGGCCAGGTAGGCGCTGGCCTCCTCGGGGGTGTCGGGGATCCCGGCCTTGCGCAGCACCACGTTGCCGGGCGCCCAGATGCCGCCGCCGGAGCGGGCGGTGGAGCCGCCGAACACCCCGGTCTTCTCCAGCACCACCACCGTCGCGCCGCGGCGGGCCGCCGTCAGGGCAGCCGTCATGCCCGCCGCGCCGCTGCCCGCCACGATCACGTCGAACTCGGCCAAGGCTTCTTCCGCCGCCGGGCCTGTTGCCATCTCGCCTCCCGCTTCCATACTAGAACACGTTACAGTTTTGCGTCTGTAGCGGAAGGAGGCGGTGTGCCGGCTGACTGGGATATCCAAGCCGATGTGGTCGTGGTCGGGTTCGGGGCAGCGGGCGCGTGCGCGGCGCTTGAGGCGGCCGCGGCGGGCAGGCGCGTGCTCGTGCTCGACCGGTTCGACGGCGGTGGGGCGACCGCGCTGTCTGGCGGAGTCGTCTATGCCGGCGGCGGGACGCCGCAGCAGCGCGCGGCCGGCGTCAGCGACTCGGCTGAGGCGATGTTCCGCTACCTGCGGACCGAGGTCGGCGACATCGTGCCCGTCGGCACGCTGCGCGAGTTCTGCGACGGCAGCACGGCGATGCTCGCCTGGCTTGAGGGCCATGGGGTGCCGTTCGAGGGCACTCTCTGCCCGGACAAGACGTCGTATCCGACCAACCGGCACTACCTGTACTACTCGGGCAGCGAGCTGTCGGCTCGGGATGTCGCGCCGCCCGCGCCGAGGGGTCACCGGGCCGTCGGCCGCGGCACCTCGGGCGGTTTGCTGTTCGCGCGGCTGGCCGCGGCCGTCCGGCGGGCCGGCGTCGAGGTCGAGCGGCAGACCGCGGCGGTACGGCTGATCACCGAGAACGGGCGGGTGACCGGGGTGGAGTGCCGGTCGCTGGGCGACGCACCGCTGTGGGCGCGGGCAGCACACCGCCTTACGCACCGGGCCGCGCTCAAGCCCTACCTCTACGTGCCGAAGCTCGGCCGGATCCTGCACCGGCCGGCCGAATGGCTCGAGCGCCGGTACGCGCGATCCCGACTCATCGGGGCGACCAGCGGTGTGGTCATCGCGGCAGGCGGCTTCGGGGCGAACCGCCTGATGCTGCGCGCCCACGCGCCGTCCGCCCGCGGCGCCCTGCCGCTGGCCACGCCGGGCGACGACGGCAGCGGTGTCCAGCTCGGCACTGGGGCCGGGGGAGTGGCTTCCAGCCTGGACCGGGTCTCGGTCTGGCGCTTCCTCACCCCGCCGCCCGCGCTGGTGCGCGGCGTGCTTGTCGGCCCCGATGGAAAGCGAATCTGCGACGAGTCCCGGTACGGCGCGGCCATCGGCGACGCGATCGTGCGCGGCGGCGGCCAGGCGTGGCTGTTGGTCGATCACGCCACTCTGGCGGAGGCGCGCAGGCAAGTGCGCGGGTCGACGCTCTGGTTCCAGCGGCTGCAGGCGTGGTACCTGCTGTTCGTCGCCCCGGTGACCGCGGCCACGGTCGCCGGGGTCGCGGCTCGCGCCGGCGTCGACACCGACGGGCTCGCGGCGACGGTGGCCGCCTACAACCGTGCGGCCGTCGGCGACGGAATGACCGGTGGCGACGGGGTGACCAGGGGTGGGAGCGACCCGGCGGCCGGTAGTGGCAGCGACCCGATGGGCAAGCCGCCCGATCTGCTGATCCCGCTGACTCAGCCGCCCTACTCACTGATCGACTTCTCGATCCGGCCGCGGATGCTGGACCCAGCCCCGGTGCTAACCCTCGGCGGCCTGGTGGTGGCACCGGAGACCGGCGCGGTGCTGCAGGCGGACGGAACGCCGGTGCCGGGCCTGTACGCGGCCGGCCGGAGCGCGGTCGGGCTGTGCTCGCGGTCATACGTCAGCGGGCTGTCCATCGCCGACTGCGTGTTCTCCGGCCGCCGGGCCGGCCGGCACGCGGCCGGCGGTCAGACAAGCGGCGGTCAGTAGGTAATGCTCACATCCGTTGTCAGCGGCACCGACTGGCAGGCCAGGATGTAGCCGTCGGCCAGGTCGGCCGCCTCAAGCACCTCGTTGTGCGCCATCTCCACCTCGCCCGCGGTGAGCTGGCAGGCGCACGCGCCGCAGATGCCCTGGCGGCACGAGTAGGGCGCCGCCAGGCCGGCCGCGATCAGCACGTCGAGCATCCGGGCGCCGGGCGGCCACGGCAGCACCCGGGTCGCGCCATCGAGGTCGACGGTGAGGGTCGCGGCCAGTCCGCCGGTCGGCGGGCTCTGCTCGAACGGGTTCTCCGCCAGCGACAGGAACCGCTCCGCCCTGATCCGCTTGGCGGGCACGCCCAGCTGCGCCAGCGCCGTCCGCACGACCGTCAGGAACGGGTCGGGCCCGCAGATATACGGCTGCCAGGTGGCGTAGGGCTCGGCCAGCGCGGCGATCCCGGCGGCGGTCGGGGTCCCCTGTAGCGAGTCGAGCCAGTGCATGACGGCCAGCCGGCCGCCCGCGGCGGCGGCGATCTTGCGCAGCTCGCTGGTGAAGATCACCGACCGGTCGTCCCGGTTGGCGTACACCAGCGCGACCCGGCCCCGGCCGGTGGCGAGCGCGGACTTGAGGATGGACATGATCGGGGTGCTGCCGCTGCCCGCCGCGAACAGCAGGAACTCCCCGTCGAGCGTGCGCGGGCAGAAGGTGCCGGCCGGCGGCAGCAGGTCGAGCACGGTGCCGGCGCTGACGTTGTCCAGCAGCCAGTTGGACGCGTACCCGCCTGCCGTCCGCTTGACCGTGATCGCGGGCAGGTCCCCGGCTTGCGGCGACGAGCAGAGCGAGTAGCACCTGGCCACGGATCCGGTCTGGTCGGACGGAACCCGGACGGTGATGAACTGGCCCGGCCGGTAGGCGAAGGTCCCGGCCAGCGCGGACGGGACGTCAAGGACGAACGAGGACGCCTCCTCCGTCTCGCGGATCACCTCCGCCACCGGCACCTGGTAGTAGTCGCGCACGGTCCCTGGCTTACTCATACGACGGCGGGCAGACCGCCAGCAGCCCGGACGCCACCGCCGCGTCGATGCTGTCCCGCAGGGCGCCGCAGGCCTCGACCGGCGCACCGCCGCCGCCGCCAGCGCCGGTGCCGGCCCACACGGCGAACTCGGCGCAGGACGCCGCCGACGCCGCCGTCCACTGCACCGACGTGTGCTGCGGGCTGAACTTCGCGACCAGCACGGCCGCCCCGCAGCGAGCGCACCGAACCGATTGCGGGCTGGCCCGACGGTCGTCGGCCAGGCGAGCGCGACGGCTGACGGCCGCCACCTCAGCCCGCCTCGGCCGCGTGGTCGTCCGCGCCCGCCGCCTCGGCCGCCGCCCGCCGAACGGCCAGGTTCTCCGCGACCTCCGCCTCCCAGCCCGCCACCGGCCTGCTGGTGTCGATCTCGAACTCGTACCGGGCCACCATGTCCGGCTCGACCTCGGCGACGTCGGTGTAGAACTGGTCGTACCAGCGCCGAAGCTGGTAGACCGGGCCGTCCTCGGCGCACAGCAGCGGGTTGTCGATCCGGCTCTTGTGCAGCCAGATCGCCACGTCCTGCTCGAAGCCGATCCCGACGAACTTCGCGAACTTGGCGCCGAACCTGGCCGCCTGGCCGTCGGTGAGCCCCGGCGGACGCCGCACGATCACGCCCCACTGCAGCATGAACGAGTTCGGGGTGACCGGGTAGTGGCAGTTGATCAGCACGCTCTCCACGGTCATCCCCTGGTAGTCCTGCTTCAGGTTGTCGATCATGTAGGACGGGCCGAAATAGGAGGCCTCCGAATAGAGCGTGCTCTCGCCGCCGGCCGAGTAGTTCGACGCCCCGCCGATGTCCGGGCGAGCGCGCGTCCGCAGGTACTGCGAGGCGACGTGTCCCTCGAGGACGTTCCTGAAGTACGTCGGGAACGCGAAGTGGATGTAGAAAAAGTGCGCCATGTCCACCACGTTGTCGACCACCTCGCGGCAGTTCGCGCCGTCGACCAGGATCGAGTCCCAGGTCCAGGCGGTCCAGTCGGCCGAGTAGGCGCCGTCGATCCGGGGGATGGTCACCTCGTCGGGGGGCGGGCGCCCCTCCGGGTCGTGCCAGACGAATAGCTGCCCGTTCCGCTCCAGGGTGAGCCAGGACCTGGTGCGGGCGGCCGGGGGAACCCGCCGCGCGTAGGGGATCGCCGCGCACCGTCCGTCCCCGCCCCAGCGCCAGTCGTGGAACGGGCAGGCGACCTGGTCGCCCTTGATCGTGCCGGCGGTCAGGTCACCGCCCATGTGCCGGCAGAACGCGTCGAGCACGTGCAGCTCGCCGGCCGCGTCGGCGAACACGACCAGCTTGGTGCCGAACGCCTGCACCGCGTGCGGCTGCGGCGGGTCGCCGTCGCGGAACACGTTCGCCAGCCCGAGGCAGTGCCAGCCGCGCGCGAACCTGCCCGGCGGCGTTCCGACGTCGATAGTCCGAGGCCCATCCATACCCATAGACTAGAACATGTTCTAGTCTTGTGGCGATGGGCGAAATTCAGGAAGGGGCAGCTTGTGGGCGAAAGCGGCGCGTACACAGGACCGGAGCCGACGGTTGTCGCCGCCGTCGCCGACCTGCTGCCGATGCTGCGGCAGCGGGCGCAGGAGACCGAGGACAACCGGGTCGTGTCGGCCGAGTCAGTCAAGGCGCTGGCCGAGACCGGGTTCTTCCGGCTGCTCCAGCCGGCCAGCCACGGCGGCCTTGAGGCCGACCCGATCGCGTTCTTCACCGCTGTCCGGCTGATCGCCAGCGCGTGCGGGTCGACCGGCTGGGTCGCGTCGGTCCTCGGCGTGCACCCGTGGCAGCTCGCGCTGTTCCCGGCTCAGGCCCAGCAGGACGTCTGGGGCGGCGACCCGGGCACCCGGATGTCGTCTTCTTATGCGCCGACCGGGCGGGCCCGGGCGGTCGACGACGGCTATCAGCTGAACGGCCGGTGGAGCTTCTCCTCCGGCTGCGACCACGCCAGCTGGGTGCTGCTGGGCGGGATCGTGGTGGACGGCGACGGCAAGCCGGTCGACTTCCGCACCTTCCTGCTGCCCGCGGGCGACTACGCGATCGATGACGTGTGGGACACGGTCGGCCTGCGCGGCACCGGGAGCAACGACATCGTGGTGGACGGCGTGTTCGTGCCCGCCCACCGGTCGCTGAGCTTCACCGACGTCACCCGGTGCGTCTGCCCGGGGCAGCAGCGCAACCCGGGGCCGCTGTACCGGATCCCCTACGGGTCGGTCTTCTCCAACGCGATCACGACGCCGATCATCGGCATGGCGACCGGCGCCTACGACGCCCACGTGGCCTACCAACGGGACCGGGTGCGGGCCTCGTACGTGGGGCAGAAGGCGGCCGAGGACGTATTCGCCCAGGTCCGGATCGCCGAGGCGGCGGGGCTGATCGACTCGGCCTGGCTGGCGCTCGAGCGGAACATGGCCGAGCTGATGGCGCACGCCAATGCGGGGGAGAAGCCGCCGCTGCCGCTCCGGCTCCGGGTCAGGCGCGACCAGGTGACGGGCACCGGGCAGGCGATCCGCGCGGTCGACCTGCTGTTCGAGAACTCCGGCGGCCGGGCGCTGAAACGCGGAACGCCGATCCAGCGGTTCTGGCGGGACGCGCACGCCGGGCGGGTGCACGCGATCAACGACCCCGAGCGAGCGCTGTCGATGTTCGGCCGCGGTGAGTTCGGCTACGACATGCCGCCGGACGCGATGGTCTAACCGGCTTTTCCATCGGAGGGGTTTGGGGGTCATTCCCCCGGGCGAGCAGAGGCGAGCGAAGAGGAACCTCATGCATCTGCACTACGACCAGGCTGGCCACGAGCGGGCAGACGGGGACCCCGTTGTCCTGCTGCACGGCGGCGGACCCGGCGCCTCCGGCCTGTCCAACTTCGGCCGCAACCTGCCGGTGCTCGCCGAACGGTTCCGTACCCTGGTCGTCGACCAGCCCGGCTTCGGCAAGTCCGACAAGCCCCCGGTCGAGGGGAACTACTTCCGATTCGCCGCCAGCGCGCTGGCCGAACTGCTGGACGACCTCGGCATCAGCCGCGTGCACCTGGTCGGCAACTCCCTGGGCGGGGGAACCGCGGTCCGGTTCGCGCTCAGCTATCCCGAGCGCGCGGGCCGCCTCGTGCTCATGGCACCCGGCGGCCTCTCGCTCAACCTGTTCGCCCCCGATCCGACCGAGGGGGTCAAGCGGCTGGCGGAGTTCCCTGCCCCGCCCGGCCCGAGCCGGGAGAAGATGGCGGCGTTCCTCCGCACTATGGTCTTCGACCAGCGCGTCGTCACCGACGAGCTGATCGACGAGCGGTACGCGGCCGCGTCCGAGCCGTCCGCCCTCGCCGCCATGGCGTCGATGGGCGCCTCGTTCTTCGACCCCGCCTGCTACGAGGACGGGCTGCTGTGGCGGGAGGCGCACCGGCTGCGCAGCCCGGTGCTGCTGATCTGGGGCCGCGAGGACCGGGTCAACCCGCTCGACGGCGCGCTGACCGCGCTCAAGCTGATCAGGCGGGCGCAGCTGCACGTCTTCGGCGGCTGCGGGCACTGGGCCCAATTGGAGAAGTTCGACGAGTTCAACCGGCTCGCGATCAGCTTCCTTGAAGGGGGAAACCGATGATCAGGTCGCTCGGTTACCTGCGGATCGAATCGTCCGACATCGACGCCTGGCGCGAGTTCGGCACCCGCGTCCTCGGCCTGACCGAGGGCCGGGGTCCCGAGGCCGGCGCCCTCTACCTGCGGATGGATGATTTCCCGGCCCGGCTGGTGATCGTGCGGGGGGACCGCGAGCGGCTGCTCGCATCCGGCTGGGAGGTCGCCGACGCGACCGCGCTGGCTGACGTCCGGCGCGCGCTGGCCGACGCGGGCGTCCCGGTCAAGCCAGGCACCCCGGACGACCTCGCCGCGCGGCGGGTAGGGGAACTGCTGCGCTTCGACGACCCCGCCGGCAACCCGATCGAGGTCTTCTGCGGGGCGGCGCTCGAGCACCACCCGGCCGTCAGCCCCTACGGAAACCGGTTCGTGACCGGGGTGATGGGCCTCGGGCACGTCGTGCTGCCGGTGCCGGGCGCGGGCGACGCCGCCCTCGCCTTCTACACCGAGGTGCTCGGCTTCCGGCTGCGGGACTCGATGCGGATGCCGCCTGAGTTCTTCGGCGGAGCGCCCGGTGACCCGCCGGTCTGGTTCCGGTTCCTCGGCTGCAATCAACGCCATCACTCGCTCGCGCTGGCGCCGACGCCGGCCCCGGCCGGCCTCGTCCACCTGATGATCGAGGTGGCGACGCTGGACGACGTCGGCCGGGCGCTCGAACGGTGCGCCCGGAGGAAGTCGCCGGTGTCGGCCTCGCTCGGACGGCACGCCAACGACCTGATGGTGTCGTTCTACGCGGGCACCCCGGGCGGTTTCGACATCGAGTACGGCACCGACGGTCGGCTGGTCGACGACGCAACGTGGGTGAGCAGGGAAACGACCGCGGTCAGCCTCTGGGGACACAGCTTTGCCGGCCCCGCCGCGCCCTGACCCGCGGCATCCGGCGCCGCCGCAACCGTCCCCGCCGTCCCTCGACGCCGAGATCACGGACGCCGCCTACCGGCACATGCTCGGCCACTTCTGCACCGGCGTCACCGTCATCACCGGAGTCGACGTCGCGGGCGGCCGCCCGGCCGGGTTCGCCTGCCAGGCGTTCGCCGCCCTGTCGCTGGCCCCGCCCTTGGTGCTGTTCTGCCCGAGCACGTCATCAAGGACCTGGCCGGCCATCGCCGCCAGCGGGTACTTCTGCGTCAACGTCCTGGCCGAAGGCCAGCAGGAGACCGCCCGCCGGTTCGGCGTCTCCGGCCCGGACAAGTTCGCGGGCGTGAGCTGGTCCCCGTCACGGTCGGGCGCGCCGATCCTGTCCGGCGCCCTGACCTGGGTGGAGTGCGCACTTGAAGCCGCGCACGCGGCGGGCGACCACTACCTAGTCGTCGGCCGCGTCACCGAACTCGGCCCGTCCCAGCCGGGCCGACCGCTGCTGTTCTACCGCGGCCGGTACGCCGCGATGGACGCGGGCAGCGACACCGGCCCGCCCGAGGTCGTCGACACCCTGCTCGCCTGGCCCCGGCACGCGGACTGGCTGTAACCGAGCTCATTCACAGTCAAAAGATCCACAACCCGTATGTCGAACGGACCGTGGCGTCTGTTACGGGATAGCCGCATGTGTCTGGTGGGCGAACAGGTGGTTCTGAGATCATTTCCTCGTGACTGAGGAATCCGCTGTCCCCCGGCCGCGGATCGGCCAGGTAGCGGTCGTCACCGGCGGCTCGGCGGGCCTGGGGTTCGCGATAGCCGGCGCCCTCGCCCGCGCGGGTTCGGCGGTGCTGCTGGCCGGCCGTTCGGCCGAGCGCTGTCAGCAGGCGGCTGACCACCTGACGGCCGAGACCGGCTCGCCCGTGCTCGGCCAGGCGTGCGACGTCACCGACGAAGACGCGGTCGACCAGCTGATCGACCGCGCGCTGTCCGCCTACGGTCGGCTGGACGTGCTGGTGACCAGCGCGGGCGTGCAGGCCCGTGGCACCCTCGACGAGCTGTCGGTCGCCGAGCTGCGGGCCTGCCTGGAGGTACGCGGCCAGCAAGGGCGCCGTCGTCCAGCTCACCCGCAGCCTCGCGGTCGAGCTGGCCGGGACCGGCATCACGGTGAACGCGCTCGCGCCGGGACCGTTCCGGACGCCGCTGAACGACGGAATCGATGACGACCCGCACGTCCGGCGCTTCCTCGAGGCCGAGGTCCCGCTGCGCCGCTGGGCCGAGCCCGGGGAGCTGGTCGGCGCGGCGCTGCTGCTGACCGACCCGCGGTCGGCCTACATCACCGGCACCGTGCTGCCAGTCGACGGCGGCTGGACCAGCCACTGACGACCGGGCGCGGGCGGCTCAGCCGAGCTCGCCGCCGCGGTGCAGGCGGTCGAAGATGATCTGGTCGACCGCGGACACCCGGTCGCGATCGGCGTAGCTCAGCCACGCCAGCTCGGCGATCTCGCTGCCTGCGGTCAAGGTTCCCTGGTAGTCGGCCGCGTAGCAGATCATCCGCACGGTCACCCCGGTTGCGTGACCGTGCGCCTGCGCCTCGAAGGTGCCGACGTGGCTGGCGCTGTCGGGTGCGATCACGACGTCGAGCTCCTCCCGGATCTCCCTGACCAGGGTCTGGACGTCGGTCTCGCCCGGCTCGCGCTTGCCGCCGGGGAGGTAGTAGACGTCCTTGCCGAGCGACCGGGTGCTGAGGATCTTCCCGTCCGCCAGCCGGATCCAGGCAATCTTGTCGATGAGCGTCATGGGGTCACCCTAGGAGGCGGTAGCGTGGTGGCGGGCCGTGACTGGCGTTCGGGTGGAGTACCACCAGGGAGCGGCCCCCCGGCTGTCGCCGGGCGAGCCGTGCGCCTGGGCGAGTGCTATTCGACGCAGCCCAAGCAGCCAGAGCCGCCCCCAGGGAGCACGCATATGACCAGTCCAGCCAGTCAGGTACCCACCGTCGCCAGCCCCGCCCGGACCCCGTCGCCGTCGGCCGCGGTCGCGTACACGGCGGCCCTCG
>Ga0302311_10005027_pt1 | contig 14105 bp, 10 predicted proteins | sample III_Palsa_N1_3_FD_200449 | JGI IMG/M metagenome (GOLD analysis project Ga0302311, IMG submission 200449) | Peat permafrost microbial communities from Stordalen Mire near Abisko, Sweden - III_Palsa_N1_3 | ecosystem: Environmental > Terrestrial > Soil > Palsa > Peat permafrost | place: Sweden... | reverse complement strand
GCAGAAACGCGCGTCGGCCGCCGACTCGGCGCCGCGCAGGCGGTGGTCGAAGTGGAACGCCCTCAGGTTCGCGCGGCGCCCCGGCCAGTGCGCCCACAGGAGCAGCAGGAGACCCACCGAATCGGCTCCGCCGGAGAGCGCAACCGCCCACCGCTCCGCGCGCGGCCGGCCGTCGGCCCAGCCGAGGACGGCCGGGTGCAGCCTGTCGCGCGGAATGAGCCTCGCGACGCCGGCCGCGGCCGAGGGCCAGTCAACGGGACGGCGCGCTTTCATCCGGGTGAAGCCTGTGCGTCGCTCAGGCGAAGGCCAGGTGCGACTTTCCGAAATGGGGGACCAGGGCCGGCGGAATCCTCACGCGGCCGTCGGCCTCGAGATTGTTCTCGATGATCGCGGCCAGGACCCTCGGAACCGCGAGGGCGGACCCATTGAGCGTGTGGACGAGCTCCGTCCTTCCCGTCTCCCTCGAGCGGCTCCTGATCTGCGCGCGCCGCGCCTGGAACGCCTCGAAATTCGAGCAGCTCGACACCTCGAGCCAGCGCCGCTGACCGGCCGCCCAGACCTCAAGGTCGTACTTCTTGGATTGCGCGAACCCCAGCTCGCCGCCGCACATGAGAAGGATCCGGTACGGGAGCCCGAGCTTGACGAGGAGACGCTCCGCGTCCCCCCGCAGGCCCTCGAGCTCGTCATAGCTCGTCGCCGGGGCCACCCATTTGAGGAGCTCCACCTTGTCGAACTGGTGGACCCGGTTGAGCCCGCGGACGTCCTTGCCGTAGCTGCCGGCCTCGCGCCGGAAGCAGGGTGTGTAGGCGCACCGGCGGACGGGAAGGGCCTCCGCGTCCAGGATCTCGTCCCTGTAGAAGTTCGTGAGCGGCACCTCCGCCGTCGGGATGGCGAAGAGGCGGTCCGGAGTCGTCTCGTACATCTGCCCCTCCTTGTCGGGGAGCTGCCCGGTCGCCGTCGCGCTCGCCGCGTTGACGAGGATCGGAGGCGACACCTCCACGTACCCTGAGCGCGCGCCCTCCTCCAGGAAGAAGTTGATGAGGGCCCTCGACAGCCGCGCCCCGTCCCCTATGAAGAACGGGAAGCCGGCCCCGGTCACCTTCGAGCCGCGCTCGAAGTCGAAGAGCCTCGCAAATCCCGGGACGTCCCAGTGGGGGACGGCGCCCGGCGCGGCGGCGGCTGTGTCTCCATGGGTTGAATACACGACGTTCTCCTCGGGCGTCCTGCCCTCCGGGACGCTCGCGTGCGGGAGGTTGGGCAGCGTCAGCATGGCCTCGCGGCACGTCTCCTCGGCCGCCTTCAGCCCCGCCTCCCTCTCCTTCACCTGCGAGGACACCGACCTCATCTCGGCCAGCCTGGCGGCGAATTCCGGCGAGCCCTTCGCCAGCGCCGCCATCGCCGCGTTCGCCCCCTTCTGCACCGCGCGCAGCCGCTCGACCTCCTGCAGCTGGGCGCGCCATGCGGCGTCGGCGGCGAGCACCGCGTCAAAGTCCACCGCGAGGTGCTTCTTCGCGATCGCCGCGCGCACGAGCTCGGGCGACTCGCGGATCAGTTTGGGGTCGAGCATGGGCAGAGTCTGTTAGGGTCGGGGCCCGGGCGCGTCAACGGCCCCGTATCCTCTGGAAGCGCGCATAGACCTCGCGCGCCGAGAGCAGCTTCAGGTCGCCCACCGGCGCCTGGATGACGTGGTTCAGGGGCCCTCCCACCGGATAGGGGCCGAACAGGCGCGGGTCGCTCGGCCCGAAGATCGCGTACACGCGAACGCCGAGCGCCGCGGCGAGGTGCATGGGCCCGCTGTCGTTGCTCACCACCCAGTCCGCCCGCTTCACGAGGGCCGGGAGCGAGACCAGGCTCGTGTTGCCCGTGAGGTTGAGGAACTGCGCCGCGGGAAAAGCGCCCTTGTCGGGCAGGAAGTTGTTCCCGGCCCAGACCACCTTGCGCGACCGGTCCTCCCTCAGGATCATCTCGGTCAGCTGCTTGAAGCCTCCCCACTTCTTGTCCGGACGCCGGCTGTCGGGAAAGAGCACGTACGGCCTGCTCCCTCCCCTACCGTCGGCAAACCTGAGGCTGAGGCTGTCGGCCTCGCGGAACCTGAGCGTCCCGCGCAGCTCGGGCTTTGCACCGAGGACCGGGCAGAACCGCAGGAGGATGTCGAGGGCGTGGCTGCTGCGCCCGTCCGGCGGGAGCGGGACCCTCTCGTCGTAGAATACCCCCGACCACTCCCTCGCATCGCTGCGCCCGACCTTGTGCTTGGCCCTCGTGCGCGAGGTCATCAGCCCCGTCCTCAGCAGGCCCTGCATGTCGAAGACGTAGTCAAACTTGGTCGCCCGCACCTCGCTCATCAGCCTGAGGAAGCCCTTCGCCCCCGCGTTCCTCTCGAAGACAAACACCCGATCCACCGCCTCGCACGAGCGGACGATCGGCGCGAACATCTCGCGCACGACCCACGAGATGCGCAGGCCGTCCACCTGCGACTTGAGCGAGGTGGCGACCTGCAGGCCCTGGACGATGTCGCCCAGGGACGAGGGTTTGATGACAAGGAGTTCGGTCATTGACGCGCGAGCGTTACTTTCCATGCCTTTCATGGGCGGGGGCAAACGCCAAATCCCGTCGCCCCGCCAATGACCGCTTGATTCCGACCGCCATCAAGATCCTAGGCCGGCTGCTCGCCCTGACGCCCGAGCCGGCGCTGCGCGCGACGGCCGCGGCCGGCGGCGAGCTGATCCTCTGGCTGGCCCCCCGCCGGCGGCGCCTCCTGCGCTCCAACCTCCACCACGCGTTCCCGGGCCGGCCGCGGGCCTGGCGCCGCCGGATCGCCCGCGAGAGCTCGCGCCGGCTGGTCGAGACGGCGATGCTTTCGCTGGCCGCCCCCTTCCTTTCGGAGCGCCGGATCCGGGAGATCGCGCGGCTCGGGCCCTCCACCGAGGCGTTTGCCCGTGAGATCTCGGCGCGCCCCCGGCCGGTCGTCCTCGCCACGCTCCACCTCGCCCTCTGGGAAAGCCAGACCTGGCTCAAGCTGCTCAGCCCGGTCGCCCTCCCCGAATTCGGGATCATTTTCCGCCCGCTCGACCACGCGTCGGCCGACGCCTTCGTGAAGCGCACCCGCGAGCGCCACGGCATGCGGCTCCTTTCCCGGCGCGAGGGCTTTGCCGAGGCGCTCGAGATCCTGCGCGGCAGGGGCTGCGTCGGCGTGCTCTTCGACCAGAACGCGGGCCAGCAGGGAGCCCTCACGCTCCTCCTCGGCCGCGTGTGCTCCACGACGGAGCTCCCCGGGCTCCTCGTCGCGAAATTCGGGGCGGAGCTGCGCACGTTCTACCCCCGGCGGACCGCGTTCTGGCGCGTCACGTTCGAGTCCGACCCGGTCCCGTGCGACGGGACCCCCGTGGGCGCCACCCTCTGCCTCAACCGGTGGCTCGAGGAGGCGATGTCCGACGAGGAGCTCTGCGCCTCCTGGCTCTGGGCGCACGACAGGTGGAGAAACCAGGACCTCCCTTCCCGCCGGCTTCGCCTCGAGGCCAAGCGCAACCTCGTCGCCGCGGACCTCCGCGCCCGCGGGCTCCCCCGGCTTCCCCGCAACACGCGCGTCTGGGTCCGCCTTCCGAACTGGCTGGGGGACGTCGCGATGGCGGCCCCCCTGCTGCGGGCCGTGCGCGAGTCGCGCCCCGACGCCGAGATCACGCTCCTCGCGCGGGCCGCCTTCGTGCCCCTCCTGGAGTCCCTCGGCCTCGCCGACAGGGTCCGGCCGCTGCCCGAGCGCGGGCTGGGATATCTCGCGCACTTCGCCGCACTCCGGGCATCGTATCCGGACGTGTGGATCCTCCTCACGAACTCGGCCCGCGGGGACCTTGAGGCCCTGTTCGCGGGCTGTCCCCAGCGCTTCGGGATACTCAGGCCCGGGCGGCACCGGCCGCTCCTCACCCATGCGTACCGCCCCCCCGCCGGCTACGACGAGAGGCGCCACCACCAGCTCGAGCTCTGGGACAGCTTCCTGCGGCACTTCGGCCTCGACGCCCCCCTCGACTGCGCGCCGTTCCCGCGGCCCTCGCTTGCCGGGGCGCCGGAGGACGCCGCAGGGGGGCCGATAGGACTCATCCCGGGATCGGAGAACGATCCTTCCAAGCGCTGGCCCGTCGGCCACTGGCGCAGGCTCATCGAGGCGTTCCCCGCCGAGCGCTTTGTCCTGCTCGGCACGCCCGGCGACGCCGCGATCGCGGCCGCGATCGCCGCCGGCCTTGATCCCGCGCGCGTTTCCAACCTCGCCGGCGCCACCAGCCTCGCCGAGTTCGCGAACGCACTCATGGGGTGCCGGCTGCTGGTCGCGAACGACACCGGGGGCATGCATCTGGCGAATGCGCTCGGCGTGCCGCTGATCGGCCTCTTCGGCCCGACCAATCCCATCCGGACGGGCCCCGTGTACGCCTCCGCCTACCGGATCCTGCAGCCCCCCGGCTGCCCGCCCACGGGCGGGGGCTCCCTCTCCGACCTGCCTGCCGAGGCGGTTGTCGCCGCGGTGGGAGACTTGCCATTGCGCCGCTGACCCGGGCATCCTGCCGCCGCCGATGCCGCTCCTGACCGTCACCGACCTGCGCACGCATTTCCACACGAGGAACGGCGTCTACCGCGCGGTCGACGGGGTGAGCTTCAACGTCGAGCGGGGCGAGACGCTCGGCATGGTGGGCGAGTCCGGGTCGGGCAAGTCGGTCGTGTGCTACTCGATCATGGGCCTGGTCCCGCAGCCGCCCGGCAGGATCGAGGGCGGCTCGGCCGTGTTCGACGGGGTCGACCTCCTTCGCTGCAGCCCCAGGGCGGCCCGGTCGATCCGCGGCAAACGCGTGTCCATGATTTTCCAGGACCCGATGACCTCGCTCAACCCGTACCTGCGGATCTCGGAGCAGGTCATCGAGCCGCTCCTGATCCACGAGGATGTCACGAAAAAGGAGGCCCTCGGCAGGGCCCTCGAGATGATGGAGGCCGTGGGGATAAACGACGCCGCGCAGCGGATCCACTTCTACCCCCATGAGTTCTCGGGGGGGATGCGCCAGCGCGTGATGATCGCGATGGCGCTCATCACGCGGCCCGAGCTCCTCATCGCCGACGAGCCCACGACCGCGCTCGACGTGACGGTCCAGGCCCAGATCCTCGAGCTGATCCGCAGGCTGCAGCGCGAGCTTGGGATGGCGGTCATCTTCGTGACCCACGACCTCGGCGTCGTCGCGGGCCTCTGCGACAGGGTGCAGGTGATGTACGCGGGCCGGATCGTCGAGAAGGCCGACGCGCAGACCCTCTTCCGTTCGCCGCTGCATCCCTACACGCGCGCGCTCCAGCGCTCGATCCCGGCCCTGCAGCCCAAGGGCCGCGAGCTCTTCACCATCCCGGGCCTGCCGCCCGACGTCTCGAAGCCGATGCCGGGATGCGCGTTCGCGCCCCGCTGCGGGTTTGCGGACGACTCCTGCATCGCCTCGGTCCCCGAGCTCGCCGAGGCGGCCCCCGGCCACTCGCACGCCTGCACCCGGATGCGGGCCGGGGAAATCCACTGGGATGCCTGACCACCCCCCGAGCGCCGTGAGCGAGAACATCCTGGAGCTCAGGGATGTCAGGACCTATTTCCCGGTCCACAGGGGCTTCCTTGTGAAGAGGCAGACGGGGGCGGTGCGCGCCGTCGACGGCGTGACGCTCTCCGTCCGGCAGGGCGAGGTGCTCGGCCTGGTGGGAGAGTCCGGCTGCGGCAAGTCCACCCTCGCCCGCACGATCCTCCAGATCATTCCCGCGACCGGGGGGTCGGTCATCCTGAACGGCCGCAACCTGGGCGAGGCGACGCGAGAGCAGATGCTGGCCTGCAGGCGCGACCTCCAGATGGTGTTCCAGGACCCCTACGCCTCGCTCAACCCGAGGATGACGGTCCACGCGATGCTGGCGGAGCCGCTGATCGCCCACCGGATCTGCGGCGCGGCGGACGTCCAGGGCCGCGTCGACGAGCTCATGAGGATCATCGGGCTCGCACCGCGGTTCGCGCAGAAATATCCCCACGAGTTCTCGGGCGGCCAGCGCCAGCGCATCGCCATCGCGCGCGCCCTCGCGCTGCGCCCGAAGATCATCGTCGCCGACGAGCCGGTGTCGGCCCTCGACGTCTCGATCCAGGCGCAGATCCTCAACCTGCTGTCCCAGCTCTGCCGGGACATGGGACTCGCCCTGATCTTCATCGCCCACGATCTCTCGGTGGTGCGCCACATCTCGGACCGTGTCGCCGTGATGTACCTGGGCAAGATCGTGGAGCTCGGGCCGGCCGAGGACGTGATCGACCGGCCCCGCCATCCCTACACCCGCGCCCTCGTGAGCGCCATCCCCGTCCCCGACCCCGGGGTCGAGCGCGGCCGCAAGCGCATCGTCCTGGCGGGCGACCCGCCCTCCCCGATCAACCCGCCCGCGGGCTGCGCGTTCCACCCCCGGTGCGCGTATGCCGTCGACCGGTGCCGGGAGGGGGTGCCTCCCCTGGTGCCCTGCGGGCCCTCGCGCGAGGCCGCCTGCATTCGCCTGGACGAGATCGGGTGACGGTCCTCGCGGCCGCTTAGCCGGGCCCGGCCCCGGCATGCCGTTCAAGGGCGTCGACGCGCTTGAAAAGCTCCGGCAGGCGGTGCCTGAGGACCGTCAGCTTCTGCTCGAGGAGCAGCGGCATGCTGGGCGATCCCCAGACCGAGGTGTTGGGCGGGATGTCGTCCTTCACGCCGGACTTGGCCCCGATCTTGACCCCGCTTCCCACCGTCAGGTGGCCGGCGAGGCCGCACTGGCCTCCCACGACGACAAAGTCCCCCAGCGTGACCGTCCCGGCAAAGCCGCACTGGGCGCATATCATGCAGTGCCGGCCGATCACGCAGTTGTGGCCCACCTGGACGAGGTTGTCGATCTTGGTGCCCTCTCCCACCTCGGTCCGGCCGAAGCGCGCACGGTCGATCGTCGAATTGGCCCCGATCTCGACGTCGTCCCCGATGACCACGGTCCCGACCTGGGGGACCTTCTCGTGCCGGCCCAGGACGAACTCGTACCCGAATCCGTCCGCGCCGATCACGACGCCGGGCTGGAGCCTCACCCGCTTCCCGATCGTGCATTCGGCCGAGACGATCACGCCGGGCATGAGCCAGGAGTCCTCGCCCACGCGGGAGCCCCTTCCCACGAAGACCCGGGCCTCAAGGTTGGCCCTTTCGCCGACGGTCGCCCCCGACTCGACGATGCACATCGGGCCCACGGTCGCCGAGGCGGCGATGGACGCGTCCGGGGCTGTCACCGCGGAGGCGTGGATGCCGGGCCTTGGCTTTGGCCAAAGGGACTGCTCGATCCGCGAGCACAGGCGCGCGAGGGCGACCGACGGATTGTCGACGGCCATGTGCACCTGGTTCGGCCCCGGCTTGCCCGCGTAGTCGGGCGGCAGGAGGACGATCGAGGCGCGCGTCGAGGCCACGGACGACTTGTACTTCGGATTGCCCAGGAACGAGATGTCGCCCGGCACCGCCGAGCCGAGCGAGGCGATCCCGCGGATCGTCTCCGTCGTGGCGCCGGTGGTCCTGCTCGGGCAGGCGATCGCCGCGACTTCAGCCTGGGTGAAGGAAACCTGCATGGGCTATACACAAAGAACCCCGCCTGCTCAACGCAAGCGGGGTTCAACCTGAGTTCAAAGGCCTCCGGCCCCGCCTTACTTGCTCGGCGCTATGCCGGGGACGGTGATCTTCGGCATGTCGCCGGTGGCCGGCGCCGTTGCGCTGACCGGGGTCGGCGTCACGGCCGGGCGGTCCTTGTTGATCTCGGCCATCACCTCGTCGGTGATGTCGAGGCTCGGGTCGAAATAGAGGATGTTGGACACGCCGACGAGGGTCGGGCCCGACTTGTCCAGGAGGAACGTGGCACCCTTCTTCTTGGCGATCTCGACCGCGACCTTCGAGATCTCCTCGATCATCAAGGTCTTAAAGGTCTGGAAGCGCTGCCGGAGGGTGCTCTGGGTGTTCTGGACGAACGAATTCTGCTCGCTGCGCTTCTGCTGGATCTCGTCGTACTTCTTCTGGGCCTCGCCCTGCGCCTTCGCCTTGGCCTCGGCGGTCGCGGTGGGGTTCTTGGACTGCTCGTCGAGGTCCTTGAACTGCTCCACCAACGCGTTGCCCTCCTTGGTGATCTGGGCCAGCTGGTCCTGCGCCTTGGCCTCGTCGGCCTGAAGCTTCGCCTGCTGCTCCTGCGTCTTGTAGTGGTTGTCGAAAATCTTGGCAAGATCCACCACGAGGATCTTGGGGGCCGTCTGGGCGTGGGTCGACAGCGCGGATAGGGCGATCGCCGCGACGGCGAGGATGGACTGAATGGGTTTCTTCATGGGTTGATATCGCAGGGAGTGAAAGGACGATCAGATCGGATTTAGAAGCGCGTGCCAAACGAAAAATTGAACTGGCCGCCCTGCTTGTTGAAGGAGTCGCCCTTGATGGGGATCCCGTAGTCCAGGCTCAGCGGGGACCCGGCGACCATCAGTCTCAGGCCGAAGCCGAAGTCGTCGTTGTATCCGCCCGGGTTGAAGTCGAACGCGGGCCCGTTGACGAAGCCGACATCGTAGAAGATCGCGGCCCGGATCGGGTCCACGATCTCCACCGAGTACTCGGCCGTGAACATGCCGTAGGTCTTGCCGCCTATCGGCTCCCCGAACTCGTCGCGCGGGCTCACCTCGTTGTACTGGAATCCGCGCAGGGTCTGCGGGCCGCCCAGGTAGAACGCGTCGTAGTACGGCAGCGCCGCGAAGCCGCCGTAGTTCTCGATGACGCCGCCGTAGGCGACGAGCTCGAGGACCTGCGTCTGGGTGTCGAACACCTTGAAGTTCTGCGAGCCGTGGAATTCAAACTTGTAGAAGCTGTCCGTTCCGCCGAGCGGGCCGCCGGCGACCGTCGTCGTGAAGTCGATGCGGTTTCCGGACGTCGGGCTCACGATCTTGTCGCGCGTGTCGCGTATGACCTCGAAGCTGAGGGAGGAGATGTCGTGGAGGCCCCCGTACTGCTGGATCAGGAGCGAGGCCGAGGGGCTCACGTCATAGATGTTAACGATCTCGTACTGGTAGGTCAGGATGCCCTGCAGCAGCCCGAGGATGGGCTTGCGCAGGTTGACGTAGCCGCCCTCCTGGAGCTCCTGGTAGTACGTGCTGACGTAGGAGGACTGCTCGCGGAACAGGCTGAACCCGAGGCCGAGCGTCTTCTGGAACAGGTAGGGCTCCTCGAAGCTGATGACCGCCTCGTTGGAGAGCTCCCCGATCGACACCTTGATGCTGAACTTCTCGCCGTCGCCCTGGAAGAGCGAGCGCCTGTTGAACAGGTCGAAGTTGGTCTGCTGGATCTGCGCGAAGACGGTCGCCCGCTCGAGCGAGCTGTAGCCCGCGCCGAACGTGAAGGTTCCCGTCCGCCCCTCCTTGACCGTGACGCGCATGTCGCGCCTGCCCGGGATGTTGGTGTCCTCCGGCTCGATCTCGACGTCGTCGAAGAACCTCGTGTTCTCGAGCCTGTTCTTGCTGATCTTCATCCGCACGGTGTCGAACACGTCGCCCGGGCCCAGGACCAGCTCGCGGATGATCACGACGCTCTTCGTCTTCGTGTTGCCCTCGATCTGGATCGACTCGACGTTGAACTTCTCGCTCTCGTCGATCTTGAACTCGAGGTCGATGTCGTTCGTCGCCAGGTTGGGCCTGCGGGTGACATGGACGCGCGTGTCGAGGTATCCGTCCTTGCCGTAGTAGTCCTCCAGGCGCTCGACGGCCTTGTCGATCCTTGACGGCGAGAACACGCCGCCGGGCCTCGCGTAGATCGACGCGACGCGCTTCAGAAGCAGCGTGGAATGCAGCTTGTTGCCCGTGATCGTGATCTCCCCGATCTTGTACTGGCGGCCCTCGGTGACCGAGATCGTGATGACGAGGCTGTCCGGCTTGGGATAGGCGAAGACGATCTTGTCCTCGGGGATCTCCACGTCGAGGTAGCCGTGCTCCCGGTAGAAGTCCCTGAGCTTGTCCAGGTCGTCCTGGAAATCGTCGTCCTTGAAGCGGCCGGTGTCGGTGAGCCAGGAGAACATCCACCATTTCTTCGTGTCCATCTGCCGCCTGAGGACCTTGGCCTTGATGTGGGCGTTGCCGGCGAACCTGATCTGCTTGATCTTCACCTTCTTGCCCTCCCTGATCTTGAAGGTGATCGTGCCCAGGCCCGTCGCCCTGTCACGGGCGATCGTGTAGCTCACCGAGACCTGGTTGAAACCCTCCTTCTGGTAGTAATCCTTGAGCTTCTCCGAGTCGTCCTTCACCTGGCGCTCGTCGAGCGCCGTGTTGGGCACGGTCTTGACCTCCTTCTCGAGCCGGTGGGTCTTGACCTGCTTGTTCCCCTCGTACTTGACGGCGAACACGCGGTATTTCGGCGTCACCTCGAAGACGAGGTTGAACGTGCGCGCGTCGACGGCCTCCCGCTTGATCTCTATGAATTCGAAGAGTCCCGTCTTGTAGAGCGCCCGGATGTCCCTATCGAGCATCGTCTCGTCGAGGTCGCCCCCCTCGCGGACCTGGATGTTGGCGCGGACGACCTGCTCGTTGACGTTGGCCGTGCCCACGAACTTGACCGTCACCGTGCCCACCTTGTAGGCCGGCGCGTTCCCCCCCGGTTCCCCCACCGACCCGGCCGCCTGCGCTCCCAGGCGGCACATCCCCGCGCCCGCGAGCACTGAAACGGCAACAAAAATTTGCAGGACCCTGCTATTCACAGGGTTACGGGGTATAGTTTTCAAATCGCGTGAAGTCCTTCAGGAAAGTCAGCTTCTGTTCTCCTACGGGTCCGTTTCGTTGCTTGGCAACGATTAACTCCATCGATTCGGCTGCTACCTGAAATTTTTCGTCCGGGGCGTCCTTGGGTCGGGCAAGCATGAGCACTACGTCTGCGTCCTGCTCGATCGATCCGGATTCGCGCAGGTCGGCAAGTCTGGGCACGCGGTTTTCCTTCTCGGAGGAGCGGTTCAGCTGACTTAATACAACGACCGGGACATCAAGTTCCTTCGCGAGCGCTTTTAATCCGCGCGACGCCTCCGCCACCTGCTGCTCCCGGGGCACCCTGGAGTCGGTCGGGCTGAGGAGCTGGAGGTAGTCGACGATGATCATGCCGAGCTTCGCCCGGGCATGGACCCGCCTGGCCTTCGCTCGCAACTGCATGATCGACATGTTACTTGAGTCATCGATGAAGAGCGGGGCCTTCGAGAATTCATCCGCGGCGGCCAACAGCTTCTGCTGCTCGTCCCCGTCCTTTGAGAGCACCTCGTTGCGGAGCCTCACCATGTTGACCCGGGCTCGGGAGCAGAGCATGCGAAGCGCCAGCTGCGACCCGCTCATCTCGAGGGAGAAGATGAGGGTCGGAAAGGGCTGGCCCCGCTTCGGAATGGTCGCGGCCTCCGCGATGTTCAGGGCGAAGGACGTCTTTCCCATGGAGGGGCGCGCCGCCAGAACGATCATCTCCTGCCGCTGGAACCCGAACGTGAGATGGTCGAGGTCGGTGAATCCCGACGGCACGCCGGTCATCTCGCCCTTCTTCATCATCATCTTGTGGATGACGTTCATCGCCTCCTTGGTGGGCACGCGCATGTGCTTTGCGCCCTCGCTCACCCGGCTCTGGGTGACGGCGAAGATCCTCGCCTCGATCTGGTCCACGAATTCGTCGATGCCCCCGCTGAAGTTGAAGCAGTCCTCGACGGCCCCCGTCGCCGAGCGGATGATCTCGCGCAGCAGGTGCTGCTCGCGCACGCGGTCGATGAAATACCCCGCCTGCGCCGTCGTCGGGATGCTCCCGCTGACGCGCGTCAGGAACGCGTAGCCGCCGATCGCATCAAGCTGCTTCGCGGCCTTGAGCTCCTCCCCGAGGACCGCGACGTCGATGGGGACCTGGCGGTTGTAGAGGTCCAGGAGCCTCTCGAAAACGATCCCGTGGGAGGCCGTGAAGAAGGATTCGGGGGAAATCCGCGCCTCGAGGCAGCGTGCCATGACGTCGGCGCCGTCGATCAGGCAGCAGGACAGCAGGTACTCCTCGGCCTCGACGCTGTGCGGCATCCCGCGTCCCGCAGGCGTCGCGCCGGAACGCTGGGGGGGGGTGCTCTTCTCGTCGGCCATGCAGAGGGTCGGCCGGGACGCCCTGGCGGGCAGCCCTCGGCGATCGTTGGCGGAAAGGCCGGGAGGCTACCTCCTTGCCTCTACCTTCCTGTTCTTTTTGTCCTCGGCGGCCTTCTCCTCGGCGGACGGCTCAATCGGATTCTCGGACACGACATCGAAGGAGAGATCGACCGAAACATCGTTGTGGAGCTTCACCTTGACGGTGTGCTTGCCCAGCGCCTTGACCGGGGTGTGCAGATGGATCCGCTTGCGGTCGATGGTGAAGCCGGCGGCCCCGAGCTTTTCGTGGATGTCGGCCGCGGTGACGGAGCCGAACATCTTGCCGCCCTCGCCCGTAGTGACCGCGAACGCGAGGCTGGTTTTCTCGAGCTTCTTCGCGATTTCCTGGGCTCCGCTGAGCTCGTGGGCCTCGCGCTCGCCGCGGCGCTTCTTCAGGGCCGCGATCTGCTTGCCGTTCGCCACGGTGACGGGCACGGCGACGCCGCGGGGAAGGAGGAAATTGCGCGCGTAGCCGGCGCGCACCTTGACTTGGTCGCCTTCGCCGCCGAGGCCGTCGACGGGCTTGACGAGGAGTACTTCGCTATGGGCCATGGTGGTAGAAAAGGTGGAGGGACGGCTGTATGGAAACCCAACTAAATCCCGCAGCGGCGAGGGGGTGTCAACGAAGTATTTCCCCGGCGCGGCGCGGCCGCTCGCATTCGGAACGATTATGCCGCATCCGGGCTCCGAGCCCGGCAGGGCGGGCCGCTTTTTTCGGGGGCAGGGCCGCCCGCCGCCCGCGTGGGATGTGTAAGCCTTACCAAGGCAAGGAGGTTGGAGGACGGCCCATGCCCGCTGATGGCGCCGACGCCCGGACATTCCGCCGTCCCGCCCGGAAGCCTGTGGCCGCGGGCGCGGGAGGGGTCCTCTCCGTTGGTATTTACAATTTACGATTCCGGGTCAGACTGTCGGGCTATGCGAACCAAGCCCCTTCGCCTGCTGCTCCTGGCAAGCCTGAGCTTGCCGCTCCTTGCCGACCCGCCCGCCCCTACGCCGGCCCCGGCGGCCGCCGCGGCGGCAGTCCCGGCCGTGGCGGAAACCGCGCCGACCCCGACGCCTACCCCGACCCCGGTGCCCACGATGCCGTCGACCTTGAAGCTCACCAATGGCACGGTCCTCCACAATGTGACCGTGGTGCGCTGGATGAAGGAATCCGTGACGGTGAGGCACACGGGGGGCGCGGACACCATCTACTACAATTACATCGCCGAGCCCGACCGGACGACGGTCAAGGCCGCGCGGGACGACGCGATCAAGAACCAGAAGCCCGACTCGGCATCCCAGCTCGCGGATGTCGCGGTCAAGGGAACGGTCCTCGTCGCCACGGAGGACGGCTCGGAGGTCCCGCTCGGCGGCGCGAAGGTGTACGCCATCCGCATGGACGCGCTCAACGAGCTCTCCACCAACCTTACCCGGGTCACCCTGCCCAAGCCGCTGGCCAGCTCCGTGACGGGCGCCGACGGCCAATTCGCGATGGTGGTGCCCGCGGGCGAGGATTTCTTCATCTTCGCCAAGGCTACAAAGTTCGTGGGCCAAAGCTGGGAGTATTACGAATGGCGCGTGCCGATCACCCAGGTGGGAGACAGGCAGAGCGTGACGTTGAGCAGCTCAAGCATGGTTCCCCTTGCCGAGCAGAAGGCAGTGTCCTTTTCCAACTGACAGGCGGCCGCCGCCTCAAATCCGTCTTTCATCGGGCTGCCGCCGGGTCGGATGCGTCGGGGCGGCGGTCCCGGTTCCCAAGAAGCGAAGAGTTGCAGATTCTGGCCCGCCCCCCATTTCAATCCCCATGACCTATACGATCAGGCATGTTCGCGCACCGGTCGGGAAACGGCGGGGGCGGTCACCCAATGGCGCGCAGGCGCACGTGCTCGCATAATCCAATAGTCACCCATGAAAATCGCAGCACTCATCGCACGCATCCTGC
>Ga0302311_10005025_pt1 | contig 14107 bp, 14 predicted proteins | sample III_Palsa_N1_3_FD_200449 | JGI IMG/M metagenome (GOLD analysis project Ga0302311, IMG submission 200449) | Peat permafrost microbial communities from Stordalen Mire near Abisko, Sweden - III_Palsa_N1_3 | ecosystem: Environmental > Terrestrial > Soil > Palsa > Peat permafrost | place: Sweden... | reverse complement strand
CGCGGCTGCGCGCCGCGCGCGCAACCTTGCGAGCAATGCCGACGTCCGAGTATTCGATTGCAGCCACTGCGCCGCTGCGGCCGCGCAATAGCAGCACGGCCGGCAGCAGCGCCAACAACCACAGCCAATCAGGTTGCAGGAAGCGAATCATAGCTTTCCACCACCGACTTACGCTCACTCCCTAGGCCCGTGGCGAGCACGAAGGCGCGCGCGCGGCTGTGCATGGATTGCATCTCTTGCGCGGATAACTGCCAGCCGGCGAACTTCGCCAGATCGCAGAGATTGAGGAACTCCGCCAGCAGGGTGCGGTGTTCGGCCAGCAGCGAATCCGCTGAGCCCAGCAGATCATGCAGGAATTCATGCGTGGTGCGGTGCGCCGCCATCGCATGGAAGCGCTGCTCGATGTAGTCGCGCACCGCGTCCGACACTTCGATGGAGAATAGCCGGCCATTGTCGGGGCGCATCAATGCGCGCGCCGCATCCAGGCGCTCTAGCGCTAGTTCAAAGGGCAGCTTGACCTGCTGCGGCCTGCGACGCTGCCTCCAGCGCCAGGCGGCATAACCGCCGCCGATGAGCAATGCGCCCGCGGCCGTCAGTAGCAGCGGCAAGAGCATCGAGGGGACGGGCCGGGGACCGCGGATGTCGCGGATATCCGCCTGCGCCGCGGGCGCGGATTGCGCGCTCGCATGTGCGCCCGCGAAGGATAGCGCGATGAGCGTGCCGCACAGCGCAAGGCGCGCACGCTGGCCGAAGTCCGCGCGCCTCACGCGCGCCTCCGTTCGCGGCTCTTGAAGAACCGCTGCAAGGCCGGCAGATAGGGCGCATTGGTGTCCAGTTCCAATGTATCGACGCCTTCAGCGCGAAAATCATTCACCAGATTGCGTACGCGCCCGGCGGTCTCCCGCTCGAAGCGGCTGCGCACCTTAGGGTTGGCGGTGTCGAGCTCGATGACGGCGCCGGTTTCCGAATCTTGCAGCGCCAACACCCCCAGATTGGGGAGGGTTCTCTCGCGCGCATCCTCGATGTGAACGGCAACCAGATCGTGGCGACGATTGGTCTGGCGCATTGCCCTGCGCATCTCGGCCGCGTCGCGCGCGGCATCTCCCGGCGATTGAAAGTCGGAAATCATGAACACGATTGCGCGGCGATGCAGGACATGGTTGACCACATCGAGAGCCTTCACGCCATCCGTGCCCCGGCCCACGGGCTCGTGAAAGAGAATCTCGCGCACCACCCGCAGCACATGGCGCCTGCCCTTCTTGGGCGGCAAGAACTGCTCGACCCGATCGGTGTAGAGCAGCAGGCCGACCTTATCGCTGTTGCGAATCGCGGAGAATGCCAGCAGGCTCGCAAGCTCGGCGGCAAGATCCCGCTTGCTCTGCGCACCGGAGCCAAAGTTGCCGGAAGCGCTGATGTCGACCACCAACAGGATGGTGAGCTCGCGCTCCTCCGTGAATTTCTTCACGAACGGGCGCCCGGCGCGCGCCGTGACATTCCAGTCGATGGTGCGAACCTCGTCCCCGGCGATGTACTCGCGCACCTCGTCGAAGTCCATGCCGCGGCCCTTGAACACCGAGTGGTATTCGCCGACCAGGGTCTCATTGACCAGGCGCCGGGTGCGGATTTCCAGCTGCCGCATGCGGCTCATCATCGCTTTGGTCGTGGTGTTTTTCACGGCACCGGGAGCGTGTCGAGGATCTTGCGGATGATGTCCTCGGCGGTCACATTGTCCGCCTCCGCTTCGTAACTCACGCTTACGCGGTGGCGCAGCACGTCGACGGCGATGCTCTTGACGTCCTGGGGAGTTACGAAATGGCGGCCATTGAGAAATGCCGTCGCGCGCGCCGCCAGCGTCAGGTTGATCGTCGCCCTGGGCGAAGCGCCGTATTGGATGTATCCATCGAGCTTGAGCGTCGGTGCGATCGGCGGCCGGGTCGCCATGACCAGCTCGACGATGTAGTCCTTGATCTTGTCATCGACGTGAATGGCGTTGACGACCTGGCGGGCGGCCATTATTTGCGCAGCGGAAACCACGCGGCGCACCAGCAGCGGGGCTTCGGTGGTCGCCATGGCGTCGAGTATGGCGCGCTCCTCGTTGCGGTTGGGGTAAGTCACCACCACCTTCATCATGAAGCGATCGATCTGCGCCTCCGGCAATGGGTAGGTGCCCTCATGTTCCAGCGGATTCTGAGTGGCGAGAACCAGGAACGGATTCGGCAACGGGTAGGTTTCATCTCCGATGGTGACCTGGTGTTCCTGCATGGCCTCGAGCAGCGCGCTCTGCACCTTGGCAGGCGCGCGGTTGATTTCGTCGGCCAGGATGAGATTGCTGAATATGGGTCCCTGCTTGGTGCGGAAGGCGCCGTCCTGCGGGTTGTAGATCATCGTGCCGACGATGTCGGCCGGCAGCATGTCGGGAGTGAACTGCAGGCGCTTGAAGTGCAGGGCGATGCAATTGCCCAAGGTTTTCAAGGCCAGCGTCTTGGCAAGTCCGGGGACACCCTCGAGCAATATGTGGCCGTTGGTGAGCAGCGCGACCAACAGTCGGTCAAGCAGCTGCTTTTGGCCGACGATGACCCGGCTCATTTCCTGCTGCAGGGGCACTATCCAGGCGGAATTCTCTTGCACGGCGGCGCGCAAGGCCAAAAATGGGTCACTGGATGCGGCGGCTGCGACGCCCTGAGTCGGCCGGTAGCGCAAATTGCTGAGGTTTTTCTCACTCTGGATTGGGTCCGGAATCTGGCTCATACTTGCTTGGCCTCGCTGTACAGATCTCATGGGTGGCCCAGTAGAGCGCAGTCAGATGGCCCAAGCCTTTCTGCAGAATTACAAATTTGTAAGGGCCGCGGCCCTCGGCCTCGGCTTGAGCCTGGTGGTGCTTTGTGCCCGGGCGGACAATTTTTCCCGCGTCTACTTCGACGCGGCGACCGATCAGCTCGTTGTCACGATGCGCTATCGCGGCACCAATCCCAATCATGCATTCAGCTTGAAATGGGGCCAGTGCCGCCAGATGCCGGGCAGTGCCCTGCCCGAAGTGGCCGTGGAGGTGCTCGATGGCCAGGCACTGGATGCGGCGAGCAAGGATTTCAAGACGACCACGCGCTTCGACCTGGGCGAGCTGCCGTGCCGGCCGGCCAAGCTGACTTTGCGCACGGCGCCGCATTTCTACACCAGCCTGGTGATTCCGGCGGCGCGCGCCGCGCATCCGTAGAGCAGCGATCAGTCGAAATCCGCGGCAAGCCCGGGATGTTCCGAGTGTTGGAACATGCGCTCGATTTGAGCCTCGGTGGCGCGGCCGGTGGACAGCGGCGGCAGCTCGCTGCGCGGGAAAAACGCCACTTCGCTGGTCTCATTGCTGGGCCGAGCGGCGCCGCCGATGATCTCGCAGATGAAGAACAGCTTGTAAATCGAGTCCAGCCCGCGGCCGCGGTTGCTCTTGCGGTAATCGTGAACCGCCGCAACCTTGAGCGCCCGCGCCTGGAATCCCGACTCCTCGAAGATCTCCCGCACCACGCATTCGGCGGCGGTCTGATTGACGTCCGCCCAGCCTCCGGGCAGCGTCCATTTGCCGTCGCTGATCTCCCGCACCATCAGGATGCGCCCGTCGATGAAGGCGGCGCCGCGCACATCGACCTTCGGCGTCGCGTAGCCTGCGTCCTGGCCGAACAGGCCGAGCACCGTGTCGAGGTTTTGGTTCGAGCCCTGCGCGATGAGCGAGGCGGCGAGCTCGCGGATGCGCGTGTAGCGTTGCCGGTCGAATTGATCCTTGCTGAAGGTCAGGCCGATTTGTGCGATTGCGCGCAGCTCCCGACCGATCCGCAACCAAGCTGGCTCGTCCACGGGTGTTGCAGTCAGCGCGGCACGAAAAATTCGCAGTAGCTGACGAAGCGCTTCGCGTCGACCTCCACCAGATCGACCAATTCGGTCGCCACCGTTACGCCAGTGACCTTGGAGTAGATGTCGACGCGCCAGCGCGCTGCGGCGCGCGGCCACTCGACCACCAACGACTGCAGGGCATAATTGCTGAGGCGGAACACCTTGACCATCATCGACAGCCAGGGACGGAACTCCGCCAGGCTGCTGGCGGTGATGGCAATCGGCTTGTCGGCGCTCGCCCCGCGAATCTCGAATCGCCCCTGTTCCGCGAACAGGCCGCACAGCGCCACCAGATCGCCGCGCATGCGCGCCGCGTGCAGGTCCCGGATCAAGCGCCCCAGCTCTTCAGGCGTGCTCATGCAAACGCCGTTCGTATTTCAGTGCCGATCTGTTCATAAGCGCTGTTCGCATAGGGAATCACCGAACCTAAGCCGTAAAAAAGATGAATCATACCCGGGTGGCAGGTATAGGACACGGCGGCTCCAGCGTTGGTCAAGCGCTCGAAATAGGCCCGGCCATCATCGCGCACCGGGTCGAATTCGGCGGTGTGAATGGCAGTGCGCGGCGCGCCTGTGAGCGTTGCGGCCCGCAGCGGCGAGATGCGAGGATCGGCCGGATCGGTGCCCGCCGGCGCGTAATGCAGCAGATCGTGATCCAGCGTGGTTTGGTCGAGCAGATAGCCGCTGGCGAGCACGCGCCGCGATTCGCTCGAGCGGCTGTAGTCGAGAATCGGGCAGATCAGCAGCTGCAGCGCCAGTGGCGCAGCGCCGGTGCTCGAGACCGCTTGGGTTGCCGCCGCCGCGAGAGTGGCGCCGGCCGAGTCGCCGCAGAGCCCCAAGCGCGAGGCGTCGATGCCGTATTGCTCCGGGGCAGCGCCAATCTGTTTGAGCGCTGCCAGCGCATCGTCCAGAGCCGCCGGAAAGGGATGCTCGGGCGCCAATCGATAGCCCACCGAGACCACCCGGCAAGCGCCGGAATTCGCCAGCGCGCGGGCGATCGGATCGTGGGTCGCCAGCGTGCCCGCCACCAAGCCGCCGCCGTGGAAGTAGATGAGTCCGGGCAAGGCTGCTGCGCTGTTCCCCAGCGGCGTGTAGATCTTCACCGCAAGGGCGCCGGCCGGCCCCGCCAAGGTACGGTCTTCCACCCGCTCAACCGGGCTCGGGGGCCCGGAGAGGCGCATCAAGTCGGCGAGCGAGGCGCGGCGCTGCTCGACCGTCAGTTCACGCGTGCTGCGTGGTTTGGCGGCGGCAAGGGTCTCGAGGAAACGTTTGGCGCGCGGATCGAGCGGCATGACTTACGCGCCGCTCTGGAATCTAAAGCGCCAGAGCCTGCCGAGTCGCCGCCGGCCACTCCTGCAAATCCAGACCATGAACGGCGAACAGAGCGACGGCGAGGCGGTCGACGCCAAACGCGACGCAGCTGGTGTGCGCCAATTCGCCGTGCTCGTCCCGAATGTCCCACACCTGCCCAAAGTAATCGCGGTGGTAGTTGAAGCTCATGCAGGCGGTTGGCTTCGCGCCCGCGGTATAGGGGATCAGCAGCTCGAACTTGAGTGCCTGCTGGCGCTGGCTGACGGCCATCACCTGGCCGACGCGCCCGAAGAAAGGATCGTTTGCCACCTCGATCGTGTGCGGCAGTCCGAGCTCGGCCGCGAGCACCGGCGCCCTGGCCATCCACTGTTCACGGAACTCGAGGATCTCTTTCGGCGAGCCGATTCTGACAAACTCGCGCATGCGGAACGACTGCAGCCGATCCAGATGCGCGGAGGGTTCGTGGCGGAAGCAATCCGCCTCGATGTCGAATTGCGCTCCGCCGCCGGGCAGGCGGCCGCGCGCCGCCACAATCGGGTAGACCGGATAGCAGGCCGCCGGCGACAGCACCAGATCCGAAGACGTCAGCGAGGTGGTCCAGTCCCCGCCGCTCTCGTGGCGCTCCGCGGCGGAGCGAATCGAGGCCTCGGTGCCGTGCAGGGCGCACACGCAGCCCAGCAGGTTGGGGAAACTCTTGAGATAGCCGGATTTCTCCAGCTGCTGGCGGCTCATCACGGGCGGGAAGCGCATGATCTCGGCGCGCGGGTCGCGCTGGCCGGTGATGTAATTCTCCAGCTGATCCAGCACCTGCACGTAAAGAGCGGTGCGCGCATAAACGCCCTTCACGCCCATGGGGCGAAACAGCGCCTCCGCCACCGCGGCGAGCGGATCGTCCGCCGTCGACATGGTGGGCTCAGCCACTGATCGAACTCGGCAGCGGCGTCATCAGAGATGTCGCCGCAAGGTTGGACAGGATGCGGTCGTTGTTGATCATGAGCGGTGCCGAGAGCACGTCGCGCAGATGCCGGCCGATGCTGAATTCGGAATCGTTGCGAAAGCCGGATAGGCCGCAGGCGCGCAGCGAACTCAAGACGGTCGCCACCGCGAGCTCGGAGGCCTGCACCTTGGTCAGGGTGATCATCGACTGGAACTCCAGGGAGGCGATGGCCTTGTCATCCGCCAGTATCGCCTCGTAGGCGCGCAGCGCCGCGCGCAGCACGCCGCGCAGCATGCGCAGCGATGACATGGCTTGGGTGAAATGCGCGGCGCCCGGGGGCATCTGGCCGTTGGCCTGGCGCGCCGCATGGCGAATAAAGGTCTGGGCCTTGGCGGCCGCCGCTGCCGCGATTCCCGCCCATACCGATCCCCACAGCAGGTGGGCATGCGGCACCATGGTTTGTGGATGAATCCTCTCGTAGGGTTCCGGCAGGATCTGCCCCGCGGCCGCGTTGGCGCGCAAGGTAAAGCCTTCGCTGTGCGTGCCGCGCATGCCGAGGGTGTCCCAGGACTGCAGCCGCTCCAACGTGTAATCCGCCTTCAGCAGCACCACGAGCACCTGGTCGGATCCGGCCGCGTCGGCCGCGCGCCGCGCCGTGGTCACGATGCCGTCGGCCTCCATGGCATAGGAAATCACCGTGGCCTTGCGCTCGAGGCTGATCCGCTCGCCCTCCCGCTCGATCGCGGCCTCGCTGGAGCGAATATTGCCGCCCGCCTGGCCTTCCGTGGTGGAGGAGGCGAGCAGCAGCTGTTCGGCCGCGACCCGCCGCAGAATTGCCTCCAGGGCCTTGGCGCCCTTGGAGTGGCGCACGATGCAGGCAATCTTGATCTGGTGCATCGCATAAATCAGTCCGGTGGAGCCACAGGCCTGGCCCAGGGCGAAGCACACATCGGCCAGATCGTCGAGACTCGCGCCTTCCCCGCCGAGGGATGCAGGCACCTGAATTCCGAGGAGTTTCTGCTGGCGAATTTCCGCAAAGGCGGCGCTTGGAAAGCGCGCCTCGGCATCGACCGACGTGGCGTGCGCAAGCGCCAGCGCGGCTGCGGCGCGGGCACGCGCCGCCAGGTCGGCACTGCCCACCGTCATTCGTTGAACTTCCATTGCGAGGCCCTCAACCACATATAGGGTTTACCACACAGACCGCATCCTGTTGAATGTCGGAATCCTCGGTTTACAGCGTTTTATGTAAATGCGGGGGACTGCGTCCAGAGCGGGCGGCAACAGTGTAATCTAACCCGGATTGCAGCGCTTCGGGCGGAGAAATCGATTGGATTTGCAGGCAAATGGAGTATCTAACCGACTGATCGTACTCGTAAAGCAGCTTCTCGGGGCTGCCCACGGCGTGCCCGACCCGTTCCCGGTTCACCAGAAGCTCAGCGACCTCGGCATCAGCTCGCTGAAGATGGTGAATCTGATGCTGGCGGTGGAAGTGGAGTTCGATATCGCCATCCCGCAGACGGAAATCACCCCCGAGAATTTTCACTCCGTGGACTCGATCCGCTTGCTGGTGAACCGAACGTTAGGGCCTTAAGCAGCGCATCGATATCCTCCCGCCCGGTTTGGCCATGGGTGGCGCAAATTCGCAGCACGTCGCGCCCCTCGAAGCTCGCCGGCGCGACCCAGGTCTGACCCGCGGCCACCACGCGGCGTACCAGGGCCCGGACATCGCCCAGTTCGGCCGGCGGTATGACATCGAGCACCGCCAGCGGAGAATCATTGGCCACCGTCCAGCCGGCGGCCAGCAGGCGCTCCCGGATCAGATCGATGACCTGCACGCTGCGCTCGACATGCGCGCCCAAGCCGGCCCAGCCGGCGGCACCGAGCGTGACAAACAGGCGCAGCCCCAAGAATCGGCGCGACCATTGGACGCTGGTCAGATAGGGATCGACGCCCGCGACGCTGGATGGCATGAAGCTGGTCGAGGCATGAAAGGCTTCCGACAACAGCGCGCCATGCCGGGTCAGGAACATGGCACAGCCCATGGTGGTCGCGAACCATTTGTGGGCGTCGATGGTCACCGAATCCGCGCGCTCGATCCCCGACAGCAAGCCGCGCATTCGATCCGATGCCAGCGCGGCGCCGCCCCAGGCGGCATCGACGTGGTACCAGAGATGCTCAGTGCTCGCGATGTCGGCGCAGGCGTGCAGCGGATCGATCATGCCGCCACCGGTGGTGCCGGCGGTCGCGACCACCAAGAAGGGCACCGCGCCCTGCGCGCGGTCGCCGGCGATGGCGCGGGCCAGCGCTGCCGGGTGCATACGGCCCTGCCCGTCGGTATCGACCAGGCACAAGGCGGAGCGTCCGATGCCGGCCTGATGCGCGATTTTCAACCAGGCGATGTGGCACTCCCGGGAGGCATAAAAGCGCAACGGGCCCGGGAAAGCGCGCGCGCCTTGCGTCGCGAACGCCGGATGGGCAGCGGTCAATGCGCAGATCACCGCGGTGAAGTTCGCCTCCGAACCACCGGTGGCAAAATGGCCCGCGGCGCAGCTAAGCCCGGCGCGGCGGCCGACGGCCTGTATCACATGACGTTCCAGTTCCACCGGAACCGGGGAAGAGGCGGAGCTCGCGAGCTGCGGATTGAACAGATTCACGACGCGTTCCGCGCATTGCGCAGGAAACGAGGCCCCCGGATTGAACAGCCCGAAATAGCGTGGGTTGCCCATCTGCACGATGCCGTGCTCGAGGCGCTCGATGCTCCAGCGCAGCAGCTCTGTGAGCGGGCGCGGGACTTCGAAATCGTACTCCGTGAGCTCCGCGCCGAAGCTGCCCATGTCGAGCGTGGGCGTGACCAGTCCCGCGTGCACCCGCGCCAGCGCCTGCTCCAGCTCCTCCGTCAGCCAATCATCGACCTGGCCTCGTTCCGCGGCGCCTGGAAACAGCACCGGGCTGGGGCTGGGAAGCGCATCGCGATTCACCCGAGCGCCTGGTCGAGATCCGCAATGATGTCGTCGATATGCTCGATGCCCACGCTCAATCGGATGCTGCCCGGGCCCACGCCGGCGGCGCGCTGTTCCGCGGGCGACATCTGCCGATGCGTGGTTGAGGCGGGGTGGCAGGCGAGCGACTTCGCATCGCCGAGATTCACCAGCCGCTTGAACAGCTTGAGCGCGTTGTAGAAACGCATGCCCGCATCAAGGCTGCCGCGGATCTCGAAGGTCATGAGCGAGCAGGCCCTGCCGCCCAGATATTTCTGCACCAGGGGATAATACGGATTGTCGGGAAATCCCGCGAAATTCACCGACTCGACCCGCGGGTCGGCGCGCAGGAATTCGGCCACCTTGGCTGCGTTCGCGACATGACGCTCGACGCGCAGGGCAACGGTCTCGATCCCCTGCAGCAGCAGAAACGCGTTGATCGGCGCGAGCACGGCGCCGGTGGCACGCAGGTAGACGCTGCGGCAGCGGCCGATGAACGCTGAGGCTCCGAAATGCTGCGTGTATACCAGGCCATGGTAGGACTGGTCCGGTTCGCTGAACATGGGATAGCGAGCCGCATGCTTGGCCCAATCGAACCGGCCGCAGTCGACGATGATGCCGCCCATGGTCGTGCCATGGCCGCCCATGAACTTGGTCAGCGAATGCACCACGATGTCCGCTCCGTGCTCCGCCGGCCGCAGCAGCATCGGCGTGGCCACGGTGTTGTCGACGATCAGCGGCATGTGATGTCGATGCGCGAGCGCCGCGAGCGCCTCGAGGTCGCAGACGTTGCCGGCGGGGTTGCCGACGGTCTCGCAGAAGATCGCGCGCGTGTTCTCGTCGATGAGTGCTTCCAGATCCGGGGCGCGATCGCTGGTCGCGAAGCGCACTTGCACGCCCTGGCTCGGCAGAACGTGCGCGAACAAGGTATAGGTGGTGCCGTAAAGCTGCGGCACCGAGACGATGTTGCGCCCCATTTGCGTGAGGTTGAGCGCCGCGTAATACAGCGCAGTCTGGCCTGAACTGACGCACAGCGCGCCGACGCCGCCCTCGAGTTGCGTGACTCTTTGTTCCAGGATGTCGGTGGTCGGGTTGCTGATGCGCGAATAGCGATAGCCCTCGACCTCGAGATTGAACAGCGCGGCGCCATGCTCGGCGCTGTCGAAAGCGTAAGCGACCGTTTGATAGATCGGCACCGCGACCGCGTGGGTCGCCGGATCAGAATCAAAGCCGCCGTGGATCGCGATCGTTTCCCGTTTCATCGGCGCCATTGTAGCTCGAACCATGCGCACAGTCGTGGTACGGTTCGCAGACTGTGATGCCGTCCACCGAGGTGAATACCAAGCGCGCGCGCGAGGCCTGGATCAGGGCGCTGGAGCGCACGGCGCGCATCGAAGCCGAGCCGCACGTGACGCTGCCGGTGATGATCGAAAGGCTGGCACAGCGATTCGGCGCCGCGCCGGCACTGGAATCAGCCGAAGCCTCGATGAGCTATGGCGATCTGGCGCAGCGCTGCAATCAATATTCGCGCTGGGGCCTTGCGCAGGGCCTGAAACGCGGCGACACCGTGTCGCTGGTGATGAGCAACTGCGCCGAGTATCTGGCGGTGTGGCTCGGGCTCACGCGCATCGGCGTGACGGTGGCGCTCGCCAACACGCATCTTCTGCCGGAAGGCCTGGCGCACTCCCTGCGCATCGTCGCGCCGCGCATGGTGATTGCCGGCGCAGACCTCGCGCTGAACGTAGCCGCGGCGCGCGCGGATCTGGCGGGCGATACCGCATGCTGGGTGCATGGCATGGGCGCGCACGATCTTGAGCCGATCGAGGGCGAGCTTGCGCGGATGCCGGGCGCAGCCCTGTCCGCTGCGGAATGCGCATTGCCGTCGATCGACGATGACGCCCTGCTCATCTACACCTCGGGCACCACCGGCCTGCCGAAAGCCGCGAGAGTCAGTCATTACCGATTGATGCAGTGGAGCCATTGGTTTGCCGGATTGATGGACACCGGCCCTGCGGATCGGATGTACAACTGCCTGCCGCTCTATCACAGCGTCGGGGGGGTCGTCGCCACGGGCGCAACGCTGCTCGGCGGCGGAACGGTGCTGATCCGCGCGCGCTTCTCCGCCGCGGAGTTCTGGCGCGATGTGCGCGAGCAGCGCTGCACCCTGTTCCAGTACATCGGCGAGCTGTGCCGATATCTGGTGAACGCTGCGCCCCAGCCGCTGGAGACGCAGCACGAGCTGCGCCTCGCCTGCGGCAACGGCTTGCGGCCTGAAGTTTGGGCAACATTCCAGGCGCGATTTAAAATACCAAGGATTCTCGAGTACTACGCGTCGACCGAAGGCAATTTCTCGCTCTACAACTGCGAGGGCGAACCCGGAGCGATCGGCCGCATACCGGCGTTTCTCGCGCACCGACTGCCGGTGGCGCTGCTGCGCCTCGACGCGCAGAGCGGCCAGCCTTCGCGCGATGGCGCCGGCTTTTGCGAGCGCTGCGAGGCGAACGAGGTCGGCGAAGCGGTCGGCCTGATTTCCGAGGCGGGTTCGGGGCGTGCCGGTCGATTCGAAGGCTATGTGGATCGTGATGCGTCGGCACTCAAGCTATTGCGCAATGTGTTCCAGCAGGGCGATGCGTGGTATCGCACCGGCGATCTTATGCGCCGCGACGAACGCGGCTTCTACTACTTCGTCGACCGCATCGGCGATACCTTCCGCTGGAAGGGCGAGAACGTCTCCACCACGGAGGTCTCGGCCGCAATTGCATCGATTCGGGGCGTCTTGGAAGCCGTCGTGTACGGGGTGAGCGTGCCGGGAGCGGACGGGCGGGCGGGCATGGCCGCACTGGTCGTCGATGCAGGATTCGACCTCGGGGATTTTCGCGAGCAACTCAACGGGCGGTTGCCGAGCTACGCGCGCCCGATCTTTTTGAGGATACTGGCGGCGCTCGAAACCACCGGCACCTTCAAACCGCGCAAGCAGGATTTGATCGACGCCGGCTTCGATCCGGCACGGGTCGAGGAAGCGCTCTATGTCGATGATCAGCGCGCCCGCGCCTATATTCCCCTGGACCGCGCGCTGTACCAGGCGATTTCAGAGGGGGCCTTCAGGCTGTGAGGCCTCAGCGGCGAAGCCTCAGGCGGTGTTTCCCGCGTCGATGGTCAGCACCGTGCCCGTGATATTACGCGCGCCGTCTCCCAGCAAGAATTCCACGCTGCGCGCCACGTCGAGCGGATCGGCCAAGCGGCGCAGGGCACTGCGCCGGGCGATTTGATCGAGCTGCGCCCCTTCCAAGTCCTGCGTCATGTCGGTCTTGATGAAGCCCGGCGCCACGGCATTGACGGTGATGCCGAGCGGCCCGAGCTCACGCGCCAGCGATTGAGTGAATCCGACCAGCGACGCCTTGGTCGCGCTGTACACGGAGAGTCCGCTATAGCCGGTGATCGCGGTGACCGAGGCGAGATTGATGATTCGGCCGGCGCGCTGCGTCATCATCGATCGCGCCGCATACTTGGTCAGCACCATGGGCGAGAGCGTATTGATGCGTATCAGCCGCGCAATGTCATCGTTGCGCATGTTGCTGAGCATGCCGCCCAAGCCCAATCCCGCGTTGTTCACCAGGGCGTAGATGGGGCCGAACTCCGCGCGCAGCGAACGCACCAGGGGCCCGAGCCGGTCGATGTCGGCCAGGTCGCAGGCGCGGAACTCGATGGCGCCGGCACCGGCGGCGGCAGCGCTGCGGCCCGCGGCTGCCAATTCCTCGCTGCCGTTACGGGCAATGGCGATGACCCGATAGCCGGCCGCTGCCAGCGTGCCGGTGATGGCGAGGCCGAGCCCGCGGCTTGCGCCGGTCACAATGACGTTATGCATTCGGCCGCACCAGCTTGCCGCCCGGGGTAAGCTCCAGCGCGGGCACAAAGCGCAATATGGCGGGCACCTTGTGCGCCGCAAGCTGCCGGCGGCACGCGCTCAACAGCTCGGCCTTGATGCGCTCGGCGCCGGCATCCGCATCCGCCGCATCGCGCGGATCCGCCAACACCACCTCGGCAACGACCACGGCGCCGGTGATGGGGTTGCGGCGCGCGCGCACCAGCGACATTCGCACTCTGGGATCGGCGTTCAATACAGCCTCGACCTCTTCCGGGTAAACCTTCAAGCCACCAACATTGATGATACCGCCTTTGCGGCCCCGGAAATGATATCGGCCTTTGAGCACCTCGACCAAGTCTCCCGTGTCGACATAACCGTCGTCGCTCGCCAAGACGTTCTCGGAACCTCCGAGATATCGGGCGGCATTGCGGCTGGAACGAATCCGCAGCGTGCCATCCTGCACCTTCAGATCGATGCTGCCGCGCGGCGCATCGATGATGTCGGCGGGAAAACCCGCCAGCCCGTCCTCGACTTCGAACGCCACGCCCGCCTCGGTCGAGGCAAAGGCATGGGCGATGCGCGCGTGCGGGTAGGCCGCCCGCAGGTTGTCCAGGATTGATTGGTCCGCGACTTCGCCGGAAAGACGCACGTACTCCGGCTGCAGCAGCCCGGCGTCGCCGCTCATGAGCGCGCGGCGCCAATGCGATGGGGTGCCCGAGATATGCGTGACCCCGGCTGCCGCAGCGCGCAGGAAAAATTCGCGTGTGGATTCTTCCGGACTCGACAGCAGCAACGGAACGCCACCGAGCATGGCACGCAGATAGATCTGCAATCCGCCATAGCGGCGAATATCGTAGAACGTGCTCCACACCAACCGGCCGGCGGCGGGGGGTTGCCTAGGCAGCGTGCCGGCGAGACTGCTCAAGGTATGCACGACGAGTTTCGGCGCGCCAGTGGTGCCCGATGTGAGCAGGATCCATTCGGTCCGCTCGCTGCTGCGGCGCCGAATAGCCGCCGCCACCGGCTGCGGGGTGGCCACGCAGCGAGTCACAGCAGCCGGTAGATCCAGCGCCTGGGTGGAATCCAAAATCACCGCCGTCGCCTGCGTGGTCTTGGCCACTTCGGCAAGCTGCTGCGGCGT
>Ga0302311_10005024_pt1 | contig 14107 bp, 13 predicted proteins | sample III_Palsa_N1_3_FD_200449 | JGI IMG/M metagenome (GOLD analysis project Ga0302311, IMG submission 200449) | Peat permafrost microbial communities from Stordalen Mire near Abisko, Sweden - III_Palsa_N1_3 | ecosystem: Environmental > Terrestrial > Soil > Palsa > Peat permafrost | place: Sweden... | reverse complement strand
GCAACCCCTGCACAACTCGAGTCCTGACTTCGATTTCGCGCACGTGCTGGAACAGTCCCGCTCCGGTGTCAATGTCTCGGCCACCGACGGCGGCATTCCCAAACTCCTGGAAGTTGTGCCACCCGGGCTTGCCATCCCGGTCACCATCGATCCGGGCAGCGTGATCGCATTCTCTGCCGCGCACGCCCACACGGGCGTCCCGAATCACACCGGGCTGACGCGCATCTCCCTGGAGACCCGTACCCTGTTCCTCGAGGACCTCTGCGCCGGCCGTGGCGCGCCCGATGTCGACGGCCACGCGCCGTGGATGGCCCCGGGACTGTTTCGCCGGGTGACTGACGGTGTGAAGCTCACCGAGCTCGTGGCAGTGAACGAACTCGAGCCGTTTGTCTTCGGCGAACCGCTGCGCCGCTTTGCACCACGTCGGGAGAGTTCCGGTGCCTAGCTCCCACTGGTATCCACGCGCTTGATCAGCGCCAGCACGGCAGTCTCGATACACGCGCGCAGCGCCTTGTCGATGCTCTCTTTGCGGGAACTCTGGTAGTTCACGTCGGGGGTCAGCGGATTGGCCGAATGGCCGCTCATTGAGGCGAGCGTGCCGGCGAGGGCGGCCGTCCCACCTACGCCAACGGAGGAGTCGTGCAGCGCCTTGCTCACGCTGAGGGAATCCAGTACGTCACCGGTTTCGGCGTCAAGGATACGAACGTCTATGGCGATTGTGTCCTTGTTCTTGCCGCCGCCCAGCGTCAGGCCGCCGATCGAAACTCCGCCCTGGTGCTGATCCGCCCCCGCATTCGCCTCAGTGACGGTGCCCTCGAAGATGTATCGAGCGCCGCGCAGCTGATGTTGCGCTGCGGTACCGGTCGACTGACCCGCGCCATTGAGCTGTTTCTCCGGCACGATCCCCTGATTGAGGCGGTTGCGTTCGACCACGCGAAACTGGTGGGACTCCACCAGAGTGGTCGTGAAGATGTCGGTCGCTGCGGCGACACTCACATCCGGTACCCCGCTGTGAAACTCATAGATCGTTACCGCCACGCGCTGATCCAGCGGCTTGACGGGTAGTGATGCCAGAGCCTGACTCTGCTTTGATTCCTGCACCACCGGGTCATCGCCCTCTGCGAAAACGTTGGTCGCGCACAACACGCAGGTGGTCGCCACCGTCAGGAATGCTGCTTTGCTCATGCTTGTCGATTTCATGATGGATGTCTTCCAGTGGATGTTGCTTAGCGTCCCAGGGATGAGGGTGCGGCCTGCATCGCCGGTTGCTGGGACTGGGATTGCACCGGCTGCAGCGATTTCAGGGAAGTCGTGGTCTTGAAGGTGGAAGGCGCCGCGGGCGTCGTTGCCGCTGCCCCTGGCGCCGCCGGGGTCCACGCCGGGGCAGCGCCCCAACTCGTGGTCGGCGCCTTGGTAACGGCCGGGTTGACCGGGGCCACAGGTGCGACCGGTGACTTCAAGCTGCTGACACTCTGCGAGGCCAGAGTGGGCACGGGCTGGCCGAGGATGGGCGTGACGGCGGCAGTGGCGTTCGGCGCCGCGCTCCGCTTGGCGGCTTCTGAATTCAGAAGCGCGATCACGCCATTCGCAGTGGTGGTATCCGTGGCGTACTGGGTGCGCGCCTGTGCGATCAGCTGATCGCGCTGGCTGGCGATGGCTGCAGGAGACTTGCCGCTGAAGTAGCCATTGAGTTGTGATGACAGGTTGCTGCTGTAATTCACCATCAGCGCCTGCGCTATCGGGGCCTTTCCCTGGGCGCGCTGGGTCTTGAACTGCGCCACGAGGGTGTGGATCTTTGCCATGCTGGCTGGCATGACGACCGCCACGAGTTTCTTCTTCGCAGCCGTATTGTTGGCCGCCAACGTGGCGTAAGACAGCCGTTGCCCGAAGTTTGCCGGGACGGTCCGACTCATGGGCCTGGACGAAATTCCCGCATAGCTCACCTGCGGCAGCAGTGCATATACAGCGCTGGCGGCGGTGGTGTTGCGGTCGCGGTAGAGGGTCGCCATTGCCGCAGCAAGTTTCTGCGCGCTTTCAGCAGTCATCTGCAGGTCATCGAATGAGGGCGCGGAGGCATCGAACGCCGCCTGGGGTCCTGTCGTGATATCGGCGATCATCTGCGGGATATCGGCGGACATGGCCGTTGTCAGGGTCGATTCCATATCGTCCACCATGGAACTTGGATCGAACGCATCCAGGGGATGAGTGAGCATCTGGCTCATCTGCGACAGGATGTTCGTGACCGGTGAACTCAGGACGCCCGCGAGGGTATCCGCAGCGGCAACGCCGGGGCCCTCGCTGCTTTGGGCCTGCGCGATGTATTGGTTGACCTTGGACAGGTCCGCTGTGCCCGTGGATTGCAGCAACGTGAGCTGCTTGACGCCCCGCGAAAAGGCATCCGCGTAGGTGCCATGGGGCGCCGCGGCCTCGACCATCGACGGCTGGACCGCAGAGGCCGTGGTGATGGTGCTCTTCTGCTCCAATGGATTGCCTGGTGGGGCTGCCGGCCCTGCCGCGGCGACCGGAGCAGCCTGCTTGCGCAGCATCGTCATGGAGGCGGGGGTACCGCCCCCGGATGTCGTCGAGCCGGAGACGGTAGTGGGCGAATCCGCCTGCAGGTTCTGGGTGTTGACCGTGGCGCTCTTCACCGGGAGTATCACAGTCTCGTCCTGGTAGAGCGTCTTTGCCTGGCTCAGGGCCGCGGCCAAATCGGCAGCGCTCTGCTGCGACTGGGATTGCATGTTGTTGATGGTGTCGGTGACGTATTGGCGCGCACCCTGTTCCTTCGAGCTCGTCTCACCTGTCAGGTCGTTACCGAAGTTCAGAACCTCGGTATACAGGGCGTGGATGGTATCGATGATGGTCTGCACTTCGCAGCTCACGCCTTCCGTCACGACGGTGGCGGCGCAGCTCCAGAAGCTGCTGCAGCAATCAGCCAGCGCCGGCGCGGACGCGCCGCCTGCAGCGAGAACGAGTAACAGTGGACCGGTTTTACGGATTTTCATCACATTCCCTCCCATCACCTGATATGCAAAACAGGAAAATCACTTGAGCCCCGTCATTGAGTTAGTCCGCCGTGCAGTCCCGGGCTGCGGGCGCGGCGCCCAGAATTTTCATCTCAGCCGGGGAGAGCCCAGGCGAAAACCGGAAATACGAGACAAACGCGTCAGCCGCTTCGACGGCGGCGGTGCCGTCCTTGCTGATGAAAGTCCTGATTCCGGTATCGGCGTTGAAGATGGCGGCGCCCGGCATGGCGTGCGTATACCAGGCGACCTCGTGATCCAGGTCCGGGAACGTCGCCAGATACAGCGCGATGCTCGCGCTCTTGCCGCAGAACCGGTAGGTCTGAATGGCATCGGCGGTCCGCTTCATTCCCGGTGCGAGTGACAGTCCACTCAGGGGTTCGCTGGTGCCTTGGGCGCCTAAGCCGGCACTCACCCACAGCAAACCCGCGATGGCCACATTCCTTATGCCGCGCTTCATCTGCCGATCCTCCCCATGATTTGACGACACTGCGACCATATGAACCGCTATTGCGACTCAATCCCGCCATCGCCGTGCGACTTGCATCGTCCGCACCCCGTGCCGAGATCAGCCCTTGCACAGCGTGATGTTCGGCGGACGCACTTCGGAGTAGTTCTGCGTCAGGATGGTCTTGGATTGGGGTTTGAGCTTCAGCTTCCCGAGCAGCCCCGGCGTGTAACCCACGATGACCAGCACGTTGAGCTCGCGTTTTTCGCACTGGACCATGGTCGTCGCACCGGTTGCGATGAAATTGGCCTGGGTTAGCATGTAGTAGGAGCTCTGTGCGACCGTGACCTTGCTGGTGAACGTGGGCTGGAAGGCGAATCCGGTCTTGAAGGTGAGTTTGAAGGGGATGGGGACTACCACGATAGGCAGTTCGAGCGCGAACGGCAGGTTGATGACATCCGACTCCCACATCTTCGGGTCGCTGCCGCCGTGTTCGGCATCGAAGGCAACCTTCCAGTCAGCAGCCAATCCAGACCGGCCGCATGCCGCCAAGGCCACTGGGCTGAGAACTTCGCGGGGGGAATGTCGCGCACGTGCTTCCGGGCCTCACCTGTTGTTGCTTCCTCCCAGCAACAAACCCGAAATGAGCCCTGGACCCGCCACGACACTCAAGGTGGCGGGATCGGTACCCGACTGCGGTTACCTGTCTGTCAGCAACAGCTTGTTCAAGAGGTGAGTCAGATGTCCCACATTTTCCGTACCGCACTTGCCGTAGCGGGCGCCTGCGCCGGGTTCGCATTGTCCGGAATTAGTGTAGCGGGCGATGCCAACAGCACCGGTCTGCCCACCTATCCCTACATTGAGGCAAAAGCTACGTCGATGGATGCAACCTATCGGTCATTACCGAACGGACAGCATTGCGTGCATTTCAATGCTAGTACCACCGATGCGCTCGGGACCATCGAGGCCTGGTACCGCAGCCAGATGCCAGGCGCGAAAATCCGCGACGTCAACGAGAATTCCCTGTACGGCTCGTATTTCAAACTTCAGGGACTCAGTTTCTTGCTCGGCAATGACATCGTCAACGTGATGAAAATGGGAAACGACAAGGCGACGTACCTTGATCTGTTCAAGTGCCGCGATGCGGCCCAGGGATGAAGCGCGCGCCGCCCGGGAGGGTGGCAGCTCGCATTAGATCGCGGCCAGCGCCGCCTTGGCGCGTACCGTCTGCGGATGATCCGCTCCGAGTTGCGCTTCCAGATCCTGTGCCGCTTTCTTCAACAAGCCAGGTGCCTCCGGGTTGCCGACCTTGAGCAGGACCTCGCCGAGCCGTTCGCGCGCCTGGGCCAGCTCCCACAGGTCCTCGGGAGATTGCTCGCGAATGGCGACCGCCTCCATGAGAGCGGACTTTGCCCGCTCCAGTTGTCCCAAATGTCCCGCCGTGTCCCCGAGGGATTCGAGCGCCTGTGCCAGGTTCGATTCACCCTGGGGTCCGAGCTTGCGAAGTCCCGTGACGGTCGCCTCCAGAGTGGGCCGCGCTTCCTGATAGTGACCGGCCGCCGCCGCCATCTGCGCGAGCGCCAGTTGCGTGCGCAACGTCAGAGGATGCCCCGCACCATACTGAGCGAGCGCGGCGTCATGGGCGGCCTTGAGTGTGACGGCTGCGTGCTGCTGGTCACCGACTGCCAGCTGGGACTCGCCCAGGAAGAGACGATTCTGGATGGCCAGCGGGCTGCTGGCACCCGCGTAGCGCACGCCAAGGTCGGTTGCCGCGCTCAGCACCGAGATCGCGGGGCCGTTGCGATTCGTGATCGACAGAACCTTGCCGTAGTAGCCCATGGCGGCCGCCACGGCCGCGGAATCGCCGGCGAGGGAACGTTCACGTTCGACCGCTCCCTTCAACAGCGCTTCGGCTTCTTTGAGGTGCCCGGTCCGCAGCTCGAGCGTCCCGGTGTTGGCGACGATGATCTGCGCATCGATCGCGCCGCCAAGGCCGACTGCCTGATAGATGGCGGTCGTCTCGCGGTAGGCTGCGAGCGCCTCGTCCAGGCGGTTGGCGGCGGCCAGCGAGATTGCCAGGGAGTTGTAGAGAATCGCCGTTTCACGGTGGTCGTGGCCGGACAGGGCGATGCGCTCGGTGATTGCCGCCCGGGTCGCCGCGATCGCGCCGGTGAGATCCCCGCGGGTGCGTTCCAGGCGCGCCCGCACGACGAGCCCCTCAAGGCGCTCTTCCGCGTAGGGCTGGCGGAAGGTGGACCAGAACGCTTCGGACTGATCCAGTAACGTTGCGGCGCGATCCACGTGTCCGCGCAGCAGTTCGATATTCGCGAGCTTCTGCCTGGCATCGGCGAGAGCCGCGGGATCCGTCTGCGGGTCGGCCTGGGCGACGAAACCTTCCAGCAGTGCACCGGCGCCAGCCACATCTTCAAGTGCACCGTAGAGGTCGGCAAGCGTCAGCACCAGTTGGCCGGCGAGTTGGGGCTGATCGTGGTAGTCGCGTAGAACCCGCTGGGCGCTGCCGTCGATCATTTCCTTCGCGGTAGCCGGTTGCGCGCCCTGATCCGTGATCGCCGCGCGGAACAACCGCGTCAGGCTGTAGCGGACCGCCTCTTCGCGCGAGGCGTCGCGACGCGCATTGTCGCGCTCGATGGCGATCCTATGGGCCTGCCACGCGGCCAGGCTCAGCCCCGCGGCGAGTGTGAGGAAAATCGCCGCCACCGCGGCCGCCGCCCAGCGGTACCGGCGCAGAATGTGGCCAATGTAGTAGAGGCGGGCGCCCTCGCGAGCATCGACCGGTTCGCCACGCAGCGCGCGTTCGACGTCCAGCTTCAGCGCCTCCACCGTGGGGTAGCGATGGCTGGGCTCAGTCCGTAGTGCCTTGGCGATAATCGCGTCCAGGTCGCCGCGCAGGATCCGCGCGGGAACCGGTGCACTGGCGTTCCCTTCCGCAGTGCGGCTGGCAAGGGGCGCCGGGCGCTGCAGAATGGTCCTTAATGCCTGTAGCACCAGCGTGCCGGAGGCCATCCAGGGATGGCTGCCGGTCAGCAACTCGAACAACAGCAGTCCCAGGGCGTAGACGTCGGTCGCCGTTGTGACCGGTCCGCCGGACAACTGCTCCGGAGCTGCGCAAATGGGTGTCATCGGCGCCACTGCAACCTGAGTCAGGCGGGCGAGCTGTGGATCGAGGAGCTTGGCAATGCCGAAGTCCAGGAGCTTCACCTTGCCTTCGGCCGTTACCAAGATGTTCGACGGCTTCAGATCACGATGCACGATGAGGTTGCGATGCGCGTAGGCGACGGCATCGCAGACCTGCACGAACAGCTGCAGGCGCTCTTCGAGGGTGGCGCGGCGGTGCTCGCAATACTCGGTGATCGATTGTCCTTCGACGTACTCCATGACCATGAAGGGCCGACCATCACCCGTGATCCCGCCGTCATAGAGTCGCGCGATGCCGGTATGCTCGAGTCGCGCCAGGATCTGCCGTTCCGCCTGGAAGCGCTCCACCTGGGCGGCGGCATCACGCTGCAGCAGCTTGATGGCGACCCGCTGTTCGAAGTTCCCGTCCGCGCGCGTCGCCTCATACACTTCGCCCATGCCGCCCCGGCCGATGAGGCGGGTGATGTGCCATGCGCCAAGCCGCATGCCGACGGCTGCATCCGGTATGACATCCGGTGAGGGGATATGCGCTGCATCAAGAAATGCACCGGCAGCGCGAGCGGCGAGCAGCAGACTCTCAACCTCTGCCAGGACCATAGGATCCTCGCCCCGAAGCTCGTGCAATTGGGAAAGCCGCGTCGCCTCGGGCAACTCAAGCAGTTCATCCAGCAGGGCATCGGCCCGCTGTCGCTGCCGGAGACTCAAGGTACGTGCGGTTGAGGCGCTCGAGTACATGGTGTCAATACGCGGCAAAGATCTTGTTGCACAGGGCACCTAGGGCGCTCGGCAGCGCTTTCAGGTCCACTGCGAGATCGCTGCCCCCGCCGCGCACCTGAATATCGCATAGAACCGCATTCTTTTGGGCCACGACTTCGAGCAGGTTTTGCAACCAGACGGCACTGTCGCCGATGCCGGCCAGAGGACGGCTCTCCAGAGGCATCTTCCCGGTCGCCCAATCATCAACGGTCGTGCGTCCAACGGCGGGTCTTATGCTCACAATGATCTCAGGGTAACTCGCGGTGACAAATTCACACGATTGCGCATCGCCGGGGAAAGGCTGCGAGCCCTTGATGGGAGTGCTGAGTATCCCGTTGAAATCCCCGGCTTTGAGAATGAGTCGGGAGCAGACGGTCGTCGCGGCGCTCGACGGCTTTCCTGGTCCTTCGGCGGCGTCTGCGGTCCTGCCCGGTGCCATGTTCCTGGCGCATCCCACCATCAGGCACAGAACCCAGAGCAGGGCCAGTCGTGCGTGCATCGGGGCCCTCATCATTGGGCATGTGCCCCCTGGTCCTTCATGGATTCGAGCCGCGCCAGATCGACCTGGCCCAGGGACTGTTCGAGCGTTCCCATATCGACGCCATCGCCAGAAACGTCAACCTGGAAGCGCTTCGCGAGGATGACACTGAGGTCGCCCTTTTTGGCCCTGGTATCGTATTTCTCGTGCACATTGCGTCCCGCGACGCTCTGGTCCCGTTCGTACCCGCTGTCGCTCTGGGAAGTGGTGGTCTGGACCAGGGCGCCGGCCAGTCCCATCAGACCCGAGACTCCGGACATATCGGCAATTTCGATGTGTACCGCGGTGCCGTTGTCGCCTTGGTAGTCTGCCTTGGCGGAGGTCACCCTGACGCCGACTGCCCCCTGGTTGTCGCCCTGCGCGCTGGTGCGCGTCATGCCGGGCAATGAAGCCGGGAGCAGCGCCGTGAGCGTCTTGAAGTCCACCGCCGTCACGGGATGGTCGCCAGCCAAGGCGCCGCCCAGTGCCGTGATCAGACCGCCGACTGCGGCCGCTGGATTCGGCGCGGCGCTGTCGGCCGCAGGCACGTTCCCTTGCACACTCGCACTGCCGGGAGAGGTTGTGGGGGCGCCCGTGGACTGCGCTGCGCCGGATTTTCCCGCTTTCACCAGATTGTTGAGTGCCGCACTCAACCCTGCCTTGCCCTTGTCGTCGGTACCCAAGGCGCTGCCGATGAGGTTGCCGACGGCGGTTGCACCTTGATCCCGTGCTGCAGCCTGATCGGCTGAGGAGGATACGAGCCCGCCGGGCCCCAGGCCAGCACGCCCCGCCAGGACGCTGACCACCATGAAGAGGACACCGAGCAGCAGGGTGCACACGATGACCGTCGCCGTGTAGCCTAGGGCGCGCTCACGTGGCGATTGCATCAGCACCGGCAGGCCGAGATAAAGTACGTAGATGCCATAGCAGAGCGCCACCAGCTGCAGCAGCGTCGGCAGGACCGGTGATAGCGAGAGCAGGGAGCTCAGCCAGGCCGCGGTGAACGAATAGGCGGCCACTTTCAGCGCCTGTCGACGGTCGCGCGTACCCGCGAAGCTCGGCGCCAGCCCATTGATGATGAGACCGACGAGCAGCAGGCCGAGCAGACTCATGCCAAAGGTCAGGAGCGCGCTCTCAACACCACTGGCGAGGGGCAGGCGAGTTACACCGGCGAACGGTAGACTCACGCCGATCACGGACACGTGCAGGAATGACAGCAGCGCTGCGAATGCCGCCAGGGGCATGACGTAACCGGTATACAGCTGCCCGATCGAGGTTGGTTCAGGCGCTATGACCTGCCATTCGGCCCTGGGCTGCAACATCATGTTCTTGATGCGCTCCAGCAGCCGTGCAGTCGAGGCCGCGAGCGGTCCGGGCGTTGGCGCTGCCGTCGCTGTGCAATCCGCTGTCGCCGCATTGCCTGCCGCGGCGACAGCCGGGGCGATATTCATGATTCCAGGCTGGGCCACGGCCGCCGCCCCGGCACCATCGCCGACTGGCTCGATCCGCTGGCCGCAGCGACCGCAGAAGCGGCTGCCGGGAGCAAGGACTGCTTTGCACTTCGGACACTGCATACAACCTCCTAACGAATGGGATCTCCGGGACCGGCGTGCCCCGGCGGTATGGGTTGCGGGTTGAGCGCCGCGTCACCGCCGCCCTGGGGTTTACCGCCCACAAAAATGATGCTGCGCCTGGGCCCCGGCCCCGAGAGCGGACTGTGCGGTGCCACCGCGGTGACAACCAGCGGCTTTTTGGGAATTACCGAGGCGGTAGGCGGCCTTGCAAACGATTCCGCCATGAGTGGCTTTGTGAGCGGCGCGGCCGGAGCGGCCTTCGCCGGGTGAGGTTTGACGGGGACTTGTGCGCTCACCCCTGAGGAAAGGGAAACCATCGCACACAGGGCGACGGCGGCTGTCTCACGGGCACGGATGTTCATCTCTTGATCCCCGGTTTGCGACGCGAGCGCCGCATTGAATTGAAGAACCGGAACCGGCGGCGAACTCCGCCACCCGGTCCCGAAACGCTAGGGCACGACATGCGTCTTCATCAGGATCTGGACCGGCTTGTCACCGTGCTGTACGACCATCTGGGAGAGGCGCACGCGGTCGGCCGCCGCAGTGGCAGGGGTGTCGCCCACGGACTGCCCCGGTGCACTGCTGCTTTGCGGGTTGAGCATCTGCAGTATCTTGTCGGGCGTGAGTTGCTGCGCCACGGCGCCGAGCCGGTTCAAGTCGCTCAGAGTAGTGTTCGACCAACCGGCCGGCAGACTCTTGCGGTACCAGGTAACCACATCGTCGAACGAGCTTCCGGTCACGATGCCACTGGCACTGCCGTATGTGTCGGTTTTACCCGGTGTGTCATAGGACAAGGCGCTGAGGATTGCCTGGCTTGCATCCGCGTACCGGGGTAGCGCGGTCCGGTCGTAGCTGAAGTCGCGGGCACTGAGTACCCTGACCGTCGCGTCCCTGGAGTTGGCTTGCGGGGCATCGCCGCTGCTGGCTGACAGCGCGGCTCCGGCAGCGAGCCGCCACACTCCTGTCTTAGTGCTCTGTTTCATCTCCAGCTCGGGATCCGAACCTTGGCCGCCGCCAGCGTCATCGGAACCCTTTGCACCCACTGCGGACCCATCGTAGCCGTGACCGACGGTCGTGCCATTGCCGCCGCCCATACCGCTGCCTTCCATCCCTCCCTTCCCACCGCCGCTGCCGCCAGAGCCGCCGCCGCCGCCACCACCACCACCGCCCCCCGCTCCCGCGACGGGCGCGGGACACAATGGACATTTCGGCGCCAGCAGGCGGCCGAGCCAGAAACCGAGCGCAAACAGGAGAATCAGCGCCACTACCCACGGCCATCTGCGCGGCTTGCGCGGCGCTTGGATCGGGGGCTCCACGGCAGCGCCGCAGGCGGTGCAAAATGTGGATCCGGGCTTCAATGCGGAGCCGCACTGGGTACAGAAGGCGCTCATGGGGCTCCTCGGCAACGGGGGGATGAATGCCCTTTACTAACCGGAAGCAGCTGCCGATGCCGCCACGCGGCGGTGCCGTAGATTTCTGCACCTTGGTTCGATCAGTTGCCTAGAATCACCTCATGGCTGTCGCGGAAGAACCGTTGCCCCCTGAAGCGCTCGAGCGTTTGGATGCGAGCAACGCGCCGGAGGATGTCCGCCGCATTGCGTCCGAGCTGCTCCCGGCGTTCTATCAGCAGTTGCGGCACGTGGCCCACCGCACGCGGTCCCGGTTCGGCGCAGGGCATACGCTGCAGACAACGGCGCTCGTTCACGAAGCGTACCTGCGACTTGGTCAGTCACGCAGCTTCGTTGACGAAACCCACTTCCTGCGCGCATCGGCACTGGCCATGCGCCATGCTGTCATCAACCACGCGCAATCCCGGCTGGCTGAGAAGCGTGGCGGCGGCGGCCAGCATGTCACCTTGTCAAATGTGGCGGATCTGTCCATCGATTCCGACGAGGGCATGCTGGCCCTCCATGAAGCGATGGAACGCTTGGCCAAGGACATGCCGCGTCTTGCTGACGTGGTCGAGTGCCGCTTCTTCGGCGGCTACAGCGAAGAAGATACCGCACGGGCCCTGAGCATGTCGCTGCGTACGGTGCAGCGGGACTGGCTGAAGGCACGGGCGTGGCTTTTCCGCGAACTGGGCGGATCGGTCGAATAGGCTGCGGGACTGGCGGGAACTGCGCGATTTCCCGGTTCTGTTCAAGGACGATCCAGTCAAGGCCCAGCCCCGGGGAGTCAGTCATGTACCGATCAGCTTCAATTCCAATCGTCGCGGTCGCTGTTCTGGGCGTATGCGCCGGCTGTTCCAAAACGGCAGCGACAGGTGGCAGCAGCAGCGGTGATGTCTGGATCAAGAACGGCGCGCAGGCCTGCGAACGTTATCTCAGCCGCGATGTCGTCGCCTCCATCCTGACCAATCCTGAAGGTGCGAACAAGGTATTGAGCATCCAGGCCTGCTCCTTTACGACCAGCGATGACGGCGGCTCCATCTCGATCACTCTCTCGAATGCGGGACCGGCCGCGTTCGACGCGTATCAGAAATATCTCGTCGATCCCCAGCCGCTGTCGGGCGTCGGCGATAGGGCCTCACAGTCCGTGACTGGCATCGACGCCGTGAAGGGCGGTGATCGCAGCTGCAGCATTGATGCCGGCGGTGCGCCCGGTTCGCTGCGTCTGAAGGGCGCTGAACTGGGCCAGAAGCTCGGTGCCATCTGCAACCAGCTGTTTGCACTGCCCTAGGCGGTCACGGCGTCGTCGGTTTATGACCGGGCGACCCGGAGCTGCCCGGTCCCTGGACGTGCGCCGTATTCGGCAATCTGCTGACAAACCGGCGCTGACGCCACACCCGTGAGTTTCCGCTATTTGCTGCCCATGGGCGTGGCGATGGCGGGAGGCGTCACATGACTGTAGTCGTACAGGGTCGTATAGCGAATGCCCTGGACCGTGGTCTCGGACTTGAATATGAGATTGTTTGAGACCCAGATCCTGTTGTCTTTCATGTCCTCGTCATTGTCGACCTGAATCGCGTAGATGATCGCCGGCACCCCATTTGCCGCATCGCGGCCGCTGCTCCGGCATACCACCTTCGTGGTCCGGGAGTCATCAATCAGATCCTTGATTGCGATACCCATCGAATACCACTTACCGTCCTTGGTCTGGACGTATTTGTTGTCGACCGTCTGGATGGTCCGGGTCGTGGACTTCCTGCCCTGCGAATCGGTGCCGGTGGTCGTAGAACTCACCGGCGTTCGCCCGGAATTCACCATGGCGCCTTTGGCCGCGACGGCGCAGTCATCGGCAAGCGCCGGCATGGCGAAGGCGGTAACGGCCGTGAGGATGAGTGCTCGATGTGCAACATGAAACATACCCGTGCCCCGCTAAGGTGGTGAAGCTCATCTGATTAACCGATTGGCTGAGCTATACCCGCCACAGGTGGCACGCCGTCAGCCGGTGCCCTCGATCACAGCGCCGTCGGGTGTCCGGAACTCATTGGGATGTTCATCGTTGATGGGGTGCTTGGCCGCCAGCGCCTCATCAACCTCGATGCCCCAGCCCGGCTTCTCGTTGATCCAGGCGTAGCCGTCCTTGAGCTGCACGCGGCCCTGGAAAATGTCCTGCACGATCGGCGGATAATCGAAATGCTCGTGAATGCCGAAGTTCTCGTGGGTGAGGGCCAGGGTCAGGTTGGTCATGTGGCCCACCGGTGAGTTCGGCGCGCCGTGCCAGGCGAAGCGGACCTCGAAGTTCTCGGCGAAGTTTGCGACTTTGCGCGCGGCGGTGAAGCCGCCGATGTGCGAGACATGATGGCGGATGTAGTCGATCTGCCGTGCCTGGACCAGCGGCTGCCACTCATGCGGATTGTTCCACAGCTCGCCGATGGCCATCGGCGTGGCGCATTGCTGGCGCACGATCGCGTAGTGGCCGGCTTCCTCCGGCGAGAACAGGTCCTCGCAGTAGAACAACCGGAACTGCTCCAGGTCCTTGGCGAGCTGCACGCCACGGATCGGATCCACGATTGAATGGCAATCCAGCCCCAGGCCGATGTTCGCCGGCATTTCCTTGCGGAACTCGGTGAACGCATCGAGGATCTTGCGGATGTCCTTGTCGCGATCAAAGGCGATGGAGCCGTCGTCGAACTTGGGCTGGCCGTAGAGATTGTTGACCGCGCCATCCCGGCCGAACATCGCCACCAGGACGAAGCGACAGCCGCTCTGCGTGAGCTTGGTGGCAGACTCGACCAGCTGCTTGCCGGGATCCTGGGCGCCGAGGTTCGCATGCAGATAATAGTCCGCAGCTTCGCGGCACTTGCCACCGACCAGCTGGTAGACGGGCATGCCCGCCTGGCGGCCCTTGATGTCCCACAGCGCATCACAGACGCCGCCGATCGCACAGTTGAGGACGGCGTCGTTCTTGTAGTAGGAGCTCATGTAGCAGATCTGCCAGATCTGCTCGATGCGATCGGTGGGGCGGCCGACCAGCATGGGCTTCAGGTACTGCTCCACGGCGGCCGCCACGAGTTTCGCGCGTCCCCCGGGAAAGGTGTTGGTGGCGCAGCCATAGCCGTACAGGCCCGCCTGGTCGGTTTCGACCTTCACGACCATGGAATCGTTCACGCCCCCGCCGCCGACCCCGATGACTCGGATATCGCGGATCTTCGGTGTGGGCATGCCGCGCGTCGCGCGCTCGACGGCGC
>Ga0302311_10005022_pt1 | contig 14109 bp, 14 predicted proteins | sample III_Palsa_N1_3_FD_200449 | JGI IMG/M metagenome (GOLD analysis project Ga0302311, IMG submission 200449) | Peat permafrost microbial communities from Stordalen Mire near Abisko, Sweden - III_Palsa_N1_3 | ecosystem: Environmental > Terrestrial > Soil > Palsa > Peat permafrost | place: Sweden... | reverse complement strand
TCAACAACCGTGCCAAAATGTCGCGCCCGAGCGGATCGCTGCCGAGCAGATGCGGCCCGGCGAGCGGTGCCTGGAAGCGGTGGCGCAGGTCGATATGCAGGTCGTCGTATGGCAGCGCTTGTGGCAAAAGGGCACAGCCCAGCACGAGCAGCACGATCGCGGCCACGCCGAACATCGCCAGCCGATGCCGCGCAAAGCGTCGCAGCGCCCGCCAGCGTCGCCGTGACATGGCCGGCAGCGGCGTCGCCATGCCGGCCACTGCGCTCATCCGAGCCGCACCCGCGGATCGGCAACCACATACAGGATGTCGGCAAGCAAGTTGCCGACCAATGTCAGCACCGCCGAGACGATCAGCAGCCCCATGACGACCGGGTAGTCGCGGTAGCCGAGCGAATCGAGGAACAGCCGGCCCATGCCCGGCCACGTGAACACCGTTTCCGCGACCAGCGCCCCGCCGAGCAGCGTCGGCACCTGCAATCCGGCCAGCGTGATCATCGGCAGCATGGCGTTGCGCAGCGTGTGCCGGATCAGCACGTGGCGCGGCGCCAGACCTTTGGCGTGCGCCGTACGCACGTAGTCCTGGCCGATCACCTCCAGCATGGAGGAGCGCATGTAGCGGCTCCACGTCGCGACCGTCACCAGTGCGAGAACGACGCAGGGCATGATGAGGTGGCGCAGCAGGTCCAGCAACGAGCCGTCGCCGATGGTGGCGATGTTGCCGGCCGGCAGCCAGGCCAGGTTGACGGAAAAGATATAGATGACAACGAGGCCGAACCAGAACGTTGGGATCGAGAGCGCGATCATCGCACCGATCGTGGCGAGATAGTCGGCCACCGAATACCGCTTGATCGCGCCGAGGACGCCAACCCAGGTGCCGAGCAGGACGGCGAGCAGCGTCGAGGACAGCATCAGTTCCAGCGTGGCGCCCAGATGCGAGGTGATCACCCACAGCACCGGCTGCTGGTCACGATAGGAACGGCCCCAGTCGCCGAGCACCATGTGCCGCAGCCACACCAGATATTGCACCGGCAGCGACCGATCGAGACCCATCTGGTGGGCGATGCGGTCCATGTCCGCCTGGGTCATGCCGGCGCTGAGCGCGAACTGCGACAGCGGCCCGCCGGGAAGCAGATGCAGCAACGCGAATCCCAGCGCAGAGACGAGCAGCAGCAGCAGCGCGCTCTGTCCCAGCCGCAGGAGGAGGAAGCGCAGCACCGGTACACTTTCAGCCGTGCAGCGACAGGCTGACGCCGGGGTCGTTGCGGCGTGCGAAGCGCTCGATGCGGAACGGATCGAGCGGCAGGCCCGGGTCGCGCCCTTCCACCAACGCCGCCATGATCCGGCCGGTGATCGGGCCGAGGCAGAAGCCGTGGCCGGAAAAACCCATCGCGATCACCAATCCTTGCGGATCGCCAGGGCACTGCAGCACGGGCAACGCGTCCGGCGTCTGGTCGATCAGCCCGGCCCACACGTCCTCGATCTCCGCGTCGCGCATGGCCGGCACCAGTGCACCGAACAGCGCGATGGTGTTGCCAACGTCGCCCGTCGACGGGCGCACGGTCGGCCGCTCGCCGTCTTCCATGCGGCCGGCCCAGCTCTTGCCGCCGTCGGTGAAGCGGAAGCGGCCGGTGACCTCCTGCCGTCCCGCGCACTCCGCGTTGGCGACGCCGATGACCTGCGCCAGCACCGGCTCGACCGGGCGCGTGCGCACCACCGTGACCACGCGCACGTCGAGCGGCACGTGCAACCCCAGAGGTTGCAGCAGGTCATTGCCGAAGATGCCAGCCGCCAGCACGACGCGCGCGGCCGGGATGAAACCCTGCATGGTGGTGACGCCCGTAACCCGGCCGTGCTCCACCGCGATGCGCAGCGTGGTTTCCCCGAAACGCAGCGACGCGCCGGCGCGCGCGGCGGCATCGACGTAGGCGCGCACCGTGGCGTGCGGATCGGCGTGTCCGTCGCTGCGGCAATGGCTGGCGCCGATGGCGCCCGGCGTCACCGCAGGGGCGACGCTGCGCACCGTGTCGCTGCCGTCGAGATATTCGATGCTGAGCCCGGCTGCGGATTGCTCGCGCACGATCTCGCGCAGCGCCGCCGTTTCCGCCGCGTCGCGACCGAGACGCAGGTTGCCGCCGCGCCGATAATGCGTCGCGGCGCCGAGGCGCTCGTGCAGATCGTGCCAGATGTCAACCGCCGCCCGTGCCAGCGGCAACTCGGCCGGGTCGCGCCCGGATTGGCGCACGCCGGCAAGCGTCCAGCCCGACGCCATGGCAGCCGGACCGTAGCGATCGACCAGCGCCACGGAATATCCGGCGGTCGCCAGCTCGTAGGCAGTTGCGGCGCCGCTGATTCCTGCTCCGATGACGACGACATCAACCATCAACCGCCTCCATGGTCCGTGCTGCAGACGCAAACTGTCCGCGATCCGTCGGCGCTGCGTGACGCTAGCGCTACACTGTTGTCATATGCAACAGTTGTTCCACACCAGTGCGCCGATGGCGGCGTGCGAGCGGCAGGAGGTACCGATGCAGGGCGGACCCTTCACGACATCACTGTGGTACGCAGGGGCCACGCCGGCTCCGGAGCTGCCGGTGCTGGCCGGGCAGGTGCAAGCTGATGTCTGCGTCATCGGCGGCGGTTACACCGGTCTCTCGACCGCGATCCACCTGGCCCGTGCCGGCATGCGCGTGGTCGTGCTGGAGGCCGAGGAGATCGGCTTCGGCGGCTCCGGCCGCAATGCCGGGCATTGCACGCCGACATTCCACTTCTTCTCGCTGGCCCGCGTGCGCTCCATGCTGGGAGAGCCGTTCGCCGAGCGGTTGATCGCGCGCCAGACCGGAGCCGCCGACATGGTCGACAGCTTCGTGCGCGACTACGGCATCGACTGCGAGTGGGAGCGAAGCGGCTTCATCGAAGCCGCCCACGCACCGAGCGCGATGGCGCATCTGCGTGCAAAGAATGCCGAATATGCCGGCATCGGACGCGACACGCGGCTGCTCGACCGCGCCGAGATCGCGGCGATGACCGGCAGCGAGCGGTACTACGGCGGCTGGCTGCACGCCGAAGCCGGCAACCTCAATCCGCTCGGCTATGCGCGCGGCCTGGCGCGGGCGGCGTTGCAGGAGGGCGCCCGGATCTTCGTTGGCTCGCGCGTGACCGGGCTCGCACAGCAGGGCGGTCGTTGGCTCGTGAGCGCGGCAAGCGGCGCGGTAATTGCCGACAAGGTCGTGTGCGGCACCGGCGCCTATACCGACGCGTTCTGGCCCGGCTTGCAGCAGAGCTACCGCAAGGCCTGGGTATTCGTCGCCGCGACGCAGCCGCTCTCGGACAATCTGCGCCGCGAGATCCTGCCGCAGCGCAACAGCGTGCATGACGGCCGCGGCGACCTCTTCGTCTACAAATACGACAAGGATGGTCGTATCGTTGCCTCGATGTTCCCGCTCGGCCGGCGTGGCATCGACCTCGGCTACACACGGCAGGTGTTGACAGACAAGCTGCGCTGGTTACATCCGCAGCTTGGAACGATCGATTGGCAATACCTGTGGTTCGGCGACCTCGACATGCAGCATCGCACCATCCCGCGCCTGTTCGGCCTCGCCCCCGGCGTGGTGGCGGCGCTGGGCTATTCCGGGCGCGGCGTGCCGACAGGAACGATGATGGGCGCGGTGCTGGCGGACTGGGCGCTCGGAAAGCGGCCGGATGACCTGGCGCTGCCGATCGAACGCCTCCGCCGGGAGTCGGCGTTGATGCAACTCGCGCCCCGTATTTTCCTGTCCTGGTCGCACTGGCGCGACAATCGTGCAGAGCGGCGCGACGGTGTTGCGGTGTCGCCGCATTGAACGACGCGCCCCCGGAGCGACTTGGGGAGGAGCAGGGCAGCGTCGACGTGTCGGTGCTGTCGCAACTGCTGAGCTTCCATCTGCGCATGCTGCTGCTGGAGGTGAACCGCGCCTACGACCGCGCCTTCGCCGACACCGCCGTTGCGGGCGGCACCGGCAAGCTGACGACCGTGATTCTGGTCGCAGCCAATCCCGGCATCAGCCAGGGGCGGGTCGGTGCGGTGATGAGCAAGGATCGTCCGGCCATGGTGCGGATCGTCGATCACCTCGAACGCGAGGGCCTGCTGCGCCGCACGCGCCCGCACGGGGAACGACGGCGCTATGGCCTGTGGCTCACGCCGCGCGGGCGGGCCAAGGTTGCCGAGTACATGCGAATGGCCGTGGAGTACGATGACGGGTTCTTTGGTGTTCTCAGCGCGCGCGAGCGCGCCGATCTTGCCCGGATCCTGCGCAAGCTGCGCAAGACGCACCAAAGCCAGACGCTCGGCGTGAGCGTGGACGAGTGAGGCGGCGGCGGCCGGATCAAGCAAGCGCCTTGCGAATTTCCGCGGCGAGCGTGTGGCCGGTCAGCGCCGAGGTTTTCGGGTTGCCGGCCGATGGCACGTTGCCGAAGCGCATGACGGCGGCGCCGAGCCGGCTCTCGACCTCGATCTCGTGTGTGTTCATCACGACATTCGGGTCGGCGACCACGCGCACGGTCATGCCGCCCGCCGCAGCGCCCAGGCGCAGTTTGATCGTCAAGGCCACGTTCAGGTTGCGCGGATACCGCCGCGCCGCCTCGTCGGCGGATCCCTCAAACAGGACCACTTCGCTTGTCAGCGCGGGAGCCTCATGCCCTAGCACCGCCAGCTCTGCGCGCCAGGCCGCCGGCGGCTTGCGCGACGTGTAGCGCAACCGCGCCTCCGGGCAGAGTGCCACGGCTTCCACATAGTCCAGCCCTGCGACGGCGCCGGCAGAGAGCGACAACCGCGTGCCATGCTGCCGCGCCTGCGCCGTCATGCGGGCGAGCAGCCCCGGCTCGGCGAAGGCCCCGGTGGAAACGACGAGGGCGGGAATGCCGGCTGCCAGCACCTCCGGCACCAGGGTCGCCACAACGTGCTGCCCGGCCGCCTCGACAACCAGGTCGGGTCGCGTGGCCACCAGGTCAGCGATGCCGTCCACCATCGCCACGTCGGGCGTCACCGTGGCACGGGACGGCGACTCTGGCCGCAGCAGCACGGTCAGGCGCGGCGCCGGCAGATGCTCGCACAGCAGGCGATGCGCGTCCCGCGCCACGGCACCGTAGCCGATGAAGCCGACATGCTTCACGCGCGGCCGAACCACGTGTCGCCGAGACGATGCCCGGTCGGAAACGGATCTTCGGGATCGACGCCATAGTACGACACGCCGGTCAGCCAGCCGCGGCCGGCGACCTCCGGCACGATCGCCGGTACCGTGCCCACGTGTGCCTCGCTCAGAATGCGGCAGTCGAACGCCGTGTCCAGGATGGAGAGATGGCGAAATGCCTCGCCGACGCCGAGGTCGCCGCGGGCGTGCAACAGCGCCATGCGCGCGCTGGTGCCGGTGCCGCACGGGCAGCGGTCGATGCGGCCGGGCGAGACGATCACCGCGTTGCGCGACTGCTTGACGCCATCGACGATTTCCAGCGGCCCGGCAAACAGTGTCTGGTTGATTGTGTGAATCCCGGGATTCTCCGGATGCACGGACGGCAATTGCACCGCCGCGGCCGCCTTGATGCGTTCGCCCAGCTCGACAAGGGCGCGCGCCTCGGACGGCACCACGCCGAACCCCAGCGGCGCCGCATCGACGATCGCGTAGATCATGCCGCCATATGCCACGTCGACGCGCAGCGTGCCGAGTCCATCGACGTCGATGGTGGCGTCGCGGTGCATGACAAACGACGGAATATTGGCGAAGCGGATGCGCCGGCACCGCCCTTCGCGGCACTCGGCGGTGACCAGCACCAATCCGGCGGCAGTGTCCACCCGCACCAGGGTTTCCGGTTCGCGCATCGGCACGAGGCCGGTTTCCAGCGCGACCGTGACCGTGCAGATCAGGTTCGAGCCCGACATCGGCACGTAGTAGTCGCTCTCGATCACGATCATGCCGAAATCGGCGTCCGGGCGCGTCGGCGGCGTGATCAGGTTGACGCAGGTCAGCACGCCGCCGCGCGGGTCCGACAGCAGCATGAGGCGCAGCCAGTCGCTCTCGCGTTCCAGCGTCTCCATGCGCTCGAACATCGTCGCGCCCTTGGGTGGCAGCACGCCGCCGGTGATGACGCGGCCGCCTTCACCCTCGGCGTGTGCCCCGACCACCGTAATCAGCCGGTCAAGTCTCATGTTGGCCTCACCATGTCGTCATGCCGCCGTCGATCGTCAGCATGCTGCCGGTCGCGAAGGAGGATTCGTCACATGCCAGGAACAGGATCGCGTTGGCGATCTCCTCCGGCGCTGCCAGCCGGTGCATCGGCGCCCGCGCCGCCAGCGCCTCGACGAAGGCGTCCGGGTCGGCGGCCTCACGGATCATGCGGTCGAAATAGCTGGAGCGGGTCACGCCGGGCGCCACGCAATTGACCCGGATATTGTCCCGCGCATGGTCCAGGGCCATCGCCCTGGTCAGTGCCGCGACGCCGCCTTTGGAAGCGACATAGGCGGCACGGTCCGCGATGCCGACGGTCGCCACGTTTGAGGCGGTGTTGACGATCACGCCGCCGCCGGCTGCCACCATGATCGGAATCGCGTAGCGGCAGCACAGATAGACGCCCTTGAGGTTGACCGCCATCAGCGCGTCCCAGTCGGCCTCCTCGGTGGTGACGACGGAGCCGCGGATGCCGTAGCCGGCGTTGTTGACCAGCACATCAATGCCGCCAAGCCGCTCCGTCGCGATCGCAACCATGCGCGCGACCTGCGCGCTGTCCGCGACGTCCACCGCGATTGCCTGCGCCGCCGGTCCCAGCGCCGTCGCGGCCTGTGCGGCCGCATCGACATCGCGATCCGCCAGCAGCACGTTCGCACCTTCGCGCACGAAGATCGTAGCCGCCGAAAGGCCGATGCCGGCGGCGGCACCGGTGATGACGGCGCGCTTGCCGTCAAGCCGTCCCGGCATCAGGGCTGCCTCTGGTCTGCGGGCTGTGCAGCAAAGACGGTGCGGCGCTCGATCTCCAGCACGTCGGCCGGGCGCGGGAACGGCGCCGGCGCGGGCTCGCCGTCGCTGCGCGGCCGGCCGATCGCCTGGAAGAAATCCTCCAACCCGTTCGGCACGATCAGCCACACCCAGCGTAGATCTTCGGCGCTGTCGTTGACGAACATGTGGCGGCGGTTCTTGCCGAGATAGATCGTGCTGCCGGCCCGCATCGGCACGCGCTCGCCGTCCAGCACGGCATGGCCGGTGCCGGAGAGCACGTAGATCAACTCCTCGTTGCGGTCGTGCGCATGTTCCCGCACGTGGCAGCCGGGCGCCACGGTCTGCGTGCCGAGCGCGAACTTGTGGTCCATGCCGACGCGATGCGGCGCCACCAGCACGTCGATGTGCCCGTTCGCCGGAACCGGTTGCCAGTAGCTTTCCGACTCTCCAGGCTGCACCACCAGGATGTCGCCACGTGTCGTGCTGTCACTCATGCTGCTTCTCCCCTCGCGCCGCCGCGTTGCCGAGGACGGTGCTGGCGACGATGAAACCCCACGTCATGTTCGGCCCGATCGTCGTGCCCGGTCCCATCGGCCGCGTGCCGATCGGGTTGGCCATGGCGAGGCCGGCGCAGAACAGACCTTCGACCACACTGCCATCGGCGCGCAAGGCGCGGCCGCGATCGTCGGTGCGCGCGCCACCCTTCGTGCCCAGGATGGAGCGATTGAACGGGATCGCGACAAACGGGCCACGCTCGATCGCGCCGAGCGCCGGATTCTCCGACATGCCCGGCTCATGTCCCGCCTTGTAGCGTTCCCAGACACTGTCGCCGCGCCCGAAATCGTCGTCGTGGCCCGCGGCGCAAAAGCCGTTGAAGCGTTCGACCGTCTGCGTGAGCGTCGTTTCCGGCACGCCGATCGCGCGCGCAAGGTCGGCGATGCTGCCGGCGCGTCGGACCCAGCCGGGCAACCGTCGCGCGTAGTACTGCAGCGGCAGCGACTGACGCAGAAAACGGCAATCGCCGATGATCCACGCGGGCAGATGCACCGGCGCGCCGTCGGCCGCGCGCCGGTCCAGCGCCTCGCCGATGTTGAAGTCGTATTCGCTGACGAAGCGCACGCCATGGCGATTCACCACGATCGCGTGCGGCTCGGCCTGAAAGATCATCGGCAGTCCGTGCGGCTTGCCCTCGTAGACCGTCGGGATCGTCGGATAGACGTTGGCCTGGTCCATGCGCTCCAGCGAGGCGCCCACCTCGGCGGCCATGCGCTGGCCGTCGCCGGTGTTGCTGCGCGGGCTGCCGATGCGGTCGAACGGGCCTGGGAAGTTTTCGGTACGCAACGCCTCGTCCCACTCGAAGCCGCCGGTCGCCAGCAGCACGCCGCGCCGTGCCGCGATCGTGCCGCGGTCCAGCGCGACGCCCGTCACGCGGCCATCGCCATCGCGGATCAGCCGGCGTACCGGGGCGTCGAGTTCGAGATGACACCCCTGGTCCAGGCAGCCCTTCAGCAACCCGGTGATCAGCGCGCTGCCTTGGCCGGCGCTGTTGGTCAGCCATCGCCACGCCAGCCGTGGCAACAGCCGCAGACCGGCGCGGATCGGCGTGTGGTACGGGTCGTGGTCGTGCATCTCCCGATAGGTGAAGATGTGCGGCAGCGTCGACCGGCGCAGCGCGCGCGCATGTCGGCCGACCAGCTGCCGGCTCAAGGCACGCGGGGAGACCATGCGGCCACCGTGCGACATGCCGCCCGGATGCTCGGCGAACGGGTCCGGCTCGTCGGTCAGTTCGTAGCGCAGCGGCGAGTGCCGCTCGACGAATTCCAGCATTCGCGGCGCATGCGCGACGAAGGCGCGCCAAAGCGGCTCCTCGCGCTCAGCCCACCCGTCCGGCGCCGCGCTGCGCAGATAGGCCAGCGCCTCCTCGGCGCTGTCGGCGATGCCGGCGGCGCGGGCGAGATGGTTCGCGGGGATCCAGGTGCCGGCGCCGGACATCGCACTGGTGCCGCCGATGCGGTCGGTCTTCTCCAGGATGACAACGCTGAGCCCGCCGGCGCTGGCCACCAGCGCCGCCACCAGCGCCGCCGCGCCGGAGCCGACGACGACAAAGTCGTAGCTGTCAGCGGGCGAGTTCACGCACCATCTCCTCGACGCTGCTGCAGGGGACGGCGCCGCACTGGCGGATCTCGTTGCTGACGTCCACAGGCAGCGCGCCGCCGGCGTCCTCGACGATTTCGTTCAGCCGGCCGCCGACGAACACGCGCGGCGCCACGCCGCGTTCGGCGCAAGCGGCGCGCAGCCGGCGCACGTAGCTCAGCGCCACCCCGTTGTAGGTTGACAGCGCAATAGTCTGGATGTTTTCCGCCGCGGCCAGTTCGGCCAAACGCTCCGGGTCGGTGCTGACGCCGCCGTCCAGCGCGCGCCCGCCGAGGTGGTGCACCACGGTCTCGATCAGCCGCTTGCCATAAAAATGCACGTCGGTCGTCGCCACCAGAACCCGTGGCGCGCGCCGCGCGAAGGTTTCGCGATCATGCAGCGGCAGGCCGGCGATTTCGCGCTGCGCCAGTGTGGCGATTTCATCAACGAAGGGGCTGGCCATCGCCGGGTCGGGCGCATCCGGCGGATCGGCGAACCAGTTTTCCAATCGCGCCGGCCCGAGGCGGCGCAGCGCCAGCAGCAGCTCCGCAGGATCGGCAATGTCGACGACGTGGCTCAAGCCGTCCAGCAGACGTGCATGAAAACCACGGGCCCGGCGCAGCAGCCCCGCCGCCTGGCGCTCGGCCTCCACGGTCGTGAACAGCGGCGCCAGTGCGGCCATCCGCGCACCGAGGCCACGGGCCGCCTTGTGCGCGTCCACCACCTCGTCGACCGAGGGAATGCGTTGTGCCTCGGTCGTCGGAATGGGCGTCACCGCGTGGCCGGTGTGGCGGCGGCGCAGCGCCAGCAGATCGACCGCGACGTAGCTGGCGAGCGCGCCGAAATTGGCCGCCGGATCGGCACCATAAATCGTGGTGTTGCCATACAGCATGGTGCCCGGCGTCGGGTTGGCCTCGGCCAGCGCGATGTGGAACGCGAGCCGCTTCAGCGGATCGGAATAGGTGTGGCCGAAGCAATGGCCGAGCGGCAAGCCGATCAACTGCTCGACGATATACGCTTCAACCATCGCGAATCCGAGCGCGGACGCCATGTCCTCGAACCAGGCCGCAAAACCGTCGTCGAGGTTGGAATGCACCAGCATTTCGGCAGGCTGCGCTGCCATCAGGCCCAGCGCCTCGACGGTCGCGAGCGTCGCCGCCACGTCGTCCCGGTCGCCCGGCAGGCGGAAGGTGAAATACTGCGAGAGGTTGCCGATCGTCGTCGCCCCGGCGGCGATCGCGGCCGCGGTATTCTCCGCCGCTGCCGGCATGCCGAGTACGAAGTCGCCGAAATGCGCCGCCACCGGTGCCATCCCGGTGAGCGCGGAAAAATCCGTCGCCTCGTCGAGAATGAGGCCCGTGCCGCGCGGCTTGCCGCGCCGTGCCGCGACCGGATAGCCCATGCTCCAGTCCAGGCAGATGCCGTAGCGGTCGGGCGCCCAGCCGTGCGAGTCAAGCCGCTGGTGGATCTCGGCCCAGGCCCGGCGGCTGTCATCGAGCCGGCGGTAGCCGATCTGGGCATGAAACATCATCCGCCCCTCGGCCATGCGGCGCCGCTTGAACGCCAGTTCGCTGGCGAGGCCGTGGTGTGCCAGGAACGGCGACGGGCCGGGCGTGACCCCGGCCGCGCGGGCGCGCCCCCGGGCCAGGGCGGCGGCGCCGTCGATCGCGCCCTCCGGCAGCAGCGTCTCGCGCCGGACCTCGTCCCGTATGCCCATCCGATCCCGTCCGTCTGGTCTCGCCGGAATGGGACGTTGCCCTACGGGCGGCACTTCTGTCTATAGTAGTGTCGACAATTCGGGATGCCTTGGTGATGCACGAGATCATCCTGGACCTGCCGCATCTGCCGGGCGGCGAGGTCCGTCTGCTTGGCTGGCTAGCCCGGCCGGGTCAGGCGCTGCGCCGCGGCGCGCCGCTGTGCCTGGTCGAGCAGGCCGGCCGGCAGTTCGACGTCCCGGCCTTGCGCGACGGGGTGGTGCAGCGGCTGATCGCCACGCCGGAGGCGCCGCTGGGACCGGGTGCGCCGCTCGCCGCGCTGGCCGCGCCACACGCCGCCTGGATCGGCGACGTGCCGGTTCCGGGCGGCACGCTGCACGTGCGGCGCTGGCCCGCCGCCGCCGCGTCGCGCGGCACCTGCCTGCTGCTGCATGGTTTTGCCGGATCGCTCGACACCTGGGTGGGCACGGCCGCCATGCTGGCCGGGGACGGGTTTGTTGTGGTCGCGCCCGACCTGCCCGGCCATGGCGCAAGCCAGGTCACGGCGGACACGCCGCAGGCCATCGCCCGGATGCTTGCGGATGCCTGGGGCCATCTGGGCCTGACCGGGCCGGTGCACCTGATCGGCCATTCCATGGGCGGCGCGATCGCGCTGCTGCTGGCCGCGGCACAGCCGCAGCGTCTCGCGTCGCTGACGCTGGTCGCGCCGCTCGGGCTCGGCGGCACCGTGGACGGCAGCTTTCTACAGGGCGTGCTGGCGGCCTCCGATGCGGCCTCGCTGGGCGCCGCCTTGCGCCCTCTGACCGCGCGGCCGATGCCGCAGGACGCGGCCGCGCTCACGGCCATGCTGGCCTGCCTCGACCGGCACCGCCCGATGCTGCGGGGTCTAGCGGCTGCGCTGGCCGATGGCGACCGGCAGCGCCTGGATCTGCGCGCGGTGCTGGCCGAGCTGAAACTCCCGGCACGGCTGATCGTCGGCGATGCCGATGCCGTGCTGCCCTGGGCGGTCATCGTGCCGCCGCCGCACGTCCCGTTGCACCGGCTGCCCTGCGGCCACATGCCGCACTGGGAACAGCCGGGCCTGATGCGCCGCCTGCTCGCGCAGCACGACTGGCGCGCCCATGCCCCTCATTCCGGAGGAAGACAATGATCTTCGACCACCGCACCTACACGATGCGCCCGAACCGCGTGGCGGCGTTCCTCGCCACCTACGAACGCGTCGCACTGCCGTTGCAGCGAAAATACCTTGGTGAGCCTTACGGATTCTTCGTCACCGATATCGGCCCGCTGAGCCGCATCGTGCATATCTGGCAATACGACAGCATCGCCGACCGACAGACGCGGCGCGACGCCATGGAAGCCGATGCGGCCTGGGCCGACTACCGCAAGCTGGTCATCGAGGAGGACAACCTGCTCGACATGCAGAACCAGATCCTGAAACCCGCCCCGTTCTTCACGCCGCGCTGAGCGTCATGCTGCTGCTTCTCGACATCGAAGGCGTGACGTTTCCGCTGCGCTGCCAGCCGGAGCGTGCGCCGAACACGCTCGCGCGGTTGCTGGCGAGCCTGCCGCAGCGCGTCGATCTGCACTGTCCGAAAATCGCCGGCAGCCACATCTACTGGGGGGCGCCGTTCGTCGTCGACGTGGAGGCGGCACAGGACGTCATGCGGATGCCGGACGGCGCCTTCTTCTTCTGGCCCGAACGGCAGATGCTGGAGGTCGCCTACGCGCCGCTGCAGTCGGAAACCGCGTCGGTGACGCTGCTCGGCCGCTGCGAGGGCGACCTCGCGGCGCTGCGCCGGATCGGCGAGCGCGTCGCCTCCCGGCAGGGTGCGTATCCGGTGTTTGCGACGCTGCGTGCCGCCGAACCCTACGCGGTCCCGGCCCAGCCGGTGCCACCGACCGGGCTGGCGGCCTTGCGCGCGCGGCGGCAAGCTCTGTGGTCCGAATGTCCCGCCGAGATCGCGGCCCTGCTGGCGAGCCGCGCGATCATGCACCCCGCTGGCCCGCTGTTCTTCGCCGAGTCCGACGCGCGCGGGCTGCACGAGGCGTTGTGGTGGCAGTACCGGCAATTCCGGACCGACCAGGCGCCGGCGTGGCGCGACGCGGCGGCACTCGCGGTTGCCAAGGCAGCGGCACGGCTGGGCGATTTTTGTCATCTCACCGAGGCCGCGGCGACGCTCGATCTGGCGCGCCGGGCGTTCCTCGACCCTATGCTGGAGGCCGATGCGGTGTTTGAGGAAGCGATCGTGGTCGCCGGGCGCCTGGCCAACTGGCTGGACCTGCAAATGCCCTGGCACGCCATCAACGAGGCCGTGCGCGCATCCCTGGACGCGGCCGCGTGATGCCGCCGCAGGTGACGCTGCCCGACCGTCTGCGCCTGCCGGATGGCGGCGAGATCGCCTATGGCGTGCACGGCGCCGGGCCGCCGCTGCTGCTGGTGCCCGGCCTCGGCGGCATGGCCAGTTCCTGGGACGCCATCACGCCGGCGCTGGCCGAGCGTTTCACCGTGGTGCTGCACGACCATCGCGGCACCGGCGCCAGCAGCCGCTGCGACCGGCCCTACAGTGTCGCCTCGATCGCGACGGACGTGCTGGCGCTGATGGACCATCTCGGCCTGCCCGCCGCCGCGCTGGTCGGCCACTCGACGGGTGGCGCGGTCGGGCAGCATATGGCGTTGCACGCGCCCGATCGGCTGACCCGCCTCGTGCTGTCGGCCACCTGGGCGCGGAACTGCGCCTATATGCGCCGCCTGTTCGCGCTGCGCCTGCGCATTCTCAACGGCGTCGGGATGGAGGCCTATCGCGAACTCAGCGCCCTGGTCCTCGCTCCGCCCTGGTGGATCGCGGCACAGCCGGAGCCGCTTCTCGGCCCCGCGGCCACGCCGCTGGAGATGGAGATTCTCCGCCGCCGCATCGGTGCCGTGCTGGCGCACGACACGCAGGACAATCTCGGCCGCATCGCGCTGCCGGTGCTCGTGGTGACGGCGCAGGACGACGCGGTGGTGCCCGCCGCGCACTCGGCCGGGCTCGCGCGCGACATTGCGGGCGCGCGGCTGGCGACGCTGCCGGACGGCGGGCATCTGCTGCCGAACGTCCACCCGGACGCCTATCTGGCGCTGCTGCACGATTTTCTCGGCGCGGAGCTGTCGCCATGACCACGGCGGTGGCGGTGGTCGGCCTCGGCACGATCGGCATGCGCTGGGTCGCGCGATTCTGCGCCGCCGGGCTGGCGGTGACGGCCTACGACCCCGATCCCGATAGTGCGCGACGCTGCCGGGCCGAGTTGCCATCGCTGCT
>Ga0302311_10005020_pt1 | contig 14113 bp, 10 predicted proteins | sample III_Palsa_N1_3_FD_200449 | JGI IMG/M metagenome (GOLD analysis project Ga0302311, IMG submission 200449) | Peat permafrost microbial communities from Stordalen Mire near Abisko, Sweden - III_Palsa_N1_3 | ecosystem: Environmental > Terrestrial > Soil > Palsa > Peat permafrost | place: Sweden... | reverse complement strand
GCACGCTGGAGCAGGATTTGGAATTGCTGGCGCCGCGGCCGGTGCGAAACCTGATCGGCGACGGCTACCTGCCGGCCGTGAGCGCGGCACAGAACAACACCATCGGCAGTCTGGGCACGACGCTCAGCAGCGGTGCCAGCGGGGGGTTCGGCAGCAGCAGCAGCATCAATGGCTCCTCGGCTCCGCTGCTCACCTTCACCCGCGGCGGTTGGACCAATCCTGCGGGCATACAGCGCAGCGAGCTGCAGCGCGTCAGCTACTCGATCGAGAACGGTGCACTGATCCGCCAGTACTACCCGATGCTCGACGCCACCGAGGCGGTGCAGCCGGTCAAACGCCAGCTGATCGATCACGTCAAGAACTTCAGCCTGCGCTTCATGGACGCCGGCCATAATTGGCAAAACGGCTGGCCGCCGATCACCTCCGGCGCCGGCGCTGTAAGCGCGCTGCCGCGCCTGCGGCCGGTGGCGGTGGAGGTCACGATCGAACTCGATGACTGGGGCGTGCTGGTGCGTCACATTGAGGTGGCCGGATGATGCGGTCCGATGCAGAAGGCGACCGCGAGCTGCGCGCCTACACGATTGGCGCACAGCGCGGGATTGCGTTGATCACGGCGCTGGTACTGGTCGCGATCGCTGCGGTGCTGGCTACGGCGATCGGCTTCTCGAGCGCCATGTCGGCGCGGCGCGCCAGCACCATGTTTGGCGCCGACCAGAGTCTGCTGGCCGCCGAGGGTGCCGAAGCCATGGCGGCCTATGTTCTCAAACAGTCGGCCAGTGCCACCATGTCGCTCGACCAGGCCTGGGCGCAACCCTATGGCCCGTTCGAACTGGGCGACGGCGTCACGCTCGAATTCGCACAGATCGAGGACCAGCAGGGCAAGTTCAATATCAACAATCTTGCCGCCGGCGCCAACGGCGGCACCGATGGGAATTGGGAACAGCTGTTCCAGCAGCTGCTGGTGCAGGTCGGCCTGGAGACCAAGTGGGCCGGCATCCTCGCCGACTGGATCGATGCCGACAACACGCCCAACACACCCGACGGCGCCGAGGACAGTGTCTACCTGACGCAGACTCCGCCCTACCGCGCTGCCAATCTGCCGGTCACCAGCATCTCCGAGCTGCTGGCGCTGCCGGGATTCGGCCGCGATCGCTACGATCGTCTGAAGCCGTATATCACGGCATTACCGCCGGGTAATTCGATCAATGTCTGTACCGCCTCGGGGGTGGTGCTGGATGCGCTCAGCGGTAAGAACGAATACAGCAGCGACGTCTCGGTGCTTACCAATGCACGCAAGGAGAAGGGCTGCTTCCCGGCCCTGAACACTTATACCGGCAGTGTGACTGGAGCGGCGGGGACACTGCTATTGGGCAGAGTTGGCACCCTCTCATCGTACTTCCGCCTGCGCTCGGTCATCACTATTGGCACTGCGCGCTTCACCTTGTACAGTCTCCTGTACCTCGATCCATCAGGGCAGATCCGGCCCATAATCAGAACCTTCGGTACGGAATAATCATGGCGGAATGGCTCATTCTGCAGCTGTCGCGCGACCCGGAAGACCGGTGCGGCTGGATGCTCGCCGACCAGCACGGTCAGCCATTGGGTGCGCCGCGCGTGGGCGCGCTGGCGCAAGCGGCCGGTGAGGCCACCGGGCGTCGCGTCGCCGCCATCGTGCCCAGCAGCGATGTGCTCACCACCGAGATCGAACTGCCGCAGAAAAGCGGCGTGCGGCCGCAACAGCTGGCACCCTACGCGCTGGAGGAACAGCTCGCCGCCGATATCGAGACGCTGCATTTCGCGCTCGGTGGGCGCGACGATCATACCGGGCGCACCACCGTGGCGGTGGTGACGCGCTCGCTGATGGACCAATGGCTCGCGGCGCTGCGTGCCCAGGGGCTGGCACCCGAGGTGCTGTGCGCCGAGGCCGCGCTGCTGCCGGAAAACCCGGGTCATACGGTGGTCATGCTCGACGGCGATATGCTCAGCGTGCGTCGCGCCGGCCAGCCGCCGCTGGCGCTGCCGGCGGCCGACATGGCGGCCGCGCTCGAAGCCTCGCTCGGCGCGCAGCTCAGTGGCGATGATCTGATCATCTACGCCACGCCGCACGACTGGCAGCGGCACTCGAGCGATGCGGAGGCGCTGCGTAGCCGCTGCGCCAGCCTCAAGGTGCAACTGCTCACTTCCGGACCGCTGCCGCTGCTGGCACCGCAGTTGGCCGCCGGCCATTTCATCAATCTGCTGACCGGTGACTTTGCACTGAAAACCTCATTTGACAGCGACTGGCGCCGCTGGCGGCTGGCCGCGGTGCTGGCGGCGACATTGTTCGCCGTGCATATCGGCGGATTGTCGCTGGAGCTGGTGCAGCAGCACCGCAGCGAACGTGCGCTCGATGCGGCCATCGGCGCTGTGGCACGGCGCGCACTGCCCGGGGATCCCGGCACCGGCGCGGTGCGATCGCGCATCGAACAGCAGCTGCTGGCGGCTCAGTCGCAAGCGGGCGGCTCGGGGCTGCTGTCGGCGCTGGCCGCCCTGGCGCAGGCCGTAAACGGCGTCAACGGCGCGTCGGTGCAGACGCTGAGCTTTCGCGAGGGCGGCCTGGATCTTGCTCTCAAGGCGAGCGACGCCGCCAGCCTCGAGCGCGTCGATCAGGCGCTGCGCAGCGGCGGCTGGCAAGCGGAACTGACTTCCGGCGCGGCCGCCGGCTCCGCTTACGAAGGCCGCATACGCATGCGCCCCGCCGGCGCCCCCGCCACTGGCAAGCACAGCCGATGATTGAACGCGTGATGCAATATCTGCAGCGGCTGGAACCGCGCGAGCGGCGCATGCTGTTGTTCGGCGCCGTCGCCGCGGTACTGTTGATTATCGTCGCCACGGTGTTGCCGCTGCAGCGCAGCGTGGCCGCGGTGCAACAGCGGGTCGAGCGCAAGCGCGACGATCTGCAGTGGCTTCGCTCCATGGCGCCGCAGCTGGCCGGATTACAGGTCAGTGCACCGCCGCCGCTGCGCGAGTCGCTGGTGGTACTGGTGGATCGCACGGCGCGTGAATCGGGCCTGTCAAAAAGTCTGGTCGGCAGCCAGCCCAGCGGCGATGGCGGCCTGAATGTGCGACTGGATCAGACGCCGTTCGATACTCTGGTCGCCTGGCTGTCGCAGCTGCGCGAGCGCTACGGAGTGCAGGTTCAGACCGCGACCATCGATGCCGCCAAAGGCAGCGGCAATGTCACCGCCACGCTGGTGCTGCACGCGGGCTGATGCTGTTGCGAGCAGCCCTTATCCTGGCGGCGATCGCATTTCTGGTCACGCTGCTGATGCGCCTGCCGGCGCGCACGCTGCTGCCGCTGCTGCCGGCCGATGTGAGCTGCGCCGCACCCACCGGTACCGTGTGGAGCGGCACCTGCGGACAGCTGCACGTGGGCGAGCTGGCGGTCTCGGGGCTATCCTGGGCGCTGCATCCGGCGGCGCTGCTGCGCCTGCACCTCGTTGCCGATCTGGCGAGCCCCGACCCGCAAGCGCGCGGCCATGCGCAGGTGGATCTGGCGCGCGACGGCAAGCTTGCGATCACGGCACTGGCGGCGAGCGTGGCGCTGCCGGGCGATGCGGCCGTGGTACCGGCTGGAGTCAGTGGCAGCATGCAGCTGGCGATCGACTCGGCGCGCATTGAGGACCAGCATCTGATCGCGCTGCACGGCACGATTGATCTGCTGCAGATTCATATCGACAACCCGCAAGCCGACCTGGGCAGCTTCGAACTGCAGTTTACGCCGCCCGCCCAGCCGCCCGTCATGGTGGCACAGTTGCGCGACCTGAATGGTCCGCTGTCGGTCACCGGCGTACTGCAACTGTCGCCCACGGGCAACTATCAGCTCGACGGCAGCGTCACTCCAAGGCCGGGCGCGAGCGCGGAACTCACCCAGAAGCTGCAGGTCCTAGGGCCAGCCGACGCCCAGGGGCGGCACCCATTCTCGCTCGCCGGCTCGCTGTGAGGCGCTCGCAGGAGCCGCGCCGCGGGGTTCAGGCCGGCAACGGATCGAGTTCGCGGAACACTCCGAGCAGCGGAAAATACAATGCCAGGCGAACTGGCTCGCGGCCGAGCTGGCGGGCGAGCGCCGCGTAGCGCAGCAGCTGCGGCCGATAGCGCTCGGCTTCGCTGTCGATGAAGTCGCGCTGCGACCCGCCCTGGTGCGCGCTGGTCTTGAAATCCACGATCCAACGCTGCCCATGCTCGTCCACCAGCATGCGGTCGATGACGACGCTGACCACGCGGCCCTGGTGCACTCCGGTCAGTCGCCACTCGCTGCATGCCCCGGCATGCGAGTTCGAGAGCAGCCAGCGGCCGCGCGGGTCGGCGAGCGTGCGCGCGATGGCCTCCTGCACCTGCGCGTTGGCGTGTCGATGCTGCTCCTGGGCCACGCCGAGTTCCGCGAGCCAGGCGCCATAGTCGGGCATCGCCGCGGGCAACGTGGCGATCATCGCTGCCGCCGATGCCGTCGCCAGTCGATGCAGTTCGGCGTGCACGATGGTGCCGACTGCGCGCGCGGTGGAACCAACCCACCGGTACTCCGGCGCCTCCTCCGGCGTGATCGATGCGAGTCGCAGGCGTTGCACGGCCGGCGGCGCGGGCGGGCTGGGTAGTGACCAGGTCTCCGGCAGCCGCCACAACGACGGATGCGTCGCGTGCGCAGCTGGCGCCGGCGTGTGCGCGGCCGGCGAGAGTGCCAGGAACTGCTCGCCGATCGCTGGCCAGAGGATGTTGAGCAGTGAGCCCGCGCGCGGTGTCGGCTGCCGGTCGGGATCCGCCAGCAGCGGCAGCGCAGCCAGCAGATGCAGCGCGCTGCGCGCACGCGTGGCTGCCACGTACAGCAGCCGCACCCGCTCCAGGCGCCCGCGTTCGCGCTGCAGGCGCTTGATATAGCCGGCCAGGGAACAGCGCGGTTCCAGCGGCGTGGCCCGAATCGGTGCCAGCAGCAGATCCGTGTCCGCGCCGGCGCCCGGCAATTCGATCCAATGCAGCAGCGGATCAGTGTCGACGGCAGTGCTGCGACCGAGTCCAGGCAGGATCACGATGTCCCACTCCAGGCCCTTGGCGGCGTGCACGGTCATGAGCTCGATCGCACCGGGCTGGGGCGGCGCCCCGGAATAAAGCCGCTCGGTGAGCTCGCCCAGGGCCTCGCCCACCAGCCGTTCCGGATCGTCGTGCAGCGCCAGCGCATCGATAAAGCGGTGCGCGTCGAGCCGGTCGACCTCAGCGCGATGTACCGCCGGAGCCGCAAGTCGCAACCAGCTGTGTTGCACGCGCTGCCACAGCGGCAAGCCGCGTTCCGCGCCGCTGATCGCCGGCGCCAATGCTGCACACAGGCGTGACAGCCGTCGCCGCAGCGCCGGCGCCGCGGCCGCCGCGCCGCTCGCTACCGCCAGAGACCGTAGCAGCTCGAACATATCGGCGCCGGCCGCGGCGCTGAGCGCCTCGAGTTCGGCCAGCGTCATAGCGCACCAGGGAGCGCGCAGCAGTGCAAGCCAGGCAGTGCGATCGCCCGCGTGCAGCAGCGCCCGGGTCAATGCCGCCAGATCCCGGACCACCGGCCGGTCGCGCAGGCGCTCGAGGTCAACGCCACGCAACGCGAAACCCGCCGCGCGCAGGTGTGCCACCGGTACTGCAACATGCTCGCGACTTGCTACCAGCACCGCGATCGACACCGCGGGATCCCGGGAGCGCGCCGCCCGCACGATCTCGACCACGCGCTCGGCCTCCGCCGCCAGCTCGCCGTCATGCAGGCGATGCAGCGTCACGGCGGCGCCCTGGTGCGCCGCAACCGCAGCCGGCACCGACGCCAGATATCGAACGGCCGCACGCCGCGCATCGTCATCGGCGGGAAACAGGCGCGAGAAATGCGCGTTCACCCAGGCGATGAGCGGCGCACTGGAGCGGAAATTGCGCCGCAGCTGCAGCGCTTGAAATCTGATGTCGCCGACCCCGTGATCGCGCGCCTGCAGGAACAGACCTACCTCGGCCTCGCGAAACCGATAGATCGACTGCATCGGATCGCCGACCACGAACAGCGTGCGGCCGTCGCCACGCTCCCAGCCTGCCGTGAGCGCCCGCAGCAGCGCCAACTGTTCGTACGAGGTGTCCTGGAACTCGTCGACCAGAATGTGCCGCAGCGCGCCCGCCGCGCGCAGCGCAAAATCGCTGGGCGCGCCCTGCTCGCTCAAGGCGTCGCGCGCCGCTGCGGCGACATAGCTGTAGTCCACCCTGGCGCTGGCGGCAAACACCAGTTGCAGCTCAGCGGCGGCACGCACCAGCAGCAGTGCCAGCGCCTCGAGTGCCTCGTGATCGGCGGCTTCGATCCGGGGATCGGGCAACGCACGCAGCGCGCGGCACAGCGCCTGTGCGCCTGGCAGCCGCTCGAGCGCATGAATCCACGCGCCGACGCGGCTCTTCATCGCCTTGTCGTCGCGCTCGAAGCCCTCGCGAGTGGTAAAGCGTTGCCTCCAGCCATGCTCGGTCAGCGCCAGCTCACACAACGCGCGCCAGTGCGGCAGGCTTGCCGGCTCGGCGTTGAGGACCACGGCATCGGTCGCGGCCGCGCGCACGCGCAGTGCGTGCGCCAGCAATGCTTCACCCTCGCGCAGCAGTTCCGCCGGCACCGTGGCGATCGCCGCAGCCAGCTCGGCACGCAGCGCGGATTGCAGACTGTCCTGTACGCGGCGCGCCAAGCCGCTGCCGCGAGCCTGCAGCAGCCGCGGCAGCCAGTGCGAGCGCCGCTCGAGCATGTCGGCCAGCAGCTGCTCGAGCCGCCGCCAGCTGTTATCGAGCCGATCGAACAGCAGCGCTGCAGCTGCCGCTGCGTCCCGATCCTCCGCCGCCAGATGCAGACAGGCGCGCGCCGCGCGCCGATACAGCGACGCCGGTGCGCTCGCAATCTCAAGACTGGGCCCCGATCGGGACGCGACCGGCAATTGCGTTGCCAGCCAGTGGTTCAGCGCATCGATAGTTTCGATGCGTAGCCGCGACGGATTTTGCAGCAGGTTCCAGCCACAGGCCGCATCGCGCGCGCGCGCCGCGTGCAGCAATGCTGGCGCAATGCCCGCCACCGCCTGCCCCGCGCTCGCCGCCTGCAGCGCTGCGAGAATGCGGTGGCGCATCTCGGCGGCCGCCTTGCGTGTGAAGGTGATGGCCAGGATCTCCTCCGGCGCATCTACCGCTGCCAGCAGCGCCAGGAATCGCGCCGTGAGTACGGTGGTCTTGCCGGAGCCGGCCGGAGCCTGCAGCAGCATCGAGCGGGTGACGTCGAGCGCCTCGTGCCGCGCGCGCCGATCGAGTTCCAGTGCCACGTCGTGGGCTTGAGGATCGGACGGTGTCATTGAACGTCGGCGTCGATGGCCGCCGCGGCCAGTGCGGCTCGCGCGTCGGCGGCGGCAGCGGCGGCCGCCAGCACCTGCGCGTCGACCCGGCATAACATCTGCAGGTGGCAGTATTCGCAGGCACCGGGCTGCGGCTGTACCGCGGCCTGGCCGTCGAGGAACTCGCGCACCAGGTGCTCAAGCCGAGCGCGCCACAGGTGCAGCAACCCGGGCCATGCCAGCTCACCACCGGGCACCGTGTCGATGCCGCGCGCGCCCAGGCGCTCGGGCCGGTCCGCCAGACCGCGCAGCTTCAGGCCCTCGCGGCCCAGGTAGAGCGCCACGACCGCGGCGACCTCATCGCCCGCCGCCATGGCATAAGCGGGCAGCTGCGGCTGCGTCGGCCGCTCGGCGAACGCGTCAAATTTTTCCGCGCTGCCGCTCTTGTAGTCGATGACGACCAGCCTGCCATCGCCAAGCCGATCGATGCGGTCGAGCCGCAGCTGCAGCGTTACGCCGGCGATTGCGTAAGGCTGATCCGATTCCAGCACCTGAGTCGCAAACGGCTCGCGACTGAGTTCCCAATCGATCAGTTGACCCATCAATCGTTCGGCACGCACGCGCTCACGCCGCAGCAGCGCGGCGCCGATGCTGGCGGGCAGCCGCGCGGCGATCATCTCGATTGCCGTCTGCACGCACTCATGTGCCAGCGCCTGCGCGTCGTCGCGGCCGCGGCGCTGGAGGGTCGCGGAATCGCGCATCGAGCGCCAGAACAATTCCAGTGCGCGATGCAGCATCTGGCCGCGCACACGTGGATCAATTCCGGGCTGCGGCTGCGGGAGCTTGCGCGCCTTCAATCGCAGCTCGGCAAAGCTGCGGAATGGACACAGCGATTGCAGCTCGAGCAAGCGTGTGCCGCCCCGTAATGCGCGGTTGCGCGGCCACGCCGGCCCGCTGACGTCGCGCCAGGCTTGCAGCGGCGGCGCCTGCGCCAGCAGCCAGCTTTGAAGATCGAACGTCGGCGCGCCGCCGGCACCGGCCCCCGTGGCAGGCTGATCGGCGGCGGGCAGGCGCAGCAACGGGCTCATATCGCGTGGTAGTTCGGCTTCGCTGCGCGACCAGCTGTACACGCACTGCACGGCGCTGCGCTGCCACTGGCGCATTCGCAGGCGCGCCAGCCGCAGCTGGCCGTCGGCGCTGGCCTCAGGCACACCGGCCGCTCGTTGCAGCGGCTGCGGTAGCAACGGATCGGGCTGCGCGGCCGGTGGCCACACCTCGGCCGAGAGCCCGGCGATCCATATGCCGTCGTAGCGCAGGATCGGGTCGTCAAGACTGGCCGTCACCGTCACCGGCACGTCATCGCTGGCGGGCTCGAATGCAACCCGCTGCGCCAGCTCGTGCAGCAGTTGGCTCGCCTCTGCCGCCTGCAGCCTGTTGTCCGGCACGGTGATTGCCGCAAAATCGCCGAGCAGCTCGTCAAAGCGCAGGCGCACCTGTTGCTCATCGCTGCCCAGCGTCTGCTGGCCGGGCCAGCCGCAGCGCTGCAACAGCGCTGCGAATGAGCGCGCCCATACCGGCGCGGTGGCAATGCCGGTCGCAGCAGCGGCCTCGAGCGCGCCACTCAGCTGCCGCAGCTCCACAGCGGCGGCCTCGCCCAGCTCGATCGACAGCGGCGACACCAGCCGCTGCAGCATGCCGGGCTCAAGGTCGCCAACATTGTTCTCGCGCAGCCACAGGTCGATGTCCAGGCATTGAGAGCGATCGAGCGCGGCCAGGTAAGGCGAGCGCAGCAGTGCGCTGAGTCGCTCGAACGGCACCGGGCCAACCGCCAGCGCAACCAGGTGCAGCGCCGTGGCCACGAGCGGATAGGCACTCAGGGCCTGCCCGCCCTCGAGCGCGAACAGCGATTCGGCGCCGCTGGTGCCGGTCGCCAGCAGCGATGCGAAGTCAAGCCGCTGCGACAGCGTGCGCTGCCACAGGTGACGCTGCTGCGCCAGCCGAGGAACCACCAGCAGCAGGCGCGCGCGAGCGTCGCGCGCCAGATGCGCGGCGCACCACTGCGCCGCCGCTTCCGCCTCCAGCAACGGGGTGTCGCAGCCGATCACGCGCAGCGCCTCGGCGCCGGGGACATTCGGACCGTCGGCAGCGACGGCGCCGTCGACAGCTGACGGTAAATCCGCGGCCGCGGGCGGCTCCGGAGCGATGCATGCGCCGCGTTGCTCAAGCCACGCCCGCCGCGCCGGCCCCAGCGCCGCAAATCCGGCCACCAGCAGACCCCGGGACGGCCGCAGATGCGGCAAGCAGTCGCGCCAGGAGGTGCTCCCCAGAACACCGAGTTCCTGGCAACGGCGCCTGAAGTGCGCTCGGGCCTGCAGCAGCACGCCGGTTTCTACCGTTGCGGCCTGACTGACGGACAGGGCGTAGTCGTCCAGTCGAGCGATCGCCGCTCGTACCGGTTCGATCAGCGCGGCGGGCATCAGCAACTGCAGGCCGCTGCAGGCCTCGAGCACGGCCTCATGCCACAGCAGCCATTCCTCGGGCCCGGACAGACGCCGCGGCAGCGATTCGCCGCGCGATCGGGCCGCTTCGAGTTCACGCTCGATCCAGGCGCTCCAGGGCAACACATCGGGGGTGTTCCACACCGTAAGGCCGGCGGCGAGCATGGCACCGCTGTAGGCAATGCGCACCGCGGCAGCGCGTTGGCGGCTCGGCACAATGAGCGTGCCGCCGCCCTTCAGATGCTCTAGGATCTCGTGAGTAACATCAAGCAAGTCAAGTTATTAGCACGTTATCTTAATGTATCACTTAAATCTTGCCTGGGCCTCGACCACAGCGCCGCGGCCACTATCCGGGGCACGCGCCGCGTGCGCGGCGAGCAGCTCCTCGATCCGGCCGAACACCACGCGTAGCGTTGCGGCGTCGGGTAGCGTCGTCACGCGAAAATGATTGCGGTACGGCACGTTGAAGCTTACTCCGGGGGCTACCAGCACGTGCTTCTGCTCTAGCAGATCCAGCGCGAACTGTTGATCGTCAAACTCGGGCAGCGCCTGCGGGTCGACGCCGACGAAGGCATACATCGCGCCATCGGGGCGGCTCAAGCGCAGATAGCGACTGGCAGAGACGGTCTCGATGATCACGCGGCGTGACTCGTACAGGCGACCGCCGGGAGTTACCAGTTCGCGAATGCTCTGATAGCCGCCAAGCGCGGTCTGCACCGCCCACTGCGCCGGCACATTGCTGCACAATCGCAGCGAAGACAGCAGCTCCAGTGCTGACAGATAGTCGGCCGAACCACGCAGGCGGCCGGAGAACACGGCCCAGCCGACCCGATAGCCGCAGGCGCGATAGACCTTCGAGAGCCCGGACAACGTAGCGCACAGCGTGTCGCGCACCAGCGTCGCCATCGGAATCGACTCGGCCCCGTCGTACACCATCTGATCGTAGATTTCGTCGCTGTACACCACCAGCTGATGACGCTCGGCGAGCCGCGCCAGCGCCTCGAGTACCGTGCGCGGATAGGTGGCTCCGGTAGGGTTATTCGGATTGATGATCACGATGGCGCGTGTGCGGCGTGTGATCAGCGCCTCGATTTCGGCCGGGTCGGGCACAAAGCCGTTCTCCCGCCGACACGGATAATGCACCGCGCGCCCTCGATTGAGATTGACCGACGCCGTCCAAAGCGGGTAGTCGGGGCTCGGCACCAGCACCTCGTCGCCGTCGTTGAGCAGCGCGCGCAGCACCAGGTCGATCAGCTCGCTCACGCCGTTGCCGATGAATACCTCCTCCGCACTCACCCCGCTCACCCCGCGCCCCTGCTGCTGCATCACGACCGCTTCGCGCGCAGGAAAGATCCCCTTCTGGTGGCAATAGCCTTCGCTATCGGACAGGTTCTCGATCATCGCCAGCCGCATGGTCTCGGGCGTGCGAAAACCGAACAGGCGCGGATTGCCAATGTTGAGCGATATGATCTCGTAGCCCTGCCGTTCCAGATCGTGCGCGCGGCGGGCCAGGCGCCCACGAATCTCGTAGCGCACGGTCTTGAGCGAATCGCTGGGTCTGACGGTGTGTTCGAGGCTCATGGCTTAAGCCTACCCTGTGGCGCGGCGCTGCGCACCCCGGAGAGTTCACGCTTCCGCCGCGCGAGCGGCCCGCAGGCAGGCGCGGGCGTGCTCCGCGGTCGCTAGAGCTGCGCCAGGACGTGCTCGGCCGCCGAAACCTTGAACTGGCCGGGGGCCTCCACGTCTACGTGCGTGGCCACGCCCTTATCCACCACGATGGCAAAACGCTGGCCGCGCATGCCCATGCCGAAACCCTTGGCATCGAGTTCCAGCCCCAGGGCGCGCGCATACTCGCCGTTGCCATCGGCGAGCATCAGCACCTTGTCGCCGACGCCGGATTGCTTGCCCCAGGCATTCATTACGAACACATCGTTGACCGCCATGCAGGCGATGGTGTCCACACCCTTGGCGCGCAGCTGGTCGGCCAGCCCAAGATAGCCCGGCAGATGCTTGGCGTCACAGGTCGGTGTAAACGCGCCCGGCACCGAAAACAGCACCACGCGCTTGCCGCCGAACAGCTCGGCGCTACTGAGATCCTTCGGCCCCTTGTCGCCCATGGTCTTGAACTTGCCCTCAGGCATGCGCTCGCCGGCTTGGATTGTCATGGCCTAAGAACTCCTTGCGGTTGGGATGACGCTCAGGCGCTGTGCGCGCGCAGGGCCCATAGTTTACCCAGGCGCGCATAACCGTTATTGCTCGAACCGGCCACCTTGTCGAAGGCCTGCTGAGCAGCGGCAGAATTCCTCTGCCGCAGCTGCGCGATGCCCAGCAATAGATTTGCCTCGTCCGGGCTTTTCAGGCCGCCCTTGGCTATCCCCTTGGAGATCGCGGCGACGGCCTTGTCGTTCTGGCCGTAGCTGATGTAGGCCGCCCCCAGCTGCACCAGCGGATCGCCGTTGGGCGCCGCCTCTGCCGTGTGCTCGACGTTGGCGAGCTGTGACTGATCGCTGGCCGCGCGCTGCTTGGCGCCATCGAGCAGATGCTGGTAGCGGTCCTTGTCGCGCTGCTCGACGAAGACATTCTTGGCGAACGCCTGGGTCAACACCGACTGGGTCTCACCCGGATAACCCGCATCGAGCGCGATCTCGGCCATTTCCGCGTAGTCGGACGGCAGCTTCAGCACCCCGACGTCGTTCATCAGCCGGTAGACGTTGAGCTGCAGGTGCGCGTCCTTGATGTCCATGCGCACCAGCGGGGCCAGCGCGTTGGCCCAGTATTCGGGCTTGGGATAGTAGGTCACCAGCTTTTCCACCGCCCTGGCGGCGCCGGCGTCGTCGTTGGCTTTCAGATCGAACTGCCACAGTAACTTGAGCGATTCCTCGTCCGGCTTGTCCTGCTTGGCGACGATGTCCGTCATCGTCACAGCGGCATCCTTGTACTTGCCGGTCAGGTATTGCGCCTTGGCGATCAGGCCAAGCGTGTCGAGGTCGTTCACGCCGTGCTTCACCGCCTGGTCGGCGACGTCCAGCGCCTTGGGGTAGTCCTTCTGCTGAAAGTAGTACAGCGCGATGTTCTTCAGCCACAGCTTCTGCTGATCCGCCGACGCATATTGCGATTGCGCGGCTGCCTGCAGCACCGGGATGGCATCGCCCATGTCCTGCTTCTGCTGATAGATCTGGAACAGCATGATGTTCATGACGTAGTTGTCGTACGCCGTCTTCTCGCCCGCGGCCCCCTGCGCCTCGCGCACGTGCGCCAGCGCCTCGTCGAGCTTCTTCGCCACCAGAGCGTCCTGAGCGGCCTTGAGCGGCTTGGCAACGGTCTTGCTCACCTGGGGACCGGCGGGCGGCTGATCCGCCGCTATCGCTGCGCCGCACAGCCACGCACCGGTGCAGACCGAGGCGAACAGAGCGACGAAATTCAGGCGATTCCTCATGGTGCTCCTTGGCGGGTCCAGCGCTTATCGGCGGCACGACGACCGAAATTGGTCGCCCGGCCGCTGCTGCGCCTCCCGGATATTAATACGTGCTGTCGGGCCGACGGTTGACACGTGAAGCTGCCGCAACCCCCCGGCACCGTGCTGACTAAAGTTCAATCCTCGACAAACTGACTGGTATTAACGAATCCGATCTTTTCCATGTGGTTGCGCTGCGCGGCCGCCAACACTTTCGCCACCACGTCGTATTTCACGTGACTGTCTGGCGCCAGGTGCAGCTCCGGCTGCGGATCCTTGGCCGCCGCCACCTGAAACTGCTGTTCCAGCTCAGCCAGCGAGGGAATCGTGCCGCCGTTCCACGATATGGTGCCGTCGTAATAGATGTCCAGATTGATGATTTCAGGCTGCACCGGCGGCGGCGGCTGATTCGGGTTCGGCGGCGGCATGTCCAGCTTGACCGCATGCGTCATGATCGGCAGCGACAGGATCAGCGTCACCAACAGCACCAGCATCACATCGATCAACGGCGTGGTGTTGATGTCGCACATCTCGGTGCCTTCGCCACTTCCTACACTCATCGACATGATTCGACTCCTGGCTCAGCGCGCGCCGCGCACGCCGTGATCGGGCTCGGTGATGAATCCGACTTTGATGACCCCGCCGCGGTTGATGGCTGCGATCACCTTGCCGACATTTTTGTAGTCGGTATTAGCGTCGGCACGGATATGGATCTCCGGCTGCGGCACCTTGACCGCTTCACGCTCGATCTTCTCCACCAGCAGCTTCATGTCGGGTACGTGCAGCTGGCCCCAGTAGACCTCGCCGTCGCCGGTCACGGA
>Ga0302311_10005019_pt1 | contig 14115 bp, 13 predicted proteins | sample III_Palsa_N1_3_FD_200449 | JGI IMG/M metagenome (GOLD analysis project Ga0302311, IMG submission 200449) | Peat permafrost microbial communities from Stordalen Mire near Abisko, Sweden - III_Palsa_N1_3 | ecosystem: Environmental > Terrestrial > Soil > Palsa > Peat permafrost | place: Sweden... | reverse complement strand
CGCAGACGGGGTCTGCGGGCGCACGGGGTGGGGCGTGTGTGGCGGGCGGTGGGGGAGTGGGCGGTCTCCCCTCACCCGCCGTGCCGGACTACGAGACGGTGGTCGTCTGCGCTCCGGTGCCGCTGGCCGACAGCCACTGGGTCCACGTCAGGTTGAAGTCGGCGTAGCCGTTGTCACCGGCCGCCAGACCGCGCGGCGAGCCGGTGATGGTGATCGGGTCGCCCTGCTCGACGTAGTTGTAGAACCACTCGGCGTTGGAGTACGACAGGTGCACGCAGCCGTGCGAGCCGTAGCTGTGGCCCGGGGACGGGTCACCGGTCGAGTAGTGCACATAGGTGCCCGAGGTGGTCAGCTGGACGTCCCACGGCAGCGTTATGTCGTAGAAGTTGGGGTTGCTCGGGTCGCAGGTGATGTCGACGCTGCATGACGTCATCCGCACCTCCCGCGCCTTGTCCATCACCGCCATGGTGCCGTCCCAGGACGGGAACTGCGGGCTTCCGGCGTCGATCGGCATCGACCGTACCAGCGTGCCGTTGCGGTAGACCTTCATCGAGTGGTTCGGCGCGGACACCTGGGTCTCCACGTCGGCGCCGACGGTGAAGCTGTGTGTGTAGCCGTGGATGCCGTAACGGCCGTGGCCGTCACCGACGTTGTCCAGATTCGCGTTCACCGTGACCTTGGTGCCGGCCGGCCAGTACTTCTCCGGACGCCAGTCGACCCGGGTGCTGCTGAACCAGTGCCACGCTCCGGTGACCGGCACCGAGGTGGTGATCTGGATGGCTTTCTCGATCCCGGCCCGGGCGGAGGTGGCCACCGGGTTGCTGAAGACGATCGAGACCGGCATGGCCACGCCGACGGTGGAGCCGCTCTCCGGCTCGATGGTGTTCAGCAGCATGGCGGGCCCGGCCGGATGCGTCGTCGGCGGCGCACTGGGCGTGGGGCTGGCGGTCGGCGTGCTGGGCGCACTGGCCGTGCTGTTGGTGGTGCTGCCCGCAGTGGGCGAACTGCTCGTGCTGGTCGTCCCCGTCAGTTTCCCGGCTGAGGCAGAAGCACTGCCCCCGCACGCGCTAGCGCTTGCCAGCACCGCACTCACCAGGAGTGCGATACCGATGCCGCCCTTGATCCGCCCCACGCGCCTGCTCCGCTCACGTTACTTCAACAGATACTTCGACAATCTCAGAGACATCGGACTTTACGCAGCGGTTGCGGCAGACCAGTAAAGCAAAGGCCAAGATTGGGACACAGCACGGTATCCTTCTTGATCCTGTGGCGTTCCTGTGCTGGTGGACGCCGGTGCGGGCGGCGGGGTGAGATGGGGGACATGACTTCCAAGATCCGCTGGGGAATCCTCGCCACCGGCGGCATCGCCGCCGATTTCACCCGCGACCTACAGTTGCTCGCCCGGGGCGGCGAGGGCGGGCCGGGCGGCGAGGACGGGCTGGACGCGGAGGTGGTCGCGGTCGGCTCGCGCAGCGAGGAGTCGGCCCGGGCCTTTGCCGACCGCTTCAGCATCCCGCGCGCACACGGCAGTTGGGCCGCGCTGGCGGCCGACCCCGGAGTCGACGTCGTCTACGTGGCCACCCCGCACCACGCCCACCGCGAGGCCGCCGCACTGTGCCTGGCGGCCGGTCGGGCGGTGCTCTGCGAGAAGCCGCTGACCCTGGACGCGGCCGGGGCCCGCGAGTTGGCCGCACTGGCCGGCGAGCGAGGTGCGTTGCTGATGGAGGGCATGTGGATGCGCTACAGCCCGGCGATCCGGCGGATCGCCGAGCTGCTGGCCGAGGGCGCGATCGGCCAAGTAGCCACCCTGCACGCCGACTTCGGCCTGCCCGGCCCTTTCCCGCTCAGCCACCGGCTGCGCGACCCCGGGCTCGGCGGCGGCGCGCTGCTGGACCTGGGCGTCTACCCGGTCACCCTGGCTCAGCTGCTGCTCGGCCGCCCTGACCGCGTCCAGGCCTGGGCCCAGCTCACCCCGGAGGGCGTGGATGCCCAGACCGGCCTGCTGCTCGGGTACGAGCGTGGCGCGGTGGCGACGCTGAGCTGCGGCATCACCGCCGGGACGGCGTGCCGGGCGGTGGTCTCCGGCAGCCTCGGCCGGATCGAGCTGCCACCGATCCACCAGCGCCCGGACAGCTTTACCCTGCACCGGCCCGGCCACGCGCCGGAGCTGTTCCGGATGCCCCGGGTCGGGGGAGTGGGCTTCGTGCACGAGATCCGCGAGGCCGGACGCTGCCTGCGCGCGGGCGAGACGCAGAGCCCGCTGGCGCCTTGGGACGCCACGGTGCAGGTGCTGGACCTGCTGGACGAGGTGCGGGCCCGGATCGGAGTCCGGTACCCGGTCGGCTCAGTAGCGGGGGTGGGCTGAAGGTCACCGGGTGAGACTGGAGGGTGACTGGCTGTCTGCGGAACGCGGTGCCCGACTGGGGCCGGTGCCGCATCCCACCACCACCGGAGCGATCCCGATGAAGACGATGCGCCGCCTCGCGGCTGTCGCCCTGCTCGCCGCCCTCGTCCTCGGCCCGGTTTCCGGCTGCGGCAGCGGCACGGCCTCCGACCTGGCGTCCACGGTGACCTCCGCCGCAGGCGCGCTCGGTTCCTCCGCCGCCTCGGCCGCCGCTTCGGCGGCGTCCTCTGCGCTGGGGTCGATCAAGGGCGCGATCGATGCCACCGGAGACGTCAAGGTCAACACGCCCAGCACCGCCTCGGACGGGCGCAGCACCGCCGTGCTGACGGTCAGCAACCCGACCTCGGACCAGCACACCTACACCGTGTCGGTCTCCTTCAAGAACAAGGACGGTTCGCTGCTGGACGTGGCGGTGGTCACCGTCTCCAACGTCCCGGCGCACGGGACCGCGCAGGCGACCGCCCGCAGCACCCACGACCTGACCGACGCGACCAGCGCCGAGGTCACGGCCGCCGTCCGGCACTGAGCCCGCGCCCGGCGACCAGCTGCGCCCACTCGCGGTCGGGCTCGCCGGGGACGGTGCGCCCGGAGCTGCGCCAGTCGGCCGCCAGCTTGGTGAACACCGGCTCGTCCGCGAGTGGCTGCGGGGGCGCGGGCAGCCGCTCGCGCGCGGGCAGCAGGGTCACGGCGGTCCACTGGGAGGACGTCATGCCGGGCCAACGCCGTTCCCACCTCAACCGTCACGCCCACTACGCCGACCCGGGCTACCGCTCACCCGAACCATCCCCCGCGCTCGGCTCATCCGGCTCATTCGGCTCACTGGACTGGCCCGCGCTGCCCGAGTACGGATCGTCCGGCTCCCACCTGGTCGCGCCGCCCCCGCCCGACTCGTCGGCGTCGGTGCGGGCGTCGGGGTGGCGCTTGGCGGCCTTGGGGTGGTTGCGGCGGTGGTGCCAGACCAGGAGCGCCAGGACGACCAGGACCGCCACGGCGATGGCCGCCGCGCGTCCGGCGACGCCGGCGACCTTGCCGTAGGCCGCGCCGGCGCTGTAGCCGAGGGCGGTGTAGGTGATGCCCCAGACCAGCCCGCCCAGGGCGTTGAACAGCAGGAAGACGCGGTAGGGGAGGTCGGACATGCCGGCGATTGCCGGCATCAGGGCGCGGAAGAAGGCGACGAAGCGACCCAGGAAGACCGCGAGCGCGCCCCTGCGCCTGACCAGGTCGCGGGCGGCGGCGACGCGGTCCTGATGGGCCCGCAGCGGGCGCGAGCGGAGGATCGACGGGCCGAACCAGCGGCCGACCTCGTATCCGACCGAGTCTCCGGCGATCGCGGCCAGCACCACGGTGACGGCCACCCAGTAGACCGAGGCATGTCCCTGCGCGGCCAGTGCTCCGGCCAGCAGCACCGCTGTCTCGCCGGGCAGCACGAAGCCAAAGAACAGCGCGTCCTCGCAGAAGACCAGGGCCCCGACCACCGCGTAGACGCTGGTGCCGGACAGCCCGGACAGCCAGTCGGTGATCCGGTGCATCCCCACACCCTCCCGGTCCGGGCGGTGGATGCCGCCCGCGACCCGCTGGTTGCGCGCGAATGCGCCCCAACGGCCGCTGTTCGCCCGGTCCCGGATCGCGGGGCGCGGCTCCAGCGCTTTGACTGGACTCCTGGACTGTGACCGAACGTGACGGTACGTGAGAGCTGACGGACGGACGGACGGGAGGGCGGGCACCGGATGCACCCTCCAGCGGTCTGCACCCGTGCTGTCGCCCGTGGCCGGGCCCGGACGACCCGGGTGACGGCCTGGTTCGTCCGCACCCGGGCCGAGGCCGAGCGGCGGTTCCCGGTGATCACCGAGCTGACGACGCGGCTGCTGTCGGCCAACCTGCTGGACGCCGCCACCCGGGTGGCCGCCCAGGCGTTCCTGACCTCGGTGCCGCTGCTGTTCGCGTTCGCCGCGTTCGCCCCGCAGGCGGTGCGCGACCAGCTGCTCAGTTCGATCCGGGCGATCTTCGGGCTGACCGGCGCGGCGGACCAGCAACTGCAGGAGGCGCTGGGCACCGGCGGTGCGGCGGGACCGGACAGTGGGCAGTTGCGGCAGACCAGCGGGCTGATCGGCGTGTTGATGGCACTGGTCGCGTCGACCAGCTTCAGCCGGGCGATGGCCCGGATGTGCGAGGGCGCCTGGCGGCTGCCCAAGTCGGGGACCCGGGTGGCCGCCTGGCGGTGGCTGCTGTGGTTGGTGGCCTGGCTGGGAATCCTACTGTTCCAGGGGCGGCTGAAGACCGGTTTCGGCGTGGGCCTGTGGCTCGGCGTGCCGCTGAGTTTCCTGCTCGGCGTGCTGGTCTGGTGGTGGACGCAGCACCTGCTGCTGGCCGCGCGGGTGCCGTGGCTGCCGCTGCTGCCGGGGGCGGTGCTGGCCGGGGGCGCGCTGGCCGCGCTGTCGCTGACGGCCCAGCTGTACCTCCCCGGCGCGCTGAACCGGGCCCTGAACGACTACGGATCGTTCGGCCTGGTGCTGACCCTGCTGTCCTGGCTGATCGCCATCTGCGCCGCGCTCACCTTCGCCTTCACCATCGGCGCGGTCCTGGCCGAGGGCCCGCCGCTGAACCGCTGGCTGCCCCCGGTCCCACGCCCGCCCGCCGCCACCAAGGCCGCCACCAAGGCCGCCGCCGCTCCGCACAGTGCTACCGACCAGCCCGGGAGCCCCGCATGACGACCGACCCCGCCGAGAGCGGTGCGCCGCTGACCCCGGACGAGCGCGCCGAGCTGCGCGCCGAACTGGCCCGGCTGCGGGCCGGGGCCGCCGCGCGGTCCGCGCCCCGGCACCGGGTCCGCTCGGTGTGCGCGGCGGTGCTGATCGTGGTCGGCTGCGTGCTCGCGCCGCTCAGCGTCGCCTCGGTGTGGCTGGCGAGCATCGCCGGGGACACCGACCGCTACGTCGCCACGGTCGCCCCGCTGGCCGCCTCGGCTCCGGTACAGAACGACGTCGCCGCCCTGGCCGCCAAGGCGGTGAGCGCGCACCTGGACGTCAACGACCTGCTCCAGCAGCTCACGCCGGGTGACCGGCCGCTGATCAGCAAGGCCATCAGCGGACTGAGCGGGCCCATCAACAGCGCGGTGGCCGACCTGGTGCGGTCGCAGACCCGGAACGTCGTCTCCAGCCAGTGGTTCCAGACCTTCTGGAGCGAGGCCAACCGACGCCTGCACGCCACCGTGGTGAAGGCACTGACCGACCAGGGCGGGGGCGCGGTGCAGCTCACCGACGACGCGGTGGTGCTCGACCTGGCTCCGGTGATCGACCAGGTCAAGCAGCGGCTGGTGGGCGCCGGGGTCGGGGTCGCGGCCAGGATTCCGGAGATCCACACCCAGATCACCGTGATCAGCGACGAGAACATCGGCAAGGCGCGGACCTGGTTCCGGCTGCTGCGGATGGCCGGCGACTGGCTGCCGGTGATCGCCGTGCTGCTGGCCGCCGCCGGGGTGCTGCTGGCCGAACGCCGCCGCCGGGCGCTGGTCGCGGCGGCCCTCGGCGTCGCCTTCGCCACGCTGCTGCTCAGCATCGGGCTGGCGGTGTTCCGCGCGGTCTACCTGGACGACCTGTCCGCGAACGTCTCGCAGGCGGCGGCAGCGGACATCTTCGACACACTGGTGCGGTTCCTGCGGGTCACCGTGCGTACGGTCGTGGTGCTGGGCGTGGCCGTGGCCCTCGGGACGTGGCTCAGCGGACCCGGGCAGCGGGCCGGTCAGGCGCGCTCGGTGTGGACCTCCGCCCTGGGCGCGGCGCGCGGCGCGGCCGACCGGGCGGGGCTGCGCACCGGACCGGTCGGGCCCTGGGTGCACCGCTTCCGCTCCTGGCTGGCCTGGGCGTTCGTGCTCGCTGCCGGGGTGGCGCTGGCGCTGTGGCACTACCCGACGGCGTGGGTGGTGGTCGGGCTGGTGCTCGCGGTGGTCTTCGCCCTGGCCGTGGTCGAGTTCCTGGACGAGCGGCCGACCGCGCCGCCGCCGACCGAGTCGCCGCCGACCGCGCCGCTGTCGCCGACCGCATCCTGAACGGTGCTTGACGGCCGCGTACGCTGCGTGAGTTGCTACCGCCACAGTCAGTGACAGCGGTGACAGGTATGGAGAGCGAGACGTGGACTACCAGTGGCGGCGCAGTTTCCTGATCCTGCACGGAGTGGAGAACCGGCGTCCGGCCGGGCACTGGCAAGCCTGGCTGGCGGCCGAGCTGCGCTCGCGCGGGGAGCAGGTCTTCCATCCGCAGCTGCCCATGCCTGACCACCCGTCACTTGCCGAGTGGCTGGAGCTGGTTGAAGCCGAGCTGGGGATGATGCGGGGCGAGCGGACGGTGGTGTGCCACAGCCTGTCCTCGGTGCTGTGGCTGCACCTCGCGGCCCGGCGGTCGACCGTGCTGCCGGTGGACCGGCTGCTACTGGTCTGTCCGCCCGGAGCGGAGACCCTCAGATGGGACGCCATCGCTGAATTCGACCCCGCCGGGCTGGAGTTGGGCGGCTTCGAGTCGGCCGGGTCGGCCCGGCTGGTCTGCACCGACAACGACCCGTACGGCCCGCAGGCGGACGCCGAGGGCTACGCCCGGCTGCTCGGCTGTGAGTTGACCGTGCTGCCGGGGGCCGGGCACCTGTCCATGGCCGAGGGCTACGGCCCCTGGCCGGCCGTGCTGGACTGGTGCCTGGACACCCCGGCCGAACGAACCCCGGCCGAACCAGCTTGGTGACGGAGCGTCAGGAGATTCGGGAGCGTCAGGAGATTCAGGAGCGTCGGGAATGTCGCTCGGCGCCCTGCCCGGCGCCGCGCTCGACCAGGGTGTCGTCCGCCGGACGGTACGCCAGCTGGCGGGCGTCGGACGCCGGGCGCCAGCCGGCGAGTTGGACCTCCAGGAACCGCCGCCAGGCCTCCGGTGCGGCCGTCGCCACCTCGTCGATCAGCCCGCGCAGCGCCAGCACGCACAGGTAGACGTCGGTCAGGGTCAGGTCCGCGCGCACCGCGCCGGAGTCCTGGGCCCGCTCCAGCAGCTGCCGGACCATGGTCCACAGCTCCTCGCGGCGCGGGTCCCACCCGGGCAGGTTGCGGTGCCACAGCCGGGAGAGGCAGCCGTGGTGCGCGGACATCACCTTGCCGGTGTACCAGAGGTACGCCTCCAGGCCGCCGCCGATCGGGCCCTCGGCCAGCGTCCGCCGGGCGCTGGCCAGGATCTCCTCCATCAGCGCGTCGTTCAGCGCCTGGACCAGGGCCTCCTTGGTGGGGAACCGCCGGTACAGGGTGCCCATGCCGACCCCGGCCCGCCGGGCGATCTCCTCCACCCCGGCCTCGGGGCCGAGCTCGGCGAAGACCTCCCAGGCGGCCCGGAGCAGCCGCTCCCGGTTCTCCGCCGCGTCGCGGCGCAGCGTCTTGGTACCGGGGGTGCCGGCGGGCGCGGCCTGCGGGCGGTCGGTCATACGGCGTTCGCTTCCTCACCCTCCGGAGCTGCGTCGGGTGTGCTGCTGTCAGGCGCGGTCAGGTGCTCGGCGACGGTCTTCCCGGCGTTCTTGCGGATCGCCGGGATGATCATGGCTGCCGCGGCCGCGAGGACGGCCGCCGCGGCCATCAGCCACCACGTGCTGGTGTAGCCGGACGCCTTGGGGAAAGGGTGCGCCGTGGTGACACCGTTGGCCAGGATACTGGCCGCGATGCCGCTGCCGATCGCGCCGCCGATGGTGCGGATGTTGGCGTTCATGCCGCTGGCCACGCCGGTCTGCTGCGGGGAGACGGCCTCCACCACGATCGAGGACATCGAGGAGAACGCCAGTCCCATGCCCGCGCCCATGACGCTGGAGGCGACGTAGATCTCCCAGGAGCGGGTGTCCGCCAGGCCGAGCAGCAGGAACGGGACGATGGTCAGCACGCTGCCGGCGACCAGGACCAGCTTGGAGCCGATACGCACCGACAGCGGCCCGCTGAACACGCCGAAGATGAACATGCCGATGGTCATGGGCAGCATGTACACACCGGACTGGGTGATGCTGGCGCTGAAGCCGTATCCGGCCAGCTTTTCGGGCGTCTGCACCAGCTGCGGCAGGAACGTCATCGTGGTGTACATCACGACGCCGAACAGCAGCGCGACCAGGTTGGTGGTCCACACCGCCGGGATGCGCATCATCCGCATGTCGATCAGCGGGGCGTCGGAGCGCAGCTCGACCAGGATCCACAGGGCGGCGAAGACCACGGTGGCGACGAACAGCCCGATGATCCGGGTGGAGCCCCAGCCCCAGACCGGGCCCTCGCTGACCGCCAGCAGCAGCGCCACCAGCCAGCCGGAGAGCAGCGCCGCCGCGCCCCAGCTGATCCGGCCGGGGGTGCGCACCGGGGACTCGGGGACGAACAGGAAGGTGGCGACGGTGGCCACGCCGGTCATGATCGCCGGGAACCAGAACAGCCAGTGGTAGTCCAGGTTCTCCACGATCGGACCGGCCAGCAGCAGGCCGAGGCCGCCGCCGAAGGCGGTGAGCGCGGCGGTGATGCCGACCGCTCCGCGCACCTTCTCGGGCGGGAACTCGTCGCGGATGATGCCGAAGGAGATCGGCAGCACGCCGCCGCCGAGGCCCTGGATCACTCGGGCGATGATCATCAGCGTGATCGAGTGCGAGAGTCCGGCCAGCACCGAGCCGGCGGTGAGCGCGATCAGCGTGGCTATCAGCATCCGCTCTTTGCCGACCATGTCGCCGATGCGCCCGAGGATCGGGGTGGCGACCGAGGCGGAGAGCAGGTAGCCGGTCATCAGCCAGGTGGCTGTGTCCTGGCTGGTGTGCAGCGCTGTCATCAGCGTCGGCAGCACCGGGATGACCATGGACTGGAGCAGGGCGTAGGCCGCCACCCCGAGGAGCAGGACGGCGAACGTGACGTTGTAGTGCGGGCGGGCGCTTGATCGAGCCATGAGGATGCGTGTTCCCACTGGTGAGGTTAACCGGAGATTCGACTCCGCATGCGTACGCTAACATAAGCGGAGATTAAACTCCGCATGGTTTTCGGTCGTCCCCGCTGTGATTCGCACCACCCGGCGAGCGACCGCGAAAAAGCCGCTGGGGGCGGGCAAGTGCCCGCCCCCAGCGGCTATCTGACGCTACGTCAGAAACGTCTCAAACGTCGGCGGAAGTGTCAGCGGCGGGCCCACTCCTCCGCCAGCAGCTGGTAAGAGCGCACCCGGTCCGCGTGGTCGTGGGTGATCGTGGTGACCACCAGCTCGTCCGCGCCGGTCGCGTCCCGCAGCCGCTCCAGCTGGTCGGCCACCTGCGCGGCGGTGCCGACGAACTGGGTGTCCACCCGGTCCGCCACCAGCGCCCGGTCCTCGTCGGTCCAGGGCAGCGCGCGGGCCTCGTCCGGGGTCGGGAACTGGATCGCGCCCTCGGCGGTGCGGATGCTGCGCACCCACGGGCCGTAGCCCGCCGCCAGCTCCCGCGCGGTCGCCTCGTCCTCGGCCACCACCACGTCGGCGGAGACCGTCACATACGGCTGGTCCAGCACCGCGGACGGTCGGAACGCGGCCCGGTAGCCCTCGGCGGCCTCCAGCACCGTCCCGGGGCTGACGTGGTAGTTCGCCGCGAAGCGCAGGCCGTTCGCGCCGGCGACCTCGGCGCTCTGGCCGCCGCTGCTGCCCAGGATCCAGATCTGCAGCTGCGCGCCCTCGCCCGGCACGATGTGCGCCTCGACGCCGTTGGCCGAGCGATAGGTGCCGGCCAGCAGCGCCAGGATGTCGGCGATCTGCTCGCCGTAGTCCTGCGCCTCCGCGTTGGGCTGGATCAGCAGCGCCTTGTGCAGGGCGAAGCGCGGCGACTTCAGCAGCCCCTCGAAGGAGAACTTCGGTGGTATCAGCAGGCCGTTGGCGGTCCGGCCGTCCACCACCGGCGTCGCGCCGACCAGCGCCGGCGCGCGCGCCGGCGCCGGCGGACGGCCGCCGGAGCGGCCGAGGCCGAGGTCGAGCCGACCCGGGTGCAGGGCGTCGATCAGCCCGAACTCCTCGACCGTGGACAGCGCGGTGCGGTGCCCGAGCTGGACCGCGCCCGAGCCGATCCGGATGGTCGAGGTCGCCGCCGCGGTCAGTGCCAGCAGGACCGCCGGGGAGGTCCCGGCGACGCCCGGGTTGAGGTGGTGTTCGGCGAACCAGTAGCGGGTGTAGCCGAGGCGCTCGGCCTGCTGGGCCAGGTCGATGCTGTTGCGCAGCGCCTGGGTGGCGTCCGATCCGGTGGAGATCGGCACCAGGTCGAGGACGGCGAGCGGGGTCGTGCTCATGGTCGGCACCCCTTTCGGGCTTCAGAGCTTTCAGGCGGAAGGGCTGGAGGGCGGAAGGGCTGGAGGGCTGAGCTGGAGGCTGGGGGATTCAGGGGGCCGGGACGGGCTCGGAGGGGTTGACCGGTGCCCAGGGCCACGGCGGGTCCGGGATCTCCCGCCGCAGCACCGGGGCGATGTCCGACTGGAACAGCTCCAGCGAATCCCGATGCTGAACGTCAGTCAGACCGCCTGCCTCGGCGTGCAGATGCAGCACGCTGTGGCCGAACTGCTCGTGGTAGCGGTGCACTTTCTCGACCACCTGCTGCGGGCTGCCGATCAGCGCGGAGCTGCGCTCGACGAAGTCCTCCAGCGAGTGGAAGACCGGCTTCAGGCCGTGCTGCTTGAAGAAGCCCAACTGCGCCTCGTAGATCGGACGGTAGGTGTTGACCGCGTCCTGCGAGTTGGGCGTCGCGTAGTAGCCCGCGCTGCCCGCGCCGACGGTGGCCGCCGCCGGGTCGTGGCCGTAGTGCTCCCAGCGCTCGCGGTAGTAGCGGACCAGCTCGGCGTAGGGCTCGATCGGGTTGGTGACGTTGGCGGAGAACAGCGGGTCGCCGTAGCGGGCCGCCAGGTCCACCGACTCCCTGCTGGTCGCGCTGCCGTGCCAGACCCGGATCGGCTGCTGCAAGGGGCGGGGCCAGACCTCGGCCTCGTGCAGCGAGGGCCGGAACGTGGCCTCGGCGGTGACCTTGTCGTTGCGCCAGATCTGCCGGAAGATCTCGTAGCCCTCGGCGTTGCGGTCCCACTGGTCCTCGGGGGTGACCTGGAACAGCTCGCGCTGCGCCGAGCCGTTGCCCTTGCCGATGATCAGCTCCAGCCGACCGCCGGAGAGGTGGTCGAGAGTGGCGTAGTCCTCGTAGGCGCGGACCGGGTCCAGCAGGCTGAGCGTGGTGACCGCGGTGAACAACCGGATCCGGGAGGTCCGGGCGGCGATGTGGCTGAGCACGACCGGCGGCGAGGAGGAGATGAACGGACGTTCGTGCCGCTCGCCGACGCCGAAGCCGTCAAAGCCCAGCTCCTCGGCGAGCACCGCGTTGTCGATCACCTCGCGGAGCCGCTCGCCGGTCGGCGTGAGCTTGCCGGTGACCGGGTGCGGGGAGTGCACGATCAGGGTGATGGCCAGGAACTTCACGACGCCACCCGCTCGGCCTCGACCGAGGCCGGTGCCGAGGCCGGTGCCGAGCCCGAGACCGGTGCCGCAGAAAGCCCCAGGTGGTCGCGCAGGGTCTCGCCCTCGTACTCGGTGCGGAACACCCCGCGCTCCTGGAGCAGCGGCACCACCGTGTCGGCGAAGCCGTCCAGGCCGCCGGGGGTGATGTGCGGGGCCAGGATGAAGCCGTCGCCGGCGTCCTCCTGGACGAACCGGTTGATGGTCTCGGCGACGGTGGCCGGGGAGCCGATGAAGGACTGCCGACCGCTGACCGAGGCGATCAGCCGGCGGATCGAGAGCTTCTCGGCCTCGGCCTTGGCCCGCCACTCCTGGGCCACTTCGAGCGGGTCGCGGACCATGCGGACGCTGGCCCGGCCCCGGGCGATGGTGTGCTCGCCGAGCAGCGGGTCGATCTCCGGCAGCGGCCCGTCCGGGTCGTAGGCCGACAGGTCCCGGTTCCAGACCTGCTCCAGCAGCTTGATCGCGGTCTGCCCGCTGACCTGCTGCAAGCGCACCTCGCGGGCGAGTTCCTCGGCCTCGGCGTCGGTGTCGGCGAGGACGAAGGTGGCGGCCGGCAGGATCAACAGCTGGTCGTGGCCGCGGCCGTACTTGGCCAGTCGGCCCTTGACGTCGGCGTAGAAGGCCTGTCCGGCGTCCAGGGTGCTGTGCCGGCTGAAGATCGCGTCGGCGGTGGACGCGGCGAACTCCCGGCCCTCGTTCGAGTCCCCGGCCTGGAAGATCACCGGCCGCCCCTGTGGGCTGCGCGGGACGTTGAACTGGCCGCTGATGTCGAAGTGCTGGTCGGCGTGGCTGAACGAACCGGCCTGCGGGTCGGCCAGGAAAGTGCCGGACTCCTTGTCGGCGACGATCTCGTCGCCGCGCCAGGAGTCGAACAACTCCCAGGTGGTACGCAGGAACTGGGAGGCCCGGGAGTAGCGGTCGTCCTGCGCCAGGAACCCGCCCCGGCGGAAGTTCTCGCCGGTGAAGGCGTCCCAGGAGGTGACCACGTTCCAGGCGGCGCGGCCGGCGGAGAGGTGGTCCAGGCTGGCGAACTGCCGGGCCACCTCATAGGGCTCGTTGAAGGTCGAGTTGATGGTGCCGGTCAGCCCGAGCCGATCGGTGACCGCCGCCAGCGCGGCCAGCACGGTGAAGGTGTCGGGGCGGCCGACCACGTCCAAGTCGTAGATCTGGCCGTTCTGTTCGCGCAGTCGCAGCCCCTCGGCCAGGAACAGGAAGTCGAACTTGGCCCGCTCGGCGGTCTGCGCGAGATGGACGAACGACTTGAACTCGATGTGGCTGCCGGACGCCGGGTCGCTCCAGACGGTGGTGTTGTTGACGCCGGGGAAGTGCGCGGCGAGGTGGATCTGCTTGACGGGCCTGCTCATGGTCTGGCTGTCCTTCCGGGCGTCAGTTAGCGGCAGCAGTAAGGGAGTCGGCGGTGAGTGAGTCGGCGGTGAGGGAATTGGACGTGTAGCGGTTTTCCGGGCGGGGTAGTCCGAGCAGTCCGCGCAGGGTGTCGGCCTCGTAGTCGAGCCGGAACGCGCCCCGGCGCTGGAGTTCCGGCACCAGCCGCCGGGTGATCTGCTCCAGGTCGTCCGGCAGCACGCCCGGGCGCAGCCGGAACCCGGTGAGCCCGGCCTGCTGCAACTCCAGCAGCAGATCCGCGAGCTGCGCCGCCGTGCCGGTGAACACCCGGGCGTCGCTGCGCAGTTCGCTGCCGTCGAGCTGGTCGAGCCGGGCCTTGCGGTCCTCGGCGGCGGTCGCGTCGTCGTCCAGGAAGACGACCAGGTCGCCGAAGATGTGCACGGTCTCGTCCTGGCGCCCGGCGGCGGCCTGTTCGGTCCGGATCTCGGTGGTGATCGCCCGGGCGTGCTCGGCGTCGCGCGGGGTGACGTAGCCGACGTCGGTGGAGCGGGCGATCAGCTGGTACGGCACGGAGAGGTGGCCGAGCGCGGTGACCAGCGGCTGGCCCTGCGGCGGGCGCGGGGTGATCGAGGGGCCCTTGACGCTGAAGTGCGGGCCCTGGAAGTCGATGTAGTGCAGCTTGTGCCGGTCCACGAAGCGGCCGGTGGCGGCGTCGCGGATCTCCGCGTCGTCCTCCCAGCTGTCCCAGAGCCGCCGCAGCACCTCGACGTAGTCGGCGGCCTCGCCGAACCGCTCGGTGATCGCCGCCTGGAACTCCGGCTCGGCGTAGTCGGCCGGGTCGTCCGGAATCCGCAGCGCGGGGCGACGGCCGAAGTGGGCGTTCTC
>Ga0302311_10005016_pt1 | contig 14120 bp, 7 predicted proteins | sample III_Palsa_N1_3_FD_200449 | JGI IMG/M metagenome (GOLD analysis project Ga0302311, IMG submission 200449) | Peat permafrost microbial communities from Stordalen Mire near Abisko, Sweden - III_Palsa_N1_3 | ecosystem: Environmental > Terrestrial > Soil > Palsa > Peat permafrost | place: Sweden... | reverse complement strand
TGGCAGCCGAATCCGTCCAGACTGCCACGCGTTGACGTTTCGGGCATGAGCCGCTGCAACCTTGCTCACAAGGACAGGTCACACGATGAAGCCCGTTGCATGGATCTGTCTGTCGATTGGCCTGATCTTTACGCAGCACGTTGTCGCCAACAGTGCGTCCACACCGATCGTGATCGGGAATACGGACAATCAGATCGCGCTGCAATCCGCGGCGTCTGTCCCGAAGGTGCTGCGCCTGACAGGCACCAGCGGTGCTGCATGGCAAGGCATGGATGCCGAGACCTTTATCGGCAGCGCGACGATCGATGGTGTGGTGGTTCCGCTGCACTGGCGATTCGACCCTGGCGCCAGCCGCATCCGCAACGATTCCGTCAGCCTCGCCTACGGGGATCGGTCTACCGGCCTGCGGCTTTATTGGGAATGGTGGGCGGCCGCGCGGCATGGTCCGATCGAGCACATGATCCGTATCGAGAACCCGGGCACGCACGAGGTCTGGATCCCGTTGCAGGACAGCTTTCGCTTTGCATGGAAGATCGCTGCGAATCAGCCGCTGGAACAACTGTGGATCGACAAGGGCGCCGGCGAAGCGCCACCCATCGGGACGCATCTGGTGTCGGTCACCGAGGGTTATCACTGGCATGGTATATCGAGTACGTACGCGCATCCGACTGCGGGCGAACCGCGCGAGATCATTCCGTACTTCCTCGTCCGCGACGCGGGCTCCACGAATCGTGGATGGTATGGCGGGGTGGAATTCAGTGGCCGCATCGCGATGGGGCTGAAGCGGCACGGCGATGTGCTTGACGGCGTGGTGGGGCTCAATCCCGAACCTGGCCCCTTTCGCACACGCCTGGCACCCGGTGAAACCTTCAGCACGCCAACCGTGTTCGTCGGTGCCAGCGATGGCGACGTGGACGCTACCGGCAACACGCTGCGGCGCTGGGTGCGCGAGGTTTTGAACGATCCCGCCACCTTGCACGATCCTGCTTATCCGACAGTGACCATCAACAGCTGGGGCAGTGCGATGGCGATTACTGACGCACAGGCCCGGCATATGATCGACGATGCACGCAGCCTGGGTTTCGAGATGTTCCACCTCGATGCCGGCTGGTTTCGCGCGGTCGGCGACTGGTATCCGGATCCGCAGAAATTTCCGCACGGACTTGCAGCGATTTCGGACTATGCGCACAGCCGCGGCCTGAAGTTCGGCCTCTGGGTCGATTGGGCGCAGGCGGGCACGAGCACTCAGCGCGGCGCGCTGAACGTCGCCGATCCGCATGTACGCGACTGGCTGACCACCGATCCGCCACCGGGCTGGAAACCCGCTGAGTTCAAGGGCATCACCATCGACCTGGGGGCCCCTGCTGCGCAAGCGTGGGCAACGCGTGAAGTCAATCGCATCGTGCGCGACTATCACGTCGACATGCTTGAGCACGACGGTTATGTCGTCGCCCAAGGCTGCGCCCGAACTGATCATCCGCACGCGCCAGCCGATCCAACCAGGACTCACCGCTACAGCGACGATGATTTCCTCTGGATCGACGGTTCCAATTCGACCGATGTCAGCCTGCACGCCACCCGCGCGTACTACGAGATACAGACAGGGCTGCGGCGCGCGCACCCGGGCCTGATGCTCGAAATCTGCAACGACGGCGGGCGCATGGTCGACTTCGGCAGCGCCGCGCACGGCGACTACTTTTCCATCGTGGACTCCTACGACCCGCTATCCAACCGGCAAGCGTTCTACGATGCCAGCCATGTGCTGCCCCCGGCGATGCTTGAGGCCTATGTGAAAGCCTGGCCGACGCCGCACATCGAAAATTTCCGCTACATGCTGCGCAGCGGGATGATGGGCTGGCTCACGGTGATGATCGACAGCAACAGCTGGAGTCCGCAGCAACATGCCACTGCGGCCAGGGAGATCGCGTTCTACAAATCAACCCTGCGCCCGCTGATCCGCGATGCCGACCTGTATCACGTGGGACCGCGGCCAGACGGCAAGGGCTGGGACGGACTGGAATACTTCGATGCCAGCCGGGACCGCGGCGTGCTCTACGCATTCCATGGCAGCGCGGCAACGCCGGGCGAGTTCCACTTCAACTTGCGCGGCCTGCACCGCGATCGCAGGTATCGGCTGCATTTCAGGGATCACACCTCACCCGACCGCGAAGTCGACGGGCGCGAGTTGATGCAGTCCGGCGTTGCCGTGGCGTTGCCGATGACTGATTCATCCGAACTGGTGACGATCGAGGCTTTGCGATGACCATCAGGCATCGCCTGGCGCTGGCCCTGTCGTGCGCCTGCTTCGTGTTCGCGCCGGGGCAAGCCGCCACGGCACAGGTCGAAACGAGCGCATCTGCGTCGCAGCAGCGTCGGCCCGGCAAGCTGGTAACCCAGCCCGCAGTGGCCGTCGCAGCGGCCGCCGCGTACCTGAATCCGAACCCGGCATTGCAGGCGATGGTGCGTTCGGCCCTGCTCAACACCGGCACCCAGATCCTGGCGGCGGATGACGGCACCGCCTACGTGAAGACCGGCGACATCCCTGCCGAATGGCTGCGCGATTCCAGCGTCCAGGTCGAGGCAACCTATCTGGACTACGCCCACGATCCGCAGGTCCGTGCGCTGTTCAAGGCAGTGATCCAGCGGCAGGCCAAGTACCTGATCGTCGATCCGTACGCGAACGCGTTCAAGCAGGACTACACGGTGTGGGAGCGCAAGTTCGAACTCGACTCGCTGTGCTATCCGGTCCTGCTTGCATGGAAGTACTACCAGGTAACCGGCGATGCGTCGGTGTTCACCCCCGAGGTCAAAAAGGCCTTCCTGCGCGTGCTCGACGTCATGCAGATCGAGCAGCATCACCGGCGCCGTAGCAGTTACCGCTTCAAGTCCGATACCGAGGAGGCGGGGGTCAATCCGGTGGCCTATACCGGCATGATCTGGACCGGCTTTCGCCCTTCGGACGATCCCTGCGTCTACAACTACATGGTCCCCGACGAAATGATGGCGGTGCAGGCCTTGTCGGCGCTGCGGGATATTGCCGTGGTCTATCACGACCCGCGAATGGCAGCGCGTGCCGAGAAACTGCGCCAGCAAGTGCATGCGGGCATCCAGAAATACGGCATCGTGAAGGGTCCTGACAGCAAGCCGATTTATGCCTACGAGGTCGACGGGCTCGGTCACGCGAACCTGATGGACGATGCAAACATCCCGAACCTGCTGGCCGCGCCGTATATCGGTTACGTCCGTATTGACGATCCGATCTACCAGAACACGCGGCATTTCGTACTTTCCCAAGCCAACCCGTTTTACTACTCGGGCCCGCTGGCCTCGGGACTCGGCAGCCCGCACACGCCGCCGGGCATGATCTGGCCACTGGGCTTGCTCGCCGAAGGATTCACCACGAACGACCCAGCCGGGCAGCAGCGCGTGCTGACCATGCTGCTGGCCAGCGATTCGGGTGATCACCGACTGCACGAATCCTTCGACCCTCACGATCCCACGAAATTCACCCGTGCGGATTTCGGCTGGCCCAATGCATTCTTCACCGAATACATCGCGAAGCTGCACGGCGCCCTGGCGCATCCCACACCGAGTATGGCGGGCCTGCACTTTGACGCGGCGCCCGCGCTCTGACACGCGGGCGAATCTTGCGGGCCACGCGGGCTCGCGCGCAGTATGGGAATCAACGGGCAAGACAGGAAATCGACGGATGGCGGGTAATTCCAGTTTCACCTTCAAGGGATCGCACAGCGGCAATCAGACGGGCTTTCCGGTGAGTTCCGGCGTGACCGGTTCAATCGGTTACTCCGTCGCCGGGGTGGGAACCACACGTTCGACGATGCTGCCTCCGGTGGCGCCGACGCTGCGATCGTTCGATCTCTTCCCGACCCGCATCTGGCAGGCGCAGATGCCCGCGCTGACAGCACAACTGGAGGAATGGGTAGCTGCCGTGCTGGCGCTGCGCGCTGCCAGCCCACGGCCGGCAGGGCGTACCAACCGCCAGGGCTGGAACAGCGAGGACATGGCGGTGCTGGAGCAACCCATCTTTGCACCGCTGCTGCAGGCGATACGTTTGGGTTGCATCAGCGCGCTGGGCGAAATGGGTGTGCGCGATAGCACGTTCCAGCTCCAATCATGGATCAACCTGCATGACCGCGGCGGCTTCAACTTTCTGCATGTGCACGAGGGTTGTCTGCTGTCGGGTTGCTTCTACCTGAAAGTGCCGGCGGGCTCCGGCAAGCTGGTGTTCCGTGACCCGCGACCCGGTGTCATTCATGGCTACGTGAAAGGTGCGGTACCGAACGGCTACAGCGATATCCAGCTGACCCCCGATGCCGGCTTGCTGGTTCTCTTCCCAAGCTGGATGGAACACTTCGTGGAACCCCACGACAGCGATGAGCCACGCATCTCGATCTCCTTCAATGCTGTGACTGCGTAGGTCAGGCACACCAAGCTACTAGCGATCCGGCACCACATCGAAGGCCACCGTAAGCCGTGTCTGGCCGCCTGAAAAAGGCACGGTGCCGTGCCAGAAATAGGACGGAAACAGCACCAGCATGCCGGTCTCGGGACGTATCACGTGCTCTGCCGGCAAGCTCGGTGTCGTGGCGACGCTGGGTTCGCCGAACGTGAGGACGCCGTCCTGGCTACGCTGATCAGCCATGCTGTCAGGCAATTCGATGTAGCAGGCCGAGGAAATCCATCCGCGTGGATGCACGTGATTGGTGTGAAAGCCGGATGTGCGCAGCCGTACCGACCAGCTGCCATTGAAGCGCCAGCTCCCCTGGTTGCGTCGGCGCAACGGGTCGTTGCCGTGGCCCATCTGCTCCAGATAGTGCCGGATAGGCGCTTCGAAGGCCTGGAACAAGGCCTGGATCACCGGATCGGTACTGCGCGTCAGCTCTTCAGTGGTCTCCGTACCATGGCGTAAGGATTGAAACAGCAGCGGATGGTTGTGGGCGCTGTGCAGAAGATCGAGACTGTTCTTCACGTCAGCGAAAAAACTGCTCAGATCCGACCATCGCGACGGCACTTCGAGTTGCTGCGGCACGACCAATCGCTGGTAGTCACATAACTCGTGGTAACGCGCATCGCCCAGCAGGCGCCAGGCCGTAGTCTGCAGTGCGATGAGATATTGGTCGTCGGGAGTGATCGCCAGCAACGCATCACAATGAGGTAACGCGCCGGCAGCGTCGCCGATACCGAGCTGGGCTGCGAGCAGGAGCTTGCGTGCCCCCATGTCGGTCGGCATGGCACACAAGGCGCGCTCGGCCAGACCCAGTGCAGCTGAGGGATCGAATTCCAGCGCAGCCAAGCCAGCGCGCACCAGCAACGCCGGCTGAGCGCTCGAACGCGAAGCCTGCACAGCGAGACAGGCGTATGCGCTACGCGCATCCCCTGCCCCCTGCAGAATGGCCGCCTTCGCCGCCCACAGGGCATCGTCGTTGGCAAACGTCTGCAAGGCCTGATCCATCGCGGCGGTAGCCTGCATGCTGTCGCCAGTACGCATCCATACGAGCCGCGCAAGATGGTTGTGCGCGTCCAGCAGGCGCGGCTCCAGCCGCAGGCAGGCATGCAACGCCGTCTCGGCCTGATCGAAGTCGCCGAGCGCGATCAAGCTGCGGGCGTGGGTGTAATGCAGCATCGCGTCCGGTTGTCCCTGTGCCAGCGCCTGGCGGGCGACCCGCTCCGCTTCGGCAGGCTGGTTCGCTGCACCCAGGGCCATCGCCAAGGCATGAGCAGCGAGAGGATGCCCAGGCGAGGCCGCCACCGCCTGGCGGAACGTGGCCACGGCTTCGCCCTGACGTCCGAGCGCTGCCAAACCGGCGACATGCTGCGCAATCAATTCCGCGTCCGCATGACCGCTGGCGCAAAAGCGGGCAGTCACCTCAACCGCCTGGGCCGGGCGCTGCGTGTCGTTGTAGTAGCGAGCAAGCACCAATGCCGCGCGTGGGTAAGGCGGCGCTCCCACACAGGCGCGCTGCAACAGGGGCTCGGCTTCGCCGGCCCGACCGCTGTTGAGCAGAAGTTCGCCGAGGGTTGCCAGCGTGGGAGTCCAACCAGGATCGAGCGCCAGCGCTTCGCGCAAGGTGGCTTCCGCAACGGCAACATCCCCAAGCGCCTGCTTGGCACCGCCGAGCAGTCGTCGCGCTTCGGCGAACTGCGGGTTTTCGCTTACGACAGCTTCGAGTTGCTCATGTGCAAGCCGGAAATTCCCGGCCTGCAGCAACATGCTGATGCGCCGCAGGGATTCAATGACAGCGGACGAAATCATGGGTATCCAACGGCAAACTGGCTTGATTGATTCATCGTCAAAACGACTCGCCACCTGCATCCGAGCATTGAATCAGTTGGCGAGCAAGAGACCGGAAGGACTTCCTTGAATCTCCGGTTTACAGCCACCGGCATGAGCAGCAAGACGCTGACTATTCTAGACATGCGAGATCGATATTTGCCTGCAGATTTCCCGCTCATTGAAGGTTGACGCGTGGAATGCGCCACTGGGGTAAATGATGATACTGAGGCACGAATTTAGCGCGCCAGGCGGCCAAACGAAACGGCCCGGATCGTCGAGGGAAACGATCCGGGCCGCCCAATACTGCAAGCTAAGCAGGCATAAGACCTAGAAATTATATTTCGCCTGCAAATTCACTTCACGCCCCTCGATGGAGCGAGCCATGATGACGCCGCCGATGCCGGTATTGACACCAAAGACCCGCGAATTGCCCTCGGTCAGGCCGATCTGGTTGGTCAGATTGGTTCCGCGCAGGGTGAACTGCCAATTTTGGTCATAGTTGGCGACAATACCTGCGTCCAGGGTGTAGTACGTGCCCAACGGCTGCAACCCGGATTGATCTTCATAGCGCTGGCCAACGTGGGTATACGTGACATATGGGGTGATGTCTCCCCAGCTCGTTACGATCCGGTAACTCGGCGTAAACATGTAACGCACTTTGGGTTGCCGTTGCAGAGGCTCGCCGTCGAGGCCGACACATTCCACACCGCCATTGATATCGGTATATTGCGCACAGCCGTTGTAATTCGTGTAATGGCCGTCCATATAATCGCCGACCAACGCGAATTTCAGGTTTTCAATCGGTGACCAGGTGGCGTTCAGATTCAAACCCTTGGTCGATGATCCGTAATTGGAGATCGCGCCGATCGGAACGCCAGCCCCGTTGGTTTCCTGGTACTGCAGGCCGGTAAATTTCCTGAAGTAAACGCTGGCATCAACGTAAAGGAAAGACGTCTGGTATTTGAAGCCGCTTTCCAGGTTGCGGATTTTCTCCATCGGCGAGAAATTGCCTCCGGTTCCACGAATGCCATTGTCGAAGTCATCAAAATGGCCACCCGTGTTGGCGCGGGCGTACACGCTCATGTTGTCGGCCAGCTCATAGTTCGCGCCGACCGTGAACGACGGATGGGTCTTGTTGTAGTCAAGATTGGTAAACGTGCCATTGCAGATCTGGACTTTATTGTCGTACAGGGTATTCGGATTACCGTCCAGGTCGACGGTCGTGAAATTGCAGGTGTTTTGCGTCGCATGAATGTTTTCAATCCGCGCGGAAGCATCCAGCAGCCAGGGACCGGTCTTCCAGGAATCCGACAGATAGAACGCCTGGTTGGTTGCGACACCGTTTTCGGAAGTATCGAAATTGTCGTTGAAGTCGGTGAAGCCCTGCGGGTTGGTGACGTAGAGGGTCTTCCCATTCTGGACATAGCTCACCGTGATCGGCTTGGCGTTGTTCGTGTTGGTCATCAGCATCTGGTTGCCGAGCGACCAGTTGTCGTTGTCGGTCGAGCGCGCGAAGTAGTATCCGGCGGTCAGGGTATTGCCGTCGAACAGCTCCTTGCTGATCCGGAAATCGTTGTTGAAGGTATGCAGCTCCTTCTGGATGTACCACCAACCCTGGTGGATGACGCTTTGATTGAGCGGCACCGCCCCGCCGCCGACATAGTTGGCCTGGACGTTGGTGCCGGCCGGTAGACCCAGGTTGTCGCTATCCACCGCCTTGCCGCCACTGCTGCAAAAGCCGGCAGGCTGGGCTATGTTGCAGCCGTAGAGGTAGTAACTCAGCGGCTTCGGGTTGGGACCTGAAAACAGCGCGTTGGTATTGAGCTGTCCACCGCCCACGACAAAGTGATCGTCCACCTTCCAGCCGTCGCCCAGATCGGCGCTGTAAGTGCCACCGAAGTAATTGAGCTTGCCGCCACGGCCGTTGGCAAGATTCGCGTTCAACATGTTGCCATAAGGCCCCGGCACCTGGACGTGCTGAATCGCATCGCTGTAGTAGGTACCGGTCAGCGCATTGATGCCGGGAAAGCTGGAATAGCTCGAACCACTGCCCTGGATCAGCGCGGTCGGGGTGATGTACTGGTTCTTGTCATCGAGCGCGCGCGCCCAGAACATGAGGGTACCGTTGTCCAGGTCGTGGGTCACGGTCGCGGTCAACTGACCGCCATTATCGGAGGTATATTGCGGATCGCGTACGCCGTCGGACTTGCGGTAGAAACCGCCGATGCTGCCGTACCAGTTTTCCGCGATGGGGAAGCCGTAAAAGCCATCCACGCGATACAAGCCCTCAGAACCGTAAGTCACGCCGATATCGCCCGACGGCACCTCCGTGCCCTGGCGCAGGATGAAGTTTGCCGTGGCGCCCATCTGGCCAGGACCAAAGATGGCGCCAGGACCACCCTGCACGATCTCGACGCGCTGGATCGTGTCATCGAGACGGAACAGCGAGCTGCTGTCCATGAAAGACAGCGACGGCAGGCCATACAGCGGGGTGCCGTTGACCATCATGGTAAAGAACGGGGCATCGCCGCCGCCCGGAAAGCCGGCGATCTCGATGTTGGCGCCCGTCTGGCCGCCGCTGGATTCCGGCCAGATTCCCGGTGAGATCTTGAGCAGATCGGCGGTGCTCTTCGGATTGGCGTCCGTGATCTGCTGAAGGTCGGCGGTGACTACGTTGTAACTCGCGTCAATTTTCTTGACGCCGCCCGCATTGGCGGTCACGACGACAGCCTGCAGGGATTTGGTTTCTTTGAGCCCGGTAGTGGGCTGTTTTTGGGCGGCAGGCGCAGCATTGGTCTGGGTGTCGGCCTGCGCCGTCGGTGCAGATGCATCCTGGCCGGCTGCCCAGACCATCTGCGGGAGCGCCGCCATGATCGCAGTCACCAGTGCCAGTCTGACTAGTTCGGGGTGATTCATTGGTACTCCCTCCTCAAGGTGGTGTTGGAACACCGGTTTCGACGCAACGTTGTTTTCGTTCTGATTTATCAATTGATGACACGGCGATAGCGCTGATCTCAGTCCGGCCCGACAAAGTGCTCCAGCCTGAATGACGCCAGATCGGGCAGTACTGCATCCGCCTCCCCCAATATCCGTACATCGCCGATGCCCAGGGCCGCCATGCCCGCAGACTTGATTGCCGCTATGCCAGCTTGCGCGTCTTCGATACCGAGACAGTCGGCAACGTCGACACCCAGCGCCGCGGCGGCGCGCTGGAAAATTTCCGGATCGGGCTTCGCCCGCGCAATCGTCGAGGCGTCGACGATGTGATCGAAAAATTCACCGATACCCATGCGCTCAACGAGCTCGCCGGCGCTGCGGCTAGCCGATGCCAGGGCGATCTTCAAACCGGCCTCGCGCGCGGCCTTCAGCGTTGCCAGCGCGCCCGGGAGAAGATCACGGGCCGAAAATGTCTCGATGGCCTTCCGGTAATACGCGTTCTTTCGATCGGCAAGTTGCTGCTTCTGTCCGCGCGTGTATCCGGCAGCGGCTTCACCGAGAACGATTTCAAGCGAGGCCGCGCGATCAACGCCCTTGAGCTTCTCGCCGACACCCTCGTTCCACGGCAGACCGATCTCGTCCGTTAGACGTTTCCAGGCGGCATGATGCAGATGTGCGGTATCGGCCAGCACACCGTCGAGATCGAAGATCAATGCCTGGAATGCGCGTGGAAACACCACGGCGGCACGTTGCGGCGCAGCGACGGGATACATGTGCCTGTCCAGCGCCTGCGACTGCGTGGCGCCTTCCGTCAGCAACAGCGGCTTGCCGGCATGCACGATGCTCAGCGGCGCGCCGCTGGTCAGGGTGTAACGGACCGTTTGCGCATCGACGGCAACGGTGATGTTTCGGTTCTTCCAGGCCACGCCGTAGCGGTATCCACGCCATCCTGGTGGCAGGATCGGATCGAACCCGATGCAGCCAGCCGCAATGCGCAGGCCACCGAATCCCCACGCAAGGGCCAGCCAGCTTCCCGCCATCGCTGCCATGTGTGCCCCGTGGCTGGTGTTCGCGTGCAGATCGTCGAGGTCGACACGCAGGGCCTCCATGAAATAGTCACGCGCCTTCTCGGCGTAACCGATTTCCGTGGCGAGTACTGCGAAGGTGGACGCAGACAACGTCGAATCGTGAACCGTGATCGCCTCGTAATAGTCGAAGCTGCGCCGCTTGGTGGCACGATCGACGTTGTCGCCGGCGAGTACCAGCGCCAGCACCGCATCCGCCTGCTTGCACACCTGGTGCCGGTACAACGTCAGTGGATGGTGATACATCAGCAGGGGATATTTTTCCGGCGGAGTGCCGGCGAAATCCCAGCGCGGCTTGTCCAGAAAGGTATCGTCCTGCGCAACGATGCCCAGGCGCTCGTCATACGGCAGATACATCGCATCGGCTGCGCGCGACCAGTCGGTAACTTCAGACTCTGACAATTCCAGTTTCTTCTGGAGCGCGGCAAAAGTCGCCGGCGAGCTCTCGGCCAGCTCGCGCAACACTTCGACCGCATAACGCAGATGCTCCTGCGCCATCCGGTTGGTGTAGTAGTTGTTGTCGACCAGCGCGGTGTATTCGTCCGGCCCGGTCACGTCATTGATGCAGAACGCACCGGCGCGGCGCTGATTGAAATGCCCGACCTGCAGCCAGATGCGTGCGGTCTCGATCAGCATCTCCGCGCCACCCTCGGCGAGGAAGGCCCGATCGTCACTTGCCTCGACATAGAGCTTGATCGCGAAAGCGATCGCGGCGTTGATGTGATATTGCGCTGACCCGCTCGGGTAATGTGCCGAGCATTCGTCACCGCCGATCGTGCGCCATGGATACAGCGCACCACGCGCATGATTCATCTCGCGGGCGTGGGCGCGCGCCTGATCGAGCGTGTGCAGGCGAAAGAGGAGGCTCGGCTTTACCAGCGCCGGCGCGGTGAGCGCGAGCGCTGGCAGCACGAAGGTCTCCGAATCCCAGAACACATGACCTTCGTAGCCCTCCCCGGTCAGGCCCTTCGCGGCGATGCCGCCATATCCATCGCGCGCCGCGGACTGAAAAATGTGGAACAGGTTGAACTTCAGTGCCTGTTCGCTGCGCCGGTCGTGGTCGATCGAAAGGCTGGCGCGTTCCCAGAAGACGGCACAATCGCGCGCCTGGACCTGCAGCAGTGCGTCGAAGCCCTCGTCGATGGCGCTGGCAAGCTCGGCCGCGGCACGCACATGCAGGGCGTCGTCGGATATCTCCTGTTCCGGCTGGCTCCACGCATACGCGACGAACTTCTCGATCACCACCGAATCGCCTGCAGCGAGGTGCCCGTCATAGCACTGCTGCACGCATCCAGCGTCCGCGGCGGCGCTGGAAAAGGCGAGCCCGCTGACCCGGTGGCGCTGCATGCAGACCACGCCAATCGCACTTTCACCGGTGCGTTGTGCAAGCCATGCTTCGTCTTCCGTGGCGAAGGTATGTGATACGTGCAGGGCCAGACCGCTGCCGGCGCCAAAGCGCGGATCGTCGCCCTGCGCCGCGGCGGCCCGGTTGCCGGATATTGATGACTCGAATGCCACCGGCCCGGCATAGTCGACTGAGCGCAGGCGCATGCGGATGAAAAGGAGACCTGAGTGCGCGATCGGCACGATGCGCTCTGTCTCGAGCTCGAACGTATGCCCTTGCGCGGTGCGCCAGCGCAGACAGCGGGAGAGCTTTCCTTCATGCAGATCGAGCACTCGCTTGAACGCAAGTATTTCGCCTTGTGTCGGATCGATGTGCAGATCGCCCAGACGAATGCGTACAGCCGTCGCTTCGGCGACGGGCAGGCGCGTGTCCGTGTTACGTGCGAAACCGAAGTGGCGTTCGTGATAATGGATGGGCGCACGTTCCCACACGCCGGCGAGAAAGCTCCCCTGGCTTGCGCTGGGAGATTCCTCAAAGCCACCGCGTACACCGAGCGCCCCATTGGCCAGCGCGAACAGGGTCTCATCGCGCGCGGCGTGGGCAGGCTGCCATTGCGACTGACTCAGTCGCCATGTCTCGGCATCTGCAACTGGCGTATCGAACCCGTCGGGATGCGCCGCTTCCCCTGCGAAGTCGACACGTCGGGCGACCTCCGGCCTCGTGTGTGGATGATCGCCGCTCATGGGAACCGGCGAACCCGGCCGCTTGCCGCCCGTGACAACGCCCTGGGTCGGAATGGCCATGTGCGATCTCGAATGATGGATTTTCCCGATGACAAGCATCCCCTCCCGACTGGCACTCGCATGGATAGCAGTGTTTCGACCCGCCCCCTGACAGATCTGGGTGCGAACCTAACAGCAAATGTTATCGGTATCAAGATACCGATAACATTTGCTGCGGATGCACATCCTTTCCTCGCTGCAGGCAGCCGTCCTCCCCATGACCTGCGCACTACGCGGCGTACGATCAGGCAGAAACAGTCGGGCGGATGTCGCGTCGTGATGACCGCGAGCTCACCGAGCACATTCAAAGTACGAGGCGCTTTCGGGGACGGGATTGACACTAAGGCACAGCGACCAGACCGCGGCCGCTGCGGCAGCCCTGATCGATGAAGATGGCTTGCTACGGCCGTTTCGCCCGCGTGACAGGATGCCCAGCCGCATCAGGACAACCTGCCGCTGGGGTCTACGTCGCGCGGACGATCAGACTGACTGGCAGGATCTCCGACTCGACCGGCTCATCCCGGATCAACGCCAGCACCTTGCGCGCCAGCAGGATGCCGCCCTCCTGCCAGTCCTGCCGTACCGAACTGAGCGGCGGCAGAAAGCTTGCTCCCAGCGGCATATCGTCGTAGCCCACGACCGAGACATCGCCCGGCACGGAACGACCCATTTCCTGGATGCCGCGGATTGCACCCATCGCCAGCAAGTCACTGCAGGCGAAGATGGCATCGAAATCGACCCAGCGCGCATGCAGGGAGCGCACCGCATCGGTCCCGGAGTCCGGGGTGAACTCATCGCGCCGCATCAGCAGGGGCTTGATGCCATGCACCCCCAGCGCATCCACGAAACCATTCAGGCGGTCATAGATCTCGGGGTGACTGGGGTTGCCGATGAATACCGGTCGCCGTCGGCCCAGACCAAAGAAATGATCAGCCACCACCGCGCCGCCAAGTCGGTTGTCGCTACCGACCACCACATGCGAGTCGTCCTTCAGGCCCGCCCCCCACACAACCATCGGCACGCCCAGCTTGTCGAACCGGTGCACCGCATCCTGATGCACACCCTGACCGAGCAGGATCAGCCCGTCGGCCGCCTGCACAGCGGCGGCATTGGCGCCTTGTCGAGTGGTCAGCAGCACGCTATAGCCTGCCGCCGTCAGCTCCTGCGAAATACCGCCGAGCAATCCCAAGGGGTAGGGATCGAACATCGTGCGATCCGAGGATGGCCTCATCTCGACGATCACCGCTACCGTGTGGCTGCGACGCAAACGCAGGTTGCGGGCACTGATATTGAGCTTGTAGCCGTGCTCCCGCGCCAGCTCGCGGATCCGCTCACGCGTTTCCGGATTGACCAGCGGACTATCGCTCAATGCCCTCGACACGGTGATCTTCGACAGGCCGGCCAGCTTGGCCAGATCGGCCATGGTCGGTCCGGTCGAGCCCAATTTGTCCACCTGCTTCTTGCCAGTCCGACTCAATTCCCGACCCTCTTGTTGGCAACGCCAGATCGCAGACCCATCCTCATCGGCCTGTGACCGCTTCCTTGATGCCGTCGAGCCGGCGGCTGGACGGCCTCGACTTTCAGGCTGCAAACCTGTGCTCCTCCAGGATTTGCCCGTCCGGGAAGCCCCGATCACCAAGCCCGCATAGGATCACGAGGTGCGTCCGCCGATCAAT
>Ga0302311_10005015_pt1 | contig 14123 bp, 13 predicted proteins | sample III_Palsa_N1_3_FD_200449 | JGI IMG/M metagenome (GOLD analysis project Ga0302311, IMG submission 200449) | Peat permafrost microbial communities from Stordalen Mire near Abisko, Sweden - III_Palsa_N1_3 | ecosystem: Environmental > Terrestrial > Soil > Palsa > Peat permafrost | place: Sweden... | reverse complement strand
TCGGGGTGCCGATCCAGATTGAAGTGGAGACGCTCGAACAGCTTGAAACGGCGCTGGCGCATCGGGCGGAATCGATCCTGCTCGATAATTTCACCTTCGATGCCATGCACGATGCCGTGCGGCTGACTGCCGGCCGGGCAGTGCTGGAAGTGTCAGGCGGCGTGAATTTCGAAACCGTAAGGACGATTGCCGAGACGGGTGTGGACCGGATTTCCATCGGCGCGCTGACTAAGGACGTGCGGGCCACGGATTATTCGATGCGGCTCGAGTAAGGGCAGGGGCGGCGGGGTGGTTTTGGGCTTCGGGTCTGAAGCCCGGTTGCTGCTTTCAGGCTCGTTGGTGGTCTGACTGAAAGCAGCAACCTCGCATGGCCCCGACCACTGACCCCAAAACCACCCGCGACTTGGCATTGTCCTGAGCAACCGCTGACCAAGCAGCAACCAACCGTTACCCTCCCTTCGTGTCTAGACAACTTTTATAGATCCTTAGAAAAGTCGAACGACCGCTCGTCAAATTCCCCGCATCAATCGTAGTAAAGCCTCCGTAAGCCTTGCCCACCAAGCCGATCAGTATTTTCCCTAACTTCCCCAGTTAGGCGCTAAAAAACATTGCCAGTCATTTTTGTTCACTGCATTCTTGTCTATACAAGTTGGCGTTCGCCACTTGGTCCAACATCAACCTTCTTGGAAAAGTGGCTCAACAATGACAGGCAAAAAGAAATTGCTCGCCCGGCTGGCTGCATCGGCGGCCGTTGGTGTTATCGCTCTCGGCGCTGCCAGCGCCCAGGCAAAAGACTGGAAATCCGTCACGATCGCTACCGAAGGCGCGTACGAACCGTGGAACCTGACGCTTCCCGGCGGCAAGCTCGGCGGATTCGAGCCGGAACTGATCGAGAACGTCTGCGCCCGCATCAAGATCCAGTGCACGCTGGTTACACAGGATTGGGACGGCATGATCGCCGGCCTGCAAGCGGGTAAGTTCGATGTCCTCATGGACGCGATCTCGGTCACGCCGGAACGCGAAAAAATCATCGCTTTCTCGACGCCGTACGCATCGACGCCCGCCGCTTTTGTGTCCGCCGATCAAAGCCCCGCCACGCTCGCGAAGCAACCCGGCGCAGGCCAGATCGTCAAGCTGACGGGCGACACCGCCCACGACAAAACCACCGTCGATGCTCTGCGCGTCGCGCTGAAGGGCAAGACCATCGGCATCCAGTCGGGCACGGTCTACACCAAGTTCATCGATACGAACTTCAAGGACGTCGCGACCATTCGCGAATACAAGACGGCCCCGGAGCATGACCTCGATCTGGTCGCGGGCCGCATCGACGTAGCTTTCGACGACAGCACCTACTGGGCCTCGGCATTCACCAAGCCGGAAAACAAGGGTCTCGCGTTCACCGGTCCGAAGATCGCCGGAACGGTCTGGGGTCCCGGCGAAGCGCTGGCATTTCGTCAGGCCGACAAGGACCTGAAGGCCAAATTCGACCAGGGCATCCAGGCCGCACTCGCCGATGGCACGGTCAAGCGCCTCTCGCTGAAGTGGCTGAAGGTCGACGCCACGCCTTGAGGCGTTGCTGATTCACCAAGCCCTGCGAGCGCACCTCTATAAGCGGGTGCGCTCGACGATGTCTCACCGTTGGAGATAAAAGATGAGTCTGGTTCAACTACTCGGCTTCGGCGAGCAAGGGTGGGGCACCACGTTGCTGCTCGCGCTGCTCATGACCGTGGTGCTGACGATCGCAGCACTCGCTGTGGGCGCGGTTTTCGGCGCGATGGTCGCCGCCGCAAAACTGTCGCGCAGCCGCACGCTACGCATTCTCGGCGATGCTTACACCACGCTCTTTCGCGGCATCCCCGAGCTGCTGATCATCTATCTCTTCTACTTCGGCGGCTCGTCGGTGATGACCGCCGTGGGCCACTTTTTTGGTGCCGATGGCTTCATCGGTGTGCCGCCTTTTGTGGTCGGCGCACTCGCCATTGGCCTGATTTCCGGATCGTATCAAGCTGAGGTGTATCGCTCGGCCGTGCTGGCAGTGTCGCGCGGCGAGATCGAGGCGGCACGGGCCATCGGCATGTCGACAGCAACGTTATGGCGGCGCGTGCTGATTCCGCAAGTCATCCGTTTTGCGTTGCCGGGTATCGGAAACGTCTGGCAATTGAGCCTCAAGGACTCAGCGTTGATCGCCGTGACGGGACTCGCCGAGCTGATGCGTACGAGCCAGGTCGCCGCCGGATCGACTCATCAATACTTCACGTTTTATATGGTCGGCGGGGCGCTGTACCTGGTCCTCACGAGCCTGTCGAACCGCGTCTTCGACCGCGCCGAAGCACGTGTCGGCCGATCATTTCGCGGCACGCTCGCGCGCCACTGAGTCACTAATACGTTCCCCAAGCGAATCCGATCATGAATATCGATTTCGAATTTCTCGGCGATACGTTGTCGAAACTATTAGCCGCTGTCCCCACCACGCTCGGGTTGTTCTTCGCCTCGCTGATTGTGGGCGGGATGCTTTCTCTTGTGATTGTCGCGATGCGGGTGAGCCCGAACTGGGCGCTTAACCGCTTTGCGCGTGGCTACATCCTGGTGTTCCGCGGTTCGCCGCTGCTGATCCAGATGTTCCTTGTCTATTACGGCCTGGGTCAGTTCCCGGCCGTGCGCGAGAGTTTCCTCTGGCCGCTGCTGCGTGTGCCGTATGTGTGCGCGATCGTCTCGCTCGCGTTGTGCACGGCCGGATATACCGCCGAGATCATTCGCGGCGGTCTGCAGTCGGTGCCGCACGGACAGATCGAAGCGGCGCTCGCGGTCGGCATGTCGCGCTGGACCGTGTTGCGCCGGATCATCGCGCCGATCACGCTGCGTTACGCATTGCCGGCGTACTCGACAGAAGCCGTGCTGCTCGTCAAGTCGACGGCACTGGCGAGTCTTGTCACGGTCTGGGATGTGACGGGTGTCGCGCAGCAGATCATCCAGCGGACCTATCGGACGATGGAGGTTTTCATCTGCGCGGCCGCTATTTACCTCGTGCTGAATTTCATCATCGTGCGGGCGCTGGGCATGCTCGAAAAGAAGCTCTCGCCGCACCTGCGCGATCGCAATGCCACTGCGGCTACCGCGCCGAAGAAGTCTTCAAGCGTTGCCCTCAAAGCGGCGACCGTTCCCGACAGCCAGCACATCGATTCCTGAATCCAAGGGAGAAAACCTCATGAACGTAAGCACCTCCATTGCGCTGTCCGCGACCAACATCCATAAGTCTTTCGGCGATGCGCACGTGCTCAAGGGCATTTCCCTCGATGCGCACGAAGGCGATGTGATCTCCATCCTCGGCGCGAGCGGGTCCGGCAAAAGCACCTTCCTGCGTTGTATCAACATGCTGGAAACACCCGACGATGGTGAAGTGAAACTCGCGGGCGAAGCGATCGAAATGAAGCGTGGCCGTGACGGACGCCTGCAGCCGGGTAACCGCAAGCAGGTCGACCGGATTCGCTCGCAGCTAGGCATGGTATTCCAGAGTTTCAATCTCTGGTCGCACATGACGGTAATGCAGAACGTGATCGAAGGGCCGTTGCGCGTGCAGAAACGCACGCGTGCGGAATGCGTAGAAGAAGCGGAGCAGTTGCTGACGAAGGTCGGTCTTTACGAGAAGCGCGATGCGTATCCCGCGCATCTGTCGGGCGGCCAGCAACAGCGTGTTGCCATTGCCCGTGCGTTGGCGATGCACCCCAAGGTCATGCTCTTCGATGAACCCACGTCTGCGCTCGATCCGGAACTGGTCGGTGAAGTCTTGCGCGTGATGCGCGCGCTGGCGGAGGAAGGCCGGACCATGCTGGTCGTCACGCATGAGATGGGTTTCGCGCGGCACGTGTCGAATCGCGTGATGTTCCTGCATCAGGGACAAGCCGATGCCGAAGGCGCGCCCGACGACCTGTTCAACGGGCGTTGCTCGGAGCGGTTCCAGCAGTTCGTGTCGAGTCATCATTCCCGTACTGCTAACTAAATCAAGCGAGGCTGACGTGTTGGCTAGTTCTTTTTTACCGGTGCCATCGATTGATCCCATCGTCATCGGCGCGGACTTGAGTGACGGTTGCGGCAACGAGCGCTCGCCGGCTTCTGTCTGTATCGACAAGCCGCTCGACTGGCGCGGTGTTGCCCGGATCGCGAATGGCGCGAAGCTGGTTTTGTCACCGGGGGCACGCTCGCGGATTGATCATGCGCGCTCGCTGGTCGAGCAGATCGTCGAGCGCCGGATTCGCGCGTATGGCGTGAACACCGGCGTGGGTGCGCTGTGTGACGTGGTCGTGTCGCCGTCGGAACAGCGCGCGTTGTCGCGCAACATCCTGATGAGTCACGCGGTCGGCGTGGGCGAGCCGCTACGGCGTGAAGAGACGCGCGCGATCATCGCGGCAGCCGTGAACAACTTCGCCCACGGGCATTCCGGCGTGCGCCTCGAGCTCGTGGAGTTGCTCGCCACGTTGCTCGACAGCGGATTGACACCCGAAGTGCCTGCGTTTGGCTCGGTCGGGTATCTGAGTCATATGGCGCATATCGCGCTGGTGCTGATCGGGGAAGGATTTGTCCGCGATGACACCGGCCGTATGAGCGCCGCCAGCGCGTTGCAGCGGCTCGCGCACGAACCGCTTGTGCTCGAGGCGAAGGAAGGCCTGAGCGTGGTCAATGGCACGCCTTGTGTGACCGGGCTTGCCTCGTTGGCGCTGGCCCGCACCGAGCGGCTGCTGGAATGGGCCGACACCATTTCCGCGATGTCTTTCGAGAACCTGCGTGGTCAAGCTGCGGCCTTCGATGCCGACTCGCTCGCGCTGCGGATATCGCCAGGGCTGTCCACGGTGGGCGCGCGCCTGCGGGCGCTTCTTGCCGACAGCGGCATCATTGCGGCGTCGTTCGGACGCAAGACGCAGGACCCGTTGAGCTTGCGCACCATTCCCCACGTGCACGGCGCGGCGCGCGACGTGTTCGCGACGACGGCGGAAGTGGTCAATCGCGAGCTGGCGTCGGTCACCGATAACCCCGTCGTCGCCGGCACGCTCGCATCGCCGCGCGTGTTTTCGCAGGCGCATGCGGTGGGCGCGTCCATCGGCCTGGCGATGGATAGCCTGGGCACTGCGGTGGCCGAGGTTGCTGCAATGGCCGAACGGCGCATTGACCGGCTGGTGAATCCGCTGGTCAGCGGCTTGCCCGCTTTTCTCGCCGATGGGGGCGGCACGTGTTCCGGTTTCATGATCGCGCAATACACGGCGGCTTCACTGGTTGCCCACAACCGCCGCCTTGCGATGCCCGCGAGCCTGGATGGGGGCATCACCTCCGGCTTGCAGGAGGACCATCTGTGTCACGCAACGCCGGCTGCGTTGAAGGCGCTGGAAATCATCGCCAACGCCGAGCGGATCTTTGCTATCGAGTTGCTGGCGGCGACCCAGGCGTATGACCTGCAACCGTCCGACGTGTCGCGCGCACCTAAAACCGACGCAATTTATCGAAGCGTCCGTGCTGTTATCTCCCGATACCGGGACGACCGGCCATTGGCAGGCGATATTGCCGCAGCCTGGGCGTTTGTCCACGAGGCTAACCCCGAGTTTTAATTCATTGGGGTCTTGTATAGACAGATCGGGCGAACTCCGTTGCCGTCGATTCCGCCGTTTTTACGCGGGATCGGCGTCCGCGGCTCAATTTATACCGGGCCGTCAGGCCCGTTCAAGTAAACCCCTACCCGAATCGATCTGTACACCGCTTGCGCTCTGATTTGTTTTAATTCAGACTTGTATATACAACTCGTCGACCAAACTCCATCGCTGGCTGAAACGCCACGAGGATTTGGTCGCAAGATACCGAATGTTCACCATCCCCGTCCGAGGAGTGCTTTGATGAAAAACCACAACCCGCGTCCCCTGCGCGCACCGCGCGGCACTGAGCTTACGTGCAAGAGCTGGCTCACCGAAGCACCGTATCGGATGCTGCTGAACAACCTGGATCCGGAGGTCGCCGAGAACCCCGACAAGCTGGTGGTCTATGGCGGTATAGGCCGCGCCGCCCGCAACTGGGAATGCCTCGATAAAATCCTCGAAACGCTGCAGCGTCTGGAAAGTGACGAATCGCTGCTCGTTCAGTCCGGCAAACCGGTCGGCGTGTTCAAGACGCACGCGGACGCGCCGCGCGTGTTGATCGCGAACTCCAACCTCGTGCCGAAATGGGCGACGTGGGAACACTTCAACGAACTCGACCGCAAGGGTCTGTTCATGTACGGCCAGATGACGGCCGGAAGCTGGATCTACATCGGCAGCCAGGGGATTGTGCAGGGTACGTACGAAACCTTCGTCGAAGCCGCGCGACAGCACTTTAACGGCGACTGGAAGGGCCGCTGGATCCTGACCGCAGGTCTGGGAGGCATGGGCGGCGCGCAGCCGCTGGCGGCGACGCTGGCGGGCGCGGTGTCGCTGAATATCGAGTGCGACCAGACGCGTATCGATTTCCGTCTGCGCACGCGTTACGTCGACAAACAAGCGAAGGACATCGATCACGCGCTTGAGCTGATCAAGCAGCACACCGCCGCCGGCGACGCTGTGTCGATCGCGCTGCTGGGCAACGCCGCCGAAGTGCTGCCGGAACTCGTGCGCCGTGCCAAGGCCGGCGGGATCAAGCCGGATCTGGTCACCGATCAAACCTCGTCGCACGATCTGATCAATGGCTATCTGCCGGTTGGCTGGAGCCTCGAGAAGTGGCGCGCGGCGTCGCAGGATGAGACCCAGCACGCTGAACTGAAGGCCGCCGCGCAACGTTCGTGCGCTCAGCACGTCCAGGCCATGCTCGATTTCCACGCGATGGGCATTCACGCCGTCGATTACGGCAACAACCTGCGCCAGGTCGCTTTCGACGACGGCGTCAAGAACGCGTTCGATTTTCCCGGCTTCGTTCCGGCGTACATCCGCCCGCTGTTTTGCGAAGGCAAGGGTCCGTTCCGCTGGGTCGCGTTGTCAGGCGATCCGGAAGACATCTACAAGACCGATGCCAAGCTGAAAGAGCTGTTCCCGCATAACGCAGGCATGAACCGCTGGCTCGACATGGCGCGCGATCGCATCGCGTTCCAGGGTCTGCCGGCACGGATTTGCTGGCTGGGCCTGGGTGAGCGTCACGTCGCCGGTCTCGCCTTCAATGAAATGGTCAAGAGCGGCGAGCTGAAAGCGCCGATCGTGATCGGCCGCGATCATCTGGATACGGGTTCGGTTGCCAGCCCGAATCGCGAAACGGAAAGCATGAAGGACGGCACGGATGCGGTCTCCGATTGGCCGCTGCTCAACGCGCTGTTGAACACCGCGGGCGGCGCGACGTGGGTCAGTCTGCATCATGGTGGCGGCGTCGGCATGGGTTACTCGCAACACGCGGGCATGGTGATCGTCGCCGACGGCACCGATGCAGCGCAGAAGCGTCTTGCGCGCGTGCTGGTGAACGACTGTGCGTCGGGCGTGATGCGTCATGGCGATGCCGGTTACGAGCAAGCCATTGAATGCGCGAAGAACTTCGGCCTCGATCTCCCGTTCATCACGACCTGATCATGGCGGCGGCCTTCAGCATTATTCGCGCGGCCGATTTGAAGGCCGTGCCGTGGAAGAATGGCGGCGGCGCGACGCGCGAGATCGCCGCGTCGCCGCCAGGTGCTGCCTTCGATGCCTTCGACTGGCGTGTGAGCGTCGCGGATGTATCGGTGGCGGGGGCGTTCTCGGTGTTCGAGGGCATTGATCGCGTGCTGACTTTGATCGAAGGCACGGAGATGCTGCTTACGGATGCAGACGGTCCGCGGCACGTTCTCGCTCGCTGGGATTCGCTCGCGTTCGCAGGCGAAACGAAGATAACGGCGGAGTTGCCGCACGGTCCAACACGCGATTTCAATCTCATGTTGAGGCGGGATCGTGTGTCGGGACGTGTGACGATGCGGCGTGATGTTGCAGCGTTGAGCGTGGAGCAAGGCAGCGTTGTGCTCGTCTGCGCGCTTGGAGAATTTGCGGTTAATGGCGAGCGTTTGTCCCAAGGCGATGCGCTCGTCTTCGAGGCCGAGCATGGCAGCCACGTGTTGAACGTCGAGCCGTGTTCGGAAGGCGCGGTGCTAATCGACGCCCGTATTGTTTCAAAGGATCGCTGACATGACCGAGACCGATAACAGCGCGCAAATCTGGCGCAATGCACGTCTTGCAGCGCGTGCCGATCCGGCAGATGTACTGGAAAACGCAGCGATTGTCGTGCGCGATGGGCGTATCGAATGGTTCGGTGCTGAAGCTGAAATACCTTCAGCATTTGCCGACGCTGTAAGCCACGATCTGGAAGGGCGGATCGTGACGCCGGGTCTTGTCGATTGCCACACGCATCTTGTCTACGCGGGAAACCGCGCAGAAGAATTCGCGATGCGGCTTGAAGGGGCGAGTTACGAAGACATCGCGAAAGCGGGCGGCGGTATTCTCTCGACGGTGCGCAACACGCGCGCAGCGAGCGAGGACGAATTGTTCGCGCAGTCGCTGCGCCGGCTCGACGCGTTGCTCGCCGAAGGCGTGACCGCTCTGGAAATCAAATCAGGTTACGGGCTGGACCTTCCGACCGAACGCAAGATGCTGCGCGTCGCGCGGCGGCTCGCGGCGGCGCGGCCGGTGACCATCGCCACGACGTTCCTCGGCGCGCACGCGTTGCCGCCGGAGTACGCCGGGCGCGCCGATGACTACGTCGCCCATGTCTGCGACGAGATGCTGCCGACGCTCGCGGCAGAAGGCCTGGTCGATGCCGTCGATGTGTTCTGCGAGCGCATTGCGTTCACGCTCGAGCAAGCGGAGCGCGTGTTCAACGCGGCATCGAAACTGAATCTGCCTGTAAAAATGCACGCCGAGCAATTGTCGATGATGGGCGGTGCGGCGCTCGCGGCGAAGCATCACGCGTTATCTGCCGATCACCTCGAATTCCTCGACGAAGCCGGCGCAATCGCGATGCGCGAAGCCGGCACCGTCGCCGTGTTGTTGCCTGGTGCGTTCTATTTCATCCGCGAAAAACAGGTGCCGCCGATCGACCTGCTGCGTCGCCACGGCGTACCCATAGCGCTTGCCACCGATAGCAATCCGGGCACATCGCCGAGTACGTCGCTGCTGCTGATGCTCAACATGGGCTGCACGTTGTTTCGTTTGTCCGTGGCGGAAGTGCTCGCCGGCGTGACGCGTCACGGGGCGAAAGCGCTCGGTCACGCCGAGGTGAACGGCGAGATCAGCGTTGGCGCGAAGGCGGATTTTGTTGCGTGGGATATCGAAACGCTTGCGGAGCTGGCGTACTGGACCGGCCTCGATCGTTGCGCGCTAGTCGTGCGTCACGGGGCTGTGACTATCGATAAACGAAAGCAGAACTAAGCGGAACACGCCATGACTCGAAATAGTTTGTTTGCCGAACACGCGCGTTTGCAGGACGGCTGGCGTCGCGACGTGCTGCTGCAATGGGACGATCACGGTACCTTGCTTGCCGTTACGCCGGACAGCGCGCAACCGGCAGGCGTGAAAAAAGCCAAAGGTCCGGTGCTCGCCGGCATGCCGAATCTTCACTCGCATGCGTTCCAGCGCGCGATGGCGGGGCTCACCGAATATCGCGCGAATACCACTGACAGCTTCTGGAGCTGGCGTGACCTGATGTACCGCTTTGCCGCACGCATTTCCCCGGACAGCATTGGCGACATTGCGCGCTGGCTTTATATCGAAATGCTGAAGGCAGGCTACACCTCGGTCTGCGAGTTTCACTACGTGCATCACGCGCCGGACGGTGAGCGTTACGCGAATCCTGCTGAAATGGCTGCTCGCGTGGTGGATGCCGCAGCAAAAACCGGCATCGGCATGACGATGTTGCCCGTGCTTTATCAATACAGCGGTTTTGGCGAGCGCGAGCCTACATCCGGTCAGGCGCGCTTTGTTCACACGCCGGAAAGCTTGCTCGATGCCCTGGTCTCATTGCGCTTGGCGCAGCCCGAAAACGGTAACCTGCGGTACGGCGTTGCGCCGCATTCGCTGCGGGCTGTATCGAAGGAATCGCTGGGTCGTTTGCTCAGCGGACTCGACAGCGCTTTTCCAGGCGCACCGGTGCATATCCACATAGCCGAGCAGACGGCTGAAGTCGATGCCTGTCTCGAGACGCTGAAGGCGCGGCCAGTGCGCTGGCTGCTCGATAACTTCGACGTGAACGAACGCTGGTGTCTCGTGCATGCCACGCATGTCGATGAAAACGAAGTCCGCGCAATGGCCGCAAGTGGCGCCGTCGCGGGTCTTTGCCTGACAACCGAAGCCAATCTCGGCGACGGCATTTTTCCCGCGCATGCGTATCTCAACGACGGTGGGCGCTTCGGGCTTGGCTCAGACAGCCACATCGCGGTCGACTGGCGTTCCGAACTGCGCTTGCTGGAATACGGACAACGGTTGACCCGACGCCAGCGCAACGTGCTGGCATCGAACAAACAGGCGCACGTCGCCGATCGTCTCTTCGATGCCGCCTTGCAAGGCGGAGCCAGTGCTACTGGTCGCGCCGTCGGCGTGCTGGAAGCGGGGCGCCGGGCGGATTTCATCGTGCTGGATCCAGACCATCCGGCTGTTGCGGGGCATGCGCCGGACGCGTGGTTATCGGGTGTGGTCTTTTGCGAACACGGCGAGACGCCCGTGCTGGATGTGAGCGTTGGCGGAAAGCTCGTGGTCGAGGCGCGCCGGCATCGTGATGAAGAAGAGTCGTTCGGGCAATATCGACACACGCTGGCCGGATTGCTCAAATAAAGGACGCAGCCTGTGACCGATCAAGTTTTTACGTTGAAGCGCGGCACTGCGCCGCTGCTGATTTCGATTCCCCATGCCGGTACTCAGATTCCCGCCGACATAGCCGCCTCCATGACGCCGATCGCCCGTGAAGTCGATGACACCGACTGGCATCTGGAACGTCTCTATTCGTTTGCGGTGGCGATGGGCGCGTCGATCCTCGTGCCCGCGAATTCGCGTTACGTGATTGACTTGAACCGTCCGCCGGACGGCGCGAATCTCTATCCAGGACGCGATACGACCGGCCTGTGTCCCGTTGATACTTTCAACAGCGAGCCGTTGTATCCCGCAGGGGGTGCGCCTTCGGATACGCAGATTGCCGAGCGTCGCGAGACGTATTGGCGGCCTTACCACGATGCGCTCGCGGGAGAACTGGCGCGTTTGAAGGCAGCGCATGGCAAAGCGCTGCTATGGGAAGCGCATTCCATTCGTTCGCACGTGCCGCGTTTCTTCGATGGCAGGCTTTCCGACTTTAACTTCGGCACGGCGGGCGGGGAAAGCGCGGTCGCGGGTCTTGCAGAAAAGCTCGAAGCGATAGTGGCCGGGCAGGGTGCTTACACGGCTGTGGCTAACGGGCGCTTCAAGGGCGGCTACATTACGCGACACTACGGAGCGCCGCAGGACGGCATTCACGCGGTGCAACTGGAGTTGTCGCAGGTGACTTATATGGAAGAGACGCGGCCGTACGCCTATTACGAAGCCCGCGCCGCACGGGTTGCACCGTTGATGCGGGATCTGGTGCAGTGCGCGCTGGATGCGGTGCGTTCGGCGTGACCGGACGTTGCTGGAAGGTTGGGACGATATAACCGCCGCCCATTGCGCCAAGGCAGAAAAGAAAAAGCCATTCCAATTCGTGTTGGAATGGCTTCTTCGCTTTTAGCTAACGGGCTGTTGCTAAATACACGCTATCGCAGCGCAATCCGCGACTCCCTCCGTTCAAATTCCCCGCCGCCTGACGGCCGGCGGCGTCAATACAGTCGGCAGCGCCTTCGGCAACGTCTCCGGCCAGTCGCGGCTGAAGTGCAAACCGCGGCTCTCGCGCCGTGAGCACGCACTTTCCACGATTAGCGAAGCGACATCAACAAGATTGCGCAATTCGAGCAGGTCGCGGCTCACCTTGAAGTTCGCGTAGTACTCGTGGATCTCGTCACGAAGCAGCGTAAGCCGATGCTGGGCGCGTGCGAGCCGTTTATCGGTACGCACAATGCCCACGTAATTCCACATCAGGCGCCGCAGCTCGTCCCAGTTGTGCGCGACCACCACTTCCTCGTCCGGATCGGAGACGCGGCTTTCATCCCAGGCGGGCAGCGGTACATGGCCGCTCGCCGCGAAGCCGTCCTCTTCCATGGCTTGCGCCGCTGCACGCCCGACCACCAGGCATTCGAGCAGAGAGTTGCTTGCCAGCCGGTTCGCTCCGTGCAGCCCCGTGCACGAGGTTTCCCCCACGGCATAAAGGCCCGCGCGATCCGTGCGACCGGCCAGATCGGTGACCACGCCTCCGCACGTGTAATGCGCCGCCGGCACGACGGGGATAGGCTCTTTCGCGATGTCGATGCCGAACTCGCGGCAGCGCGCAAGGATGGTGGGGAAGTGCTCCTGGAGGAACGCTTCAGGCTGATGGCTGATGTCGAGATACACGCAGTCAATACCGCGCTTCTTGATCTCGAAGTCGATCGCCCGGGCGACGATATCGCGGGGTGCAAGTTCAGCGCGCTCGTCGTGGGCGGGCATGAACCGCGTGCCGTCGGGCAGGCGCAGGATGCCGCCTTCGCCACGTACTGCTTCTGAAATCAGGAAGGACTTCGCGTACGGATGGAACAGGCAAGTCGGATGGAACTGGATGAACTCCATGTTCGATACCCGGCAGCCGGCGCGCCACGCCATTGCAATACCATCGCCGGTGGCAGTATCCGGATTGGTGGTGTACAGATACACCTTGCCTGCACCCCCGGTCGCGAGCACGGTATGCGGCGCCTCAATGGTGACGGTACGTCCGCTAGCAAGATCTAGCGCATAAAGCCCATGACAGCGATGCCCGGGCAACCCGAGCCGCTCGGACGTGATGAGGTCAATGGCGTGATGATCTTCAAGGACCGTGATGTTCGGATGATTGCGCACGCGCTCGTTGAGCGTGGTGACTACGGCGTGACCGGTTGCATCGGCGGCATGAATGATCCGCCGATGGCTATGTCCACCTTCGCGCGTCAGATGAAAGCCGAGTTCGGCGGACCGGTCCTTGGTGAACGGTACGCCTTCGTTGATCAGCCATTCGATGGCCGCACGTCCGTTTTCCACGATGAACCGTGTGGCCGCCTCGTCGCACAAGCCACCACCGGCGATCAACGTGTCGCGAACGTGGTTGTCGATACTGTCGGCCGAGTCGAGCACGGCCGCAATACCGCCCTGGGCCCAGTCGCTGGCGCCTTCGCTTACGCTGCGCTTGGCGAGGATGGCAACGCGCCGCGTGTCCGCCAGATTCAGCGCCACGCTCAAGCCTGCCAGCCCGCTGCCGATAATTGCCACGTCGAAATTCATCCCGCCACGTCTCCGTCGATAGTTGTCTGCTGCGACTTCCGGGATTCACGCCGATGGCATGGAGAAAGCCTGGTCGGTAAGGATAACGCGCGGCACGCTACGCGGCCACTTGGCCGTTCGGCCAGTAGGGCGAACAGAGCGCGCGCAAGCTCCGGCGGATGGGTTGCCGAAGGGGTGCCACAGCCGGGAGCGAGAACCTCATGCCAGAACCGCGGCGCCAAAGCAAAAAGCCTCGCGTGAGCGAGGCTTTTCGTGATGCTGCAGCGAAAGAGACCAGATCTTATTTGATCTTGGTTTCTTTGTATTCAACGTGCTTGCGGACAACAGGATCAAACTTCTTGATCGCCATCTTTTCCGGCATGTTGCGCTTGTTCTTCGTGGTCGTGTAGAAGTGACCCGTTCCTGCGGTCGATTCCAGCTTGATCTTGTCGCGTGCGCCCTTGGCCATGTTCCTGCTCCTTAGACTTCGCCACGTGCGCGCAAATCTGCGAGCACGGAGTCGATGCCGTTTTTGTCGATCAGACGAAGGCCGGCGTTCGAGAGACGCAGACGAACCCAGCGGTTTTCGCTTTCAACGAAGAAGCGGCGATTTTGCAGATTGGGCAGGAAACGACGCTTGGTGCGGTTGTTCGCATGGGAAACGTTGTTGCCGCTCATCGGCCCCTTCCCGGTTACTTGGCATACACGTGCCATGAGAGCACTCCTAATACGCTTTAATTCTGAGTTCGAACGCCAGATACACTTGGACCACTTCGGGCGACCGGA
>Ga0302311_10005014_pt1 | contig 14123 bp, 14 predicted proteins | sample III_Palsa_N1_3_FD_200449 | JGI IMG/M metagenome (GOLD analysis project Ga0302311, IMG submission 200449) | Peat permafrost microbial communities from Stordalen Mire near Abisko, Sweden - III_Palsa_N1_3 | ecosystem: Environmental > Terrestrial > Soil > Palsa > Peat permafrost | place: Sweden... | reverse complement strand
ATCGGACCAGGTGCGGCTGCCGCGCGGGTGCCCCGGTGCCCCGGTGCTGCTGGCAGCGTCGTGCGGATACCAGTCCCGAGGGTCAACTCGGCAGGACTCCAGGACTCCAGGGCGGCAGCGAGGCTTCGCCGAGCTGCCTGCCGAGTGCGTCGACCCGGGCGCTCTGGAGGCGGGCGGTGCTGACAGCCGGCGTTTCGGGGCGCGGCGGGGGCGCCCCGGTAGGTGAGACTGCGCCTGCACTACCAGGGCCTGACCGCGATGACGCCCGCTACCCGGCGCGGGAGGAGATCGCCGGGATAGCGGCACGCCGGCAGCACCGACGACCCTGACGGCAACAGGCCGTACCGCTCGGGGCGTCTGTCCGTGCGATGCGACAGCAAACCCGCCCGACGCCGAAGACCGCAGGACCCGGCTCGAACCTACCCGCTGGTCTCCCGGCCAGGGGCTGCGGAGCCCGGGCCCCGGGGCCCGAGGGCTGTCACGCGATCGCTTTAGGCTCGCGTCCGAGCACCGCTGCTCCGTGGCCCAGCTCGAGGGCCTGGACGCGCGTGCCGCGCAGAGCGGTCTTGTCGGTGAGCGGGTCGTCGGCCGCCGGTGCCAGCTCCAGGGCCTTGGTGTAGTAGCGCCGGCCCAGGAGGTCCAGGCGTTCGTCGACGGCCATGCAGAGGTGGTCGGCGGCCGCGGACAGGAGCGCCTTGCGTACCGCCTCGCGGGCGCTGGCCCGCAGGTGCGCGACGATGGTGTTGACGAGGAAGGCTGCCGCGAGTGGTCGCACGGCCGGGCCGCCGTACTGGTCGTCCATCTCGCCGAGTCTGCCGGCCATGGTGGTGACCGCATGCACCTCGGCCATGCCGGTGCGCCGGTAGGGGCCGGTCGTGAGCTGCTGGAAGCGCCCCAGGACACCGGGCCGGCCGGGGACGGCCAATCCGTGCTGTCCGGGAGCGGGTCGGGCCGGTCGCAGAACCCGGCGTCCAGGGCGCAGACCGGTCGGCCGAGCCGGTGGGCGAGGGCCTCCAGGACCACGGCGCGGGACTTGGGCATCGGGCGGGTGCCGGAGAGCCGGCGGGCAACGGCGCAGTCGCCGTACGTGAGCCGTTGTCCGCCTTCCGTGCCGGCGCGGTTGACCGCGCGGGCGAACTCCCCGTTGCTCCAGCGTGTCTCGACGGGCAGGGCGGCGAGCGCGTGGTGCGGTGTTCGGATGCGCGGTGCCACCGCGTCAGCCTTTCCGAGTGAGGTTTCAAGGGTTTCAGCCTTCAGGGCTGTCCCTACCGTATTCACGGACCGCGCACCCGCAGTACATGTTCGCGAACCGGCTCGAGGAGTTCTGGACCGCCGACCCCTCGGTCCGCAACGCCGGGGTGAGCCTGCTCGCGCACGAGGACGTCGCCCTCAAGGCGTACTTCGAGACCAGGTCCCGCTACCTGGGCGCCCTGCCGGCCCGGCGTGCCTTCAACCAGATCGGTGAAGTCCTGCCCACCGTCGTGCACGACGGGACCGTCATCGGGACCTGGGCCTGGGATCCCGCTGGGCGCCGCGTCGCCACCAGCCTCGTCGCCGGCGCATCGACCGCTGAGGTGCGCCGAGTGGTGCGGACCCGCGCCGACCAGCTGACCGGGGTCCTGCGCGGCGGATGGACCGCCGCCCGCCCGGCACGAGCCGCCGAGATCCCAGGCCAGACGTCGCTGCTACCACACCCGGGCCCGGTCCAGCCGACGTCCGCCAATCCCTAGCAGGCGATCATGAATCGGCTGCTAGCCTGCTGCCCCGTCATCACCGAAAACCCCGACCGTACAGCGAGGCTCCGCGTGATTCCTCTCGAACAGAATCAGTCACTCGAAGAAATTCAGCGCTATGTGGCTGACATGGAAAATGAGCGGGGTTTCAGCGGGAGACCGGTTATCGAGCAGTGCCTGCAACTCGGCGAGGAGGTCGGCGAAGTCTTCAAAGCCGTCCGCAAGCGGGAGAAGATGCGCCTGGACCCGAACTCGGCCGTCGGTGACGTCGGAGAGGAACTCGCCGACGTCCTCATCTACCTCTGCGCGATCGCCAACCGTCTCGACATCGACCTCGCCGACGCCTTGCGGAACAAGGAAGCAGTCAACGAGACCCGCACCTGGGTCTCCGCCTGACGGTGACGGCGGGGCGGCGGCGGAAGGACGGGTGACCCGAGCACCGGATTTCGGGGCACGGGTGCCGTTCCTCAAGTTGCCCCCAGGGCGTTCCTGGGACGGTTCCGAGGGGTGTGGCGATGGAGGTTCGTAGGAGCCATCCGGTCGACCGGGCTGGTGCCAGCATGATCAGCCACCCGGTGGCTGACGAACGGGGCGGCAGCCCAGCAACCGCAGGTCACGCTGCCCACGCGGGATTGTCGGGCGACTCATGAGAATCGGCGACTGCCATCCCTTGATCACGGTCTTCGCTGGACACGGGCCGCACCCCATGGCGTTGACGCGGCTTCGTTCGGCTGGTGGGATAGCGACCCATGGTGGAAGACGATCTCGCCGACGGCTGGTTCCCGCAGAGCGTGGCAGCGGACTACGACGCCCCGGGCGGCGTGAATGCGCCCGAAGCGGTGGTACCGGTGGTGGACGTCCTGGAAGACCTGGCGGACGGCGGCCCGGTCCTTGAGTTCGCCGTTGGAACCGGCCGCATCGCCGCCCCGCTGGCGGCACGCGGCGCGGCGGTGAGCGGCATCGAGCTGAGCCGGGCGATGGCGGCGCGGATCACCGGCAAGCCGGGCGGCGACAAGGTCGAGGTCACCATCGGCGACATGACCACGACGCGGGTGGCCGGCCGGTTCTCCCTGGCCTACCTCGTGTTCAACACCATCAGCAACGTGACGACGCAGGACGGGCAGGTCGACGTCTTCCGCAATGCGGCCGCACACCTGCGGCCGGGCGGCCTGTTCCTGGGAGACGTCATGCGCCATCCGGTTCAGGTGCGCCACGACAAGTTCCATGGTGCCTTCCGCCGCCTACAGGGCCACGCCGACGCCCCTGAGGCCGCGGAGGACTTCACTCTGGCACCGGGCACGGTCCTCTTCCCGGTGCCCGGAAACGCCCCCGGCACATCTGCGCCGGAACCTTTCGGTGAGGAGTTCGTCCCGGTTACGGCGCTGAGATCCGCCATGGCCTAGGCTGGTTGCGATGCCCTCGGAGTTGTACTGGTAGGAGCCCGTGGTGCCGCCAGGATATGCCTCGTCCGCGAGGTCGCCATCGCTGTCGTAGGTGAAGTGAAAAGCGACAGCGGCAGACTGACGGCACATCGGGGCTGGTCGACCTGGTCGAACAATCCTGACAAGACCAGCTCGCCGACGACGGGCAGGCCCTGCTGGACGCCGAGCTGGGACGCGGCCCCCGGGCGCAGGCGCTGCGACTGCGCCGGGCCTGGCTCGCGGAGACCGCCGAACTGCTCACGGTGCACCGGCTCCTGGACCGGCAGGCCGCCACCGATCGCGGTGCCGAGCGGGACGCCGCGCGCGACCGGGCCCGGCGCCTGGCCGCGCGGCTGGGCGTGGCCCTGGAGGACGTCGCCTATGTCATCGCGGTCGGCGCCGGGGCGCACCCGAAGCCCCTGACCGAGTACGACAGCCACCACCGGGTCGTTGACCACCAGAACTTCTGACCGGCAAGACCCGTCGCCCGTGGCCCAGCCGCGCCCCAGCGGGCGGAACCGAGCGGTGGACCGCATCGGCGGTGCCTCACTGCTTCCTCGGCCGAGCTGCCCCTGTGCGGCGGGGCCGACCTCCGAGTCCCGCGCGGGACAGATCGTAGAGGCATCCCGCGCGGGCGGGGCCGACTGCTCGGACCAGCGAAAGGGGCCGACGAGCGCACCTCCAGTGCAGGGTCACCTGACGGCGCCCAGCAGGAAGTCCGGCTCCGCGACGATGACGGCGGTGTCGATCTGGGCCTTCTGAAGGCCGCCTGACCAGTCCCAGTTGACGGCCTGCCAGCGGGTGAACTGGTCGAGCACCCACATGCCGGACTGCCGGGAGCCGTTGCCCGAACGGCCGTTGCCGCCGAACGGCAGGTGGGCTTCGGCGCCGCTGGTGGTGTTGTTGACGCTCACCATGCCCGCGCCGACAGCCTCGGTGAAGCGGAACGCGGTCGGCGCGTCGCGGGTGTAGACGGCGGCGGAGAGCCCGTAGCCGGGGAGCTGCGCCAACTCGATCGCCTCCCCAAGGGTCCGGAAGGCCGTCACGCCGACCAGCGGGCCGAAGGTCTCCTCGGTGAAGAGCCTGTCCTCCGGGGTGACCCCGTCCACGATCACCGGGTGGTAGTACAGGCCGCGTGCCGGGTCGCCGACGAAACCCGCCCTGGGCGCGGCGGCGGTGATCCGCCCTACGGCGGAGGAACCCAGGACCCGGTGGTGGTCGCCTATCCAGCCGAGGTGCTCCTCGTGGGCGGCGGCGAACCGGGCCTCCATCATCGGCCCGTACAGGACCTCCGCGTGGGACGGGTGGCCGATCACCGCCTCCTCGGTGGCCCGGGCGAAGCGTTCCAGGAAGGCGCCGTGGAGGTCCTCGTTGACCAGCACGGTGCCCAGTGACGTGCAGCGCTGCCCGGCGGTGCCGAAGCCGGAGAAGAGCGCGCCCTGCACTGCGAGGTCGAGGTCGGCGTCCGCGCACACCACCATCGGGTTCTTGCCGCCCAGCTCCAGGCAGGGCGACTGCAGGTGCCGGCCGCACAGTTCGCCGATGCGGGCGCCGACGTCGCTGGAGCCGGTGAAGCCGACCTTCTGCACCTGGCCGGCCTCCAGCGCCTGCCGCAGACCGGTGAACGTGGTGGGGCCGTCGGCGAGGACCAGGTTGAGCACGCCGGGCGGCAGACCCGCCCGCTCGCAGAGCGTGAACAGCGCGTTGGCGGTTGCCGACGCGTACTCGGCCGGCTTCCAGACCACGGTGTTGCCGGTCAGCAGAGCGGGAACCAGGTACCAGGAGGGCACAGCGACGGGGAAGTTGCCGGCGGTGATGACGAGCGCGGTGCCGAGCGGACGGCGGTAGGTCGACAGGTGCTTGTCCGGCATCTCCGACGGGATGGTCTGCCCGTAGAGCCGGCGGCCCTCGCCCAGGAAGAAGTCGCAGGTGTCGATGAACTCCTGGACCTCGCCCAGGGCCTCCCGGTACGGCTTGCCGACCTCCCGGATCACCAGGGCCGCAAGCGCCTCCTTGTTCCGTTCCACCAGCCGTCCCAGTGCGGCGACCACCCTCCCGCGCACCGGGGCGGGAACCGCCGCCCAGGCCGGCTGCGCCTCGTGCGCGGCGGAGCAGGCCGCCTGGAACACCCGCGCGTCCGCGAGCTGGACCAGGGCGACGGTCTCGTCGGTGGCGGAGGGATCCACTGAGGCGTACAGGCGCGGGTCGTGGCCGTGCGTGGAGATCGGCTTGCCGCCGACGACGGAGGTGATCTCGGGAAGCGTCACAGAGGTGTCTCTTCTCGGTCGTGGGCCAGTGGGACGACCCGTTTGATCTTGCCGCTGGCCCGGTCCGGTCGGAGCCGGTCGACGCACTCGCAGTCCACCCGGATGCTGTGCAGCCCGGTCTCCCGCGCGACCAGGGCGGCCACCGCGGCCCGTACCGCGTCCGCCAGCACGGGCCAACGGGCGTCCGCGGCGGGCTCGCAGCGCACCAGCAGCTCCGCCGGACCGGTCTGGAGCACCTGGTACTGGCGCAGACCCGGCACCCGCAGGGTCCACAGCACCAGCTCGGCCATCTCGGCCTGCGCGCCGTCGGCCGTACGCAGGCACAGCGTCTGGGTGTCGCGGCCGAGCGGGAAGGTCAGCCGGGTGAGGGTGTCGTCGGCCCAGGCGGCGACGTCGCCGATGCGGTAGCGGACCAGCGGCAGCGTGCTCCGGTAGAGCGTGGTGACCACGATCCGGCCATGGACGCCCGGACGGTCGATCGGCCGGCCGGCCGCGTCCAGCAGTTCGACGTGCTGGAGGTCGTCATAGACCGTGAGCGTGTCCAGCTCCGGGTCCTCCTGGTACCCCAGCGGTCCGGTCTCCACGGTGGAGTAGCTGTTGTGCGGCGGCCGGCCCCAGTGGCGGGCGATGGCGCTGCGCTGCTCGGGCTGCAGGGCCTCCCCGACGCTCAGCAGATGCGCCGGGGGCAGCGGCACCCGGTCGGTGGACGCCTGCTCCCCGAGGGTGAGCAGGATGGTCGGGCGGGTGAGGATCACATCCGGCCGGAGGTCGGCCACCACGTCCAGCAGGTCGGCGGCCGGGGCGAAGACGTCGGCCAGTACGGTCGGCAGCGCGCCGCCCAGGTAGTACATCCACGCGTTCCCGCCGTTGTGGCGGTCGAGCAGCCCGATGTAGAGCAGGGAGCGCGCGTCCGGACGCGTGGCCCGCACGGCTCGTTGTGCGAACGCCTCCACCGAGCGGCCGAAGTCGCTCAGCGAGTACACCACCGGGAGCGGCGAACCGGTGGAGCCGGAGGAGGTGAAGACCAGGTGGTCCGGGTCGAAGCGGCTGCCGATCCTGAACTGACCGGCCGCGAAGGCCGCGGCCGATTCGGCGGTCACGGGCAGGCCGTCGGCGAACGCGTCGAAGTGCGCGGACAGGAATGCCTTGTCGAGGACGGGCGGGGCGGCTCCGACGGTGGCGGCGGCGTCCCACAGCCGTGCGTAGCCGGGGTTGGCCGCGGCCAGCTCCCGGGCGAGCTGAGCCGCGGCGGCGGAGTTCGCCGCCCGCCGGGCGGCCGGGTCGTCCGGCAGCGAAGCGCGGTACGCCTGCTGCCGGACGAAGCCCTCCGCGATGGCGGGGTCGAACTCGGTCGGCACGACCGTGCCCCCCGTCATACGTCCGCCCTCAGGCCGAGGGCGTCCAACTCCCGGTGGGCGTGGGCGTCGATCAGCTTGACCCAGTGCGCCAGGGCGGGCCGCAGCTCGGCGATGCCGAGCGCGGCGGCATGGACGGGCCGCAGCGCGCAGCCGTACTTGCGCTTGATGTAGTAGGTGCTCCGGCCGAAGTTGACCACCCGTCGGCCCCTCTCCGCCGCATAGCTGATGAGTTGGGAGTAGAGGTAGTTGTACTGGCCGTACTCGGGCAGCGCGTCGTAGTCGAGGCCGATGCACCAGGGCGCCAGCTCCCCGCCCGCGTCCACGGCGAGGCAGCTGAGGATCGGACGGCCGCCGCCGCGGATGGTGAAGACGACGGCAGCGGGTCCGAGCCGTTCCAGCACCGCCCGGAGGAACTGCTCGTCGAAGAAGAGCGGGCTGCCGTGGTGCTCGGCGGTGGTCCGGATCAGGGCGGCCATCCCGGCCACGTCGCCGCCGCCCTGCTCGACGGTGCACACGGCCCCGGCCGCCTCGCTGCGGCGGACGGCCTTGCGGATGTTCCTGCGCTTTCCGCTGGGCAGCCAGGACAGGTACGCGTCGAAGCTGTCCCAGCGGACGGACAGCAGGTTGGTGCAGGACAGCAGACCGGTTGCCCAGCCTCGGTCGCGCAGTTCGTCGAGCAGCGGGCGGTCTGCGGGGACCAGGGGCAGGAACGCCGCCGGCGCCTGCCCCTGCTTGCCGGGTATCTCCCCGATGGCGTCGAGCAGTTGGGCCTGGTGCTCCGGGGGGCCGAGCAGTTCGCTGCTTTGCGCGTACAGGCTGTGCCCGACGAGCAGGTCTGTGCCGCCGATGCCGGCGTCGACGTACCCGCTGCGGAACATCTCCAGCTTCGGGCAGAACGTGGTGTGGAAGAGCGGTGCCACGGCCACCGGCAGTCCGTCGGGTCCGTCGAGCACGGCGTGCCGGGGCTCGGCCCGTACCATCCGCGCCTCCTCGACGGCGGCGAGCCATTCATGCCGGTGGAAGACGGACCCGCCGTGGCGCTCGACGAGTCCGTTCCACGTCGCGGCGGGCACCTCGTGAATGCTCCCGAGGAGTCGGACCGCGGGCATCAGGACTCGGCCAGCCAGACCCGGCGCAGATGGCGGCCGCGGTCCGTGTAGCCGGTGCGCGAGTGGGCGATGCGGTGGTTGTCCCAGATGAGGATGTCGCCCTTGGCGTAGTCCACCCCCACGCAGGTGCTGTCGAACCAGTCGATGACCCGCTCCCGGATGTCCAGCAGGAAAGGGTCGTTCTCGTGGACCACGCAGTTGTAGCTGAACCGGACGATGTCGGGCAGGCCCTCGCGCCTCTCGACCACGGAGTGGACGGCGGTCACGCCCAGCTCCATGTCCTGCACGCCGGCGCTGGACACGTAGTGGTACTCCCGTGAGGCGAGCTTCGCGCGCTCCTCGGGGGTGAGGGTCCCCAGGAAGCCGTAGAGGTCCGCCAGCGTGGTCTGGCCGCCTTCGTCGTCGGCCGGCTTGAGGCACCACAGGGCCAGGTACTTCGGCGGCACGCTCTGGAACTCGTAGCACTCGGTGTGCGGGTTGAGGGGTTTGGTGTTCAGCGAGTGGTAGAGGTCGTCGAAACGCTCCAGCGCCTGGATGGACCAGATCAGTTCGCCGTCGTACTGCGGCATCAGCTCGCCGTACTCCTGGAGGAACGAGAGGTGGTCGAAGTCCTCGGGGAGCCCGTGCAGTTGGACGTAGCCGTGCTGCGTCAGCAGGGCCCGGAACTTCTCGTCGGACCAGTCGGCCCAGCCCAGCGAACCGAGCAGCGGACGGTCCTTGGTGACGGTCACAATGTGCTCCTGTCAAGATCGGGAGAATCCGGGGCATCAGGTGCATTGGTGACATCGGGTGGGTATGGCGCATCGTGGACAGCGGGGGAGTCCGGGACGGCTGCCCGTGCGGCGAGCCACTTGGTGAAGGCCGGTGCGAAGGCGATCGCGGTGACCCCGAGCAGGATGCAGACGACGCCGCCGGCCTGAAGAGTATTCAGCCCCTCGCCCAGGACGAGCCAGCCGGAGACCAGGCTGACCACGGGCACCAGGAGGGAGAAGGGTGCGGTGCGGGACGGGCCGACCTTCTGGATCAGCCGGTACCAGAGGAAGTTGCCCAGGCCCGTGGCGAGCAGGGCGATGTAGAGGATCGCCCCGCCGGTCTTCGCCGAGATGTGCGCCACCGCGTGGACCTGGCCGTGCTCGAAGACGCCCGAGAGCAGCAGCATCGGGGGGATGACCGCCACGGACTGCCACACCGTCATCGTCCAGGCCGAGATCGGGCCGGCCTTTTTGAGCACGATGTTGGACGCGGCCCAGCCGAGCGCTCCCAGCAGGACCCAGAGCACCCCGACATAGGGGGCGTCCTCGCCGCCGGAGAGGGCGATCATCAGCAGTCCGCCCGCGCCGACCAGCAGGCCCGCCCACTGCGGGCCGCTGAAGGTCTCCTTGAGCACCAAGCGGGCGAGCACGATCGTGAACAGCGCCTGGCACTGGATCACCGTGCCGGCCACGCCGGCGCCGACCCCGTGGTGCAGGCCGAGGAAGAGCCCGGAGAACTGCACGACGCCGTAGAGCAGGCCCACCAGCACGATGTAGCGCCAGGACAGTCCGCCCCGCCTGGTGAACGGGAGGAACAGCGCGGCGACGACGACGTATCGCAGGGCGACGAGGAGGAACGGAGGCATGCTCGCCACCGCCTCGTCGGCCACAACGAAGTTGAAGCCCCAGATGAGTGGGACCAGGAGCGCCAGGCCCAGGTCGCGAGAAGTCATGGTGCGGATTTCTTTCGATCGGTGGTCTGCGGGAGAGCGGTCTACGGAAGACGGTTCAGATAGCGGCTGCCGGATAGAGGTCGGTGGATATGTACTTCAGCCCGGTGTCCACCGCCGGGACGACGATCACCGGGGCGCCGCCGTGCTCGCGTGCCCAGCTCAGCGCCGCCGCGACATTGGCGCCGGTCGAGGTGCCGGCGAAGATGCCCTCCTCCAGCGCCAGGCGCCGCGCCGTGGCCCGGGCCTCCTCCTCGTCGACCACCAGCACGGAGTCGTACAGGTCCTTCTTCAGCAGCGGCGGCACGAAGCCGAGTGCGATGCCCTCGATGCCGTGCGTCCCGGCGTCGCCGCCGCTGATGACCGCCGAGGTGGACGGTTCGGCGAGAGCGACGTGCACGGTCGGATCGTGTTCCTTCAGGACGTGGGCGACGCCCATGGCGCAGCCCGCGGTGCCGACCGAGGCGACGAAGGCGTCCAGTTCGCCACCGGTCTGCGCGAGGATCTCCCGGCCCAGCGTGCGTTGGCCGAAGGCGTTGTCCGGATTGTTGAACTGGTCCGTCCAGTAGGTGTCCCCCTCCTCGGAGAGGAGACGGGTCCGCTCGATGATCCGCGGCATCAGGTCAGGGGTGATCTTCCCGCCGACGCTCGGTTCGATGATCACCTCGGCGCCGAGCGAGGAGATGGTACGGATCTTCTCCTCGCTGAACGCGTCGGAGGTGACGATGCGCAGCCGGTAGCCCTTGATCGCGCAGACGAAGGCGAGGGAGGAGCCGGTACTGCCGCCGGTGTACTCCACGATGGTGGTCCGGCCGGGGGTGATCCGGCCGCGCCGCTCCGCCTCCTCGATCATCGCCAGGGCCATCCGGTCCTTGTAGCTGCCGGTCGGGTTGAAGTACTCAAGCTTGACCAGGATCGTCGCGCGCAGCCCCTCGGTGAGGCGCAGCAACGGAACCAGCGGCGTGTCGCCGATGGACCTCAGTGCGCTGGGCAGTGTGCTGGCGGCTGAAGGGACGCTGTGGGGCATGGCACCTTCCTTGGACTGGAGGGAGGAGCAGGTTCGGGTCTCAACTGGGGCGCGCAACAGCGTCCGGAGCCGCGGGCGCAGCCGCCACGCAGCGCTCCAGGGCCTCCACGGCCTCGTCGAAATCCTCGGGAGTGGCCACCAGCGGCGGCCGGAAGCGGATGCCCCGGGTGCCGGTGGGCAGGACGATCACTCGCTCGCGCTCGTACATCCGGCTCACGAGTTCATCCCGCAGATCCCGCGAGGCCACGTCGATGGCGCACATGGTGCCCCGGCCCCGGGCATTGGACAGCAGCGCCGGGTGCTCGGCCGCCAGAGCCCGCAGCCGGCCCAGCAGATGGTCGCCCGCACGGCGGGACTCCGCCAGCACCGGTCGGCTCTCCAGCACTTCGAGGATGCGGGTGGCCCGCACCATGTCCGTCAGACTCCCGCCCCAGGTGGAACTGATCCGGGACGGGGTCTGGAAGACGTGACCGGAGACCTCGTCCAGTCGTCCGCCCGCCATGAATCCGCACACCTGCGTCTTCTTGCCGAAGGCGACGATGTCCGGCTCCAGCCCGAGCTGCTGGTAGGCCCATGGGGTCCCGGTGGTCCCGCCTCCGGTCTGCACCTCGTCCAGCACGAACAGGGCGTCGAACTCACGGCACATCGCCTGCACGGCCTGCAGGAATTCAGGCCGCATGTGGTTGTCCCCGCCCTCGCCCTGGATCGGCTCGGCGATGAAGCAGGCGATGTCGTCGTCGCTCGACTCGAATGCCGTGCGGGCGGCGGCGAGCGCCTGTTTCTCTTTCCCGGCCACCTCCGCCATGAATTCATCGACCGGGAACCTCATCGCGGGCACCGGTATACGCGGCCAGTCGAAGCGCGGATACAGGCTGGTCTTCGCCGGATCAGTGTTGGTGAGCGACATGGTGTAGCCGCTGCGTCCGTGAAAGGCGCTCTCCAGATGCATGACCCGGAAATTCGTCCGACGCGGCCTGCCGCTTCGTGCGGACTTGCGCGCCTTCCAGTCGAACGCCGCTTTGAGGGCGTTCTCGACGGCGAGGGCACCGCCGTCTATGAAGAACAGGTACGGAAGGGCTGGGTCACCCAGAACGCGCGCGAACGTAGCGACGAAATCGGCGTATTCGACCGTGTAGACGTCGGGGTTGGAGGGCTTGTTGACCGCGACTTTGGCCAGGCGGCTCATGAACCGCTCGTCCTGGACCAGCGCCGACGGGTTGACCCCGAGAGGGGCGGAGCCGAAGAAGGAGAACATGTCCAGATAGGAGGCTCCGGAGACCGCGTCCACGAGCCTCAGCCCTTTGCTGAGGCCGAGGTCGAGAACCAGGGAGAGGCCCTCCGGGATCATGCTCTTTGAAATTGTCGCATGCACGGCCTCAGGAGAGGTGCCCGATGAGGACTGCCCGACAGCAGCATCTAACATTCGACTCCTCACAGCGGCACTCGGCATACATATAGGAGTGCCGCTTGTGTGTGGCGGGTGCCGTCCCGCTAACGTGCCATGGGAACTTTATAGCCCCGCGTAAATGGATGTCAAAGCTTCGCCATCTCCCGTGTGCGTCCTCGTGATGGCTTTTCGGACAGCGATCTTCGCGTTCCGCGAGGTAAGGCGCAGTCACGCAGAGTCGCCGATGCGCGGGTCGGCGCTGCCCTCCGATAGAGACGGTGGGTCGTCGAATTTCACCGCGCCGGACGACCTGTATTTCACCATTGTTTCGCAATTGCTACATCCGCTGTGCCCGCTGATCCGCCGCCACGGCGTGACCGAGTTCGCCTCGTGCACCTGACAGGAGAATCGGCAGTCCAGGGGCGCAGCCCGGTCATACGCCCGGACGGCCGCTCGCGAAGGGCCGACCCGTGCGGACGGGGCCCAGGGCGCCGCCGGCGGGGCGGCCGCCGCAAGGCCGATGCCGGTGACACCGTCACGTGCCAGGAACCGGAAACCACGAGGAGGCATCGCACCGCCCCGTCCAGCCTCGTCCGGGACAAGCCGAACCACGCCAACCAGCAACCAGATTGGCTGATTTCCTTCCTCGACCGATGGCGATGAGCCCGGCCCGACTGGAGGACGCACTGCCCGGCGGGTCGGCGTCCTCCAGGGCGGGTTGTCTCTGAGGGTTTTGTAGTTGGTGTGCTGGTGGGGCTGTGGTCTGGGTGTTGGTGGTTGGGTGGTAATGCCCTGCTGGGGGTCGGGGTGGGGCTCGGGGATCGGAGCGGGGCCTTGGCCCAATACCGGTAACTTGGTGGTCGGCTCCGGAAGTCCTTCGGGGGTTGCCCGGAGCGCTGGTCTTGTGGGGTGTTCGCGGGTCAACCCCAGACCGGACGTGCGTCCGGTCCCGTGAGTGCGGCGGCCGGTGTAGTGAGTCCCATGGTCGTCCACTCCGGCATCGGACACCGCTTCCTCCGCGCCGATCAGGCCACAGCGCCTGAAGCATGGCCTCGCGTCCACGCACTGCTGACCAGCGCCGCACACTAGGGCCGGGCGACAATGCCCAGGACCGTGTCGGCGGCGTCTATGAGGGTGGAGTGGGACACGGTCTAGGACGCGCCGTCGCTGGCAGCCTCGCTGCGGTGCGGCTCCAGGCGATCGACTGCTTGCTCGCTCCATGCCCGGATGACTGATGCCTGCTCGGAAGTGAGTGGATCGAGGAAGTGACGGCGGACGTTGCCGCCGTGCACGAGGATGGCACTCTGGGCGGCCCGGCGCCCCTCGCTGGTGAGCCCGATCCCCGCGCGGCGACCATCGGCCCCGTACTGGGTACGTTTGACGAAACCGCGTTTTTCCATGCGCGTCAGCTGATGTGAGACGCGGCTCTTGTCCCAGTCGAGCGACTCGGAGAGCTCGCCGACACGCATCTCGCGGCCGGTGGCCTGCAACAGCGTCACCAGCACGCTGAACTCGGCCTTCGAGATGTCGCAGTCGCGCTGTAGACCACGCTCCAGCTCCCTGGTGAGCAGGCGCTGCGCCCGCATCCAGGTATCCCAGAACTCCCACTCCTCGGGTTCCAGCGATCGAGTCTCCGTCATATTGCCGAGGATACCGCGACCAGCGGAGTTGTCGCATCAACTCTTTCCCATCTAGAGTTGATGTATCAACTCCCCCGGAAGGAAGACCATGACACTCCGCATCGCACTCATCCTCGGAAGCACCCGCCCCGGACGCCGCGGCGACCAGATCGCCGCCTGGGCACTGGAGGCGGCCCGCGCACACGGCGGAGCCGACTACGAACTCATCGACCTCGCCGACCACAACCTCGGCAACCTCGACGAGCCGGGCAATCCGAACCTCCAGCAGTACCAGCACGACCACACCCGCGCCTGGGGCGCACTCATCGACAGCTTCGACGGCTACGTATTCCTCGTCCCCGAGTACAACCACTCCTACCCCGGAGCCCTGAAGAACGCCCTGGACTACGTCTACCGGGAGTGGAACGACAAGGCAGCCGGGATCATCAGCTACGGCGGCTGGGTCGCCGGGGCCCGGGCCGCCGAAGCGCTGCGGCTCG
>Ga0302311_10005011_pt1 | contig 14125 bp, 32 predicted proteins | sample III_Palsa_N1_3_FD_200449 | JGI IMG/M metagenome (GOLD analysis project Ga0302311, IMG submission 200449) | Peat permafrost microbial communities from Stordalen Mire near Abisko, Sweden - III_Palsa_N1_3 | ecosystem: Environmental > Terrestrial > Soil > Palsa > Peat permafrost | place: Sweden... | reverse complement strand
CGGTCAACTCGTTAGCTAAATTGCCGCGGATACCCGGCCCGTCGCTCTCGGCGGACGTAGGGGTAAACGCTCGGACGTTGGACGCGGGCCATAACTTATGCTCTAACATCAAATTTCTCCTTTTCAGCGGACTATGACTCCAAAACTCGGTTCTGTCAACTGTCTTCCGACATTTAGATATCCAGATTTGATCGCGCGCGGACCGCGCCAGGGCGTGGCGTGTTCGTACTTCTGTCCCATCGCCTTGCGTACGCGCACCTGGGCGGCGTACGTGCGCGCCTGCTGATATCGCTCGGCGAAAGTTAAACGGATCATGGCAGCTCCTAGTTTCAAGTTTCAGACGTTACAAGGTTAGCACGATAGCGCGCCCACCGCAAGCGGGTCGCTTCGTGCGCGGCCGCGGTGTTCGCCTTCTTCGGCCCGAGCTTCACCCCGCGGGCCTTCAGGGCGGCCAGGGCGGCTTTGGTGCGCTCAGAGGTCAGATCCCTCTCAAACTGGGCCAGGGCAGAGAGCAGGGTGAACACCAGGCGGCCTGTGGCGGTCGTAGTGTCGATGCTCTCCGTCAGGCTGACTAGGTCCGCCCCCTGGCGTTTAAGCCGCTCTGCGATGATTAGCATGTCCCTGGTGGACCTTGCGAACCGTGACATACTGTAGGCTATCAGGACCGTGCCGTCTTGTGCAGCGCGCAATGCCGCCTCCAGGGCGGGGCGCTTCTCCATCGAGGTGCCGGTGATCCCGGCATCCTCGTAGATGGTCACTTCTAGCCCCCTGGAGGCCGCCCAGGAGGTGATGGCCGCCCGTTGGGCCTCCAGGCCCAGCCCTGAGGCGGCCTGCTCCTGAGTGCTTACGCGCACGTAGCCGATGACGTTCATCGGTTCCACTCCCAGGTACGCTCGCGGTCAGGCTTGAGCACCGCCAGCTGCGCTGCGGCGCCTTTGCACTCCAGGACGACATGCTCGACCAGGGTGCCGGCTTCCGTCTCTTCGAAGGTGGTCGTGACGGTGCAGCCTTGTCGTGTGATTCGCTCGGGCATCTCAGCCTCCTATCAGGTCCATGTTTCCAGGTTTGGGTTCAGATCGCTCCAGCAAATTTAGCAGAGTGTTCCTGAAGTTGTCAAGCTCGCAGATTACGTCAGCTGACAGCGTCCACGGGCAGACGGTCATGGTGTCGACCAGGTGCTTCATCGCCGGCCGCGAGAGGTCGATGGTCAGCTCCTGCTGCGTGAGGATGTTGAAGTGCGGCGCGGTCACGGCTTGATGATCCACGCCAACGAAAAACATACTAATGGTGGAAGGCTGAGCAGAAAGATTCCGAACGCATCCGGCCCTAGCGCGCAGAGCCCGATGGATAAGAACCCAAGAAGACACGCTGTACGGAAGACGATTCTATGGAGAGTTTTCATGGTTTGATCCCCGCAGCCTCGAACTGGGTGTACGTTACAAAAAGTTGGTTCAGGCCGCGCGCCAGCTCCATGTCGGTGGTTAGGTACCCTGAGCAGCACGCGTTGTCGATCAGCTCCATGATCGGTATGTTCGGGTAGCGCTCGACCAGGAGCCCGAGCGCCTCCACCGTCGTTCTACGTAAGGCGGCTTTATCCATGGTCGGGTCCTCTTTGAGGCACATCGCTCACCATCCAAGACGTGAGCGGCGTATCTCCCGCGATGTACAGCGGATGCCCTGGACTACCGTCTTTCAGACGCTTCAAGCATTGTAGCGGCTTGTCGTAGCTGATTAATGCGCTCGGTAGCGGGTCTAGCCGACCGCCTCCCCACGCTGCTACGACTACCGCCGCGTCCTGCAAAGCCATGTGCTGGTGCCACGCATTCAAAGGGCCGCACCGTTCCGCGTAGGTGAGCGGCTTCAATTCGCTCGGATCGGTCGCCCGGTATGCGTACAGGTTGACAACCCGCATTGAGCCAAACCCCCACCGCTTGCTGAACTCGATGCACCGCCGTATGGTCGGGTCGTCAATCGCGGCGTCGGCCGTCGACGGGTTGAGCATCACCCAAGCCACCAGCGGGCTGATGCCCCACCGACGTTCAAGGGTGTAACGGTATTTACCGCAATCGCTGATGACCGCGCTCATTCGGTTCCTCTTTGAGGAGTCGAATTCTCGTGTAGCAGCGATACCGTCATCATGACCACGATACCGAGTATTAGCAGCAACGGCGCCTTCTGAATGCAACCGTAGAGTGTCAGGCCGCAAAACATTTGTGAGTCTTTCATATCTTCGTTCCTCCTCCTCCTCCGAGTTCGATTCCCTTTTGAGGACTCGATTCCACGCCGCAATCGCAAGGCCCTTCAAGTCCGCCGGTAACCCGCGTGATGCACGCTAGATGGTGCGCGGCGTACTTGTCCGGCTGTTTCGATTCGACTCCCTTTTGGGGCGTCGATTCAAACTCCAGCAGCTTCTTTAGCAGGTCCAAGCGTTCGGCCCGAATTTGCCCCATGATGCCGTTGCCATCAAAGTCAGGGTGATTGTCGCTCATGCGCTTTATCGTCTCGCACTGTTTCGCGATCTCGCGTCGCAGGATTTCGGCGAAGTCCATCATTCTTCGACTCCTTTTTGAGGCAATAAACTCATGTCTGCTTGCCTTCTCCGCTGGGAGTAGAGGCTACCCGCTCGCGCCGCCATTGTGCGAGGCGGTCGCGATGCCAAGCCGCGCCGTTAAAGTCGTCGGATTGGTCGCAAGCACTGGCGCAGCGCTCATGCCAGCGGCATAGCTCAGCAATTTCGACACTGGAAATTTCAACCATTTGCATCTCCTGATCCGCTGGATTGTGTGCCCTTTTGAGGACTCTACGTCCGCTGTTCCCATAGCACTCTCGGTACTCCTCCGTTGCCGATTGGGTCACGCTTGCCGCGCAACTTCACGCTGGACTCCGCCCAGCTGCCGCGCGCCTCCAAGTCCTTTACCTTAGTAAATCCGGCCCCCCTCAGACTCGCGCCGCTCTCATCGCCTTGCGTGTAAGTAATCATGCGGCGGTAGCCCATCGCCTTCGCCGCGCGCCAGAGCGCCCCATACAGCGCGCTATTCGCGTTCCGGGTGCCGTCCGTGCAGGTGCGCGATACCTCCAGCGTCAGACCGTCATCGCAGTGCCGCGCAACTGGCCGGGACGCCATACCGACGCCCACCATCGTCTCTCCTTGGTACAGGCCGATACTGAACTTGTGGCCCACGGGCGGCTTGTTATGGCGATGCAGGGCCTTCACGAACTGGCAAGCAGCCTTGAACGTGATGGGGCGCACCGTCAAACACGCCTCGATTTCAACCACTGTGGAAATACCCGGCGAGCCAGCCCACGCCGAGGCAGATCGCGCTAATGGCGATACACAACCAAACAGGCATCATCGGTATCATGATTTTCCCTCTATTAAATCAACGCCCCTTTTGGGCACCGTGCGGCCATTCTGATCTTGCCCGTCCAGCAACCTGCCCGCGATCACGTGGGCATCCCAAACCCCGTTAGGGTGCCGCGACTTGCTGGTGTACTGATAAATTGTTTCCAGCCCGATTTTGAATCGTTCGCAGTCTTTACACATGATCGAGTCCTTTCTGAGGCTCCGAGCGGATGAACTCGTCGTGCTGCTCGTGATAGTAGCGGTGACGCGACCGTACGAGCTGTTGGTGGTGCTCGTGCTGGCGCGGCAGCCCTGGACCCAGGGTCTTGAGCACCATCGCCTGGTCGCGCTTGTCGGCGGAGCGCGCGACGCGCTTCGCCTGGTTCATGCCAATGTTGAGGGGTTTCCCTCCGCGCCTGCTAGCGTAGATGACGCGCTGAGCGCTCTTCGGCTCAGGCTTCTCGTACACGCGCCGCCGGGTGCCGTCTTCATTCAGCTCGATGATGTAGTGCATATCTACTCCGCTTGTGGTCTGAGGATTGAGGGGAGGTCGGCGAGCGCGGCCCGGTCCTTGAGGCTTTCCAGCTCGCGCGACTGGAAGTGCGTCTCCAGGATCGCGGCGGCCTTCCGCAGCTTCCCGGACTCCGCCGCTATGAGCGGATCGAAGCCGGAGGCGACCTGCGCCGCCACCAGCCTCGTCAGGATCTGCTCGTATCTGTTCATGCTTCATCGCTCCTCAGGTCTTGGATGCGCTTCTGGTGCTCGTCGAGGTTCCCGCGCGGGCGCCCGTCACGGAAGTCGTGCGGGTACGACCAGTGCGGCTTGGCGCGATCCTCCAGCGTCTCGAAGAAGCAGATCTCGCGCCCGTCGCCGTTCGAAATGGGTCGCAGGATCACGTCGCGGGGAGCGTCGTAGTTCGGGACCGACATGAAACGGTGATTGAACTCGTAGTGCCAGGCGCCGTCAGAGATGTTTACCGTGCGCGCGCCCTTCTTTTTGTAGTCTTCCAGTAGGTCGATCATCGCTTGAATTTCCATGTTCAGCTCCAGTGTTCGGGTACGTGCTGCCATTACACCACGAACCGGGCCGGGATGCAACTCCCGGCCCTATTTGACAATATCACCCAGCTCGCTTACCACCTTCGCCGCCTCTTCCTTGGCCTTAGCGTCGACCTCGCGCGCCAGCTTCGCTACCTTGATCGCGAGCGCCGCCTCGTATTCCTCCAAGCGCGCGATGATCAGCTCCGCCGCGTGCTTCAGGTTGATCTCGCCCGTCACGTTCAGGAAGAACGGGTTCGGGTGGCTGTTCACGCTTGAGCCGGGACCGCCCGACGACTGCAGCGACTGCTTGATCGCGCTCACCACCGTCATCATCTTTGCATCTACGCTCATAGTCCGCTCCTCACTCGTTGTGCAATCTCGATCTTGCGCGCTTCGGTGTTCTTCACCGCCTCGCGCACCTCTAAGTCTTCGATGTCCATGCGCGTCTCGCGTTTACCGGACGGCATGAATCCGTAGTACCACTGGCACCGCCAGCAGGGCGGGCAGTCCTTGCCGGCGGGCGGCGCGAACTCCAGCTGCTCCAGCTCCACGTCTATGGGAGAGAGCGTGTCGCTCGCATCGTCCGAGTTGCCGCCGCCCGACTCCGCGCGTAGCGAGGAGCGCACGACCCGGTCGTCAGGCAGGAGCCGGCGCAGCTGCTTGATCCTGGCGTGTGCGTTATCAATCATATACTGGTCGTGGCCCATCTTCACCATTTCTCGGCGTGTGTAACCCTTCATAGTTAGCAGGGCGATCTCTTTGTCTGCCGCCGTCAGCGCGTTGATGAGCGCGTCCGCGGCGGACTCAGCCTCGGCGGTGTTGTAGGTAGTGTCCTCGCCCCCGATGTTGTCTATCGAATCGTCAGAGATCGGCAGCTCGTTGGCGCGCCAACTGTCGAGCGAGTGGCGTACTGCGTACATAAACCATGTCTCCAATGTAGTCGTCAAACTATAGTTATCGCGGTTCTCCCAGCACCACAACATGGCGGCGGAGATCACGTCGTCTCGGTCTGCTCTCTGCAGTCCTTTATTGATTAAAAATTTGTTCGCCTGCCGCCCAGCGGCGCGCGCCAACTGCATGGTGAAGACTTCCGATGCGCTGTGCGTCATCTCAGCTGGCGCTCTTCGGCTTCTCACCCAGCGCTATCAACGCCATCCGCTTCGCGTGTGCCTCCGTCTCCAGGTCCGTGAGCGCTTGCGATTTGAGCACGGTGGACGTGATCTGCGCCTGCAGCGCCTCGGGCAGCTCGCGCAGCTCCGGCATCTGCATCAGCTCCCGGAGCCCGGTCCACAGGTGCTTCGCGAGCCGCGCCTTGACGGCGTGCGCGTTGCACAGCGCGACCAGGTCGGAAGTGCCTTGCCCTGTCCACGCGAGGCGGATCTCGTGTCGCCCGGCCTGCAGCTGGATCAAGCGGGAGAGCGCGTCACCTTCAGTCTTAGTGGTGATATCAGCCATTGGTCAGATCTCCGTTTGTCTTCTGCAGTTTCCACCGCACGCCGAACTTGTTGTGCCCATCGTGCACCAGCTTGTAGCCGCTGCCGATCTTGTCCTTCGATGCGCGCAACCAGTAGCCGACCTTGATCGGGTTGTTCGGCTCGGCGCACCCCATCTGCATCAGTGCATCGCTCAGCTCGTTGTTTTCGTCCGAGAGGCTACCCACAACGCGCGCCATATCGCCAGCTGTGAACGTCTTGTCTCCGAAGTTTGCCACCAGCTTCTCGAATATCGGGCCGACGTTCTTCGTCTCGTCGTCCGTCTCGTTCAGCTGCGTGACGACAGGATCCGCCATGCCGAGCCAGATGAGCGGGTTCCGCGCCAGCTGCGACCACCGCTCGAAGCTTGGCAGCTCTACCGGCATCTTCACGAACTCCTTAAGCGAGATGTACGCTCGGATGATAGTCAGTGCGTCGACCAGTAGCTGCGCCCGATGCTCCATGATATACCGGCGAGGGTTCACGATCCTGAACACGCGCTCGCGTAGGTGCTCGGTGTTGGCGTCGAGACGGACTACTATACTCCGCCGCGCCAACGCCGAGACCGGCGTCATGTTGTTACCTGACGCCACCAGCACCGTCTTGTTCGGTATCGCGCTGGTCACGCTCTCCCCTAGCTTGCGATCTTTCCATACTGCGCTCGTGAGGAACGCCTCCAGCACCGACGAGCGCACCTTGATACCGTCCGGGACGTTGTCGAACCAGATCGAGCGGTCCCCCGCCATCAGGCACGCGTATAGAGATTTCCGTATCTCGTCCTCGTCCGCCACCCAGGGCCGCATCGCGGGCTCGGTCCCGTGCACGATCCGGGCCGCCATCTCCTGCAGCGTCGACTTGCCGGTGCCCGCCATCGGGGCGTCGTAGAAGTACATCGGGCAACGTTCGACCGCCAGCCTGGACGTCTCGGCTAAGATGTGCGACACGAACGCGCTCTCTGAAGCAGCCTCCTTCCAGGGGAACTCGTTGAACGGTTCGCGCAAGCGGGCGAGCGCGGCGAGCGCGTCGTCGCGCGTCGGCGCCTCAGGGATCGGTGGGAACTCGATACTGGGCACGTACAAAACTCTGCTCTGCGCGTCGTACCCAGCCGCGTCGCAGATGCTACCATCTTGCCGCAGGAACGGGGCGCGGGCGATGGCGTCGAGCGGACGCAGCGTCGTCCAGCTGCCGCGATCCATCAACGCGCTGATGTGCTCCATGCTCGGCGCAATCGGCACCCACTCACCCTGCCGCGCGTTGTACTTCACGAAGTCGCACAGCTCACCGAATCGCACGCGCGTCCAGCCCTGCGTCGCTGGTATCAGCATCACAGCGTCGGCGTTGCGCTGGATAGCGCCGTCGCTGTGTGCCTCACTCGTGCGCGTCAGATGCGATCCTTGCGTGTAAACGTGCGGGCTCAGGATCTCCTCCAGTTGCTTCACGATGTTGGAGAACTCCGCGCCACTGATGCGGATCAGCGGACGCGCCTCGCCCATATCCGGCGGCACCACGTCCACCAGGTCACTGTGCGGCTCGGGCTCGGGCTCGGGCACGGGTTGGAACGCCGAGACATCGGCCACGCGCTGCATGCCGCGCTGTCGCGCCATGTTGAAGATGTGGCGATAGTCCGAGCGCGGCTCCTGGCCGCGGTGCGCGGCCCACCACGCCTCGGGGGCGCCGGCCTCATACCCTTGCGCCTTGCGGCTGAAGTCCAGCCACAGCTGCTCAGCGGGGCGGCTGCCCTGCAGTGAGAGGAGCGCGTACCCGATCTCGCTCCAGCTGTCGTTGTCTGAGACTTTGTCGAGCATGAACCGGAGCGACGCGAGGAGGTGCTGCCAATCCGCTTCGGATATCGCCCGCATCACCTCCGTCTCCGTCGTCCCCGTCAACGGCGCCTGAGCCGGTGCAGTTGGGGGCGCGCTCGTCGTAGGCATCGTCGCATATGTTTTCCATAGCTGTGTCCAGATCTGGTCCACTGCCGCTTGCGATATCGTCGGGATCGAATCGGGCAGGCCGCCATCCCACTGGTACTTCGCGCCGCTCGAATGCGTACCTGCTACCAGTGTTTGCTGGCCCTGTCCGAGAAGTTCGATCAGCCCAGTCGCGGTTTTTATTTGCCTCTTTTTCACGCGAGCCTCCAAAGACGTACGTCGGCGGAGAAACGATCAAACACAGCGCGATTAACGCTATTCGGCGCATCTGTACACTCCATTTCTGGTCTTATCCCGGCATAATATTTTGCGTTGTATGCGCGCATCTTCTCTTTGGAGTAGGTCATTCTTGCAGCCTGAAAAGTAGCGAGCACTTGCCGCTGTTGCTGCGCCCGCGTCGCGGCAGCTTCACCCCCAGCTGCGACTCAATCAACTGCACAATATCTTCAGCTTTAGCCGGATCGTCCTCGTCGATGTCGAACACATAGCAGCCGCTGATCGGCCCGAGACGCAGGCAGATATTCAGGCGCCTGTCCGTGGACCACTGCGCCACCTCGCTCGGGCGTATCTCGCGACTGTTCCATGCCAGCAGCCCGTGCGCCTCGCCATGCGAATTGTACTGGCTGGGCAGCTTACCCAGCTTCCCCTTAAGCGCGCTGCCCTCCGCCACCTGGACATCAGGAGACGCCGGAACACATGGTAGCAAATTAGCACCTAAACCTAAAACTAGGTCGAGGTGCGCCCACTCTTCTGCGGATGCGCCTAGCATCTTAATTCAGCACGGTGCCGTCGACCTCGATGTGTCCGACGATCCTGCCCGGCGACAGCTGCACGCCCGTCATCAGCGCGATAGGGTTCACGCCAAGCTTGATCATCGCGTCACCGTCGAGGTAGCCGTCACCAGGCGCCCAGTAGTGCAGGTCGCCCGTGCACTCGTCTAGCACGTATCCAGGCGTCTTCGTGACACGCGAGCCGGCGAGGTCTTGCGGGCTGAACACCGACGAGAACGCGTTCTTAAGGCACGGGTGCACGTGATACGTGGCGACGATAGGGAACTCGAATGACTCCGGGTCCTCCTCGAAGCTAACGTCCATGCCGTGATGCTGCGTCGACGGCGCGCTGATAACGAAGCCTTTAGGGCTCCTCGCGATGATGCCGCCGTACTCGTAGTAGTGGCTGCGCGCGTAGATTTGCGTGACCACGTAGAGTGCCGCCGCGTCCATCGACGGGAAGTACCTCAGCTCGTCCTTCGGCGCCTCGCCCGCCGGCTTCTGCTTGTCTTGATACATCTCGCACTGCTGTAGCTCGCCGTTGGGCGCGACGAACACGGCGCTCGGGCACCCGCTGTCGGAGCGCTTCAGGTTGCTTTGATCGAATGACTCGGCAGGGTTCCGGTGCGGGAGGTTCGGTTGTGCGGAGGCGCATCCAAACAGGACGGTGCCGAGCACGAAGCCGGCAACCAATAGCGCCGTGACGGCGAGGAAACTTCTGAAGTAGGGGGTCATTGATGCTCCCGGGGTGAAAAAGACCTTTTCAGCGGACAATAACTCGGATCCGACATTCTGTCAAGATCCGCAGGCCGGCAGCATAGTATCTGTGGGTGTCAAGCGGATAAGCATGGATCATCCTCCGATCAGGTCAAGGTTGTTAGGTCGAATCAGGTCAGCAATCTCACTGCGTTTCGACATAGGCAGCGCCGCGTTGGCGAAGTGCGCACGCTGATGCTCCTGGCACATCATCGTGTGCACGTGCCCCGGCACCTCGGTGACGATGCAGCTGCACGGCAGGACGTGCTGCTTCATCGGTTGAGGCGCGGCCCTCATTGGCTGAAGTTGTGCGGCCACGCCTTGCGCGCGTAGGCCAGAGTGGATAAGCGTGCTTTGAACTTGTCCACTACCGCGGTAAGTAGACGCTCCCGCGCAGCGGACCATGCCGCGGACCATGCCGCGGACTCTGCCGCGGACCTTGCCGCGGACTCTGCCGCGGACTCTGCCGCGGACTCTGCCGCGGACCCTGCCGCGGACCTTGCCGCGTACAATGCCGCGGACCATGCCGCGGACCCTGCCGCGGACTCTGCCGCGGACCATGCCGCGTACCATGCCGCGTACCGAGCCGCGTACCTTGCCGCGGACCCTGCCGCGGACTCTGCCGCGTACCTTGCCGCGGACCATGCCGCGGACTCTGCCGCGGACTCTGCCGCGGACCTTGCCGCGGACCTTGCCACGTACAATGCCGCGGACCCCGCCGCGGACTTTGCCGCGGACCATGCCGCGGACCTGAGATCTGCGCGGCCTGTATTCAAGTAGTCGATGACGACCTGAGGAACCGGTGTTTCCCAGTTGCCTATTACAGACAAAGCAGATTTGCGTGCTTGGTCGTAGAGCAGTTCGGTAGCGTCAAAACGGGCAACTATCTTTCGCTTTTGCGCTACCAGCTTGTCGTCGCCGTATTCAATCTTTCCGCCTATCTCAACAAGGCACAGTGTTCCACCTGGCGCGTATTGGAGAGCGTCAAACGGGTGCAAGGACGCGTGCAGACCGTAGTTGCACATGGAAATATCTTTGCGAGAGATCCACCGGCCGTTGGCCGGAATGGGCGTCCCGTCGCAGAGCTTTTCGCCAACGAAGTGATAAGCCAAGACTGGCTTCTTTTTTGTGCTCACGAGTACACCTCGAAATCCTCTGAGAGGTAGAGGCCGGCGGCGAGCGCGATGCGCGCGATCATGTTCTTGGCTTTCCGTAGCTGCTCGGCCTGCATGTCGATGAACGCCTCCTGGCTGTCGTAGTCGTCGTTCAGCTGCTCGATGCGCAACTCCAGCGAGTTGATCTCGCCGCGCAGCGCCGCCTCAAGCTCGCGGACGCGGGCCAACAAGGCGCGCCTATCCTTCTCGGCTTGAGTGTCGGTGTAAACCCATTCGTTCTCCGGGATGCCCGGCCGCCCCTGCATCGCAATCCGTTCGCGCTCTTGCGCGTCCCTCAGAGACGCATCTCGTGCCGCTATCGCAGCAATGGTATAGTTCACTTCGGCGGCTCCTCATGCGGGTACGGGACACCCAGCTTGTTCAGTTGCTCGTGCGTGCGCACCATGTCCTGCACGCGCAGATGGTTTCTATACTGTGCCCAGGCCGGCATGCTGCCCAGTGCGTCGACGAAGTCGTCCCAGCTGCGAATGTACGACGTGTCAATCACTGTACCACGCTTATCCGGTTAACGCCCATTGCGCACCAGTTTTACTAAATATTCTGCGAATAGGGGCGGTGACAGGTGAGTTTCTCTGCCGTTCAAACGGGGCAAGAGGCGGTTCCCCGTATGTATACCGCCACCAATTTGATGCGATCCGCGCGGCCTAGCGGTATCAAATTCCAGCGGTGCAGTCTCACCAACGTACAGCAGCCATGTGCGTTTGGTAGCTTTGTGCCCGTAGGCGCTCTGCCAAACCTCACCTACCCATTCTTTATCGCTTACGCGATCCCAACCCGCAGAGCCGGGCTTTTGGAGGTCAAAGGTGCTCCAAGCTATTGATCTTGCGGGGTGCTCGAGAACGCCGCCGCATCGCCGCACAGCAGACAGCGCGGCTTTGAAACACCCGCCGTCATCGCCTACTTTCGCACCCCATCGGCGCTCGTTCATGCGCGCCATTCCGCACCACCGGCCACACGGGGGGTGCGCCAGTACGGGGAGCGAACCGGTGTATCTTCGTGCGTCTCGTTTTTCGTCCCAACAGTCAACGCCCGCCATTTTCGGGTATGGTCCGTTTGTGTCAACGTACAAGGCGGCTATGTTAATCATTGGGTGTTAACCGGATAAGCATTCACTGTACTACACACTGATAGGTTGCGTCGTTGCCTTGATTCCTGGTGCGCATGATTATCTGCTCGCCGGCTAGCGAGCACGTCGCGTAGCTATTGAATCCGGGTACGTTCTGCACCGACACCTGCCCGCTGCTGAATATCAGCGTCAGGATCATCGTGAAATGCTGCGCTAACTGGTTGATCACGGAAGCCTCACGCGAAGGCCGATGCTGTAGTTGTGCGCCACCATCCCGACCTCTAAGCCAATGCCGAGCGCTTCCCATGTCTGCACGATAGGTGCGGGCACGTTCTCGCGCACCAGCTCACGCGTGACCAGGTAGTGGAGCACGCCCGTCGCCGCGAAGTAGCCGAGCACCTTGCCGTCGCTCGGGTGCTGCCCCATCAGTGGGTTCTCTTCGACCAAGTTCGGGTGCTTGGCGATGTCGAGCGTCGTCAACATATCAGCGAACGCTGCGCCCTGGTACACCCACTCGGTGACCGGTGTCTTGGCGTTCGGGTTCGTGTCGTCGGCCTTGGCCTGCGAGCAGAGAAACGCGACGAGCAGCGCGAACATCGCGAGCGCCACACTATTCTCAAAAAATCGGTTGCTGTTCATTTCAGTCCTCCTGGGTTACAGAGTTTCACGTCTCGGGCTCAATATAGCACAACCAACGCGCCCCACACAAGCAGCGCCCACAGTATGAGGCTGATGGGCAGCGCGAACTTCAGTCCGTGCCAGAAGCCGCCGCTCACTGCCAACTCTCCGGCATCGGCTCATCTTTCGGCCAGTACGCTTTGAGGTAGTGGCCGGGCTTGATTGGTGCAGCCGCTGTCGCGGGCTGCGTGCGGAAGTCTACAGTGTGCCGCGCATCGAAGGTGTCGTGCTGTTCCTTGCGCCACGCGTAGAGGCTGGCCCGCTGCTCTTCGGTGCTGTGTACGAGCCGGCCCGCCATCGGGTCAGGCTGCCTAGGTCGGATGGCGGCGCGGAACGCTGCGTAGAGCAGGGCTCCGAAGATCATTGTCGATATGACGCTCATGTACCGCTCTCCTATCTGCTACCTCGTTCAGCGGACTATGACATAGCTTCCAGCCGATGTCAACGACTACGTCACAGTTCTTGGTGATGGGCCGCCGGGTGGTGATGAGGCGATGGGAGGTGATGTTCCGGCCCACTCTACCCTTTTTGGCAATGTCTATATACACTCCCCTCTGTATATAAGACTCTGCCAAATCTCCACGCGTTGATAGTAACGATCACCATCGTCACCACCTACAAGAGTGGTGATGGTGACGATAGTTCTCCGCTCTCAAGCTATCTCATGCAGCCCTCGCCCTGCGCTTGGCGCCCGCTCTTGGCCGCTGATCACTAGCCGTCGGGACCACCAGATGCCCCTAGATCGCGCCTTGTTGCACTGCTGCACAAAGATATGGCACGTTCGAATCAGGAAGCGGCCGCCCGAGGCGTTAATACCTGTGCTGCACTCGCACATCGAGTGTGGTATGACCATATCACACTCCAACCAGGCCCTCGGCTGCGTGCCGCTGGGCTATGTCCATTGACATAACGCGCGTGGTCCAGGCCGAGCGGCCGCTGCGCCGCAATAGAACCTCAAAACCCCTATTGGATCCCACTGTCACGGTAACCTCCGCATCGTCGCAGCGGGGGCTGGAATTGTTTAGCCCAGCGGCACGACTGGGAAGTATCACCACCATCACCACCTCCGCGTATCCAGCCATTTACACCCGAAAGGATCGTCACCATCACATCTGCCAACTTCTCGATTTTTCCGTTAACTGTAGTGGAGGGGGCTCACTCCCGAGCCGCCCGAGCAAGGACCCAACCATGACAGACCAGACTACGGCGCCGGCACTGGTGACGGCCCCCTCCCCAAGAAACGTCTCCCTGCCGCTGGGCGGGGCCGCCGCGATGTACACGCGAGAGAACCTGACCGTCCTCTTCAAGTGCTCACACGGCGAGCTGGGCAGATTGCTCGCGCGCAAGATGGCGCCGCTTCCCGTGCGCATCGACGGCCAGATCCTTTGGTGGATCGACGAAATACAAAACGCCCAAGCGCAAGTCATGCGGACCCTGGAGCGTTGGAAGACTCGCCGATGAGTGACGTAAAGACGACGACCGTCTGGCGCTGCCTAGACGCGCAGTGGGTCGACGGTGACCCGGCCTGCAGCGTGATCGCGTTGACGATGCAGTCGAACGGCAAAGAGTACGCCGTCGTCTGCTCGGGGCCGAAGGGGATGAAGTCGAACGAATTCATCTCGGCTATCCGCGCCGCGGCTGCTTCACTGATTGCCGCCGCTGGTGGTGACCTGAAGGACACCGGCTGCTCAGCGGCGAACGACTCGACGTTCGACACGGGAGACCAGCGTGCCAACTGAGTTCCAGCACTTCTGGCGGTGCGCTCATCATCCGAGCGCCCTACAGAATTTTCAAGACGAACGAACCGAGTGCATGTGGGAGTGCCACACGCAAGAGCTGAAGTCGTGGCACAACGGCTCCCACCCGATGCCGAAGAGCTGGCCCCCGGAGATTTTGG
>Ga0302311_10005010_pt1 | contig 14125 bp, 12 predicted proteins | sample III_Palsa_N1_3_FD_200449 | JGI IMG/M metagenome (GOLD analysis project Ga0302311, IMG submission 200449) | Peat permafrost microbial communities from Stordalen Mire near Abisko, Sweden - III_Palsa_N1_3 | ecosystem: Environmental > Terrestrial > Soil > Palsa > Peat permafrost | place: Sweden... | reverse complement strand
TGACCGAGGCGCTCAGCGCGGCGCTGGCGGCGCTGGCCGCTCCCAACAACGGCGAGCAGGCTAACGCGCCCAGCAGCCAGCTCGAGGTGGCCGTGCTCGACCGCAGCCGCCCGCACCGCACCTTCCGCCGGCTGGTCGGCGCCCGCCTGGAGGAGCTGCTGCAGGAAAGCCACCCGGCCCAATCCGCCGATTCCGCCCCGGACACCACTGACGACGACGAGCCCATCGGCCCCTCCGCCCCCGCGGACGGCAACCCCGCCCCCGGCACCTCCACCGGCCCCACCTAACCGGCCAGCGACCCGGGCGAGCGCCGACTGCTGTCGGCGGGCACCACAGCGGGGCGCGGAGCGCAGCGGGGGGTTCCGGGGGGTCGCCCCCCGGGCCAGCACCGTCGGCGAAGTACCACCGCGGGGCGCGGAGCGCATCCGGGGGGTTTCGGGGGGTCGCCCCCCGAGTTAAAGGGGTATGTTGCGGTGGCGGCCGCGGGCCTGCGGCGCCTCTGCGATCGCGCGGGCGATCGCCTGGCGGGTCTGCGCCGGGTCGATGACCTCGTCGATGACACCGAGGTCCAGGGCCCGCTGCAGGCCGCCTACGGTGCGCTCGTGCTCGGCGGCCAGCGCCGTCTCGGTCTCGTGCAGCTTGTCCGGCTCGGTCGCGGCGAGCGTGCGCCGGTGCAGGATCCGGACCGCGGCCACCGCGCCCATCACGGCCACTTCCGCGCTGGGCCAGGCCAGCACCCGGGTCGCGCCCAGCGAGCGGGAGTTCATCGCGATGTAGGCCCCGCCGTAGGCCTTGCGCGTCACCAGCGTGACCCGCGGCACGACCGCCTCCGCGAACGCGTGCAGCAGCTTGGCGCCGCGGCGGACCACCCCGTCCCACTCCTGGCCGACGCCGGGCAGATAACCTGGCGTGTCGACGAGCACCACCAGCGGTACCCCGAAGGCGTCGCACATCCGCACGAAGCGGGCCGCCTTCTCGGCCGAGGTGGCGTCCAGGCAGCCGCCCAGGCGCAGCGGGTTGTTGGCGATAACGCCGACCGTCCCGCCGCCGAGCCGGCCGAGCGTGGTCACCACGTTTGGCGCCCACTTCGGGAACAGCTCGACCCCGGGCTCGTCCAGTAGCTGACCGATGACCGGGTGCACGTCGTAGGCCCGGCGCGGCGACTCAGGCAGCAGCCCGGCGAAGCCGGCGTCCGGCGTGTCGTCCGCGACCTTCCCCTGGTCTCCCAGCAGCGCGGCGAGGCGCCGGGCCTGGGCGATCGCGTCCGTGTCGGCGTCGGTGACGATGGCCGCCACCCCCGACCGGCGGGAATGCGGCTCGTGCCCGCCGAGCCGCGCCATGTCGACGTCCTCGCCGGTCACGCTGCGGACCACGTCCGGGCCGGTGACGAAGATCCGGCCCTGCCCGGACAGGATGACGATGTCGGTGAGGGCCGGCCCGTAAGCCGCCCCCCCGGCCGCCGGGCCGAGGACCACCGAGATCTGCGGGACCACACCCGAGGCGCGCGTCATCGCCGCGAACACCGAGCCGACCGCGTGCAGGCTGGCCACCCCCTCGGCCAGCCGGGCCCCGCCCGAGTGCCACAGCCCGATGATGGGCACGCCCTGGGCCATCGCCTCCTCATACGCGGCCACGATTGCCGCGCAGCCCGCCTCACCCGACGCCCCGCCCTGTACGCGCGGGTCGGACGCGAAGGCGACCGCCCCGGTGCCGTCGATCCGGCCCACGCCGGCGATCGCCCCGGTACCGGTGTCCGGCGTGATGACGTCCAGCGTTCCGGTGTCGAACAGGACCTCCAGCCGGATCATCGGGTCGCGCGACAGGGTGGCCCCGGCCTCCGCCGGGGCAGCGGCCTGGGCCGGGCCGGCCGTGACCGGGCCGGCGCGGTTGTTGTCCACAACGGTCACCTGAGTTCTCCTTGCGAGCGGCGAAAGACACGGTTGGCAGCGGGCTGTGCTGGTCCGGGGGACCCCCGGAATCCCCGGATGCCCGCGGCGGTGCGGACCGTACACCGGCCGCTCACCGGGCCGGCGGCCCGGACTCGCTGGGCCGGTCAGGGGGTGGTGAAGACGACCGAGACGTTGTGGCCGCCGAAGCCGAAGGCGTTGTTGAGCGCCGCTATCGGCTCCCGGCCGCCCCGCGGCAGCGGCCGCGCTTCGGTCGCGACGTCGACCTTGACGCCGTCGTCGGGATCTTCCAGGTTGATCGTGGGCGGGGCGGTCCGGTCCCGCAGCGCGAGAATGGCGGCCACCGACTCGACCGCGCCCGCGCCGCCGAGCAGGTGTCCCGTCATCGACTTGGTGGAGGTCACCACAACCCGCTCGGCCGCGGGGCCCAGCGCGGTCATGATCGCCCGTGCCTCGGCCACGTCGCCCTCTGGCGTCGAGGTGGCGTGGGCGTTGACGTGCACGATCTGGTCGGCGGACACGCCCGCGTTGGCCAGCGCCCGCTGCATGGCCAGGATCACGCCGGTGCCTTCGGGATGCGGGTGGGCGATGTGGTAGCCGTCGGAGGAGTACCCCACGCCGGCCGCGACCGCGTAGACGTTCGCGCCCCGGGCCGCCGCGTGCTCCGCGGACTCCAGGACCAGCATGCCGGCGCCCTCGCCGAGCACGAAGCCGTCGCGGCCTTTGTCGAACGGCCGGGAGGCGCGCTCCGGCTCGTCATTACGGGCGGACAGCGCCCGCATCACGGCGAACGCGGCCAGGTTCAGGGCCATGATCGCGGCTTCGGTGCCCCCGGCGACCACGATGTCTGCGCGCCCGGACTTGATCATGTCGATGCCGTAGCCGATTGCCTCAGCCCCGGACGCGCACGCACTGACCGTCGAATGGGCGCCGGCCTGGGCGCCGAGCTCGATGCTGATGTACCCGGCGGAGCCGTTCGGCATCAGCATGGGGACGGTGAACGGGGATATCCGCTGCCAGCCCTTTTCCTTGAGGATGTCGTAGGCGGCCAGGGTGGAGCCGATCCCGCCGATGCCGCTGGTCACCGAGACCCCGAGACGTTCCGGGCTGACCTCGGGCTGGCCGGCGTCCGCCCACGCTTCCCGGGCGGCCACCAGGGCGAACTGCTCGCATCGGTCCATGCGGCGGGCCTGCACGCGGCCCACGGCCTCGGCCGGGTCAGCCGCGGCGACGCCCGCGATCCGGGACGGCAGGTCCTTAGCCCAGTCCTCGGTCAGCGGCTGCACGCCGCTGCGCCCGGCAAGCATCCCTGACCAGGTCGATGCGACGTCGCCGCCGAGCGGCGTGGTTGCGCCCAGGCCGGTGACGACCACGCTTCTGTCGTCTGCGCTCACTGTGATCGGCTCCTCAAATCTCATCGCGCCAGCGCCGCGTCCTGGGTGGCCGCGTGCCCGCGCTATCGGTGGCTGCCTGCCTGGCGGCGCGGGCTACCGCGCCAGGGCCGGGAAGGCTGCCCGCCAGCGCCGGTGCCGGCGAGCAGATGATTCCGCCTCCGGTGGCTAGCTGACGTTCTTGTGCACGTAGGTGATGACGTCCTGAACGGTCTTGAGGTCCTTGAGCTGGTCGTCGGGGATCTCGACGCCGAACTTGTCCTGGGCCGCCACGGCGATCTCCACCATCGACAGCGAGTCGATGTCGAGGTCGTCCACGAAGCTCTTGTCCGGCGTCACCTCGTCGGCCGGGACGCCCGCGATCTCGTCGATGATCTCGGCCAGACCCGCGAGGATCTCCTGCTCGTTTACTGCCATTTTCGGTTAACTCCTTTTTTGGGTTCTTTGGGTCGCTGTCGCTGTGGTTGGGTCGGCCACCGGCTCGCCGCCGGACCAGGGCCCGGTCAGGGTACCGTGACCACCTGCGCCGCATAGCACATGCCCGCGCCGAAGCCGAGCAGCAGCACGGGCATACCCGATACCAGCTCACCGCGCTCCGTCATCCGCGCCAGCGCCAGCGGGATCGACGCGGATGAGGTGTTCCCGGCGTTGATGATGTCGTCGGCGACCCGTTCCCGTGGCACCCCGATCTTGCGGGCCAGCGCCTCGATGATCCGCAGGTTGGCCTGGTGCGGGATGAACGCGGCGAGGTCCTCCGGCCGCACGCCTGCCCGCTCGCAGGCCGCCAGGGCGGTCGGGTGCAGCTCGGTGGTCGCCCAGCGGAACACCGCCTGCCCTTCCTGGAACAGGAACGACTTGCGGTCCTTGATGTGGATCTTGTCGGCGATGCCGCCGTTGCTGCCCCACACGACCGGGCCAATCCCGGCCGGGTCGGCCGGATCTGCCACCGGGCCGACCACCGCCGCGCCGGCGCCGTCCGCGAAGATGATGCGGGTGGACCGGTCCGCCGGGTCGATCCAGGCCGACATCTTCTCCGCGCCGATAACGAGCACGTGCCGGGCCGTGCCGGCCCGTATCGTGTCGCTGGCGCTGGCCAGCGCGTAGCAGAAGCCCGCGCACGCGGCGTTGAGGTCATAGGCACCCGGTGCGGCGATACCCAGCCGGGCCGCGACCGTGGCCGAGACGTTCGGGATGAGCGACTCGGCGCTGCAGGTGGCCACGACGACCAGGTCGATGTCGGACACGGGCACGCCGCTGCCAGCGACCGCCTTGCCCGCCGCGGCCACCGCCATGTCGGCGACGGTCTCGTCCGGGCCGGCGATCCGCCGGCTCGCCACGCCGACGCGGCTGCGAATCCACGCGTCGTTGGTGTTCATGACGGCCGCCAGGTCGTCGTTGGTCACCACGTTGCCCGGCTGGTACCCGCCGAACGAGAGGATCCGGGCACCAGCGGCCGGCTTGGGGACTCGCAAGGTTGCGCCGCCTTTCTCTGTCGTCCGGGCCTATGCCGGTCGGGACTGATGGCTGCCTGCGGGAGGACCGCGGGAGTAACTCGGCGCCTTCGGGCAGCAGCCGGGCCAGCGCCTGCCCCGCGCTGACCGGGTCACCGTCCTGCACCAGCCACTCGATGATCGGGCCGCGCCACGGCGGGATGATCGCCCGCCGGTCGCTGCGCGCATCGACGTAGCCGACCACGGCGGGAGTGCCGTCGGCGAAACCGGGATTGGGTACCGCGCGGAAGGTACCGCCCAGGGGAGCGACCAGCAACCGCCATTCGGGCAGATGACCAGCCCAGGCCACCCCGGCGTCGTCCAGCTCCGCGCCAGTGACGCCGATGGCGGGCCCGGTGGCGGGCCCGATGAAAGGCGCGGTGATGGGCCCGATGACGGGCGCGGTGACGTCGGCATCGGTGATGGCCGGCAGCTCAGGTGCGAGCGTCATGGGTGTCTCCTCTGGGTCTGTTCAGATCCCGGGGCGTCCTCGGCGGCCAGCGTGTCCCCGGCGCTTTCGGCGACCAGCTTGCGGGCCGCGTCCAGGTCGTCGGGAGTCTTCATGGCCGCCACGGTGACGCCGGGCAGGCCCCGGCGGGCCAGGCCGGTGAGCGTGCCGGCCGGCGGCAGCTCGATCAGCGCGGTGACCCCGCGGGTGGCCATCGTCCGCATGCACGCGTCCCAGCGGACTGGCGCGGCGACCTGCGCGACGATGCGGGACAGCCAGTCGGGCCCGGAGGTGACGATGGCGCCGTCCCGGTTCGACAGCAGTACGATCCGCGGATCGCTGACCGTAATGGCACTGGCCGCCATGCTCAGGTCCGCGACGGCCGGCGCCATGTGCACCGTGTGGAAGGCGCCCGCCACTGACAGCGGCCGCAGCCGGGCCCCGGCGGGCGGGTCCGCCGCGAACGCAGCCAGCTGCTCCATCGTGCCGGCCGCCACGATCTGCCCGGCGCCGTTCACGTTGGCCGGGGTCAGCCCCTGCGCCTCGATCGCGGCTAGCACAGTGGTCTCGTCCCCGCCCAGGACGGCGGTCATCCCGGTCGGCTCGATGGCGGCCGCCCGGGCCATCGCCTGTCCCCGCACGGCGACGAGCCGCAGCGCGTCCGCGACGCTGACCACCCCCGCGATAGCCCCGGCAGCCAGCTCGCCGACGCTGTGCCCGGCGGTGGCCAGGCCGGAACCGGTGGCCGGCGGCGCCCCGTCAAAGAGGGCTCCGGCCGCCGCGAGCGCCGCCGCGACCAGCAGCGGCTGGGCGACGGCGGTGTCCCTGATCTCGTCGGCGCCGGCCGTGGTGCCGTACCGGACGAGGTCCAGGCCCGTCAGCTCAGACCAGACGCCAAGCTGGCCGGCGACGCCGGGCACGTCGAGCCAGGGAGAGAGGAAGCCCGGAGCCTGAGCTCCCTGGCCAGGAGCGGTAATTACGAGCACTGTCCTAGCCTGCACTGTAGAAGTCCGCTACTCATGCGACAGACATGACGAACTTTCCCAGGGAACCTTTGTACCGTTCCGACAAATAGCGTTCACCTGCGCGTCACCGGCCCGTAGCGGGCCGGTGTACTCAGGCGGTGGCCCGCGGGGTCGGCGACGATAAATCCCGGGCCGTAGGTATAGCGTCGGACGTGTCCGGCTCTGGCGCGGAACATCTCGCGCCCCGACCAGGAACAGGATCACTGATGGCTGACCTCACGAGCGACGCGTATTCAGGTCCCGCCGCAGCCGAGCCGCCCCCGTCCCCCCTGGAGCCGTTCGGCGAGGAGGAGAGCTGGCTGCTCATCTCGCCCGGCGGCGTAGGCCGGATCGGTTATTCCGGCCGCTTCGGCCCGACCATCCTGCCGGTCAACTTCAGAGTCCAGGAAAAGGCGCTCTACTTCCGTACCGCGCGGCACAGCACCATGGAAGAGGACCTGCACACCGGGATCGCGCATGCCGACTACAAGGTGGCGTTCCAGGTCGACCACTTCGACGAGATGGCGCACACCGGCTGGAGCGTCCTCGTTCAGGGCGATGTCCATCCCATGGAGTCCGACGAGGAGCGCGCCGCGGCCAGCGCCAGCGGTGTGGAAACCTGGGTGGGCGGCCAGCGCGACCTGTTCCTGCGCATCACTCCCACCAGGATCACCGGGCACCGCATCGGGAAGCTCCCCGGCTGACCGGCTGGCCGCGCGCTGGCTGTCTTGGCCCCGCGCTGGCTGTCTTGGCCCCGCGCTGGCTGTCTTGGCCCCGCGCTGACCGCCCGGCGCCGATCAGCGGGCCGCTAAGGACGGTTTGGCGGCTAGGCGGCCCAGGACGATGGAGGTCCACAGGGCGAACCCGTCGCGGCCGTCGGACGGCGTGAAGCCGGTGAGCTCAGTAACCCGCCGCAGCCGGTAACGGACCGTGTTGGGATGCACGAACAGCATGCGTGCGGTGGCCTCCAGTGACGACCCCTGCTCCAGGTAGGTCGCCAGGGTGTCCACCAGGGCCGAACCGCCGGCCAGCAGCGGCTCGTACACCTGCGTCACCAGCTCGGCCCGGGCGTCGGTGTCGCCGTCCATGGCCCGTTCGGGCAGCAGTTCGTCCGCGCTGACCGGCCGGGGCGCGTCTGGCCAGGCCGCCGCCGCACGCAGCCCGGCCAGCGCGGCCCGGGCGGACACCGACGCGGACCGCAGGTCGGCGACGACCGGGCCGACGACCAGGGGGCCCGAGCCGAAGCGCCCGCTGAAGCGTTCTGCCGCGAGGAGCGGATCGTCGGTCCCGCCCAGCAGGACTACCAGCCGGTTGCCCTGCACGCCCGCCAGGACGTCCAGCCGGGCCCGTTTGGCGTCCGTGCGCAGGTCATCGATGAGGGCCGCGGTCTCCTCCGTGTCCACGGTCCCGGCACCGTCCACGGTCCCGGCACCGTCCACGGTCCCGGCGATGACCGCGACGGGGGAGGAGGACCAGTTCAGCGCGGATGCCCAGGAGCGCAGTGACTCCTCGGTCTCGCCCCGGACAAGGGAGTCCACGACCAGTGCCTCCAGCCGGGCGTCCCACGCACCGCGCGCCTCCGCGGTCCGCGCGTAGACCTGCGCCGCGCCGAAGGCGACCTCCCGGGTGTACCGGAGCACAGCCTCCCGCAGCTCCGTCTCACCGCCCGGCGCCGCCAGCTCGTTGACCTGGGCTTCCACCACGTCGATGATGACCCGGAGCATCTCCACGGCCTGCTGCAGGCTGACCGCTCGGGCCAGCTCACGCGGCGCGGTGCCGAACACCTCGCCCGCGACGGCGGGCCGGTCCCGCTCGGGGTGGCGGATCCAGTCCACGAACGCCGCGATCCCGGCCTGCGCGACCAGGCCCAGCCACGACCGGTTCTCCGCCGACATGGCCCGGAACCAGGGCAGCCGCTTGTCCATCGACGCGATGGCGGCGGTCCCGAGGCTCCCCATCGACCGCTCGATGCGCGCCACGGTCTCCTCGTGCACCCGGCTCACCGCTGAGCCCCCGGGCACCCGCTTGCCGTTCTTGCGCACCCGGCGGGGGGCGCCGGCCTGCTCACTGGTGGCCATGCGCCTAGAGTTTCACGTTTATGGAGACTGAGATGATCCAGGTCCGTACGGGCAGCCGTGAAGGCGTGTTCGATATCACCGGCCAGTGCGCCGACTTCGCGTCCCGGGCCGCCGCTGGCGGCGATGGGTTGCTGCACGTGTTCGTGCCGCACGCCACGGCGGGCCTGGCGCTGATCGAGCTGGGTGCCTCCAGCGACCGGGACCTGCTGGCCGTGCTGGACGACTTCCTGCCCGCCGACGACCGGTGGCGGCACGCGCACGGCTCCCGCGGGCACGGCCGCTCGCACGTGATGCCGGCCTTCGTGCCGCCGTACGCCACGGTCCCGGTCGTCGGCGGGGGCCTGGCCCTGGGCACCTGGCAGTCGATCGCCCTGGTGGACCTGAACGTCGACAACGCCACCCGCCAGATCCGCCTGTCTTTCCTGGGCTGACTGTCCTTCCTGGGCGCACTTAACGAGCCCGGCGATGAGTCCGGGCCTGGCGGGACGTCCTACTGGGCAGGGGACGTTCCAGCCGGGAGGAAGTCACATGAGCACAGGCCTGAGCGACCAGGGTAAGAAGCGACTGCACGAGGTGGCGCAGCGGCACGTGGGCGACGAGCAGGTGCCGGGCCTAGTCGCGCTGGTAGCCCGGGGTGACGACGTGCACGCCGAGGTACTCGGCACGATGGCCGTCGGCGGGCCGCCGGTGACCCGCGACTCGATCTTCCGGATTTCCTCGGACTCCAAGCCGATCACGGCGGCGGCCACGCTGGCCCTGGCCGCCGAGGGGCTGCTGGACCTGGACGAGCCGGTCGGCCGGCTGCTGCCCGAGCTGGCCGGTCCCCGGGTACTGCGCCGAATGGACGGGCCATTGGACGACACCGTGCCCGCGAACCGTGAGATCACCGCACGGGACCTGCTCACGTTCACGTTCGGGTTCGGCACCGCGGTCGAGATGTTCTTCGCCGCGGAGCCGTGGCCCGTCATGGCGGCGGAGGGCGCGCTGCACCTGGCCACCCTGGGACCGCCGGACCGGGACATCCAGCCGGACCCGGACACCTGGATCGCCGGCCTCGGCAGCCTGCCGCTGCTGGCCCAGCCGGGTGAGCGCTGGTTCTACAACACCGGCGCGTCAGTCCTGGGGGTGCTGGCGGCCCGGGCCGCGGGCCAGCAGTTCGGCGATGTGCTGCGGACCCGGCTGTTCGAGCCGCTCGGCATGACCGGCACCGGGTTCTGGACCACGCAGACCGACCGTCTGGTGACCGCCTACCGGCCCGCCCCCGAAGGCCTCGCCGCCTGGGACCAGCCGGACGGATCATGGAGCAGGCCGCCGGCGTTCCCCGACGGCGCGCAAGCCTGGTCTCTACCGCCGACGATCTGCTGGCGTTCTCCCGGGTGCTGCTGCGCGGAGGCGCCCCGGTGCTCCCCGCCGCCGCGGTACGCGCGATGACCACCGACCAGCTCACCCCGGAGCAGAAGGCCCGCGGCGGCCTGGGCCCGGACTTCTTCAAGGACAAGTCGTGGGGCTTCTGCCTGGCTGTGCAGGATGACGGATCCTACGGCTGGGCCGGCGGGTTCGGCACCACCTGGCTGATGGATCCGGGCCGCGACCTGACCGTGATCGTGCTGACCCAGCGGCAGTTCGACTCGCCCGAGCCGCCTGCCGTGCACGCCGAGTTCCAGCGTGCCGCCTACGCCGCGTTGGGCTGACCGTACGGGACCGGCTGCCGCGGGCCGGAGGGTCAGGCGGCGCTGGGCTCCGGCCAGAGCAAGATGGCGCGGTCCGCCGCGTCCAGGATCATCCCGGCGTCCAGGCTGACCCGGGACTCGGGCAGGCCCAGATCGGGCCATTCGGCCACGAACTCCAGCGCGCCCTTGGGCGGCAGCGGCCAGGCCCACCACCGGGACAGGAACGAGAGCGGTGTGCCGCCGCCCGCAAACGCCTGCAGCAGCGGCCCCTCCGGCTCCTTGTCCGGGCCGCCGGGACGCCCGGGGCCGTGGCGGCCGAACACCTTCCTGCCATCGGGCAGTTGGAGGCCGAACCGGAGCGAGCGCCCGGCCCGCCCCAGGCCAGGCCGGGCATCGTCGCCCTCGCTCGGCCGGGAGCGCGCGGTGAGCTGGATCTCGAACCCGTTACTGAACGCGGCCAACCCGGTGATGGCCACAGCGGCCTGGTCAGTGCGGCCGAGGAGCGTCGTGTCGATGGGCACGATGCCGGGGAACTCCGCCTCCGGCGGATCCCATGAATGATGATGCCGCCAGAGCGGCTCCGGCACGGGGGCCGGCGCGTCGTCAAAGAATCCCATGCCGCCACCCTGAGCCCCCGCCCGCCCCCACCGCAACAGCTTTTCCGCCGGGCGCTACACGGATCGGCGCTGGTTTTCCGCAGTATCGGCGGACTGCGGAAAACCCGCGCCGATTATGGCCAGGCGCGCCTAGGCGCGGACCTCAGGCTGGTTCTTGGTGTCGGGCCGGGCCGGAGGCTGGGGACCCATCAGGGCCTCGCTCACCGGCACGTCGAGGCGGTACCGGTCGATGGCCTGAGCGAGCACGTCCGGCTTGACCTCGCCGCGCTTGGCCAGCTGGCTGAGCACGGCCAGGGTGATCGATTCGCCGTCGACGTGGAAGAACCGCCGGGCCGCGGCGCGGGTGTCGGAGAAGCCGTACCCGTCGGTGCCCAGCGACGTGTACGGCGCCGGTACCCAGCGGGCGATCTGGTCCGGGACGGCCCGGATCCAGTCACTGACCGCGACGACCGGGCCCGGCCGGCCATCCAGTACCTGGGTCACGTACGGCACCCGCTGCTCGGTGTCCGGGTGCAGCAGGTTCCACTCCTCGCAGGCCATCGCCTCCCGGCGCAGCTCGGTCCACGAGGTCGCCGACCACACCGATGCGGCCACGCCCCAGTCGTCGGCGAGCAGCTTCTGCGCCTGCAGGGCCGCCCGGATGGCCACGCCGGACGCGAGAATCTGCGCGTTCGGCTCGGGGTGGTCCCCGCTGGCCCGCGGGCCCGCGCCGTCGGCGGGACGCTCAGTACCGTTTTGTTCCAGGTTGGCGGTCCCCTGACCCGTGCGGGCCGCGCCGGTCCCGAACGCGTCGTGGCCGGCGGCGGGCGCGTACTCGTACAGTCCGCGCAGGATGCCCTGCTCCAGCGCGGCCTTCCCGCCGGGGAAGGCCGCCGGCTCGGCCGGCTGCGGGTACGGCTCGTTGTAGACGGTCAGGTAGTAGAAGATGTCCTCGCCCTCGGGGTGGTCCGGGGTCGAGGAGTACATCCGGCGCAGCGCATCCCGCATGATGTAGGCGATCTCGTAGGCCCAGGCGGCGTCGTAGGCGATGCACGCCTCGCTGACCGAGGCCAGCAGCACCGTGTGGCCGTCGTTGTGCTGCAGCCCTTCGCCGGCCAGCGTGGTCCGCCCGGCGGTCGCGCCGAGCAGGAAGCCGCGGCCGAGCTGGTCACCGAGCGCCCACATCTGGTCGCCGGTCCGCTGCCAGCCGAACATCGAGTAGAAGATGTACACCGGGATCATCTGCGTGCTGTGCGTGGCGTAGGAGGTGCCGGCCGCGATCATCGAGCCCATCGCGCCGGCTTCGGTGATCCCCTCGTGCAGGATCTGGCCCTTCTCGGACTCCTTGTACGACAGCAGCAGGTTCCGGTCCACCGCCTCGTAGGTCTGGCCGTGCGGGGAGTAGATCTTCGCGGTCGGGAACAGCGAGTCCATCCCGAACGTGCGCGCCTCGTCGGGGATGATCGGCACGAACCGCGCGCCGATCTCCTTGTCCTTCATCAGCTCCTTGAGCAGCCGGACGAACGCCATCGTGGTGGCGACCGGCTGCTTGCCCGAGCCCTTCTTCAGCTCGTCGTACGTCTTGTCCGCGACCGGCGGCAGCGGCTTGGCCCGCACGACGCGCTTGGGCAGGTAGCCGCCCAGCGCCGCGCGGCGCTCCTTCATGTACTGGATCTCCTCGGAGTCCTCGCCCGGGTGGTAGTACGGCGGCAGGTCCGCCTCCAGGGCGGCGTCCGAGATCGGCAGGTAGAGCCGGTCCCGGAATTCCTTCAGCTCGGCGTGCGTGAGCTTCTTCATCTGGTGGGTGGCGTTGCGCGCCTCGAAGTCCGGGCCGAGAGTCCAGCCCTTGATCGTGTGTGTGAGGATCACCGTGGGCTGGCCGACGTGCTCGCGCGCGGATTTGAACGCCGCGTACACCTTGCGGTAGTCGTGCCCGCCGCGGGACAGGTTCCGCAGGTCGTCGTCGGACAGGTGCTGAACCATGGCGCGCAGCCGGGGGTCGCCGCCGAAGAAGTTCTCCCGGATGTAACCGCCGGCCTCCACCGAGTAGGTCTGGAACTGCCCGTCCGGCGTGGTGTTCATCTTGTTGACCAGCACGCCATCGGTGTCCTGGGCCAGCAGCGGGTCCCAGTCCCGGCCCCAGATGACCTTGATCACATTCCAGCCCGCGCCCCGGAAGTAGGCCTCGAGCTCCTGGATGATCTTGCCGTTGCCACGGACTGGGCCGTCCAGCCGCTGCAGATTGCAGTTGATGACGAAGGTGAGGTTGTCGAGCTCCTCGCGGGCGGCCAGGCCGATCGCGCCGAGCGCTTCCGGCTCGTCCATCTCCCCGTCGCCGAGGAACGCCCACACGTGCGAGCGGCTGGTGTCGTGCAGCTCGCGGGCCAGCAGGTACCGGTTGAAGCGGGCCTGGTAGATGGCATTGAGCGGGCCGAGGCCCATGGAGACGGTGGGGAACTCCCAGAAGCCGGGCATCAGCCGCGGGTGCGGGTAGGACGGCAGACCGCCGCCCGGGTGGGACAGCTCCTGCCGGAAGCCGTCGAGCCGGTTCTGGTCCAGCCGGCCTTCGAGGAACGCGCGGGCGTAGATGCCCGGGGCGGCGTGGCCCTGGAAGAAAACCTGGTCGCCGGACTCGCCGTTCTCCTTGCCGTGGAAGAAGTGGTTGAACCCCACCTCGTACAGGCTGGCGGCCGAGGCGTAGGTGGCGATGTGACCGCCGACCCCGAGGCCCGGCCGGTTGGCCCGGGAGACCATGATGGCCGCGTTCCAGCGGATGAAGGCACGGATCCGCCGCTCGATGTACTCGTCGCCCGGGAACCACGGTTCCCGCTCGGGCGTGATCGTGTTGATGTAATCGGTGCTTCGCAGCCCCGGCACGCCGACCTGCTGCTCGCGGGCCCGCTCCAGCAGCCGGAGCATGACATAACGGGCCCGGGCGCGGCCGCGGGTCTCCACGACCGTGTCGAATGAGTCGACCCACTCTCGGGTTTCGTCCGGATCGATGTCGGGCAGCTGGGTGGGGAGCCCGTCATTGATGATCGAGAAGCGCTGGCGTCCGGAAGCCACGGGGTAGCCTCGCCTTCCGTTGGTTCAGGGCGGCTGTACACCGCGGTTTTTCGATGATGTCCAGACCAATCGTCCTGCGTTTGGCCGGGAATTGCATCTCTACTACACGGTAACCGTGCAGCCGGGCGGACTATCCCCGGGCTGCAGCAGACGATCCCCGTGGACCAGTGCCAGCCCGGGGGGACGACCCCCCGGAACCTGTGCTGGCCCGGGGGCGACCGCCCTGGAACCCCCGCTGCGCTTCGCGCCCGTACGGTTTCCCCCGCTTGGCGGAAACCCAATTCCTCCGCCTGGCCGAAGCCAAATTGTGTCAGCAGTTTGCCCGGTACCGGCGATTGCCACTTGCGCGCCGCGCCATGGGCGTGTGAACTGTCCCAACAAGTAGTGCTGACGCGGTCATCGCCGCCAGGTACCAGACCACGGCAAGGTGCCGGGGGACACGGGCCGGCGCAGGATGCGATGGCGCGGGGAGGGT
>Ga0302311_10005004_pt1 | contig 14133 bp, 10 predicted proteins | sample III_Palsa_N1_3_FD_200449 | JGI IMG/M metagenome (GOLD analysis project Ga0302311, IMG submission 200449) | Peat permafrost microbial communities from Stordalen Mire near Abisko, Sweden - III_Palsa_N1_3 | ecosystem: Environmental > Terrestrial > Soil > Palsa > Peat permafrost | place: Sweden... | reverse complement strand
ATGCCCGCCGCGGGCGCCTGACGCTGAACCACGGCGTCGTCGAGACCCCTGTGTTCATGCCGGTGGGCACCTATGGGACCGTCAAGGGCGTGCTGCCGCGCTCGCTCGAGGAGATGGGCGCCCAGATCATCCTGGGCAACACGTTCCACCTGTGGATGCGTCCCGGCCTGGACGTGATGACGCAGTTCGGCGGGCTGCACAAGTTCGAGAGCTGGAAGGCGCCGATCCTCACCGACTCCGGTGGCTTTCAGGTGTGGTCGCTCGGCGAGATGCGCAAGATCTCCGAGGAAGGCGTGCGCTTCGCCTCGCCGGTCAACGGCGACAAGCTGTTCCTCACGCCCGAGATCAGCATGCAGATCCAGACGGTGCTCAACTCCGACATCGTCATGCAGTTCGACGAGTGCACGCCGTACGAGACCAAGGGCGTGCTCACCACCGAGCGCGAGGCGCGTCTGTCGATGGAGCTGTCGCTGCGCTGGGCCGCGCGCTGCCGCGACGAGTTCGCGCGGCTGGGCAATCCCAACGCGCTGTTCGGCATCGTGCAGGGCGGCATGTTCGAGTCGCTGCGCGAGTTGTCGCTCGACGCCCTCGTGGCCATGGACTTTCCCGGCTATGCCATCGGCGGCGTCTCGGTGGGCGAGCCCAAGGAGGACATGCAACGGCTCGTCGCCCACACGCCGCACCGGCTGCCGGCGCACAAGCCGCGCTACCTGATGGGCGTCGGCACGCCGGAAGACCTGGTCTACGGCGTGGCCCACGGCGTCGACATGTTCGACTGCGTGATGCCCACTCGCAACGCGCGCAACGGCCACCTGTTCACGCGCTTCGGCGACCTGAAGGTGCGCAACGCGCGCCACAAGAGCGACGAGACTCCGGCCGACGCGAGCTGCAGCTGCTACACCTGCGCGAACTTCAGCCGCGCCTACCTGCATCACCTGGATCGCTGCGGCGAGATGCTGGGCCCGATGCTCAACACCATCCACAACCTGCACTACTACCTGAACCTGATGCGCGAGGTGCGCGCGTCGCTCGACGAAGGCCGCTTCGCCGTGTTCCGGGTGCAGTTCGCGCGCGATCGCGCGCGCGGGGTCTAGAAACGAACAAGGGCGGCCGAAGCCGCCCTCGAGGATCGCAAGCCGACCGGTCTACTGGGTCTGCGTGGCCGAGGTGATGACCACGTTGGGGATCGGCACGCACGAGCCGTCGCTGAAGCCGACCAGCGGCGTGCACACGCTGCTGCCGCCCTGCCCGATCGCGGCGATCTGCGTCAGGATGGCCGAGCTGGCGCTCACGTCGGCGAACACGGCATAGCCTGGGCCGCTGCTGCTGTCGAAGGCGGCAGTGTCGTCCTTGATGTTGAAGAAGAAGCCGGACGTGGCCGAGTTGGGATCCGACGTGCGGGCCATCGCCGCGGTCCATTGCACATCGGTTCCGCCGGTGGTCTCGAGCGCGATCGCCGGGTAGGTCGTCGTCTTGGCCGTGGGCAGCGTGCCGCTGGTCATGGCGCCGTAGCTGCCGCCCTGGACGACGTCGTATTCGGGGCCGTCCAGCGCGTTGGTCTGGTCCACCACGCGATGCATGATCGTGCCGGAATAGAAGCCGGAGTTCACATAGGCCAGGAAGTTGTCGACCGTGATCGGCGCGACGTTGCCCTTCAGGCTGAAGACGATGTTGCCGTTCACGCCGCCGCCGCTGACGGCCATCGTGACGATCGGCGGCAGCACGGTGAGCGTCTGCTGGGCGATCGTGCCGCCGTTGGACACCGCGAGGATCGGGCTCGAATAGGCACCGGACGGCGTGCACGAGAAGTAGGCGGTGGTGTCGGTGCTGGCCGTCGGCGACGTGGTCAGGCGTGTGATGTTCTTGCAGCCGCTGGCTTGCAGGTTCAGGTTGCTGAGGTTCGTTCCGACGACGGTGACCTGGGCCGGCGCACCGTACTTGGTCGACGCGATGGACATGGAGCTGACCGTGGCCGTGGCGGTGTCGCCGCCGCTGCCGCCGCAGGCGGTGAGCGCTGCGAGCAAGAGGGTCGTCAGGGCCGCGGCGCCGAGCGTGCGCGCGGACGCGGAGACATTGAAACGTTGCTGCATGATGGGTGGTTGAGACGAAAGCGAAGATGGTAGGTCATGAGCGACCGACACACTGTTAAGTGGGCGTTAATGTGTGGCGCCGTCGCTTCGAATCGACGTCGGTGAACCGCAATTTACATGGGCGCGGCGATGCATGTTGTCTGGAACGCACCGAAGATCGCCGATCGGTGCGGACTCGCGCCGGTCAGACGACCTTGGCGTCCAGCAGCTGACCCACTTCGTGATGCAGCCCTTCGGGCGTGACCGCCTCGGCGGCGATGCCGGGGCCCACGTTGAGGCCGACGCGGCTGAACAGCCCGCGCCGGAACGGCTTGCTCATGGCCGCGCCCTCCGCCTTCGAGAAGAACGAGCCCCACAGGTTCTGCAGCGCCAGCGGGATCACCGGCACCGGACGCTGTTCGAGGATGCGCATCACGCCGCCCTTGAAGGGCTTGAGCGTGCCGTCGTTGGTGATGCCGCCTTCCGGAAAGATGCCCAGCAGATCGCCTTCGGCGAGCACCTGGTCGGCGGCGACGAACGCGGCTTCGTAGGCCGCCGGGTCTTCGTTCTTCGGCGCGATCGGGATCGCCTTGGCGAGACGGAAGAACAGGCCCAGGCCGGGCGTGCGGAAGATGCGCGAGTCCATGATGAAGCGGATCGGACGCGGGCTGGCCGCCATCAGCAGCACCGGGTCGACGAAGCTCACGTGGTTGCACACGATGATCGCCGCGCCCGTCGTCGGGATGTTGGCGTCGCCCTGTATCCGGAAGCGGTACGCGGTCCGCGTGAGGACGAAGGCGACGAAGCGCAGCAGGTATTCGGGCACCAGGCAGAAGATGTAGCCGGCGACGAAGGCGTTGGCGATGCCGGTGATCAGGAACACGCCGCCGATGCTGGCGCCGAAGTGCAGCAGCGCGCCGGCGATCAGCGAGCTGGCGATCATGAACAGCGCGTTGAGGATGTTGTTTGCGGCAATGATGCGGGCTCGGTGGCTAGGAAGCGCTCGCATCTGGATCAGCGCGTACATCGGCACGCTGTAGAGGCCGGCGCTGAGCGACAGCATGAACAGGTCGACCATCGGCCGCACGTGCTGGCCCTGGGCGACGAAGGTCGACAGGTCCCACAGCGCGCCCGCGGGCAGGGCGAGATGGCTGACGGCGAAGTACAGGTCGATCGCGAAGATGCTCATGCCGATCGCGCCCAGCGGCACGAGGCCGATCTCGACCTGGCGGCGCGACAGCATCTCGCACATCAGCGAGCCGATGCCCACGCCCACCGAGAACAGGACGAGCAGCAGCGAGGCGACGTGCACGTCGCCGTGCAGCACGTCCTTGGCGAACGACGGGAACTGCGACAGGAAGGTGGCGCCGAAGAACCACATCCACGAAATACCCAGCAGCGACCGGAACACGACGATGTCGGTGCGTGCGAGCTTCAGGTTGCGCAGCGTCTCCGATACCGGATTCCAGTTGATCTTCAGGCGCGTGTCATGGGCGGGCGTGGACGGGATCGCCTGCGCGGTCAGGCGTCCGATGACGGCGATCGCCAGGCAGGCGCCGCCGGCCAGCTCGGGGCCCATGCCGGGCACGACCACGAGCAGGCCGCCGGCCAGCTGGCCCAGCAGGATCGCGACGAAGGTGCCCATCTCCACCATGCCGTTGCCGCCGGTGATCTCCTGGTCGTTCAGGTGCTGCGGCAGGTAGGCGTACTTCACCGGCCCGAACAGCGTGGAATGCACGCCCATCAGGAACAGGCACAGCAGCAGCACGACCACCAGTTGCGCGACGAAGCCCCACACGGCCAGCGCCATGATGAAGATCTCGAACGACTTGATGAAGCGCATCATCGATGCCTTGTCGTACTTGTCGGCCAGCTGTCCGCTGGTGGCCGACAACAGCACGAACGGCAGGATGAAGACCGCGCTGATGACCAGTCCGGCCTTGTCGGACGGCAGCCAGGCGATCTGCAGCTGGTAGGTGACCAGCACCGTGAAGGCGAACTTCAGGACATTGTCGTTGCCGGCGCCGAAGAACTGCGTCCAGAAGAACGGCGCGAATCGGCGCTGGCGCAGGAGTGCGAACTGGCTGGGGTGGGATTGGCTCATGAAGGCGGATTTCCTGTGGCGCTGCGCGCCCGTTGCGTCGACTGTAGCCGCAGGCCGGCACGCGCGCCTGCGGCGACACCCTCGTTTGGTGGCGGTCAGCGCACGACGGTGGGCGACCCGGCGATCTGCGTGCGCTGCATCCACGTGAACATCGACTCGACCGTGACGGTCTCGATGTGGTCGCTGAAGCGCTTCGAGTTCGGGTGGTCGTCGAACGCGACGTTGGCGCGGGTGATGCGTCCGCCCAGGCGCGTCAGCGCGTCGATGTGCAGCACGGTCGGCTGGTAGTCGTGCAGCTGCAGCCAGGCCTGCGCGCGCTCGCGCGTGCTGGCGGCCGGATCGAGCGAGCCCGCGAGCGTTTCGAGTGCCCATTGGTTGCTCTGCTGGTATTTCGTCGACCACGGGTACGCGACCGCGCTGTAGGCCGGCGTGTGCCACTGGACGAGGCGCTGGTCGTTGGTCAGCACCTGCATCAGCGCGGCCTGCACTTCGGGCGCGGGCACGACGTAGGCGGCCTCGTAGCGGAACGGGGTGTCGAGGAAGAACTCGGCCAGTCCCTGGCGGAAGACGGCCGCCTCGGCGGTGCCGCACTGGTTCAACTTGTGGGCGATGCGCCAGGTGCCGCGCTGCGGCCGCGGCAGGCCGTCGACCATCGCGGCGGCGGTGGCGCCGAGCGTGGCGGAGCGATCGCCGGGCGTGACCGGGTCAGGCCGCTGCTCGCGATACGCGAAGGCCAGGTGCGACCAGGTGAGGCCGTACTTGCTCAGGTCCTGGCCGGCGCGGGCGATGATGACCACCTGGGCGCCGCTGGCGTCCAGGCTGCGCTGCACGCGCTCGGCCAGGCCCAGCGCGCGCGTCATGCTGACAGTGTCGGGCGGCGTGGTTTCGCAGGTCTTGCCGGCCGTGGCGACGGTGGCCGACGCGAGGGCCAGCGCGCCGACCAGCAGGCGCAGCAGTCGGCGGGCGCGGCTCATCGCGACACGCGCTGGTTGTACGACAGCGAGCGGCCGATCTCGTTGGGGACGAACGCGATCACGTGGCCCGCCGTGCTGAGCACCATGCCTGTTGCCACGGCCGTGACGGTGATGACGGTGCCTACCGCGACGATCGCGCCGCCGACCACCCGTCCGGCGAAACAGATGCTGCCCTTCACGCCGTCGGCCGCGTTTTCGACGACCCAGACCGTGCCCTCCGCACTGGCCTCGACGCCGGTCACCACGACCGAGCCGACGCCGGCGACCAACACGACGGGCAGCGCGACGGAGATCGCGACCGGGACGAGCGAGGCCTCGCTCAGCTCGCTGACATCCGATTGTGCGTGCGCGGCGGCATGGACGGCCAGCGCCGCGGCGATCGCCAGCGTCGAGTGGCGGATGCGTGAAGCAGCGGGGGGTTCCATGTGAAACCTTCGAAGTCCGGAAGTCGCGATGGTGCGCAGGCGCCGAAGGTCGAGCAACGGGATTGCAACGAGTGCCGCGGGCCGCATCGTGAGGTATCGTTCCCGAATACTTTCTGTCCGGCTTTTCCATGAGCAGCACCGTCGAGATCGTCAACGTCCTGAAGAGCGAACTGAAGCTTGCCAAGCTGACCTATGCCGACCTGGGGCGCGAGCTGGGGCTGGCGGAATCCAGCGTCAAGCGCATGTTCGCCAAGGGCGACATGCCGTTGAAACGCATCGACGAGATCTGTCGCGTGCTCAAGTGCGACTTCTCCGAGCTGGCGCGCAAGGTGGCCGACCTAGAGCTGCTGCGCGACGAGCTGACGCTCGAGCAGGAACGCGCCGTCGTGGCCGACAAGCGGCTGCTCGTGATGGCGCTTTGCACGCTGAGCCAATGGCCCTACGAGCAGGTCATGGGCATGTACGCGTTCACGGACGCCGAGGCGGTGCGCCACCTGGCCCAGCTCGACCGGCTGGGCATCATCGAGTTGAAGCCGCTCAACCGCTACCGGCTCAAGGTCGCCAAGACCTTCCGTTGGCGCGCCAACGGCCCGGTGATGCAGTTCTTCCGCGACCACGGCGTGGTCGACTACTTCGCTGGCGGCTTCAACGGCGAGTGCGAGATGCTCAGCCTGGTGCACGGCCACATCAGCCTGCCCATGGCCAAGGTGTTCCAGGAGCGCCTGCAGCGCCTGGCGCAGGACTTCGCCCAGCAGCACCTCACCGACCAGCGGCTGGCGCCGGCCCACAAGCGCGGATTCACGGCAGTGATGGCGTTGCGGTCGTGGACGTTCGGGCCCTTGCGCGAACTGCTGCGCGATCCCAGCATCGAGCCCTGAGCTTCAGAGGCCGCGAGCGCCCGGCCTCGCTCAGCCGCCAGCCGCGTCGGCCATTGCCGGACCCTTTTCGCGGGCGACCATTTCCTGCGCGAACTCGATGAAGGCGACGGCGCCACGTGAAGTCGGGTCGAACACGACGCCGGGTTGTCCGTAGCTGGGCGCCTCCGCCAAGCGCACGTTGCGCGGGATCACGGTGTTGAACACCTTGTCGCCGAAGTGCGCCTTGAGCTGTTCGCTGACGTTGGCCTGCAGCGTGATGCGCGGGTCGAACATCACGCGAAGGAGGCCGATCAGTTCCAGGTCGCGGTTGAGGTTGGCGTGCACCTGCTTGACCGTGTTGACCAGGTCGGAGACGCCTTCCAGCGCGAAATACTCGCACTGCATCGGGACGATGACGCCGTGCGCGCTGCACAGGCCGTTGAGCGTCAGCAGGTTCAGGGATGGCGGGCAGTCAATCAGCACGAAGTCGTAGCTGTCGTCCACGGCCTTGAGTGCGCGTCGCAGGCGCTCGTTGCGACGCTCCAGCGCGACCAGTTCCACCTCGGCGCCCGCCAATTCGCGGTTGGCCCCGAGGACGTCATAGCCGCCGCTGGGCGACTTTTGAGCCGCCTCCTGGATCGAGGCGCTTTCCAGCAGCACGTCGTAGACGGTCAGCGGCAAGTCGCGCTTGTTGATGCCCGAACCCATGGTCGCGTTGCCTTGCGGATCGAGGTCGACCAGCAGGACGCGTTGTCCGACGAGTGCCAGGCCGGCTGCCAGGTTCACCGTCGTCGTGGTCTTGCCGACGCCGCCTTTCTGGTTCGCGATGCAATAGATTCTCGCCATGGATGACCGGTGAAAAGCGCTGGTGGAGGGGAAATCTTGGCCCTATTGTCGGGGCTACTCGGCCGCTTCGACAGTGCGTTGATGTGGCCTCAGCCACACCAGGCAGCGCTTTTCGTTCAATTCCGGCACGTCGAGTTGTTCCACGTGGAACATTTCGAGGTCAGCAGGGATGTCGGCACGCTCTTCGGCGGACAGGTTGGCCTTCATGGCGGCCCACTGACCTTGCGGCGCGAGCAGCGCCCGGGTCAAGGTCGTGAAGTCGTGGATCGAGGCGAAGGCGCGCGAGGTGATGAGATCGAATTCCGGGCTCCTGAATGTGCCCGGTGCTTCGACTCTTCCGTGGACGCCGTGCAGGTTGGGCAGTCCGAGCTCCGCTGCCGCCTGCCGGATGAAGGCGGCTTTCTTGGCCACCGCATCGACGCAGGTCACTTGCCACTCCGGATTCAGCATCGCCAGGATGACACCCGGCAGGCCGGCGCCGCTGCCGACGTCGAGCAGGCGCAGCGCGCCCTGCCCCGCCACTCCCGTGCCCCTGCGCAGCGGCAGGACGACAGCGAGGCAGTCGAGCAGGTGATGCGTGAACATCTCGCCGGTGTTGCGCACGGCGGTCAGGTTGTAGACCTTGGTCCAACGCTGGATCAGGGCCATGTAGGCCAGCAGCCGTTCCCGCTCGTTTGTCGTCAATGTCAGGCCGAGTCGCGGTGCCAGCGCCTCGAGTTGCCCGTCCATGCGGGACGGGTCACCGTATTCAAGCGGCATGTTCGGCAGGCGCGGCGTTGGGATTCGAGAAGCCCTTGAAGCGCTTCTTCTTCAAATGGACGAGCAGTAGCGAGATCGCCGCCGGCGTCACGCCGGAGATCCGCGTCGCCTGGCCCAGCGTCTGGGGGCGATGCTGGCTCAGCTTCTGCCGAACCTCGAAGGACAGCGCGGTGACCTGGTTGTAGTCGAGTTCGGCGGGCAGCGCGAGTTCCTCGAGGCTTTGGGCGCGCATCACTTCCTCGTTCTGCTTGTCGATGTAGCCGGCGTACTTGGTCGCGATCTCGAGCTGCTCGATGACTTCGCCGGCCAGCTGCGCGCCCAGTTCCCCGGTCAGTGTTTCACGTGAAACATCGACGTTCGGGCGGGCGATCGCGGTCGCCTCGACCACCGTGTCGAAGCCGATGCCCGGTCGACGCAGCAGGTCGGCCAGCGAGTGCTCATGTTCCAGCGCCTTGCCGAGCAGGCGTTCGGCGTCGGCTGCGGGCAGGTTGTTCGAATGCACCCAGGTCGACCGTAGCCGCTCGGTTTCCCGCGCGAGCGCGTCACGCTTGCGATTGAAGTGGGCCCAGCGGGCGTCGTCGACCAGGCCCAGCTGACGACCGAGCTCGGTCAATCGCAGATCGGCGTTGTCTTCGCGCAGCTGCAGCCGGAACTCGGCGCGGCTGGTGAACATGCGGTACGGTTCCGTCACGCCCTTGGTGATCAGGTCGTCCACCAGCACGCCCAGGTAGGCCTGATCGCGCCGCAGCACGAAGCCGTCGGCACGCTCGCCGGCGCACAGCGACGCATTGACGCCGGCAAACAGACCCTGCGCCGCCGCCTCTTCATAGCCGGTGGTGCCGTTGATCTGACCCGCGAAGAACAGCCCGGAAATGGCGCGCGTCTCGAACGTGCTCTTGAGTTCGCGGGGATCGAAGTAGTCGTATTCGATGGCGTAGCCCGGGCGCAGGATGTGCGCGTTGGCCAGTCCGGCCATCGACCGGACTGCGGCCAGCTGGATGTCGAACGGCAGCGACGTGGAAATGCCGTTCGGATAGAACTCGTGCGTCGTCAGGCCCTCGGGTTCCAGGAAGATCTGGTGCGAGTCCTTGTCGGCGAAGCGATGGACCTTGTCCTCGATGCTCGGGCAGTAACGTGGCCCCACCCCTTCGATGACGCCGGTGAACATGGGACTGCGGTCGAAGCCCGAGCGGATGATCTCGTGCGTGCGCGCATTCGTGTGCGTGACCCAGCACGGCATCTGGCGCGGATGTTGCGCGGCCGTACCCATGAAGCTGAACACCGGCATCGGCGTCGCGATGTTGCCGTCGGCGTCGGGCATGCCGTCGCCCGGCTGCTCCGCCAGTTGCGAGAAGTCGATCGACCGGCCGTCGATGCGCGGCGGCGTACCCGTCTTGAGCCGGCGCTGCGGCAGCTTCAGCTCCTTCAGGCGCGCCGACAGCCGCTGCGCCGGCGGATCCCCCGCGCGCCCGGCGTTGTAGTTCTGCAGGCCCATGTGGATCTTGCCGTCCAGGAACGTGCCGGCCGTCAGCACGACGGTACGCCCGCGGAAGGTGATGCCCGACTGCGTCACCGCGCCGGTCACGCGGTCGCGCCCGTCGACCGACTCGATCACCAAGTCGTCGACAGCCTGCTGGAACAGCCACAGGTTGGGCTGGCTTTCGAGGCGCCGGCGGATCGCCGCCTTGTAGAGGATGCGGTCGGCCTGCGCGCGCGTCGCACGCACCGCGGGGCCCTTCGAGCCGTTGAGGATGCGGAACTGGATGCCGGACTCGTCCGTCGCCGCCGCCATCGCGCCGCCGAGCGCATCGACCTCCTTCACGAGATGGCCCTTGCCGATGCCGCCGATCGACGGATTGCAGCTCATCTGCCCCAGCGTCTCGATGTTGTGCGTCAGCAGCAGCGTCGCACTTCCCATACGCGCCGCCGCGAGCGCGGCCTCGGTGCCGGCATGGCCGCCGCCGACCACGATGACGTCGAATTCCTGGGGGTAGATCACCGGCAACTCACTGTGCATGACCCGAGCCATCGCGGCCCGATCGAGACTGGAACCCGCTGCGACGCCGCGCGATACGTTTCGATCGCGCCAGGCGGAGACGGGTGGGGGAAGCCGTGATTTTAGGCGGGCTGGCGCCGACGCGCCACCCGAGAGGACAATCCCTGCATGCCTCAGCCCGCCCTCGCCCCCTCAGCCGCCGCCAGTACCCAGGATCCGCCGTGCCGACCCGGTTGCGGCGCATGCTGCATCGCGCCGTCGATCACGAGCCCGATCCCCGGCATGCCCGACGGCAAGCCCGCGGGCGTACCCTGCGTCCAGCTCGGTGACGATATGCGTTGCCGCATCTTCGGCCGGCCGGAGCGGCCGGCGTTCTGCGGCGGGTTGAGGCCGTCGAGGGAGATGTGTGGGGATGGAGCTGGACAGGCGATGCAATGGCTGACTGTCCTCGAAGCTGCAACACGTCCGACGTGAATAAGAGGCGAGGAGCAGCTCTAAGTATTCGCTCTGAATGCGGCTTCAGTGGCGTGCCAATCCTCCAAAAAAGAGCGGGGTGCCGACGGGTCCCGTCGGCACCCCAAGAGTCAATCAGCTTCAGTAGGCGCTTCCGTCGTCGAAACGACTTTACCGGAACTGGAGGGGCTGATTGTGGAGGGTCTTGGGGGATCCCGCGGCGCGCTGCCGCACGCAGGAAGTCAACAATTCAAATTAGACGAGCTTTGCTCATCTGGGAAATCAAACTTCAGGCCAAGCTAGGCGAGCGTGCCACCGCGGGGCATGTCGCTTGTGTCATCAGCGAAGAGGTAGTTCCAAAGAAGGGTGATCATGTTGCTGCTCCGCTGTCCACCGGGTCGATGGAATAGATTGGAGCAGCCTTCAATGGGGCTGTAACCTACAAAGCCTTGCAGTTCTGCATCGAGCGCTGTAACTAGATGATTCCCAGAGCCATCGCGTTTAGTACCGCTTTGTGCTTGTTACTAGCCTGAAGCTTATTTAATATGCTTCTCATGTAATAGGTAACTGTCCAGCTGCTAATGCAAAGAATTTGAGCAGTCTCTCCTGCCGTCTTTCCAGCTGCGGTCCATTTGAGTATCTCGAGTTCCCGCTTCGTCAAAGTTGGAATACTCTCATTTTCTTTCACTGGTAGGAGCAAGCGTGCAGCGGCGTCTTGCGCGTGCACAGCCCCTAGTTGCAAATCGGCGAGCAATCGCGTCAATTCCTCATCGCCGCGCGGCAGCGGACTATCCCGGTCAAAGCCGAGCATGAATTGCTTGCCGCCAGGGATGTGCAGAGAGACTGCAATCCCTGTCTTATAGCCGTACACAGCCTGTTGTTCCCACAGGTCACCTGCGCCGGCATTGACGTACACAGCTTGGTCGTACATGAACGGCACGCTGACGGCTTTGAGTCTTTGGAGAACCGGGTCTCGCCGAGCGTCATCCTCGTTTCTCGTTACATCCTCAGCAAACGCGCTAGGCGCATTGTGAATCATGGAGAAACTACGAGTTTTGTCGGGCATCTCGGTAATCATGAAGGCACCCACCAATCCGAAACCCAAATCTTCGGCAAAACCGATTAAATTTCGTCTGAATGTAGGTAAGTCTGGGGATTGACTCACGTCTAAGAATCGCTGATACCTCATACCGTATCTCCTACAAACGAATGTAGCCTCCCTACAAGCGTTTGCGGGTTGTCCAAACGTGTTGTTTGATAAAGCATGCGCTACCAACTCTACTCAAGGTGAGGACAATGATTGCAACTAACGCGAGTCCTGTCAGATCGGTCAAAAGCTGGGCGCCTGTGCCAGCCGCGATGCGACGTTGGCAGGAGTCTAGCGCCGGCCTGAGGCACGTGGGGACAACGATCTCAGAACATCCTGCAAAAGGTGTTCGCAGCTGCGGCCAAGTCCTGTGGGCGACTGCATTGAATGATTCGCAAGTCGGCCTCGCTTGGGGATGGGCCTGCCTCCACGGCGAGGTGGTAGTGATGACTGATCCCATGGGTGTTGCCACGAACCTTGCGCTTGTTGACGACGAATCAGGAGAGCCGCTGACTGCAAGTCAGGTGATGTGCTGCCTAAATTCGGTGATCTATGGCTTGCCGTGGCAAGACACGGTACGCAGCGCAATGGACATTCGCCCCCAGGTTCCAAATCTAAGTTGACCCCGGCTCTCGACACAGGTGCTGAATTGGCCATCAAATCTCGCGCTGGCCCGAAGCTTCTCTGTTAGACCACAGCCGCTTCAGCGCTCTCATTCGCACTCAATGAGACCGAGCTTTATCGCTCGCAGGACTGCTTCGTACTTTGTTGAGCAGCCAAGCTTTTGCATTGCTCTGCGCAACAACAAAGTCGCGTGGTGCTCAGAGAGGGACATTGTCATACCAACTTCCCACGATGTCTTGCCATCCATAGTCCATCGGAGTGCTTCAAGCTCGCTTCGTGTTAGTGACAGAACGTTCTCCGAGTCTGGGAGTGTTGGCAAGGAAAGCTCGAACGCAGCCGCTTGCGCGTGCGACGCGAACTCCAATAGATCTTCGAAGATGCGCTTGAAGTGCGGAACACGGTCGGGCCGCTCGTGACTCCAATTTGCACCTAATACGAAATGACGATTCCGTCCCGGATGCATTGCAACGGCAACTCCGCTTCGATATCCGAACTCGGCTTGATGCTTCCAAAGTACCTGTTCGCGAGCAGAGGCGTAGGTACGTCGATCCCACACCAGCGGAGCACTTGATCTCTTGCAATGTTGACTAATGGGGTCGATCCGGCTCGTGTCCTGGTTTGCGAATTCCTCAGCGAACCCCGCGGGCGTATTTGAGACAGTTTGAAACTCGCTCAAAGTCGGTGAGTGATCTGTGACCACCATGGCCGCAACGATGTCGAAGCCAAGATCCTGTGCAAACGCGACGATCTGTCTCCCATAGTCATTCACGCTGCCAGCGTGCAGGACCTCAAGGCATTTCCGGTTGAACAAAGAGTTTTTCATTGCATGCACGCTCGCATTTTCCACGCGCCTTCTGCTGCGTCCTGCGCCATCGCGGTCACGTGAGGTCATCCCCCCAACACAGCAACGGCTAGGGAATTCTCGGCCGGAACTCCTCGTCTCGACGGTAGCACCTGCTTTTTGGCGCAGGCATCACCTGGATGCGGTATGCGTGGGCTCCTAACTGTCCGCCAGGAGTTGCGGATGTTGCGGAAGCGGCGGTGGACTACTGCGCCGCGCGCTTGGCCAGCTGGCGTGCCACGAAGGTGAGCGCGGCGGCGGTGAGCACGGCCGACAGGAGCACGCTCGGCGCGACGTCGAGCGTGCTGATGGGGGCGTTCTTGAGGACGCGGTTCATGAGCGTGGTCTGCGCGATGGAGGGCACCCACAGGTTCCACGCGGCCTCGCCTTCCTCGTTGAACATGCCGAGCATCGGAGCCATCGTGAAGGCCAGCGTGAGCACGACCATGTTGGCCTGGGCTTCCTTGACGGTCTTGCAGCGGATGGCGACGGCCATCATCAAGGCAGCGATCACGGCGGCGAGCGGCGCGAGCAGGCCGATGAAGCAGGCGGCCTCGTACCATCCGAAGCGGAACAGCGCGGCGAGCGATTCGCTGCGCAGCAGGCTTTGCGCGGGCAGGAAGCTCAGGCACGACAGCACGGCGATGAGCAGCGCCAGCGCCCACACCGCGGCCCACTTGCCGATCACCAGCGCGCCGCGCGACGCGGGCGTCGCGAGCAGCGGTTCGAGCGAGCCGCGCTCGCGTTCGCCGGCGGTGGTGTCGAGCGCCGCGTTGAGCGCGCCGTAGAGGACGGCCATCAGCACGAACAGCGGCACGACGTGGGTCATCTGCGCGGCGCGCGCGGCGTTGTCGGCGATGTCGTGTTCGTCGATCCGCGTCACGCTCATCACGGACGGCGCGACGCCGTGGGCGACGAGCCGCAGCGACGCCTGCTCCTGGTCGAAGCCCTGCAGCAGCTGCGCGACCGGCCCGACGGCGCCTTGCGCGCGGCCGTTGGCGCTGCTGTAGACGAGCTCGATGCGTGGCTGCTGGCCGTGCGCGAGATCGTCCTCGAAGCGGGGCGGCACGATCACCACCGGATCGCCGAACTTGCTCG
>Ga0302311_10005002_pt1 | contig 14135 bp, 15 predicted proteins | sample III_Palsa_N1_3_FD_200449 | JGI IMG/M metagenome (GOLD analysis project Ga0302311, IMG submission 200449) | Peat permafrost microbial communities from Stordalen Mire near Abisko, Sweden - III_Palsa_N1_3 | ecosystem: Environmental > Terrestrial > Soil > Palsa > Peat permafrost | place: Sweden... | reverse complement strand
TGTCGCCCTTTTCCCAAACATTTTTGGCGGCGCTTTCCGGGATCACGCCCAGCTTGGCCTGGGCGTCGCAGGCATGGGCCTCGATCTCGAACCAGATGCGGAAACGGTTCTCGGGGGCCCAGATCGCGACCATGGCGGGGCGGCTGTAACGTGGAATCACGGGGTCAGTCCTTCATCTCATCTTGTGCAGGGTTTCCTAGAGCATTTCGCGATCCATTTGGATCGCGAAATGCTCTTAAGCCCGAGCGGCGTTTGAGCCTCGACGGAGCGGAGCGCAGGCGTCGTATAAATCATTTTGCGACTCATTTGAATCGCGAAATGCTCCCAAACCCGAGCGGCGCTTAAGCCTCGCCGGAGTGGAACGCAGGCGTCGTATAAGGCTAACAGCCGATGCTCACAAGCACCGGTTTCGGATTAGTCGCGACCGTAGCGGATGAAGTCGGTCCAGATCCGCTCGACCTTCAGCATCGCCGAGGCGGCGCCGTCGAGTTCGCCGTGCAGATCCTGGGAGGCGGCGATCTTGGCCGCCAGATGCGACTGCAGATCGCGCACGCCGTCGCGCAGGCGCAGGCCCTTGTCGGTCAGCTTGAGGCGGATCGACCGGCGGTCATGCGTGCTGCGTTCCTGCTGCAGGTAACTGAATTCGGTGAGTTTCTTGATGTTATAGGAAACGTTCGAGCCGTGGTAATAGCCGCGATCCTTGAGGTCGCGAATAACCACTTCGTCTTCACCAATATTATAAAGCAACAAAGCCTGAACGGCATTGATGTCATCGACTTCAAGACGATGCAACTCAGCGCGCAGCACATCGAGGAAGTGCCGGTGCAGCCGTTCGATCAGCTTGACAATATTGTAGTACGGGTCGCTCACGGGGCAGATGATAAGAGCGGCCAGGACGTTAGGCAATAGCCAAGTCGTTGGTGCCCCGGAGCATTTTGCGATTCTTTAGAATTGCGAAAAGCTCCGAAGCCCGAGCGGCGGTTGAGCCCCGCCGAAGCGGAGCGCAGGCGTCATATAGAGTTGCCAGGGCCACTTGGGTTCTGGTCCGAACGCAAGTGGCCCTGGCCAGAATTTCGGGTTATCTTTTCTTTTTCCAATTCCAATGAGGGAGCACGACATGCACAAGGCGTTGCTGGGGATTGCTGCGGCCGGCCTGTTGGCCAGTTCGGCCATGGCGGCTGGCGTCGAGGTCAAGCGGAACGGAGCGCCGACGGCGCCCTTCGCCGAGTCGGTATGGGCCGGCGACACCCTGTATGTGTCGGGCATTCTGGCCGATCCCGATGTGGCGGCCGACAAGGACAAGGGCACCGCGCCCGCCTGGACCGGCAACACCCAGGCCCAGGCAACCAGCGCTCTGCAGAAGATCGAGAAGGTCCTGAAGGATCAGGGGCTCGGTATGGGCGACGTGGTCTCGCTTACCGCTTTTCTGGGCGGCGATCCGTCTAAGGGTGACGTGATGGACTTCGCCGGCTGGAACACCGCCTATCTGCAGTTCTTCGGCACCGCCGCCCAGCCCAACAAGCCGGTGCGCGCCACCGTGCAGGTCGCCAAGCTGGCCGCCCCCGGCGCCCTGATCGAGGTCCAGGTGACCGCGGTCCGCCCCAAGGAAGAGAAAGCCTCGAAGAAGAAGTGATCAACACCGTGCCCGGAGATCAGTCTCCGGGCACGTTTTTCTCGCGGATCAGCGCGATGAAGGCCCGCAGCTTGGCCGGCACATGGCGCCGGCTCGGATAATAGAGCGAGATCCCGCTCACCGTTGGACACCAGTCCTTCAAGACGGCGATCAGCCGTCCGGCCTCGATATGCGGCCCGACCATATAATCCGACAGATAGGTCACTCCCCAGCCGGCCAATGCCGCCTGCAGCATCAGTTCGCTCTCGTCCAGCGTCAGCGCGCCGGGCGCGTCGATCTCGACGGCTTCCCCATGGCGTTTGAATTCCCAGCGATAGACCGAGCCGCTGCCCATGCGGGCGCGAATGCATTGATGTCCGGCCAGGTCGGCTGGTGTGTTCGGCGGCGGCCGTCCGGCGAAATATCGAGGCGAACCGACCACCAGGAAGCGCAGGAGTCGGGTGATCGGCACGGCGATCATGTCGGGCGGCACCAGATCCGTGGGGCGGATACCGGCGTCGAAGCCCTGGCCGATCACGTCGACCAACGCATTGTCGGTGGCGATCTCGATCCCGGCTTTCGGGAAGCGCCGCAAATACTTCAGGACCAGTGGTTCCATCAGCATCCGCGCCGCCCCCGGCGCCATGTTGAGGCGCAAGATGCCCGAAGGTTCGGTGCGGTGTTCATCGACCCTTTCGATGGCGGAGCGGATCGCCGACAAGGCTGGAGCGATCTCGGCGACGAACTGCTCGCCCGCCGCCGACAGGGCGACGCTGCGGGTGGTGCGGTTGAACAGCCGCACGCCGAGCCGGCTCTCCAGCGCGGAAATCGCGTGGCTCAGAGCGGACGAGGACATGCCGAGCTCGCGCGCGGCGGCGCGGAAGCCCCCTAAGCGGGAGACAGCCACCACCGCCTCCAACTCGATCTGACTGGGTCTCATTGCGCGATCCTATGCATCAGCTTGTGCATGATTGATCATATTATACGATCGATAGCGGAGGAATACATCTGGAACTCCCCATCAGGAGTCCCCCATGCGTATCATCGACCGTATCTATATCGACGGACAGTTCGTCGTCCCCCAGGGCGAGGAGTTCGGCGATCTGTTCAACCCCGCCACCGAGGAGCGCATCGGCCGTGTCCATCTGGCCGACGCCGGCGATGCCCGCCGCGCCGTCGCCGCCGCCAAGCGCGCGTTCCCCGCTTTCGCCCGCACCCCTAAAACCGAACGCATCGCGCTGCTGCGCCGCCTGCACGATGCCGTCGCCGCCCGTGCCGCCGACCTGGCGCCGGTGATGGCGGAGGAATATGGCGCGCCGGCCTATTTCGTCGACGGCACCGTAAATCGCGCCGCCACCGTCTTTCTCGACATGGCGGAGACGCTGGAGAGGTTCGAGTTCGACGAGCGCATCGGCCGCGCCGAGGTGGCGCTGCAGCCGCTCGGGGTGGTGGCGGCCATCACGCCGTGGAACGCCAATTACGGCTTCATCAGCGCCAAAGTGGCGGCGGCGCTGGCGGCCGGCTGCCCGGTGGTGGTCAAGCCCAGCGAGATGAGCGCCCTGCAGACCGACCTGCTCACCCAGGCAATGCATGAAGCCGACATTCCGCCCGGCCTGGTCAACATCGTCACCGGAACCGGCCCGGTGGTGGGCGAGGCGCTCAGCACCCATGCGGACGTCGCCAAGGTCAGCTTCACCGGCTCGACGGCGACCGGCCGCGCCATCTTGCAGGCGGCGTCCGGAACCTTCAAACGGGTGACCCTGGAACTGGGCGGCAAGGGGCCGAGCCTGATCCTCGACGATGCCGATTTCGACGCCGCGGCCAAACAGGCGGCCATGATGGGCGTGATGAACAGCGGCCAGGCCTGCGTCGCCGGCACCCGCATCCTCGTCCCGCGCGCGCGATCAGGCGAATTCCTGCCCCGGCTGGAAGCGGCGTTGGCGGCGCTCAAGGTCGGCCCGGCCAGTGATCCCGCGGCGATGATCGGTCCGATGGTCAGCGCTAGGCAGTGGGAGCGCGTGCAGGGCTATATTCGACTTGGCCAGGAGGAGGGGGGGCGCATCGTCCTGGGCGGCGAGGGGCGTCCCGACGGCATCGAGCGCGGATGGTTCGCGCGTCCCACCCTCTTCGCCGGGGTGCGCAACGATATGCGCATCGCTCGCGAGGAGGTCTTCGGGCCGGTCCTGTCGGTGATCGCCTATGACAGCGAGGAAGAGGCGATCGCGATCGCCAACGAGTCCCCCTACGGCCTGCAGGCCTATGTGATGAGCGGCGATACCGATCACGCCCGTGTCGTCGCCGCGAAGCTGGACTGCGGCCGAGTGGTGATCAACGGCGCGGCGCATGAGCCGCAGGCGCCGTTCGGCGGCATGAAGCAATCCGGCATCGGCCGCGAATTCGGCCGCGCCGGCCTGCTGGCTCATCTCGAAGCGAAGGCGGTGATCTTCCCGGGTTAAAGCTCCAGGCTAATTCCCGCCGTTGACCACCTCGTTCAGCGAGGTGCCGATCTGCCCGCCGGCATAGGTGTCCTTGCCATATTTCTCGTCGGAGATCCCGGCCAGCTTGGACAGGGCCGGGGTCTCCCACAGGCGATGGGCGAGAGCGGCGGTGCGCGGCGCCTCGGCGGCGAGCTGCCGGCCGATGCGGGGGAATTTGTCGCGCAGGGTTGACCATAAGGTGGCGGTGACGATGTCGGCGATGCCGGCCTTCTTGCCGCCGAACAGAAAACCGCTCTTCTCCTCGAGGCCATATCTCTCGCCGGTGATCTCCCAGATTCTCATCCAGCGGGCGAGTCGGGGCAGGAACTCCTTCCAAGTCCCTTCGGTCCACATCTCGCGGCCGCCCTGCTGGGTGATCTCGTCGATCACGTCGTTGGCGTCGCAAACCATCTTCAGCGTCAGCGCGCGGTTTTCGGGCGACTCGGGCAGTAGACCGAGAGTCTCGCCGAGATAGAAGGCGATGGCCGGCATTTCGGCGATGGCGAAGCCGGTCTGCTCGACGATCAGCATCGGCGGGCCCATGAAAGGGATCGGCTGCTGGCCGGGCTGGGCGTAGGTCAGGTCGGAGACGTTGTCAGTCTCCTTCCAGCTCTTGCCGGCATGGGCCAGGATCGCGCGGATAAATTGGCCGCGGAACGGAATCGGCCAGTAGCACAGGGTATAGTCGGACATGGGATCGGCCTTATCATTGCGATAACCTGTCCCTTAACACCCTGACAGACCGCGAGGCGCAGCCCCATGCCGAAAATCGATCTTTCCACCGTTCCGGAACGCAAGGGTGTCGGCTATCCGCCGCCGCTCGACGCGCCCTGCGCCGATCGGATAAGGCAACGCCTGGGCAATGCCGGCGGCCTCACCGATTTCGGGATCAATCTGATGCGCCTGCCGCCGGGCGGCTGGTCGAGCCAGCGCCATTGGCATTCGCATGAGGACGAGTTCGTCTACATCCTCGAAGGGGAGTTGATCCTGATCGAGGATGACGGGGAGACCGTCTTGCGCGCCGGTGATTGCGCGGCTTTTCCCAAGAATTCCGGCAATGGCCACCACATGATCAACCGCTCGGACCGGCTGGCGGTCTATCTCGAAGCGGGGTCGCGCCAGCCGGAGGATCTGTGTGTCTGCTCCGACGTCGACATGATGAGTTCCAACGCCGACGGCCGCTTCGCCCACAAGGATGGGTCGGCTTTTTAAGCCTCCATCAACCCGGCGCTGCGCAGGCTCGCATGGCCGGTGCGGCCGACGATCAGATGGTCGTGCAGGGTGACGCCGATGGCTTTCAGCGCCTCGGCCACTTTGCGGGTAGCCTCGATATCTGCCGCGGAGGGGCTGGGGTCTCCGCTCGGATGGTTATGCACCATGATCACCGCCGTCGCGTTCAGTTCAAGGGCTCGGCGCGCTACTTCGCGCGGATAGATCGGCGCGTGGTCGACGGTGCCGACGCCTTGCGTCTCGCCGGCAATCACGGCGTTGCGGCGGTCGAGGAACAGCAGGTGCAGTCTTTCACGAGGCAGATGGGCGAGATTGACGCGGCAGTAATCGACCAGCTTGTCCCAGCTGTTGATCACCGGCCGGTCGAAGATCTCTGTCTTGGCCAGACGGTGCCCCGCCGCTTCGAACAGCTTGAGGATTCCGGCGATGTTCTCCTTCACGCCGTCAACTTCCGTGAGAGCGGCGACGTCGGCGCTGAGCACGGCGGCGAACCCGCCGAAACGGGCCAATAGCTGCTTGGCTAGCGGTTTGGTGTCGATGCGGGGAATCGCCAGGAACAGGATCAGTTCCAGCAATTCGTAATCGGGCAGAGCCTCGGCGCCGCCTTCGAGGAAGCGCTGGCGCAGACGTTGGCGATGGCCGTGATAATGCGGCGTCTCGTCGGGCTGGGTCATATTGGGAATTTAGCAGGCCCGTTCAACGTGCGGAAGGTGGGGCCTTTTCTCACTCCTTGGCCGCCGCGGCCAGATTGTCGCGCAGATGGACGATGGCCTTCTGCAGGGCGGCGAACTCTTCGTTCCCCAGGCCGGCCGCCTGGCGCGTGACCGAACCATAGCCGAAGCCGCGTTCCCGCAGGGCGCGGCCTTCATCGGTCAGGTAGATATGGACATTGCGCTCATCGACGCTGTCCCGCTCTCGCCGCACATAGCCCATGCCCTCCAGCCTTTTCAGCATCGGCGTCATGGTGCTGGGTTCCAGGAACAGCGTCTCGCCCAGCCCTTTCACCGTCTGCCCGTCCTGCTCCCAGAGCGCGATGATGGTGATGTATTGCGGATAGGTCAGGCCGAGCTGGTCGAGCACCGGCTTGTAGACCCGCGAATAGGCCAGGTTGGTCGAATAGATCGCGAAACACATGAAATCGGCGAGCGAGGGCGCGCCGGGATGGTCGGTCGGTTTGCGCATGGCTAAAAACTTATCACGATAATCATTATCATGCTTGTAATCCGTTTGGCGCTTTGATACAAGCTTTCCGCAGATAATTATCGTGATAATGATTATTTCGATAATAAGGAGAGCAAAGTGAAGCTGTATGGGAATGAGATCTCTTCCGCCACCTCGCGGGTCCGCATCGCCCTGGCCTTGAAAGGGTTGGACGTCGAAATGCAGGCGATCGGCTTTCTGGGCGAGGGGGCTGAGAACCGTCAGGCCGCCTATCTGGAGGTCAATCCTCAGGGGCTGGTGCCGGCTCTTCTGACCGACGAGGGCGCGCTGCTCACCCAGTCCTTGGCGATCGTCGACTATCTGGAGGAGTGCTATCCCCAGCGTCCTCTGCTGCCCAAGGATCCGGCCGGTCGGGCCTTTGCCCGCACGGTTGCCTTGGCGGTGGCCGCCGAGATCCATGCGCTGATGCCGCCCCGCGTCGCCGCCTATCTGCGCGCCGCCGGTTTCGATCCCGCCGAGATCGGCGATTGGAACCGCCATTGGATGATCGAAGGCTTTGACGCCATCGAAGCCCTGCTGGCCACGCGTCCAGCCTATGTCTTCGCCGCCGGAGATCGCCCCTCGATCGCCGACATCTTTCTGTTTCCCCAAGTGGTGAACGCCAAGCGCGCCGGATTGCGGCTCGAAACGTGGCCGCGTCTGGCTTCCATTTTCAATGCGCTGAACGCCATCACCGAATTTTCCGCCAACGCCCCCGCCGCCCGCACATAGGAGATTGATCATGATCGACGTATCCCGCCGCACCTTCATGGCCGGCATCACTGCCCTGACCGCCGCCTCCGCCATCAAGACCGCCCGCGCGGCCGGCGCCGTTCCGTCCTTCGGTCCCTTGAAGCAGGTGACCGCCGGCGAACTCTCGATCGGGTACGCCGAGGCTGGCCCGGCCCTGGGACCCGTGGTCATCCTGCTGCATGGCTGGCCCTACGACATCCACTCCTATGCCGAAGTGGCGCCGCTGTTGGCCGATGCCGGCTATCGGGTAATCGTGCCGTATCTGCGCGGCTACGGCACCACGCGGCTGATCTCGGCGGAGACGCCGCGCAACGGTCAGCAATCGGTGCTGGGCGTCGATGTGATCGCGCTGATGGATGCGCTGAAGATCCAGAAGGCCGTGCTTGGCGGCTACGATTGGGGCGCCCGCACGGCGGATATCGTCGCGGCGCTGTGGCCCGAGCGCGTCAAGGCGCTGGTTTCGGTCAGCGGCTATCTGATCGGCAGCCGTGCCATCAATGCCAAGCCGCTATCGCCGCAGGGAGAACTGGCCTGGTGGTACCAGTTCTATTTCGCCACCGAGCGCGGTCGGGCTGGCTACGAGGCCAATCGTAAGGAATTCAACAAGCTGATCTGGCGCACTGCTTCGCCGAAATGGACTTTCGACGACGCCACCTACGAGCGCTCGGCCCAGTCCTTCGACAATCCCGACCATGTCGCGATCGTCATCCATAATTACCGCTGGCGGCTGGGTGTGGCCGAGGGCGAGGCGCGGTTCGACGCGCTGGAGGTGAAGCTGGAAGCGGGGCCGGTGATTACGGTGCCGACGATTACGATGGAAGGCGATTCCAACGGCGCGCCGCATCCGGAGCCTGCTGCTTATAAGGGTAAGTTCAGCGGGCGCTATGAGCACCGGCTGATTCAGGGCGGGATCGGGCATAATATGCCGCAGGAAGCGCCGGTCGCTTTCGTGCAGGCGATCAAGGATGTGGATCGGTTTTAGGGGGCGGATGCGCGGACAAGACTCACACCGCCGCGGACGCGGCGGTGTGAGTCTCGTCAAAAGACCAGAGCGCCCGTGTCACGCCGAATAAGGCGGAAAATGCATGCCCTTGGGCGAGGTCGTGAAGATCTCGACGCCGGTCGCCGTCACTCCGATGGTGTGCTCGAACTGGGCCGACAGGGACTTGTCCTTGGTCACCGCGGTCCAGCCGTCCGCCAGGATCTTGGTCTCGTGGCGCCCGGCATTCACCATCGGCTCGATGGTGAAGATCATGCCTTCCTGCAGCACCATGCCCTCGCCGGGGCGGCCGTAATGCATGACGTTCGGCGGGGAGTGGAACACCTGGCCGACGCCATGGCCGCAGAAGTCGCGCACCACCGAATAGCGGTGGCCTTCGACGAAGGACTGGATGGCGTGGCCGACATCGCCCAGCGTCGCGCCCGGCTTGACCATGGCGATACCGCGCATCATCGATTCATAGGTGACGTCGCATAGCTTGCGCGCCTTCACCCCGACCTTGCCGACGAAATACATGCGGCTGGCGTCGCCGAACCAGCCGTCGAGGATCGGGGTGACGTCGATATTGACGACGTCGCCTTCCTCCAGCACACGGTCGGACGGGATGCCGTGGCAGACCACATGGTTGATCGAGGTGCAGATCGATTTCGGGAAGCCGCGGTAATTCAGCGGTGCCGACACCGCGCCATGCTGCGCGGCGAAATCGGCGCAGATCTGATCGAGTTCGTTGGTGGTCACCCCCGGCTTCACGAAGTCGGTGATGTAATCCAGCGTTTCCGCCGCCAGCCGGCCGGCGCGGCGCATGGCCTCGAACCCGCCGAGCCCATGAATGGTCACCCGCGATGCGATGAGGCGGGACTCTTCTCGTTCCATACTTACTTTCCCAGTTCGAGCGGTAACGCCCGGTCGATCTCAATGCCATCCAATGAAAGGCGGCAAGCATAGCACAGTGTTTCGACGCCTTCAGCTTTTGCGCGCCGCAGCGCCGTGGCATAGACCGGATCGATCCAGCCGGCGGGCTTGAAGACGCTGCAGTCGCTGCGGTGCACCAGATACAGCATGACGGCGCGGTCGCCCAAGCGGACTTTTTCGGCCAGATCGCCGAGATGCTTGGTGCCCCGCGCGGTGACGCTGTCGGGGAAGCAGGCGGCATCGCTCTGCTTCAGGGTCACCATCTTGACCTCGACATAACATGTGGGACGGCCCGCGCCGGCCAGCAAGAGGTCTATGCGGGAGTTGGTTCCGTACTTCACCTCGCGGCGGATCTCGCTATAGCCCGTCAGTTCCGGGATGCTTCCCGCCGCGATCGCCTCGAAGGCGATGTCGTTGGGGGGCATCGTGTTGACGCCGACCAGCCCGCCGTCGGCCCAGATCAGTTCCCAACTGTACGGCAGCTTGCGGGTGGGATTGGGCGAGAGCGACAGCCAGACGTCCGAGCCCGGTTCGGCCAGGCCGGTCATGGCGCCGGGATTGGCGACATGGACGGTGATCACGCTGCCATCCGCCATCTCGACATCGGCCAGGAAGCGCTTGTAACGCTTGATCAGCTTGGCTTTTACCAGCTCCTGGCCGAACTTCACTTCGCGGGAGTCCAGCCGGTCAGGGTGAGAACCTGGAAAGAAGCCGGCATGCGGCCATCTGGCCCGGCGTAGCGCTCGTGATAGAGCGACAGCGCGCGCATCAGCGTGGCGCGCCGGGTGAAGCTTTTGCGTCGCACCTTCACCGCATTGGTCTCGCCCATGCCGCGCAGATCGGTCAGCAGGGTCATCGGATTGCCATAGGTGACGGGGATGTCGTCGATGTCGGCGACCGGCAGCGAGAAGCCGGCGCGCTGCAACAAGGCGCCGGCATCCTTGACGTCGACGAAGGGCGAGACGCGCGGGCTGACCCCGCCTTCCTCGGCCAGTTCGGCTTCCATCAGGATTTCGCGCAATTCCTTCAGCGTCCCGCCGCCCAGCAGCGAGGCGACGAACAGCCCGTCCGGCTTCAAGACGCGGCGGATCTGTAACAGGGCGCCGGGCAGATCGTTGACCCAATGCAGCGACAGATTGCTGACCACCAGGTCGAAGCGGCCTTCGGCGAAGGGCAGGGTTTCCTCGTCGGCGGCGGCCACCAGGGCGCCCCAGGGAGCGCAATTTTCTCGGGCTGCTTGCGCCATGCGCGGCGATAAATCGCAGGAGACCAGGGTCTCGATGCCGAAGCGGCCGCGCAGTTTTTCGGTCAGCTCGCCGCCATGGCAGCCGATTTCGAGGGCCAGAGGAAACTCACGAGTCACGTCCTCAAGCCTATCGACCAGGCGGTCGGCGGATTCCCGGATCAGGAAATCATGCTCGGCGAGGGTGGCGGCGGCGCGGTCGCGCTGGCGTCTTACCTGGGCGCGGTCGAAGATGATCGGATCGCTCATCGCCGCTCTATGGCATGGCGGCACGGCTGAGTCTATAACCGACGATCTGTCCTGATGGAGGGGGTGACATGCGCTTTCGTGCCAAGGCCGCTTTGCTGTCGAGCGTCCTATTGCTGACGGGTGCCGCCGGCGCCGTCGAGCCTTTCTCGTTCGACGCCGCCCCCGGCCGTCTGCCTAAGGATGTCGTGCCGACCGACTATGCTGTCGCGCTGACCCCCGATCTTGACGCCCACAGCGTCGTGGGCACCGAGACGGTAACGCTGACCGTGCGCAAGGCGGTTTCGACCATCACCTTCAATTCGCTCAATCAGCGTCTCGACCATGTCACCTTGGACGGGCACCCGGTCAAAAGCGTCGAAAGCGACGATTCCAAGCAATTGACCCAGGTGAGCTTGACCGCTCCGGTCAAGCCGGGCGTCCACAAGCTGGCCTTCTCCTATACCGGCAAGATCGAATCCAATCCCTTCGGCCTCTATACCCAGAGCTACAAGACGCCGGACGGGCGCGAGGGGCGGCTGCTCTCGACCAAATTCGAAGCGACCGACGCGCGGCGCATGTTTCCCTGCTGGGACGAGCCGGCTTTCCGCGCCAATTTCCAATTGAGCCTGACCGGGCCGGCCGATTGGGCGACGATTTCAAACATGCCGATCGCGCATCGGGTGGTGAAGGGATCGTCGGCGACCGTGATGTTCCAGCGCACGCCGAAGATGCCGACCTATCTGGTCGAGCTGACGGCGGGTGATTTCGCCGAAATCCACGCCGATGTCGGCAAGACCCGCCTCGGCGTGTGGGCGGTGCGCGGTCAGGAGCAGGGCGGGCGCGAGGCGCTGGAAAACGCCAAAACCATCCTGGCCGATTACAATGACTATTTCGGCTATCCCTATCCGCTGCCCAAGCTCGATTCGATCGCGACCCCGGGCGGGTTCACCGGGGCGATGGAGAATTGGGGCGCCATCACCTACAACGACCAGATCCTGCTCGTCACCCCGGCCAGCACCATGACCAGCCGGCAGGGAGTTTTCTCGGTCCAGGCCCATGAGATGGCGCATCAATGGAATGGCGACCTGGTGACGATGGGCTGGTGGGACGATCTGTGGCTCAATGAGAGCTTCGCCTCCTGGCGCGCCGCCAAGGAGACCGAAGCGCGCCATCCCGAGTGGAAATGGTGGGAGCGGCAGGATGGCCGCAAGGAAGACGCCATGACGGCGGATGCGCGCGCCACCTCGCACGCCATCGAGCAGCATGTCACCAACGAGCTCGAAGCCCGCAGCGCCTTCGATCCGCAGATCACCTATTCCAAGGGCCAGGCGGTGCTGCGCATGCTCGAGGCCTATATCGGCCCCGACAAATTCCGCGACGGCATCCGTGCTTACATGAAGGCGCGCGCTTTCTCGAATGCGACGAGCGCGGATCTGTGGCTAGCTCTCGACGCGGCCAGCGGCAGCAAGGTCAGCGACGTTGCCGCCAGTTGGACCAGCCAGCCCGGCTATCCGCTGGTCACCGCCATGGCCTCTTGCGACGCCGCCGGCAATCGCACGCTCGCTTTGAGCCAGGCGCGCTTCCTGCTGCGCGGCGAGGACGGCTCTGGCCAGGTCTGGCGCGTGCCGATGCTGCTGCGCTCGGGGGCGGCCGAGCCGCAAAGCGTTCTGCTGAGCGAGGCGCGCCAAAGCCTGCCGGCCGGGCGCTGCGGCGAGCCGCTCAGCCTCGACGCCGGCGCCGTCGGCTATTTCCGCGTCGCCTATGATGACGCCACCTTCGAGGCCGATCGCCGCGCCTTCGCCTCGCTGCCTTCGGGCGACCGCATCGCCCTGCTCGACGATCAATGGGCGCTGGTCCAATCCGGCCGCCAGAAACTGGACCATTATCTGCCGCTGGCCGAGGCGCTCGGCGATGATCCGCAGGAGCGCGCCTGGTCGCAGATCCTCGAAGCCCTGGCCACGATCGAGAAGGACGAGCGCGGCACGCCGGGCCACGATGCCTTCGTCGCCTATGGCAGCAAGCTGCTGCAGCCGGTGGCTAAGCGGCTGGGCTGGCAGGCCCGTGACGGCGAGACACCGGCCACGCAGGATCTGCGCCGCCGGGTGCTGGGGCGTCTCGGCGTTTGGGGCGATACGGATGTCGTGGCCGAGGCCCGCCGCCTGTTCGAGCGCTTCGCCGCCGATCCCTCCAGTCTCGCGCCCGACGATCAGGCCTTCGTGCTCACCATCGTCGGCGCCAGCGCCGACCGCGCTACCTTCGAGCGTCTGCACGGCATCGCCAAGGCCGCCCACTCCGAGACCGAGCTGCGCCGCTATCTGGCGGCGCTGGCCCAGGTGCAGGATCCGGCGCTGGCTCAACAGGTCGCCGACATCGCCCTGTCGGCGGAGATCCCGGCCCAGGCCGGCTCGATCCGCTTCCAGCTGATCGGGCAGCTGGCCGATCGTCATCCGGCGCTCGCCTGGTCGGTCTTCGCCGCCCATGTCGATCAGTTGATGGACCCCTATCCGCAATACCGTCCGTTGATCCTGGCGCAGAACGTGCCGGAGCTCTTCTGGGACGCCCAGACTCCGGAGGAGACCGAAGCCTGGCTCAAGCCGCGTGTCCCCGAGGCGATGCTGCCCAATCTGGCGCGCGGGTTGGAGGCGGCTCGCTTCCTGCGCTCGGAGAAGGCGATGCTGGTACCGGAGGCGGATTCCTACATCGGTGGCCATTCGTGATCGCGGCGCGGGCGGCTGGGCTTCTGCTCGATCTGGTGCTGCCGCCGCTCTGTCTGTCCTGCCGCAAGCCGGTGGCGTGCCAGGGCGGATTGTGTGCCGAGTGCTGGGGCGGCATCCATTTTTTGAGCGATCCGGCCTGTTCGCGCTGCGGCGAGCCTTTCGCCGAGCAAGGCCAGGACGGGCTGGTTTGCGCCGGCTGCCTGGCCCAGCCGCCCGCCTTCGACCGGGCGCGCGCCGCCTTCCGCTATGACGATGCCAGCAAGGGATTGGTGCTGTCTTTCAAGCACGCGGATAGGCCGGGGCTGGCCCGCTATCTCGCGCCCTGGATGGCGCGGGCGGCCGGGCCGCTGTTGGCCGAGGCCGATTTGCTCGTGCCGGTGCCGTTGCATCGCTGGCGACTGCTGCATAGGCGTTACAATCAGGCGGCTCTTTTGGCGATGGCGCTGTCGAAGCGGTCCGGCGTGCGCTGCATGCCAGATCTGCTTTCCCGCGCCAGACGCACGCCGCCGCAGGGAACGCTGAACCGCGACGCTCGCGCCCGCAATGTGAAGGGCGCTATTCGATTGGGTAAAGCCATTGATTCGGTGAGAGAAAAGAGCATCCTTCTGGTCGACGACGTGTTGACTACCGGAGCTACTCTGGGCGAATGCGTGCGGGTTCTGCGCGAAGCCGGCGCCGCGCGGGTCGATGTCGTTACTTTGGCGAGGGTCGTACTTTCGCCGTGAAATCTTATATTGTGACGAAAGAGTGAAGCAAACGAGTC
>Ga0302311_10005000_pt1 | contig 14141 bp, 9 predicted proteins | sample III_Palsa_N1_3_FD_200449 | JGI IMG/M metagenome (GOLD analysis project Ga0302311, IMG submission 200449) | Peat permafrost microbial communities from Stordalen Mire near Abisko, Sweden - III_Palsa_N1_3 | ecosystem: Environmental > Terrestrial > Soil > Palsa > Peat permafrost | place: Sweden... | reverse complement strand
CGCCGGCGGCGAGTATCGCGGCTATACCGCCGACATCACCCGCACCTTTCCGGTCAACGGCAAGTACAGCGGCGCGCAGAAGGAAGTCTACGAAGTGGTACTGGCGGCGCAGCTCGCCGCCATCGCCGAGCTGCGCCCGGGCAACTCCTCGGCGCGGCCGCACGAAGTGGCGACCCGCGTGTTGACCGAGGGCCTGGTGGCCCTGGGCCTGCTGCATGGCGACCCGCAGGAGCTGATCGACAGCGGCAAGCATCGCCAGTTCTACATGCACGGCACCGGTCACTGGCTCGGCATGGACGTGCATGACGTCGGCCTCTACAAGGTAAACGGCGAGCCGCGCCCGTTCGCCGCCGGCATGGTGATGACGGTGGAGCCGGGCCTGTATATCGCTCCCGACACCAGCGGCGTGGATCCGCGCTTCCTCGGCATCGGCATCCGCATCGAGGATGACGTCTTGGTCGGCGGGCAAGGTCCCGAGGTGCTCACCGGCGGCGCGCCCAAGCGCGTCGCCGAGGTTGAAGCGCTGATGGCCGGCTGAGCCTGATGCCGGGGGGCAAGGGCAATGGGGAGCCGGTCATGACTGAGCCTTTGGGTCCGGGTGGTGTGCTGCCGGCTGCCGGCGGCGTCGCGGTGTGCCAGGATTGCGGCGCGCCGATTTCCGCCAACTACTGCGCCAATTGCGGCCAGGAAACCAGGATCGAAGTGCCCTCGGTGCGGCAGTTCGCGCACGAGTTGATGGATCAGTACGTCGCGGTGGAGGGCAAGCTCGGCCGCACCCTGCGTGTGCTGCTGAGCCAGCCGGGCCAGCTCACCCTCGACTACGTGCAGGGCCGGCGCCAGCGCTATGTGCGCCCACTGAAGCTGTATGTCAGCATCAGCGTGGTGTTCTTCGGCCTGCTCGGCATTCTGCCGGACTCGATCGGCAATCCCTTCACCCAGGTCGATCCCGAGACGCGGCAGGAGCTGCGACAGGAGATCAACGACGATCAGAAGGACGAGCAGGGCAAGGCGGATGCCGACGATGACGACAAGGGCGCAACAGCGGCCGGCAACAAGCCCGCGGTTCCCGCCGCCGCGCCCGCGGTCACCCAGCCTGCCCCAGCGGCCACGCAGCCGGCTGCCCCCGCCGCAGCGCCGGCGCCGGCCGCGGATGCGCAGAAGGACGACGGCCTCGATCTGCGCCAGCAGATCCGCAAGGAAATCGATGCGGATCTGAAGAGTGGTCAAAGCGACAAGATCGGCGAGGACGTCAAGCGCAAAGTCGATGCCGCGGTGAAGGATCAACTCCCCGGCAAGAATTCCAAGTTGAAGGAAAAGGGCCTGGCGGCCCTGTCCACGCCCGAGCAGCGCCGTGAGCTGCGAGCCAAGCTGGCCGACGACGCGCCGTACGCGATGTTCTTCCTGATGCCGTATTTCGCGTTGCTGCTGCGCTGGCTGTACCGTAAAAATCAGCTGCGTTACGGCGTGCATCTGCTGTTTACGGTGCATCTGCACTGCTTCGCCTTCATCCTGTTGATGTTCATGTTCCTGCCGTTCTCGCCGCTGCGCACGGTGCTGGAACTGGCCGGGGTGCTTTACGCCTTCCTGGCCCTACGGCGTGTCTATGGCGGCACCCTGATGCGCACGGCGTGGCGCGTGCTGGTGCTCGGCTTCCTGGATTTCGTGGCGGTCAGCGCCACCGCGCTGTCGGGAGTCATGACCGCCGTCTTCGGCACCGGCACATGAGCGGTCAGGCCGGTCCGGCCAAAGTTGTTCCGGCCGAAGCATCTGCCGCGCAAGCCTGCATGAATTGCGGCCAGGCGCTGAGCGGTGCCTACTGCTCCGCCTGCGGCCAGGAATCGCGCATCCAGACTCCCACCGTGGGCGAATTCGTGCGCGAATTCGTGCAGGACCAGATGGCGCTGGAGGGCAAGCTGCTGCGCACCCTCAAGCTGCTGGTGACCAGGCCCGGCGAACTGACGCTGGACTATATTTCCGGCCGGCGCCAGTGCTACATCCGGCCGCTGCGGCTGTACCTGGCGCTGAGCGTGGTGTTCTTCGCCGTCTCCGGACTGGTCGGTCATCACGCCTGGATGCAGCCGGATCCGGGCGACGAAGACAAGCCGCTGTTCACGCTGGGGAGCGACGCAGCGCCGCAGGGCGACGCGAAGCAAGCGGCAACGACCGGCGCCGGCAACGCCGCCCCTGCTGCGCCCGCCAAGCAGCCCGGCAGCGATGTAAGCAAGCTCCCGGACGGCGATTTCGACCAACTGCTCCATTTCAAGACCGGCTACCCGCTGCTGGACGCGCGTATCCACACGTACTTCAGTCAGACGCAGAAGCAGGCAGGGGCCCAGCTCAGCCGCGCCATCGACAACGATGCGCCGATTGCGATGTTCTTCCTGCTGCCGCTGTTCGCCGGCCTGCTGCAGCTGGCCTATCTGCGGCATCATCTGCGCTATGGCGTGCACCTGCTGTTTTCCCTGCATTACCACGCTTTCGTGTTCCTGGATCTGCTGTTGCAGCAGATACCCTGGCCGTCGATCGTGAATGCGGTGTTGAATGTCGCCATCCCGGTGTATCTGGTGATGGCGTTGCGGCGCGTCTACGGGGGGCGGTGGTGGTCGACCGGAATCGGCGTGGCGGGCCTGCTGCTGGTTTATTCGATCCTGATCGGCATTACCATGTTCGCCGCCGCCGTGATTTCGATCATCGCCAGCGGCTGACCTTTCGATCTTCTATCGGCTCATTTCGTGAACGACTACGACATTGCGATCATCGGCGGCGGCCTGGTCGGCGCCAGCCTGGCGGTGGCCCTGGCCGAATCGCCTCTGCGCGTGGTGCTGGTCGAAGCCGCGGCGCCGCCGGCCAGCAGCCCGCTTTGGGACGAGCGCTGTATCGCGCTCAACGATGCCAGCCAGCGCATCTTCGACAGCTACGGCGTATGGGAAGCGCTGCGGGACGATGCCGCGCCGATCGTGGCGACGCATATTTCCGAGCGCGGCCGCTTTGGCACGGCGCGCTTTGCCGCGAGCGAGGCAGGCTTGCCGGCGCTGGGCTATAACGTGCCGCTACGCGCCATCGGCGCCGCGCTGTCGGCGCGCATGCAGGGACTGAAGAATCTGACCCTGTTGGAGCCGGCGCGCCTGTCCGCGCTGAAGCCCGGCGCGGACGCGGTGGAATTGACCATCGAGTCGGGCGGCGCCACGCGGACACTCTCGGCGCGGCTGGTCGCCGCCGCGGATGGCGCCCGCTCGGCGGTGCGCGACCTGCTGGGCATTGCCGCCGAGCGCCGCGACTATGCCCAGCACGCCATCGTCAGCGCGGTGCGGCTGTCGCGCCCGCACCAGGGCGTGGCCTATGAGCGCTTCACCCCGGAAGGTCCCATCGCGCTCATTCCCAAGCCGGATCAGGCGGCCTCGCTGGTATGGACTCTGCCGGACGAGCAGGTCGAGGCGCGCCTGGCACTGAGCGATGCCGAATACCTGGCGCTGGCACAGGACTGCTTCGGCGGCCGGCTGGGCCGCTTCACCGAGCTGGGCCGGCGCTGGTCGCATCCCTTGGCGCGGGTGCTCAGCCGCAGCCTCACGGCGCCGCGCACCGTGTTCATCGGCAACGCCGCGCAAAGCCTGCACCCGGTGGCGGCGCAGGGCTTCAACCTGGGCCTGCGCGATGTGGCGGCGCTGGCGGCCGGCATTGCCGAAGCCGCTGATCCGGGCACCGAGGCGACCCTAGCGGCTTACGCCGAACGCCGCGAGCAGGATCGCGGCCGGGTCAGCGATTTCACCGACCTGATGGTGCGTGCCTTCTCCAACCGCGTGCCGTTCCTGGCGCAAGCGCGTCACTGGGGGCTAGTGGCGGTGGAACTGGCGCCGCCCCTGCGCAACGCGGTGCTGCGCCAGCACCTCGGACACCTGGGCTTGCCGCGCGCAACATCATCGGCTGCTGCAGAAATCTCTCCCGCTGCTAAAGTCCCCTCTCCCCTTGGGGGAGAGGGCTAGGGGTAGCCCATGCGCCTCCGCCACGGTTCCGCGCGTGGTTTGCGCGAGCGTTCCACCGATGCGGAAAGGCTGCTCTGGAGTCGGCTGCGCAACCGGCAGCTTTTGGGCTGCAAATTCCGGCGGCAGCAGCCCATCGGGCCGTACGTTGTCGACCTTGTTTGTCTTGAGCACCGTCTGGTGATCGAACTGGACGGCGGCCAGCATGCGGAACGGCAGTCGCAGGATGAGGTCCGCACGGCCTTTTTGCAGAAGGAAGGTAATCGCGTACTTGGATTCTGGAACAATCAGATTTTCGGTGAACTGGATTCGGTATTGGACGTCATTTATTCGACCTTGGCGGGCTCGGCCTACCCCTCACCCAACCCTCTTCCCTTTACCTGGCGGCCCGGTGGCCGCGGGCAAGGAGAGAGGGCTTAATGAGCGCTGATTCCAAGGTGAGCGATTCGTTCGAGATCATTGTCGTCGGCGGTGGCCCGGTCGGCGCGGCCGCTGCGTCGGCGCTGTCCCGGCAGGGCTTCAAGGTCGCCCTGCTGGAGCGTGGCAGCGCACCGCCGCCATACGCCGCGGCGGACTACGATTTGCGGGTCTACGCCCTGGCGCCGCACTCGGCGCGGCTGCTCGACGATCTGGGCATATGGCCGGACTTGCTGGCCCGGCGCGCCAGTCCCTACACCGGCATGCGCGTCTGGGAGCGCGGGCCGGAGCACGCGCTGCGTTTCGATTGCGCCGATACCGGCCGGGCCGAACTGGGCTGGATCGTGGAACACAGCCTGGTGGTCGATGCACTCTGGGCCGGCCTGGGCAGCGTGGTCCGCTACGAGCGCGCGGTGATCGAATCCGCCCGATTCGACGATTCCTGCACCAGCCTGCGGTTGGCCGATGGCAGCGAACTGCGCGCGCGGCTGGTGGTGGCGGCCGATGGCGCCGATTCGCAGCTGCGCGGCCTGGCCGGCATCGACACGGTGGGCTGGGGCTATGCGCAGCGTGCCATCGTCTGCCATGTGCAGACGCAGCAGCCGCATCGCGCCATTGCCCGGCAGCGCTTTCTGGCCAGCGGGCCGCTGGCCTTCCTGCCGCTGGCGGATGGACGTTGTTCCATTGTCTGGTCGGCGGAAGAGACGCTGGTGCAGGAGTTGCTGGCCCTGGACGATGCCGCCTTCATGGCGCGGCTGGGCCAGGCACTGGAACATGCCCTGGGTGAGGTGGTGCAGGTCACGCCGCGCATTTCCTTCCCGCTGCGCCTGCTGCATGCGCAGGACTATGCGCGGGCCGGCCTGGTGCTGGTCGGCGACGCCGCGCACGCCATCCATCCGCTGGCCGGGCAGGGGGTCAACCTGGGCTTCGCCGACGTGCAGCAGCTGGCGGCGACGCTGGTGGAAGCACGTGATGCCGGCCGCGACTGGTCCGGCCTGCGCAACCTGCAGCGCTACGGCCGCGCGCGCAAGGCGGCCAACCTAGAGATGCTGGCGTTGACCGAAGGCCTGTACCGCGCTTTCCGTCTGCGCCTGCCTGGGTTGAAGGCGGCGCTGGGCCTGGGCATGGAGGCGGTGGACAGGCTGGGGCCGCTGCGCGCCTGGCTGGCGCGGCAGGCGGCGAACGCCTGAATCCCATCCTGGCGATTCAGTTCGCCAGCACCTGTTCGCCCAGTTTTCCGGGAATCGCCCTCCGATCATAATGGCGGTAGCGCTGCGCGAACTGTTCCGCGCATGCGCGTAGCTGTGTATCGGCAAGCACTTGTTCCAGCGCGGCCTGGGGATTGAACTCACCCTGCCGCGGCGCCGCCACTGCGGCGCCGAGCTGTTCGGCTCGGCGCGCCACCAGCGATCGCTCCAGGTTGTCCGGCCAGAGCAGGCCGGGCTTGCCGGCGAGCAGCATTTCCGCCACGGTGCCGTGCGCCGCGTAATGCAGGTAGGCATCGCATTCCTGCGCTGCCTGCCGCAGGTTGATCGACTGGCCGATGACTTCGAATCCCGGCCGCAGATGCGGCCTGATCCGTTCGGGCTCGATTTCGGCGATGCGCAGCAGCACCCGGGCCTTGCTGGCGGACAGGACCTTGAGCATGGTTTCCAGATGCGGGTGCGGGCGCAGATAGGCCAGTACGCGCGGTGCCGTGCCGGCCGGCCATGCTGGCGCCGCACCCACGGCGTAGTCCGGCACGCCCAGAAAGAATTCCGCGCGCGGCGTTTCGTAGTGATCCAGTTCCGGATAGGTGAGCAGGGCGCGGGCGCAGCCGGCGTAGATGGCCTGCAGGTTTTCGTACGGCGGCAGGCGCAGACGCTGCAACGCCCCGTTCAGCTCGATCAGCACCTGCTCCTCGTTGTGGACCAGTTGCGCTTCCGGCACCGCTGCCCAGGGCTGAAAGCCGGGAAAAGGGTGTCGCAGCGGCGGCAGGTCGAAGCCACTGCCGATGGCGGCGGCGGGGAGATCCAGGCTGCGCGCGGCGATCAGCGCGATCGGGCTGTGGTCCACCACCAGCCGGTCGACCCGCCAGGTGCGCAGCAATTCGCGCCATGCGGCGATGCGCGCGGCCAGCCCGACCGGGTCGTCGAATCCGACGTTATGCAGCAGGCTGGCGTAGCTGAGCTGCAATTCCACCGGATTACGCCCATTGCCCAGGCGCACCGGCGCCTGCAACACTGGGCCGAGTTCGTGCTCCAGGAATTCCGCGGCGTTTTCCAGCATGCGCACCGCGAACAGGCACTGATGGCCGGCGGCATGCAATTGCCGCGCGGCGATGCGCAGGCTGGCCAGATGGCCGTAGCCGCCGCCGAGTTCCCAGGCCAGCAGGATCCTCGCCATCAGCCCGGGATCACCAGCATTCGGCCACTTCCCGCAGCGGGAACGGGATGCCGACCCGCTCCCACAACGCGGCCACGCGCTGCAATGCGGGCTGCGCCCGCTCGACCCAGTCCGGGTGGCGCTGCCGCGCCGCCGCGCTGACCTTGAATTCGCCCGGCGCCAGCGCACTGTCATAACGCTGGTGGAAGGTTTGCGCCAGCGCCTGGAGGCGCTCCTTGCCGTATACCACCACGCGCAGGTCACGGTTGGCGGACAGGCCGGTGGTAGCCACGTAGTAGTGGTACTGCTCCCAGTAGCGCAGATAGGCGTCGAAGTAATCCATCCGCGCCAGCTCATCCTCGGTGCAGCCGGTATACAGCAGATCGCGCCGGCACCAGTCCTCGATGTTGGAGCGGATGGCGAAGTACCCATCCGCCGGCAGCCCGCCGGATTTTTCGTAGGTGGAGACACAGGCGGCCACCGGGTGGCGCAGGGTGATCAGATGTTCCACCGCCTCACCCAGAATGCGGTGGAAAAAGCCGCCGGCATAGATGCCCTTGGTCAGTTTCTTCGGCACCACGATGCGGCCCTGGTGCGGCGCGCGCGCGCCGAAGAACAGCTCCACCATGCTCAGGTACTCGGCCATGGTGTGCAGGCTGCGCACCCAGCTGTTGGCTGCCGGGGCGATCTCGAACGGCCCGGCCTCGGGAAAGCCGTCATGGGCCACGGCGAAAGGCACGCTGCGCGGCGCCATGCCCAGGGCACGATACAGCTCGGCGGTGAGATAGGAGCCGCCGGTGCGCGGAATGCCGATGACGTTGATGAAGTGGAAGCGCTGCTGCAGTTCCGCGATCGGCTTGAAGTCGCCGACCAGCAGGGCCATTAGCAGGCCGTAGGCGCGGCCGATGTGGGCGCGGCCTTGTTCGTCGTTCATCACTCCGGCCGCCGCGGCTTCGGCACGGCGCTGCAATTCGGGCATGCCGAAATTGAGCGCTTCGGAAGTCTGGTCGGCCCATTCGCCATCGTCGAAGGGCCGGCCCTCGATCAGATGGGCGAGGAAATCGATGAATACCGGCGACACCGGCAGTTCGCGGTCGGTCAGGCGGATTTCAACGCCCATCGGGTTCCACCCTCCAAACGGCTTTACGCAAATACGATTGTTGGGATGGTGGCGGCTTACTCATCTAGCGGCTCTGCGTCATATCGAGCAGCCGGCCGAAATTTTCCAGCGACAGCAGGTGCGCGTAGACCGCGCGCAACTCGCCCTTGCGCATCAGCAGCTTCTGCTCGCGCGCGCCGAGCGCGTTGAGCCGGTCCTCGTCGACACGGTGCAGTCCCTGCAGGCGCATCTGCTGGCCGCCGCTGCTCGGCAGCGCCAAGGCGTCGAATGGCGTGAACAGTCCGAACGCTTCAAGGCGGCGGCTGAAGGCGCGTGTTTGCTGCCGGGCGTTTTCCATCGCTTCGATCAGGTCCTGCATCGGTTTCCATTCCGCCCTGGCTTCGCCCTTCGCGTTGAAATACGGCGTCGCTGATGGCGCGAGCTGATCCGGCTGCACGCAGATCAGATGCCGCGGTTCGGCGCCGTCGACCGCCGGCACTACGGCGATGCAGAAAGGGTGGCGGCGCACATAGGCAGGGATGTAGGTGCCGGGTTTCCATTGCCCCTTGCCGTCGACGAACAGGTTCTCGTGCGCGCGTAATCCGAGCAGCGCCACCGGCAGATACTCCCCGCTGCTGCTCTCGCGTACGAAGGCGATGGGGTAATCGGCGCAGGCCTTGGCCAATTCCACCGCGTTGAGAAACACGCTGTTGAGCTTGCTGGACCAGGCCTGGTTATGGTCCGGCCGGACGGACAGGCCGGCATGCTGGTGCCGATCCAGCGCGATGAGCGCGCTGTAACCGGGCGGCAGTTGGAAGCTGATCTGTTCCATGCGGCGATATTAACAGCGGTTACACCACGATTCGCGTAACCCCTGTTTCACCCGGCGCAAGTTGCCGGATTCGGCGTGGGATCCGCCTGCAGGAAATGCGGCTCGAGCGGCAGCAGGATGTTGGTGCCGTCGGGCAACACCAGCAGGTACTGGCCTTCGAGCAAGGTCACGGTGCCGCCGGCATCGGTGACGACGATGCTGTGCGCATACACGGTGGCGACGATGCCGCCGAGCGGGTTGATTCCCGGCGGCAGGACGGCGGCGATTTGCGGGTCGGTGGCGCAGGTGGCGTCGCAGATCACCACCAGGTAGTCGGTGCCGCGGATGCCGATGGTGGCGACCGGGGTGGTCACTTGGTAGTCGTCGTGGTTGATCTTGCCGATCGCCCCGCTGATGGAACGGAAGCCGCCCTTGAGCAGGCTGAAGAAGGCGCGCGAGACGCCGCTCTGCGTGTCCTGCTGGGCCACCGCCAGCGGCGCCACCGGGGCTGGCGCGGCGGCGGCCGGCGGCGCAGCCGGAGCCGGCGGTGTTGCCGGTTTGGGCTCCGGCGCCGGAGTGTCGACGGTGCCGCTGTGATTGGCGAAATCCACCACATGAAAGCGGCTGTTGGGACGCAGCAGGAAATAGCCGCCGTCGCTGAACTTGAGATCGACGTAGCTGTTGGCGCTGGAATGGATGACTTCGCCGGAATAGACCGCATCGCCCTTGGCCAGGGTGCGGATTCCGCTTTCGGCGGACGAGGCGGTGCCGCGGCCGGTGAGCAGGGTCACGTTCGCCGCCGGCGTGGCAGCGGCGGCCGCAGCCGGCAGCGACAGCAGCAACAAGGCGGCTCCGAGGATGCGCCGGGAGAACTTCATTGCGCGCCTCCGATGCCGCAGCTCAGCGTCTGCTGGGTGCTGGTCCTGATGTCGATGCGGCCCTTGTTGGCGTTGTTCACGCCCGGGTCGTTGATGTCGCCCCCATCGCCGCTATAGGCGAGCACCCCGGTATCCGGCTGGTCGATGGTGTAATCATCGGTGGTTAGCGGGATGCTTGCCAGGGAAATCTGCTGTGGCTGGCTGCTCAGCACCTCGGTGCCCAGCACCACCACCTGGCCGTTGCTGCTGATGGTGTCCGGATACAGCGTCGAGCCTGAGGTGGCGAACACCAGGTTGGTATTGCTGCTCAGGGCGAAGTGCTGGGTGCCGTTGCCGACCTGGATGTTGCCGGTTTGCGGGGTGCCGCCGAATACCAGGGTGGCAATCCCGGGCAGCGGCTGCGTCAGGCTGACGTTGAGCAGCGCGGCGGGATTGCTCGGCAGGTAGTCGACGAACATGTTGCTATTGCCGCTCAGCGTGGCGGGCAATTGCAGGGTCGGCGCCTCGATGAACAGGTAGCCGCCGGCAATGCTGATCTGGCCCAGGGTGACGCCTCCAGCTGCGGCAAAGCTGGCATTGGGCCCATGCGTGGGCACCGCCAGCGTCGGCGCCTTGGCATGGATCTTCGCCAGCAGGGCCGAGTCGCTGCCGAAAGCGGCGCTGCCGCTGCCGACGCTCAGGCTGGCGCTGCTGAAGTTGATGCTGCCGCCGCGCACCGACAGGGCGCCGGCGTCGATGGTGGAACTGCCGGCACCGCTGCCGACCGCGCCGGTGCCGGTGAGCGCCACCGCGCCGCCGTCGAGCACGGCGCCGTTGGCGAGCTGGATGCTGCCGCCGTTGATGGAGAGTTGCGCGGCCTTCAGCGCGGAATTGTCGATGGCGTCATTGCTACTGCTGGTTACGGTGACGCTGGAATTGGCGGTGAACAGGGCTTGCGGCGCGGAGGCCACGCTATCGAACTGGCCGGGATCGCCGATGGAGCTGCCGCCGTTGATAGTGATGTCGCCGCTGGCATTGAGCGCCACCGTCTGTGCCAGCACGCTGCTGTCGCTGATATTCAGGGTGCCGCCGCTGGTGATGGCGGCGCTGCCGGCATTGATCGACGAGTTGCCGATGCTGGTGTTGCCGCCGGCGGCCAGGGTGAAGTTGCCGGTGGCGTTGATGCTGCTGCCGCTGATGGTCACCGCCTGGCCGGTGGACAGGGCGATGCCGGCGCCGCTGAGGTCGCCGAAGCTCAGCGTTCCATCGGCTGCGCTGAGGTTGATATTGCCGCCAGCGGTGACCGGCGAGGCGATGGCCAGATTGCCGCCGCTGGCATCGACGGTGAGCGTGCCGCTGGCGCTGATGCCATTGCCGGCGATGAGGCTGACGGATTGACCCGTAACATTGCCGGCCAGCGCGAGGGTGCCGCTGCCCTGGACGCTCAACGCGCCGCTGGCGCCGAGGTTGCCCAGGTTCAGGTTACCGCCGGCATCGCTCACACTGAGCGCGCCGCTGCTGGCATCCAGGCTGCCGGCGCTGAGGTTGCCGCTACCGGCGGCGAGGGTGACGCTGCCGGCGGTGATGTTCGCGCTGGTGGTGCTCAATCCGCCGGAGGCGCTGAGATTCACCATGGTGAGGCCGCCTTCGCCGCCGGACAGGGTGCCCAGCGCGATGGTGCCGCTGCTGCCGGTGGTGACCACGCTGATGGCGCTGCCCTGGGTGAGAAGATTGCCGGCGGTGATGCTGCCGTTGGTGGCGCCGAGCTGGATGTTGCCGCCGGCATTGACATTGCCCAGCAACACATTGTTGCCGCCATCCATGACGGTGACGCCGCCGGCGGCAATGAGATTGCCGGTGGTGATGGCGCCCGTGCCATCGTTCAGGTTGATCGCCCCGCTGCCCGCGACCACGTTCCCCGTGCTGAGGCTGCCGCTGCCCACGTTCGCGGTGAAGCCCCCGCCGACGTCGACGCTACCGATGCTGAGGCTGGCATCGGTGAGGGTGAAGGTGACGCTGGGCGTGGCGGCAAAATTCAGGCTGCCGATGCTCAGCGTCTGTCCGGCAACATCGCCCAGGGAGAAGAAGAAATTGTTGCCGGTGACGGTGACATTGCCAACCTGCTCGTTGCCCGTGGCTAGGTTGGTGAAGATCTGGTTGGCGCTGATGTTGCCGGTGTTCAGATTGCCGCTGCCGTTCACCGTGATGGTGATCACGCCGGTGGAGCTGAGATTGCCGTAGTTGGCGCTGCCGTTGCTGGTCGTTGCGCTGACGCTGGATGCGCTGACCTGGCCGACTGTGAGGGCGCCGTTCGACAGCAGGGTGAGCGTGCCGCTGTTGGCGCTGAGGGCGCCGGTGTGCACCGCGCCGCCGCTGTTGCTGATGCTCAGGGCGCCGCTGTTGGCGGTGAGGGCGCCGAAGCTGAGAATGCCGGCACCGGCACTCAGCGTAATGGTTCCGGCCGTGATGCTGGAGCTGCCGCTGGAGAGGGAGCCGCCGGCGGTGAGATCGACGCTGCTCAGGATGCCTTCGCCCGCGGACAGCGTTCCCACCGCGACATTACCGCTGGCGCTGACATCGATCACGCCGCTGCCGGAGGCGAGATTGCCGGTCCCGATGGGCCCGCTGTTGTTGGTCAGCACGACACTGCCGTCGGCGTTGACATTGCCCAGGCTCAGGGTGCCGCCGGCTTCGCTGATGTTGATTCCACTGGAAGTGGCGTTGAGGTTGCCGAAGACGAGATTGCCGGACCCCGCCGACAGGGTAATGCTGCCGGCGGTGATGTTGGTGCTGGCGGTGGACAGGGTGCCGGAGGATTCCAGGCTGACACTGGTCAGCGCGCCGCCGTTGCTGCCTCCGGACAAGGTGCCCAGCTTGATGCCGCCGCCGCCGGTGGTAATGGCGCTGATTGCGTTGTTGAAGGCGCTGAGGTTGCCGGTGTTGATGCCGGCGCCGTTGTTGCCGGTCAGGCTGATGCCGCCATTGGTGGCGGTGAGCGAGCCGAAGCTAAGGGTTCCGGCTCCGGCAGCCAGGGTAATGGTGCCGGCAGTGAAGCTGGTGTTGGCGACGCTCAAGGTGCCGGAGGACTCCAGGGTGATGCTGCTCGGCGTGGCTCCCTCCGATCTCGCCGACAGTGTTCCCAGGTTGATATTGCCGCCGTTCTTGCTGATGGCACTGATGCCGCCGTTGCTGGCGATATTGCCGGCATCAAGATTGCCGTCGGTGGCGGTGAGGCTGACGCCGGTGCCGCCGGTGATGGTGGAGAGCGCCAGGCTGGCGCCGGAGAGGCTGGCGGTGGTGCCGGCGGACAGGGCATTGCCGCCATTGGAGTTGATCTGGCCGCTGGCGGTGAAATCCAGGCCGCCGCTGGCGCTGACGGTATCGGTGTAAGTGATGCCGCCCTGCAGCGACGACACGGTGATACCGCCGCTGGCGGTGGTGCTGTCGCCGGCATTGAGGGTGATGTTGCCGCTCTTGTTGGTGATGGCAATGCCGCCGGCGCCCGCGAGCGTATTGCCCAGGGTTACCGTGCCGCTGTTGTTGGTGGCGCCAAAGCTATCGCTGGCGCTGGACGCATTGACGTTGATGCCCTGGTCACCGGTGAGAGTGATCGAGCCGCTGCTGGCTAGCAGGTTGCCGCCGTTGATGCCGCCGCCGGTGTCGTTGACCTTGAGCGCGCCAGTGGTGGCGGTGAGTCCGCCGAAGCTGACATTGCCGCCGGTGGCGGTGAGAGCAACGCCGGTGCCGCCGGTGATGGTGGAGAGCGCCAGGCTGGCACCGGTGAGGCTGGCGGCGGTGCCGGCGGACAGGGCATTGCCGCCGTTGGAGCTGATCTGGCCGGTGCTGGTGAAATCCAGTGCGCCGCCGGCGCTGACGGTATCGGTATAAGTGATGCCGCTGGCGGTGACATCGATGACGCCGGTGCTGGTATCGCCGGCATTGAGGACAACGCTGCCGCTGTTGGTGATGGTGATGTTGCCGACGGTCGTGGCACCGAGGGTTACGGTGCCGGTCTGATTGTTGATCTGCAGCGTGCCGCCGCTGTTGATACTGGAGATGCCGATGCCCTGGTCTTCGCTGCCGCCGGGATTGCCGATGACATGGATCAAGCCGGCTTGCGCGTTCAAGCTGCCGATGCCGGTGCTGCCGCCGGTGTCGGTCAGGGTGATGGTGCCGGTGCTGCTGCTGGCGGTGACCGAAGCGGCGTCCAGATCGCCGGCGCTGGCCGTAAGCCCGACGCTGCTGCCGGCGACGCTAGACAAAGTCAGGCTGGCGCCGGAGAGGCTGGCGGTGCCACCGGCGGACAGGGCATTGCCGCCATTGGAGTTGATCTGGCCGCTGGCGGTGAAGTCCAGGCCGCCGCTGGCGCTGACGGTATCGGTATAGGTGATGCCGCCCTGCAGCGACGACACGGTGATACCGCCGTTGGCGATGGTGCTGTCGCCGGCATTGAGGGTGATGTTGCCGCTCTTGTTGGTGATGGCAATGCCGCCGGCGCCCGCGAGCGTATTGCCCAGGGTTACCGTGCCGCTGTTGTTGGTGGCGCCAAAGCTGTCGCTGGCGCTGGACGCATTGACGTTGATGCCCTGGTCACCGGTGAGAGTGATCGAGCCGCT
>Ga0302311_10004999_pt1 | contig 14142 bp, 12 predicted proteins | sample III_Palsa_N1_3_FD_200449 | JGI IMG/M metagenome (GOLD analysis project Ga0302311, IMG submission 200449) | Peat permafrost microbial communities from Stordalen Mire near Abisko, Sweden - III_Palsa_N1_3 | ecosystem: Environmental > Terrestrial > Soil > Palsa > Peat permafrost | place: Sweden... | reverse complement strand
GACGGCGCGTCAAGCGGATTGCGCCAGCCGGCGCCATGGCCTGGGCCGCACGAGGCGACAGGGCACGGAGTGGGTGCAGGCGCGTCGATTTGCCGGCAAGGATGCGCCCGCGACGCCGCGGGCGGGGAACAGGAAAAGGCCGCCCGAGTTGCCTCGGGCGGCCAAGCCAGCACACAGGGTTATGCGTGAACCTTAGGCGCGCTTGTTGCGGCGGCGCAGCATGCCGAGGCCGAGCAGGCCGCTGCCGAGGACGGCGGCGGAGAGCGGCTCCGGCACGGTCGTGCCGTAGTAGTACACGTAACTGAGGGTCAGCGTCGCCGAGGTCGTCACCGAGCTCACGACGTTGCCGCCGCCACCGGTCGTGGTCTGGCTGGTCAGCGTATCCGCCAGCACCGTCGAGGTGCCGCCGCCTGCCTGCTCGAAGTCGATGATCGGGCCGCTGAGGCTGGTGCTGAACGCGACGCCCGGCGTGGTCGAAAGGGTGAAGGTTGCGCTCGACGCCAGACCGGTCACCGACTGCGAGTCGGTCGCCGTGGGCGCCGGCGACAACGTGCTCAGCGCGGTCTGCAGCGCGCCGTTCGTCGACGTGAAGGAGAACGCCGTGGTCTCCTTGTACGTGAAGGTCTGCGACGTCGCGGAGTTGTTGGTGATGGTGCTGTTCGGGCCGAAATTGATCGCCCCGCTGACCGTCAGCGACATCCCCGTCATCGGGCCGTACGTGGTCGGATCGAACAGATGCAGAATGAAGCTGACGTTCGACCACTCGGTCTTCGTCAGCGCCACCGTGACGACCTGCGAGCAGCTACCAACGGCCGGCGCGACGGCGCCGCAAACGTAGCCAGCCGCCTGAGCCGGTGTGCTGAACGCGCCACCAAGACCGAGCCCGACCCCTGCCAAACCCATACCGACGATCAAACTCTTGCTGATCACGAGACAACTCCCTTACCGATTTGGCCGGCGATCCGGCCCCTGTGTCGCAACAATCATTGCCACATGGGACCCTAATTAACAAGTCCTAAATTTCGCTCGCGGATCAAGGCTTCGGCGAGGAGACTGAGGGGGGCGGCACGTTGCCGGGTAACCTCAGCTCAGTTGATGCGAAATCGAACAAAATACGTAAAAACACCCGTTTTGCGCGGTCTCTGTGGTCCCGGCGGTGACGCCCGCCAAGCTGTCGGCCACCTCAGACGTCCAGATTCGCCACCTTGAGCGCATTGCCAACGATAAAATCGCGCCGCGGCTCGACCACGTCACCCATGAGCGTAGAGAATACCAGACCCGCGTCCTCCACATCCCCGACCTTCACCTGCAGCAGCGTGCGCACCGCCGGATCGAGCGTGGTTTTCCAGAGCTGGTCGGGGTTCATCTCACCCAACCCTTTGAATCGTTGGACAGTCAGCCCACGCCGTCCATGCGCCAGGATGCGGTCGAACGCCGCCGCCGGGCCGGCAACCGTGGTTTCCAGCGCGTCCAGCTTCAGCGTGGCCGGCTCGGCGAATCGTTCCGCCAGCGCGCGGGTGCGCTCGGCGAGCCAGCGCGCTTCGGCGCTGCGCAGCGTCGCCGAGTCGAGCGTGTGCCGCTCGGCAACGCCCCGCACCGTCCGTCCGACCGTCAGCCCCGAGGCGTCCGCGACTGCCTTCCAGCCGCGCTCCGCCGGCGGCGCGAGCGCATCGAGTCGCCGCACCAGAATCTGCGCCGCCGCCGTCGCCTGGTCCGCATCCACGGTCAGCGAGCCGGCGATCGCGGCCTGTTCCACCAGCGAAATCGGCACCGCCGTCGACAAACGGCGCAGCCGGGCGGTCGCTTCACGCAGCCAGGTGGCTTCGGCGTCCAGTTCGGCGCCCTGGAACACGCGGCCGTCGGCGTAGGTCAGCCGCGTTTCGGCCAGCGCCTTGCCGAGCAGGAACCGCTCCAGCGCCGGGTCGTCCTTCAGATAGCGCTCGTCGTTGCCACGCTTGGCGCGGTACAGCGGCGGCTGCGCGATGTAGAGAAAGCCGCGCTCGATCAGCAACGGCATCTGCCGGAAGAAGAACGTCAGCAGCAGCGTGCGGATATGCGAGCCATCGACATCCGCGTCCGTCATGATGACGATGCGGTGGTAGCGCAGTTTGGTGATGTCGAAGCCGCCCTGTTCGGGCTCGCCGCGGCCGATACCGGTGCCGAGGGCGGTGATCAGCGTGCCGATTTCGGCGCTGCCGAGCATCCGGTCGAAGCGGGCGCGCTCCACGTTCAGGATCTTGCCCTTCAGCGGCAGGATCGCCTGGAAACGCCGGTCGCGGCCCTGCTTGGCGGAGCCACCGGCCGAGTCGCCCTCGACGATGAACAACTCGCTCTTGGCCGGGTCGCGTTCCTGGCAGTCGGCGAGCTTGCCGGGCAGGGTGGAGACGTCCAGCACGCCTTTGCGGCGGGTCAGTTCACGTGCCTTGCGCGCCGCCTCGCGCGCCGCCGCCGCGTCCATCACCTTCTGGATGATCGCCTTGGCTTCCCGCGGGTGCGTCTCGAACCAATGGCCGATCGCATCCGCCGCCGTGACGTGCACCACCGGCTGCACCTCGGAACTGACTAGTTTCTCCTTGGTCTGCGACGAGAATTTCGGGTCCGGCACCTTGACCGACAGCACCGCCGTCATGCCCTCGCGCATGTCGTCGCCGACGAGCGCCAGCGAATCCTTCTTGCCCATGCCCTCGGCGTATTTCGTCACCACGCGGGTCAGCGCCTGGCGGAACCCGGCGAGGTGGGTGCCGCCGTCGCGCTGTGGGATGTTGTTGGTGAAGCAGAGCATCGTCTCGTGGAAACTGTCGTTCCAGGTCAGCGCGAATTCCACCCGGATGCCATGCGCCTGCTCGGTGGAGGCGAAGCTGATCGGCGGGGCCACCACCGGCGACTTGCCGCGATCCAGCCACTCGACGAACGCCACCAGGCCGCCGTCATACCGGTAGATGCTCTCCGTCACTTCCGGGTGCCGCTCGTCGCGCAGCACGATGGTCAGGCCGGAGTTGAGGAAGGCGAGTTCGCGCAGCCGCCGTTCCAGGATCGCAAGCTCGAAGTCGGTGTGGGTGAAGGTTGCGGTGCTGGGCTTGAACGTCACTTCCGTGCCGCTCGGCCGCGCCGCCCGGCCGATGACCTTCAACGGCTCGACGGCGTCGCCATGCGCAAAGCGGATGAAATGCACCTCGCCGTTGCGCCAAATCTTGACTTCCATCCATTCTGACAGCGCATTGACGACGGCGGCGCCCACCCCGTGCAGGCCACCGGAGACCTTGTAGGAGTTCTGGTTGAATTTGCCGCCGGCGTGCAGCCGGGTCAGCACCACCTCGGCGGCGGAGACGCCTTCCTCGTGGTGGATGTCGGTGGGGATGCCGCGGCCGTCGTCGCGCACGGTGACGCTGCCGTCGCCGTTCAGCGTCGCTTCCACGCGGGTGGCGAAACCGGCCTGTGCCTCGTCCACGGCGTTGTCGATGATCTCGAAGGCCATGTGGTGCAGGCCGGAGCCGTCGTCGGTGTCGCCGATATACATGCCCGGTCGCTTGCGGACGGCATCGAGGCCGCGCAGGACCGAAATCGAGGAAGCGTCGTAGGCGTCGGCCCCGGCTTGGTCGTATGGGGGCGGCGGCGCGGCGTTGTCACTCATGCCGGCGGGGTACTCCGGTGAAGCTGGGAATGTGCAGGTGCGGGATTTGCTATTTATATAGGGTGTGCGGCCACTGCGCCACTGGCGTCGGGGTCCGGCGGCGGGAAGCCTGGGTCCGGTAAAAGCGTGCCGGAGGCCACTTCCCAGGCCTCCGCGCGGCCCGCCAGCGGCAGAAAGATGTCCCGGTCCGCGCCGGTCAGGATTGCCTGCGCCGGCAGGCGCAGCAGGGCGGTGAACAGCGCCGCCCGGCGGTCGGCGTCCAGATGCACGGTCGGCTCGTCAAGCAGCAGCAGCGGCGCGAAGCCGCGTGCCTCGGCCAGCAGCGCGGCGTGCCCCAGCACCACGCCGATCAGCAGCGCCTTCTGCTGGCCGGTGCTGGCCAGTGCCGCCGCGAGGCCGGTTTCCACGTCCTCCAGCGCCATGTCGGCACGGTGGGCGCCAAGCGCCGCGCCGCCGGCCGCGGCATCGCGTGCCCGGTTCGTGGCGAGGCCGGTGCGTAGCCAGTCCTCCACCGCCAGGGCCGGTTCGGCGGCGAGCCGCTCGGCGATCGGGTCGAGGAGAACGAGGCGGGCGGAGGGGAAGGGCGCGGCGGCGCCGGCCGCGAGCGCCGCGTTCAGCCGCGCCACCAGTGCTGCCCGGGCGGCAGTGGCGGCGACGGCATGGCGGGCCATCTGCTCCTCCAATCCGGCCAGCCACGCCGGATCGGCGCGGCCGACCGCCAGCAGGCGGTTGCGGCCGGCCATCGCCGTGTCGTGCGCCGCGACTTCCCGTGCGTGGCCGGGTTCGAGTGCATAGACCAACCGGTCCAGGAAGCGGCGGCGGCCGGAGGCGCCTTCCTGGAACAGCCGGTCCATCTGTGGCGTCAGCCAGACCGCACTGACCCGTGCGGCGATCTCGGCCTGGCTGCGCGGCGTGGCGCCGTCGAGCCGGAACGTGCGGCGGTCCGCCGGCCCCTCCGGCGGCGTGCCGGTGCCGATATCGACCGCGCCGTCCGGCGTCTGCAACCGCCCGGCCACGGCCCAAGTGCTCTCGCCGCGCCGCGCGAGGTCGGCGATGCGGGCGCCGCGCAGCCCACGGCCGGGAACCAGCAGCGAAATCGCCTCCAGCAGGTTGGTCTTGCCGCTGCCGTTGGCGCCGAACACCGCGACCATCTTACTGGCCGGGCGCCAGTTCAGAGCTGCGTAGTTCCGAAACCGGCTGAGCGTCAGCCGCGCCAGCCGCAGCGGCGGCCCGGCCACGCCCTCTGGCACGGCCCGCCGCTCACACGCGCATCGGCATCAGCACATAGAGCGCGCTGGCGTCCGAGGCGTCGCGCACCACGGTGGGTGCGGCGCCATCGGAGAACAGAAACTCCACCTCGCCGGCGATCTGGTCGGTGATGTCGTTGAGGTAGCGGGCCTGGAAGCCGATCTCCAGCGGGCTCGAATCGTAGCTGACGCGCTCGCCGTCCAGCTCTTCCCGGGCCGTACCCTGCTCGGGCGAGGTGGCAGAAATCTCCAGCAAGTGCTTGCCGACCGAGAGTTTTACCGGCCGCGACCGTTCCGAGGAGATGGCGGCCACGCGGGCCACCGCGTCGGAAAAATCCTTCTTGCCGACCCGGAGAACCTTGTCGTTGTCGCGCGGGATCACGCGTTCGTATTCGGGGAACGTGCCGTCGATCAGCTTGCTGGTCAGCATCACCGGGCCGACCTTGAACTGGATGCGGGTGTCGGACAGCGCGATGTCCACCTCGCCGCTGACCTCGTCGAGCAGCTTTCGCAACTCCGCCACCGTTTTGCGCGGGATGATCACGCCCGGCATGCTGCCCGCACCTTCCGGCAGCGGCTCCTCGACCCGCGCCAGCCGGTGGCCGTCGGTGGCGACCGCGCGCAGCACCCGGGTGCCGTCGCTTTCGGCCGCGTGCAGGTAGATGCCGTTGAGGTAGTAGCGCGTTTCCTCGGTGGAGATGGCGAAGCGGGTGCGGTCGATCAGCCCGCGCAGCGCCAGCGCCGGCACCGCGAACCGGTGCGGCAGCGCGCCCGCGGTCATCGACGGAAAATCGTCGGTCGGCAGCACGACGAGGCTGGTGGCGAAGCGGCCAGCCCGCAGCGTGAGCTGGGCGTCGCCGCCGGTCTGCTCCAGTTGCACCTCCGCGCCTTCCGGCAGCTTGCGGACGATCTCGTACAGCGTCGCCGCGGGCGCCGTGCAGGCGCCGTCCTGGGTGCTCGTCGCCGAGACGTCCTCGACGATGGCGATCTCCATATCGGTGGCGGTCAGCGTCACTCGCACATCCTTGGCCGATATCATGACGTTGGCCAGGATGGGGATGGTGTTGCGCTTCTCCACCACGCTTTGCACGTGGGCCAGCGCCTTGAGCAGCGTCGCCCGGTCGGCCTTGAACTTCATGAACCTATCCTCACTGGACCGGAGACACTTGTCGCCCGGCCAGCCTAGCGGCTGGCCGGTGATTCGGGGCGCTTAGTTTACCAACGGGGTTGCCCGCCGCAAGGCGCCGCCTCAGCTCTCCAGCATCCGCCGCATCAGTTCCACGTCCTCGGCGAAGCCGGCGTCGCGTTCCATGAGCTCGGACACCCGCTGCACCGCATGCATCACGGTGGTATGGTCGCGGTTGCCGAACTTGCGGCCGATTTCCGGCAGCGAGCGGCTGGTGAGCTGCTTGGCCAGATACATCGCCACTTGCCGCGGCCGCGCCACCGCCCGCGCCCGGCGGGCCGAGGACATGTCGGTCAGGCGGATGTTCCAGTGCTCGGCGACGCGCTTCTGGATTTCCTCGATGGTGACGCGCCGGTCGTGCGCCTTCAGCACGTCGTGCAAGACTTCCTGGGTGGTCTCCAGCGTCACCGGGCGGCCGAACAGGTTGGCATGGGCGATCAGCCGGTTCAGCGCCGCTTCCAGCTCGCGCACGTTGGTGGTGATCTTGTGCGCCAGGAATTCCAGCACTTTCGCTGGCACCGGCACGCCGGCACGCGCCACCTTCGCGTCGAGGATGGAAATGCGCAACTCGTACGTGGTGGCGTGCAGGTCGGCCACCATGCCCTGGCCGAGGCGGGTGCGCACCCGCTCCTCCAGCCCCGACAGGTCGGAGGGCGACTTGTCGGCTGACACCACGATCTGCTTGCCAGCGTCCACCAGTGCATTGAACGTGTGGAAGAATTCCTCCTGCGTCGCGTCCTTGCCGATCAGGAACTGCAGGTCGTCCACCATCAGCACGTCGAGGCTGCGGAGCTGCTCCTTGAACTCCATCGTGGCCTGGCTTCGGATCGCGGCGATGAAGCGGTACATGAACCGCTCGGCCGACATGTAGGCGACGGAGGCGCGGCGGCCGCCGCTGGTCAGTTCCCAGGCGACCGCGTGCATCAGGTGGGTCTTGCCCAGGCCCACGCCGCCATACAGAAACAGCGGATTGAACCCGGCGCTGGCCGGCTGCCCGGCCACGCGGCGGGCGCAGGCATAGGCGAACTCGTTGGGTTTGCCGACGACAAAGCTGTCGAAGGTGAAGCGGGGGTCCAGCGCTGCACTTTCGCCCACACGGTCCTCCCCACGCAGCATGGCCGGCACCGACACCACGGCCGCAGCGGCCTGGGGTGCCGGCAGCTCGGCGATCGGCGCGATGCTCTCCGCGAGCCCCAGGTCGGCGCTGCCGCCGACGCGGATGTCGACGCGGCGGACGCAGCGGTTTTCCGCCTGCCAGAGCGCGTTCAGCCGGTCGCCATAGTGGCTTCGGACCCAGTCGCGCAGGAAACGGGTGGGCAGGCGGACAGTGACCTCGTCGCCGTCGATGCCACCAAGGGACATCTGGCGCAGCCAGGTGCGGTACTCGACGTCACCGACCTCGGTCTGCAGGCGGCCCCGGACCCGCGCCCATTGATCTGCCAGCTGGGGCTCATTGAGCACAGCCGGTTCAGCCACGCCGCTACCGTTTTGCGTGCCCCCTGGCATCGAACGCCACACTCCCCACCTTGGGCAGCCGCGAAACGAGCTGCCAATGCGCTTCCCGCTCATCCAAGCGGGCCGACTGCCGGATCGTTGACGGAACTGCAGCGGAACGCTGCTGCTGTTGAGTAATGATTAGGATAAAAGCGGCAGTCAAAATCTGAGTCGGCAAAAGCAAGTGCCGCGTATCAAATTAATTGACAGGTATTCACCCGATCTGTCTCGGAATGTTGATCGCGATTACTGATCCCGAGGAACATTTATCTTTACGGGATCTGTCGCAGATCTGGCCGGGGATGTCCCGGCGCCGCGCGACCCGTCACCGGGCCGCTGCGGCAGCGTCGCCAATCAGCCGGCCGCCAGCGCCTTGATGCGCGCCGACAGGCGCGACAGCTTGCGGGCCACGGTGTTCGCGTGCGTCACGCCCTTGGTGGCGGCCCGCTGCATTTCGGGCTGCGCCGTGCGCAACGCCTCGGCGGCGGCCGTCTTGTCGCCGCTGGCGATCGCGCCCTCGACCTTCTTGACGAACGTCCGCATGCGCGACTTGCGCGCCTGGTTGCGTTCGGTGCGGCGGGCAGTCTGGCGGATGCGCTTGGTTGCAGATGCGTTGTTGGCCATGGTTCTCTTCGATCGGATCACGACGTGCGAAACGGGGACAGGACCATAGGTTCCTGATGTCACCCGGGTCCGCGAGGGACGGGTTCTTATTGAGCGCGGGGGCCGGAGTCAAGGAAGGGCGGCGGCGCTGCGGCGTCCCAAGCGGGGCGGCCATGCGATGCGCGACATGCAGGCCGTGCCCGTACCCTTTGACGTGGCACGAAGCCGGTGCCGGCAGACCTATTCCCGGCATATAATGTGACAATCGCGTTTCTGGACCCACTGTGACCGTGCGGTGACAGACCACTTGGGCTCAGCCCAGACGGAAATTCGGTTTCCGCTTCTCCGCGAAAGCGGCCATGCCCTCGCGCTGATCGGCAGTGCCGAACAGCGAAAGGAACAGCGAGCGTTCGGCGCGGATGCCCTCGCCCAGCGTGGTCTCGAACGCGCGGTTCACCGCCTGCTTGGCGAGCGCGACGGCCACGGGACTCAGGCTGGCAATTTTTTCGCCGATCTTGATCGCTTCGGCCACAAGTTCGGCGGCGGGGAACACGCGCGAGACGAGGTTGCTGCGCTCGGCTTCGGCCGCGTCCATGAAGCGGCCAGTGAGGATCTGGTCCATCGCCTTTGATTTGCCGACCGCGCGGGTCAACCGCTGCGTGCCGCCGGCGCCGGGGATGACGCCGAGGTTGATCTCCGGCTGGCCGAATTTTGCCGTCTCCGCTGCGACAATCAGATCGCACATCATGGCGAGTTCGCAGCCGCCGCCAAGCGCAAAGCCGGCGACCGCCGCAATGACCGGCTTTTTCACGCGCAGGATGGTTTCCCAGCGCGCGATGAAATCATCCAGCAGCACATCGGGATACACGCGGTCCTTCATCTGCTTGATGTCGGCACCGGCGGCGAAGGCTTTGTCCGAGCCGGTCAGCACGATCGCGCCGATCGCAGGATCGGCGTCGAATGCGAGGAGTTGCGCGCCCAGTTCCTCCATCAACTCGTCGCACAACGCGTTCAGCGCCTGCGGCCGGTTGATGCGGATCAGGCCGACGCGGCCATGCGTTTCCACCAGGATGAACTCGGGCATTTTTCCGTCCCTTTCGGCCGTCGCGTGCAGTGCCTTCGTAGCTAGCGCTGCCGGCGCGGGCAATAGAAGGTGCTGCGGCCGGACTGCGTGATCCGGCGGATGCCCGCGCAGCCGGGCGCGCCCGGGCAGTCGGCGCACCGCTCGCCCTCGCGGCCATAGACGGCCCACGCGTGCTGGAAGTAGCCGAGTTCGCCGTCCGTCTGCACGTAGTCGCGCAAGCTGGAGCCGCCGGCGGCGATCGCCTCCGTCAGCACCGACTTGATCGCCGGCACCAATCGTGTGGCGCGCGCCCCGGCGACGCTGTGCGCGAGGCGCAGCGGGCTCAGGCCGGCGCGAAACAGCGCCTCGCTGACATAGATGTTGCCGAGGCCGGCGACGGTGCGCTGGTCGAGCAGTGCCGCCTTGATCGGTGTTTTCCGGCTCTGCAACGCCTCCGACAGGGTCGCGGCATTGAACGCGTCATCGAGCGGTTCGGGGCCGAGGCCGACGAGCAGCTTGTGCGCATCCTCGGCCTCGGTCGGCACCAGATCGAGCGAGCCGAACCGCCGCGGATCGATGAACCCCACGCGGAAACCGTCGTCGGTGGTCAATGTGACGTGCTCGTGCAGCGCCGGATCGGCGGCGTCGTCCACGGCGATCAGCATGCGGCCTGACATGCCGAGATGGATCAGCAGGCTCTCGCCGCGATCGAGGCGCATCAGGATGTATTTGGCGCGCCGGCGGAAGCCGGTGACGCGGGCGCCGGTCAGGCGTTGGCCGAGGCCTGCCGGCAACGGCCACCGCAAATCGGGCCGGCCGATGCGGGCGCGTGCGATCACGCGCCCTTCCAGCCGCGCCTGCAGCCCGCGCATCACTGTTTCGACCTCGGGGAGTTCCGGCATGGCTGGCTCTCACGCTATACGTGGTCCGCATGAGCGACAATACGCCCCCGCCGGCCGGCACCGAGACCACCGACTTCGGCTACCGCAGCGTGCCGCTGGCCGAGAAGAAGCCGATGGTGCGCGCGGTGTTCGAGAGCGTGGCACCGCGCTACGACCTGATGAACGACCTGATGTCGCTCGGCGTGCACCGCGTGTGGAAGCGCCTGTTCGTCACCGCACTCGACCCGCGCCCGAACCGGCGGCTGCTCGATCTGGCCGGTGGCACCGGCGACATCTCGTTCGCGTGGCTTTCGCAGGGCGGCGGCCCGGCGATCCTGTCCGACATCAACCCGGCCATGCTCGGCGTCGGGCGCGACCGTGCCCTGCAACGCGGCATCGCCGCCGGCCTGTCGCTGCTGGTCGCCGATGCCGAACGGCTGCCGTTGCCGGACCGTTCGGTGGAACGGGTTTCCATCGCGTTCGGGTTGCGCAACTGCACGGACAAGCAGGCGGTGCTTGCCGAGGCGCGGCGCGTGCTGACGCTGGGCGGCCGGTTTTTCTGTCTGGAGTTTTCCCGCGTCCGCGTCGCCGCCCTGCGGCCCGTGTATGATGCGTGGAGTTTTTCCGTGCTGCCGCGGCTCGGCGCGCGCGTCGCAGGCGATGCGGACAGCTATCGCTATCTGGCCGAAAGCATCAGAATGTTTCCCGATCAGGAGACGCTCGCCGGAATGATGCAGGCAGCGGGACTGTCGCGGGTCCGCGTGCAAAATCTGTCGGGCGGCATTGCTGCGATTCATAGCGGCTGGCGGCTGTGACGCTCTCGGGCAAGCGCGTCCTGCTGATCGTCGCGGGCGGCATCGCCGCGTACAAGGCGCTTGAGCTGGTGCGGCTGTTGCGCAAGGAGGGATGCGGCGTGACCGCCGTGCTGACCGCAGCCGGCGCGCAGTTTGTGACACCGCTTTCCCTGCAGGCGCTCACCGAAGATCGCGTGTACACGGACCTGTTTTCGCTGACCGACGAGAGCGAGATGGGCCATATCCAGCTTTCCCGGGCGGCCGACCTTGTGATCGTGGTTCCGGCGACGGCCAGCATCGTCGCAAAAATGGCGGCGGGGATTGCGGACGATCTGGCGACCACGCTGCTGCTGGCGACCGACAAGCGGGTGCTGGTGGCGCCGGCGATGAATGTGCGCATGTGGACGCACGCGGCGACCGTCGCCAACATGGCGACCCTTGTCGGGCGCGGCGTCGCCGTGGTCGGGCCGGACGAGGGTGCGATGGCCTGCAACGAGTACGGCTTTGGCCGCCTTGCGGAACCGCCCGCGATCCTGGCGGCGATCCGCGCGTTGCTGGCGCCGGCCGAACGCCCGCTGGCCGGCAGGCACGCTTTGGTGACGAGCGGGCCGACGCACGAGCCGATCGACCCGGTGCGCTACATCGCCAACCGCAGCAGCGGCCGCCAGGGCCACGCCATCGCCGCCGCGCTGTTCGCCCTTGGCGCGCGCGTCACCCTCGTCAGCGGCCCGGTCTGCGTGGCCGATCCGCCCGGCGTGGACGTCCGCCATGTCGAGACCGCCGACCAGATGCTGTTGGCGTGTCGGGCGGCGTTGCCGGCGGACGTGGGCGTGTTCGCCGCCGCCGTCGCCGACTGGCGGGTGGCGCATGCGGCCGGTCTGAAACTGAAAAAGACGCCGGGCGGCGCACCGCCGGAGCTGTCGCTCACGCCGAACCCAGACATCCTGGCGACCATCGCCGCGCCCGGCCCGCTGCGCCCGCGGCTGGTGGTCGGGTTTGCCGCCGAGACCCATGATCTGCGTCACCACGCGGACGAAAAACGGCGCCGAAAAGGCTGCGACTGGATCGTCGCCAACGACGTCGGCGCCGGCACCGGCATCATGGGCGGGACGGAGAACGAAGTGCATCTGGTGACCGAACGCGGCATCGAGGACTGGCCGCGCGCCAGCAAGGACGAAGTGGCGCGCCGGCTGGCGGAGCGGATTGCCGAGGCGCTGGGGTGAGCGGGGCAGGGGGCGACCCTGGAGGAATGCGATGCTTGACGCGAACGGAATAGCGATCCGCCTCGGACATCGCGTGGCAATCGGAGGTGGGATCGAAGGCAAAGTGGTGTTTTCGATCGACACTGACGAGTTTTCGCCTGCGTTTCCCAAGGCGGACTGGGACAACCTCGGCCGTGGCATCATGATTGAGACGGATGCGGCCGGCCTGATTCATCTGGAGGGGAGCGGTGACGATCTCACCATTCTTTCCGTTGCGTGAGATCCAAGCCCGACGAATGGCGCGGTGCAGTGCTCAGCCCTCGCGGCGCGCGGAAGTTCCCGCCCGATACCGAGATTGCCGCCCGGCCCTGGAAATCGCCAAGATCGGGGACTATGCTGTCCACAATGGATGAAATTGTGCAGAACGGGCCTGTCCCGCAGGAGTGGATCGCGGCGCTTGAGGAGAGCGCGGCGGATATTGCAGCCGGCCGGACAGTGCCGGCATCCGTCGTACTGCAGAAAATGCGCGACACGCTCGCACGCATGGAGAAGTGCAAGGCCGTACGCGCCGTTGATCGAGTACTCGCAGGTGGCGCAACGGCAGCTCTTCGAGTTGTTGCGGCACTACGAGGAACTCGACCGGACCGAGGCAGTCCGCAACCTGATCGCAGCATTGGAGCAGGCCGAGGCACGCATCGAACGCACACCGTAGGCCGGGCTGCGGGCGCCTCGCCCTTATCCCACTCTTGCCGGCTTCCGCTATGCGTGGATCAAATCCGGCAGATACTGGGTGGCGTACAGCCGGAGCGATCCGTCCATCATCGCCGGCGTCTTTCACGAGTCTGCCGACATTCCTAACCGGATCTGACGGGCCACAGCTCCGACCGCAAGGTGCGATCCATGACGACAGAAGCCATTTCCGTCTCCATCGTCCGCCTGCCCCACTCCGAAGGCTTGCCGTTGCCCGCCTACGCGACCGCAGGCGCGGCCGGCATGGACCTGCTGGCCGCTGTCCACGAGCCGCTGACCATCGCCCCCGGCGGCCGCGCGCTGGTGCCGACGGGGCTGAAAATCGCCCTGCCGGCCGGCTACGAGTTGCAGGTGCGCCCGCGCTCCGGCCTTGCGCTGAAGCACGGCGTCGTCCTGCCCAACAGCCCCGGCACGGTCGACGAGGACTATCGCGGCGAACTCCAGGTGATCGTGATGAACGCGGGCAACGCGCCATTCACCGTCGAGCGCGGCATGCGGATCGCCCAGGCGGTGGTCGCGCCGGTGGTGCGCGCGGTCTGGCGGGAGGTCGAGGCGCTGCCGGAGACGGCACGGGGCGCCGGCGGCTTCGGCAGCACCGGCACGCGCTGAACCCGGGGTAACGGTTGGCGTATCGGTTTGTGTCGCTTGTTACCCGGCTTCACGGAACGGCAACAATTGGCTGGGTGACAGGCATGCTGGCGTTGCGCTAACAGGCGACGCCGGCTGCCCTGCGGTGCCCGGCTCAGCCCCGTCACCTGGGAATGCGCGCGATGTCCAGCACCGTCCATCCGGCCCTGGCCCTCGGCCGGCGCCTGCCCAACGCCTGGGATCTCGCGGCGCTGCTGTGCGTGTTCGGCCTGATCATGGCGTTCGCGCACGCAGCGCCTGGAACCTTCAAGCCGCTCGACGCCCCCGAGGCGCTGGAGGTGCATCTCGAGCCCTCCTACCTGCCGGAATACGCGGTGCGGACGACGCTACGCATGTTCGCGGCGCTGTTCGCCTCGTTGCTGTTCACCTTCACCTATGCGCCCTGGGCTGCGAAAAGCCGCCGCGCCGGGATCGTGCTGATCCCGATTCTCGACGTGCTGCAATCCGTGCCGATCCTGGGCTTCCTGTCGTTCACCACCGTGTTCTTCATGAGCCTGTTTCCCGGCAAGGTGATGGGGCTGGAACTGGCGGCGATCTTCGCGATCTTCACCAGCCAGGCCTGGAACATGGCGTTCAGTTTCTACCAGTCGCTGGTCACCACGCCGGGCGACCTGGTCGAGGCGACGCAGAGTTTCCGCCTGAC